>OLRK01000380.1_pt1 | contig 53626 bp, 45 predicted proteins | sample 1672911 | NCBI WGS metagenome assembly OLRK01 (sample SAMEA3136736, study PRJEB25190) | human gut metagenome | biome: human gut; feature: human-associated habitat; material: faeces | place: Austria | collected 2013
AGACTAAAGTCTGGCAGAGTCAGGGAGAGTAGATTTTAAAAATACAATTCAGGTCTTACATAAAATTTGAATTTTTACTTTACAGACTGCTGTATCTGTGATAAAATATGTACCAGATTGCATGGGGGTATAGCTCAGCTGGGAGAGCGCTTGAATGGCATTCAAGAGGTCATGGGTTCGAATCCCACTATCTCCATTTACAAATTTTTATTTTATGAGAGCATTGAAAAACTTCCATTTTTGTGGGAGTTTTTTGTTTCATAGGAACATAGGAAATTTAATGATTTTCCGGATTTTTCCTGAGAGTTCCTATGCCTTTTTATAAATTTTCTTACGCAATTATAAGTTCTAAATCTTCGCAGATTCCCGGTCTTATTTTTTTACCAAATCGAACAAAAGAAGGAAGCCTATCATTCCATTGTTTTACTTGATGTTGAAACAATTTCTACAATTCAGTCCGGCGCGCCATAACATTCTCTGTAATCCTGGAAACTGTCAGAGAAACGTAAGATTCCGGTAAAGCATTGGGGGAGGTTTTGTGGGATAATATACTTGAGAGAAACGGAAAAACGGAATGACTGCCGGGAAGGGAGAAATTAAATGGAAGAAAGACACGGATTTTATCCATGGCGCAGATATCTGGCGCGGATAACAGATATGGGGCTTTACGGCTTCTTGTGGACTGTGGTTTCTATGATGGTTTTTTCTATACGCAGGACTCCTGGCAGTACTCTGGGGTTTCAGATACTGGATCTTCTTGTTACGGTACTTTTGATGCTGGCTTTGGAGCCTGTTTTTCTGGCTGTCTGGGGAACAACTCCGGGGAAGAGAATTTTTGGAATTACCGTAAGAAGAAAGGATGGAGAGCGCCTTTCTTATGAGCAGGGACTGTTTCGTACCTGGCGTGTGTTTTCTTCTGGGATGGGGTTTGATATTCCTGTTTATAATCTGTTCCGAATGTACAAAAATTATCAGCTCTGCAGGGAGGGGCAGGAGCTGGACTGGGATGAAGAATGTCTGGTGAAGGTTCGGGATGAAAAATGTTTTCGGTGGCTGGTGTTTGTTCTGGTGCAGGGAATGCTTCTGGGGGGCACGGTTCTCGTGGTGCTGCTGGCTCAGGTGGTTCCGAATCTGGGAGCTGTGACAGTTGCGGAATTTGCGGAGAATTATAATGATCTGACAAAATATTTTTACAGCGAACATAAGGAACGGTTCCTGAATGAAAATGGAATGTGGGAGGAAGAGACGCCCTTTTCCGACTCTGTGACTATTTGGATTGGGAATCGAACGCTTCCGGAGTTTCAGTACCAGACAGAGAATGGGGTAGTGACTGCTGTGTCGTTTTCCATAGAGCTTCTGGATCAGAAGGAGCCGGTTTCCGGTTATGAAACGCAGATGGCTCTGGCAGCCCTGTCCTTTGCGGCAGGACGTCAGGGAACCGGGGGATTTCTTCAAAACTTTCGGCCTATACTTTATGAGATAGAAGAGAATGGAAAACGGGACTGGAGTTTTTGCACAGAAGATGTGGAGATTTCCTGGAGAAGAGAGATCAAAGGGTATCATGAGGAAGCTTTTTCCAATGGACTGACGGTTTATTTTCCAAAGGAGGATGCAGCGCATACCTGCTACCGGATGGATTTTCAGATGAAGCTGATAAAATAAGACGGGAAAACGGCCTGATTTGGGACAGCGAAAAATCTTCATTTCCTTGATCCTGTTTTTGTGTTATACTGACAGGAAATGATGTGCAGGAGGAAAGAAAGAGTTATGCATGATGATGTTTATCAGATGTATCTGGAAGAAATAGGGATTCTTACACCCTGTACCCCCGAGGAGGAGGCAGTCCTTCTGGAGCGGGTGAAGCTGGGAGATGCAGATGCAAAGAACCGGCTTATGGAAGGAACCCTTGGCTATATTGTAGAGCTGGTAAAAGCGTATGAGAATCAGGGTCTGCCTCTGGGGGATCTGGTTCAGGAAGCAAATATGGCTGTAATGATGGCTTTAGGAGAGCCGGAAAGTCTGAATTTTGGAGATTCAGGAGACGTGGAGGGACTGACAGCTTTTCGCAGTTATATTAAGAAACAGGTGGAAGAGGCGCTTCAGACAGCTCTTGCAGAACAGAAAAATTCTGAACAGGTAGGAGAGGAATTGTTAGCCCGGGTAAATGTGCTGAAGGATATTTCCCAGCAGATGGCAGAGGAACTGGGACGGGAAGCTACAGTAGAGGAGCTGGCCCGGAAAATGAAAATGACAGAGGACGAAATTAAGGATATTATGAAGCTGACTCTGGATGCGATGAGCGTAAGCCCCGATGCAGAGATATAGTACTGCACAGGAATGAAAAAGATTAATTAGATATAGTGATAAATACCATAAGATATATTAATTTTATTTATAATATATCTTGTGGTATTATTTAATTAGGATTGATCATTTTCCGAAACCATCAGGTGAAGTACAGAGAAATCAGGAGGAATCTATGAGCGTAAGACGAGTGTATGTAGAGAAGAAACCGGAGTTTGCTGTTAAGGCTGGTGAACTGCGTGAGGAAATCAGCAGTTATCTGAGCATTGGCACGGTAAGCAATGTCCGGGTACTGATTCGTTATGATATTGAAAATTTGTCCGAGGAGACTTACCGTCAGGCACTGGTGACTATTTTTTCCGAGCCGCCGGTTGATTTTGTATATGAAGAGGATTTTCCGAAGGAAGAGGGCGATACCGTATTTTCCGTTGAATATCTGCCGGGACAGTTTGACCAGAGGGCTGATTCTGCAGAGCAGTGTGTAAAGCTGTTAAATGAAAATGAGGAGCCGGTGATCCGTACAGCGACAACCTATGTCCTGACCGGAGAACTGACTGACGAGCAGAAAGAGGCGGTGAAGAGCTTCTGCATCAATCCGGTGGATTCCAGAGAGGCATCTGCAAAAAAACCGGAAACTCTGGTTACTGTGTTTGAGACACCGGAGGATGTTGCTTCCTTTGACGGCTTTACAGAGTTTGGTCAGGAGGATTTAAAGGCTCTTTATGATTCTCTGAATCTGGCTATGACCTTCCGTGATTTTCAGCATATCCAGAATTATTACGCAGAGGAGGAGCATCGCAATCCTACAGTAACGGAGATCCGTGTTCTGGATACCTATTGGTCTGACCATTGCCGTCATACCACCTTTTCTACAGAATTAAAGAATGTAGAGATTACAGACGGCTTTTACAAGGCTCCTATTGAGAATACCTACAACCAGTATCTGGCTGACAGAGAGGTTCTTTATAAAGGCCGTGATGATAAGTTTGTCTGCCTGATGGATCTGGCGCTTCTGGCTATGAAGAAGCTTCGGGCAGAGGGGAAACTGGAGGATCTGGAGGTTTCTGACGAGATCAACGCCTGCAGTATTGTGGTGCCGGTGGAAATCGATGGAGTGACAGAGGAATGGCTGGTAAACTTTAAGAATGAAACCCACAACCATCCGACAGAAATCGAACCCTTCGGTGGTGCGGCAACCTGTCTGGGCGGTGCAATCCGTGATCCCCTTTCCGGTCGTACTTATGTATATCAGGCTATGCGTGTAACCGGCGCGGCAGATCCGACCCGTCCCCTTTCTGAGACATTAAAGGGCAAGCTGCCTCAGAGAAAGCTGGTAAATGGCGCTGCCAGCGGATACAGCTCCTACGGAAACCAGATTGGACTGGCAACCGGCTATGTAAAGGAGATTTATCATCCGGATTATGCGGCAAAGCGTATGGAGATTGGTGCTGTTATGGGCGCAGCTCCGAGAAAATATGTAAAACGTCTGAACTCCGATCCCGGCGATATGATTGTTCTTCTGGGCGGACGTACCGGTCGTGACGGTATCGGAGGCGCTACCGGTTCCTCTAAGGTTCATACAGAGGCTTCCATTGAAGTTTGCGGCGCAGAGGTTCAGAAAGGAAATGCACCTACAGAGAGAAAGATTCAGAGACTGTTCCGCCGTCCGGAGGTTTCCAGCATAATCAAAAAGTGCAATGACTTTGGTGCTGGCGGTGTTTCTGTAGCGATTGGTGAGCTGGCTGCAGGACTGCAGATTGATTTAGACAAGGTTCCGAAAAAGTACGCAGGTCTGGACGGCACAGAGATCGCCATTTCCGAATCTCAGGAGCGTATGGCTGTCGTTCTGGATCCGGCAGACGTAGAAAAATTCCTGGCATTTTCCGCAGAGGAAAACCTGGAGGCAATTCCGGTTGCAGTAGTAACTGAGGAGCCGCGTCTTGTTATGCATTGGAGAGGAAAAACCATTGTTGATATCAGCCGAGCATTCCTGGATACCAACGGCGCTCATCAGGAAGCAAGCGTAGTTCTGGAAACACCTTCACAGGAGGGTACTCCTTTTGCAAGAAATGATATTGGAGATGTAAAAGAAGCATGGCTGAAGGTGCTGGCTGATCTGAATGTATGCTCTCAGAAAGGCCTTGTGGAGATGTTTGACGGTTCCATCGGTGCAGGAAGCGTATTTATGCCTTACGGCGGAAAATATCAGCTGACAGAGACACAGGCCATGGTTGCCAAGCTTCCGGTGCTGAAGGGAAAAACAGATACTGTTACCATGATGAGCTATGGTTTTGATCCGTATCTGTCCAGCTGGAGCCCCTATCATGGTTCCATTTATGCCGTAATTTCTTCTGTAGCAAAGATTGTGGCAAATGGCGGTGATTACAGCAAGATCCGTTTCACCTTCCAGGAATACTTTAAGCGCATGACAGAGGATGCTTCCCGTTGGGGCGCTCCGTTTGCAGCTTTGTTAGGTGCATATAATGCACAGCTGGGCTTTGGCCTTCCGTCCATTGGCGGAAAGGACAGTATGTCCGGTACTTTTAATGATGAAAAGCACGGTGAGATCAATGTTCCGCCGACACTGGTTTCCTTTGCTGTAGATGTGGCAAGCAGCAGACATATTATTACTCCTGAACTGAAAAAGGCCGGAAATAAGCTGGTGGTATTCCGCATTGAAAAGGATCCGTATGATCTGCCGGTTTACAGCCAGATTCTGGATGGATATGCAAAGCTTCATGAGGATATTAAGGCAGGACGGATTATTTCTGCGTATGCAGTAGAAGGACACGGACTGGCTGAGGCTGTGAGCAAGATGGCATTTGGAAACCGCATGGGCGTTAAGATTGAGCACAATGTGGATCCGAGAGACTTCTTTGCACCGGGCTGGGGCAACATTGTATGTGAGGTTCCGGACGGCATGGTAGGACAGCTGGCTATTACTTACACTGTAATTGGTGAAGTAACCGACCGCGATGGATTTGAGTACGGTCCTGTTACGATTTCCATGGATGAGGCTTTGAAGAACTGGACGGAGACACTGGAGGATGTATTCCCAACAAAATCCGGTGTAAAACAGACTCCGGTTCAGAATGAGCTTTACAAGGCAGACAAGGTATATGTATGCAGCCATAAGCTGGCTCAGCCGACGGTATTTATTCCTGTATTCCCGGGAACCAACTGTGAGTATGACAGCACCAAAGCTTTTGAGCGGGCCGGTGCCAAGGTTGTAACACGGGTATTTAAGAACATGACTGCTTCCGATATTCGGGAGTCTGTAGAAGAATACAAGAAAGAAATTGCAAAGGCACAGATTGTGATGTTCCCGGGAGGCTTTTCCGCAGGCGATGAGCCAGAGGGAAGTGCAAAATTCTTTGCAACCGTATTCCGTAACGCAGTCATCAAGGATGAGATTGAGAAGCTGTTAAACGAAAGAGACGGCCTCATGTTAGGTATCTGTAATGGTTTCCAGGCACTGATTAAATTGGGACTGGTTCCGGAAGGAAAGATTGTAGAGCAGGGGGCAGATTCTCCGACTCTGGCGATGAACACCATTGGCCGCCATATTTCCAAGATGGTATATACCAAGGTTGTTTCCAACAAGTCCCCGTGGCTGCAGAAGGCAGAGCTGGGCGGGGTATACTGCAATCCGGCTTCTCATGGTGAGGGACGTTTTGTAGCAAATGAGCAGTGGCTGAAAACTCTGTTTGCTAACGGACAGGTTGCCACTCAGTATGTAGATGATAAGGGCAATCCGACTATGGATGAATTCTGGAATCCCAATGGCTCCTATATGGCCATTGAAGGAATTACCAGCCCTGACGGACGTATTCTGGGCAAGATGGCCCACTCTGAACGCCGCGGCGATTCCGTAGCCATCAACATTTACGGCGAGCAGGATCTGAAAATCTTCGAAAGCGGCGTAGAATACTATACGCGTTAAGCATGAGCCGTGCGACAAAAAGTCCCCTGGCGTTCCCGTTGTGCTTGCACAAAAGGGAAAGCCAGGGGGCTTTTTGTCATAGGGCGAAGCCCGCGACCGAGATGAAGCGAAGCGGAATCGAGGTAGGAGCACGGCGAAGAAGGGTGCTCCCGTTGTGCTTGCACAAAAGAAATTATTTTAAAAAGTGAAAGAAAAATGTAAGGCAAATTAAGAGAATCGTTCTTGAAGTCTCTGAATAAAATGATATTATTTAACTGAATTACGATTCAGTAATAGGACAGAAAACGGAGGCAGAATATGAATAAAATTACGAGATTCTTATCTCTGTGCTGCGCAGTGGCAGTTCTGGCAGGTATTTCCGGCGCAGGCGTTTTGTCTGCAAGAGCCAGCACTGATAATGGACAGACAGCAGAGACAACGGCAGAAACAGCAGCAGAAACGACGGAAGCACCGGTAAAACCGGCACCGACAGAATTTGCGCATATTTATGAATGCGCCATTTCCGGCGATCAGATTGTGATAGATGGTCAGATGGAGGGAAGCTTTTCCGATTCTGCTTATTATGATAATTATTTATATTTATTTGAGCAGAAGCCGTACCAGCGTGATTTGAAGGGACGCACCGATTATGCGGCCTGGATCACCAAGGGCGATGCTCTGCATTTTTCTATTCCTTTAAATCACGGCACTCAGTCGGATCGCCTGTACTCCAGCTTTGTAGTAGCAGTTTATGATGGTGAGGAGTATATCCAGGTCAGCAATGAGGTTTATGTAACAAACCCTGAGGTTATGGCCAAGTATACAGAGCCCTATAAAACCGGACAGACAAAAAAGGGACTGCTTATTCAGACAACCCAGTCTATGATTGCAGATGCCTTTGAGCTGGGAGTAAACCATGTGATTGTCAACATTCCCTTCAGCCATATTCTGGGCAGCGGTATTGATTATACGTATGATGGAAGAACCTACCACTTCAGCAGCGATGTGCTGGCCGTGTATGATGATACCATTCGAAGAATGTCAGAGAAAAACATGACCGTAACAGCGGTTCTTTTAAATGACTGGAACAATGCAACCCCCCAGCTTTATTATCCCGGGGTAACAAGACAGCCAGCGGGTACGGCCAATTATTATGGATTCCATGTGGCGACAGAGGAGGGCTTTGAAACCTTAAAGGCCATAGCGGCATTTTTGACAGAGCGCTACAGCAGCCTTCAGTCCCCCTATGGCCGTGTTTCCAACTGGGTGATTGGAAATGAGATCAACAACCAGCTTTGGAACTACATGGGTCCTATGAGCCTGGAGCAGTATATGGAGGAGTATGTGCGGGCATTCCGTGTATTTTATACAGCGATTCGCAGTACCAGCAGTACCAGCCGGGTGTTCTTTTCCACAGATTATAACTGGCTGCATGAGGCGGACGGCCGTCTGAAATACAATGCAAAGGATGTTCTGGATACCTTTAACAGCATGGTGGTTCCGGGAGGTCCTATGGACTGGGAGCTGGCATACCATCCCTATTCTATTCCCATGGTGGAGCCGGAATTCTGGAATGATGCGGAGACAGGACTGATTAAAAACAATGCCAGCTCTCCGGTTGTCAACATGATTAACCTGAATGTTCTGACGGATTATCTCCAGCAGCCGCAGTTTTTGATGCGGAGCGGAAAGCCACGTCATGTGATTTTATCAGAGCAGGGCTTTACCTCACAGAGTCACAGCCGCGGAGAAGTAGAAGAGCTTCAGGCTGCCGCCATTGCCTATGCCTATTATCTGGCAGACAGCAATCCTTTGATTGATGCCTTTATTATGAGCCGTCAGGTGGACGCTCCTTCTGAGGTGGCTGCCTCCTGCAGCTTTGGACTTTGGTCCTGCGATATGAGCAAGCCCAATGATATTGTTCCTACTATGCGGAAGCAGTCATGGACCGTTTATAAAAACATTGATGACAGAAAACGGACACTGGAGACAACAGAGAAGTATAAAAAATACATTGGAATTGAAAAATGGAGCGATGTGATTCCTGATTTTAAGTGGAAAAGTCAGGAAAAGTAACAGAGAAATAAGAAAATAAAAGAAATCGGAGGGGCTATGGAACTGAAAACAGAGCGTCTGTGCCTGCGTCCCATAACCAGGAAGGATCTGAGGGCGGTTCTGGCCTATGCCTGTGACCTAAGCAATGCAGAATATATGGTTTATTATCCGAAAACGGAACAGGAAGCGGTTTCCTATGTGGAAGAAACCGCTTCTCAGTGGGAAGAGGAAGAGCCGATTACCTATGAATTTGCGGTGGTTCTGGACGGAGAGATGATTGGAACAGTCTCTCTCTGGCTGGAAGAGGCCGACGGAGTAGAAATTGGCTGGATTTTAAACCGTCACTACTGGGGCTGCGGCTATGGAACTGAAGCAGCGGCGGCAGTTCTGCGATTTATGTCAGAAGAGCTGGGGATTTCTTCCTGTATCTCGTGCTGTGATACCAGAAATATAGCTTCCGCAAGGATGATGGAGAAGCTGGGAATGAAAAGGATCCTGCAGAGAGCCCGGATTTATGAGCGGCGGGGAGAAGCTGCACAGGAATATGTCTATCGGTGGACTGTCTGAAATTTAAAAATTTCAGACAGTTTTCTTTTTCAGGATCTTGACATACGCCCCTAATTCAAGTATGATTTTCCGTAACAAAATCATACGAGGAGATAACCGATTATGAAAAAGGTAGTTAAGTTTGGCGGCAGCTCTCTTGCGAGTGCCCGTCAGTTCAAAAAAGTAGGAGATATTATTCGCTCAGATAAAGCAAGACGCTATGTGATTCCTTCTGCTCCTGGAAAACGCAGCAGCAAGGATGAAAAAGTGACAGACATGCTATATGCCTGCTATGATGCGGCTTCTACCGGCGGAAGCTATAAAAAGCTTCTGAATAAGATTAAGGATCGGTACCATGAAATTATCAACGGTCTGGATTTGAATCTGAATCTGGATCACGAGTTTGAGAGAATTGAAGAAAACTTTCTTGGCGGCGCAGGCCGTGATTATGCGGCATCCCGGGGAGAATACCTGAACGGTATTGTGATGGCCAACTATCTGGGATATGAATTTATCGATGCGGCTGAGGTAATTTTCTTTGATGATAAAGGCAATTTTGAGGCAGATTTAACCAACCAGGAGCTGGCAGAACGACTGGAGCACGTAGACAGAGCTGTAATTCCCGGTTTTTATGGTTCAAAGCATGACGGCTCGATTAAAACCTTTTCCAGAGGCGGTTCCGATGTGACGGGATCTATTGTAGCCAGAGCCATTCATGCAGATCTGTATGAAAACTGGACAGATGTATCCGGCTTTCTGGTAACGGATCCCCGGATTGTTGAGGATCCTGAGGTAATTGAGACGATTACATACAAGGAGCTGCGTGAGCTGTCCTACATGGGTGCAAGCGTTCTCCATGAGGATGCAATTTTCCCTGTCAGAAAAGAGGGAATCCCGATCAATATCCGCAACACCAATAAGCCGGAGGACAAGGGAACTCTGATTGTAGAAAGCACCTGCAGAAAGCCTCATTATACCATTACCGGTATTGCAGGAAAAAAGGGATTTTGCGCAATCAATATTGAAAAGGCTATGATGAACGCTGAGGTGGGCTTTGGCAGAAAAGTGCTTCAGGTATTTGAAAAGTATGGTATTTCCTTTGAACATATGCCTTCCGGCATTGATACCATGACCATTATGGTTCATCAGGATGAATTTGTAGAGTATGAACAGTCTGTAATTGCAGGCATTCATCGTGCAGTAGAGCCGGACAGTGTAGAACTGGAGTCAGATCTGGCGCTGATTGCAGTAGTTGGCCGGGGAATGAAGGCAACCAGGGGAACTGCCGGAAGAATTTTCTCTGCTCTGGCTCATGCCCGTATCAATGTAAAGATGATTGATCAGGGATCCAGTGAGCTGAATATTATCATTGGCGTTAGAAATGATGATTTTGAGTCTGCGATTCGGGCAATTTACGATATTTTTATTACAGCTGAAATTTAAAACAACCGGGAGACAACAGGGGAGAGGCATAATGCCTTTCTTCCGGTTGTCTCTTTCACAAAAAGGAGATTTTCCATGAAAAAGATTCATGGCGCCGGGACGGCAGCGGCGAAGGGGCAAAAAACTGCCGGATCAGAGGCCTGCAGAAAGCATTCTTCCGGGGGCAGGCTGCTTTGTGTCTTGCTTATGGGAGCGGTTCTGGCCGGATGTGCAGGGCCGTCGACCCGTGTGATTGTCCGAAGCGAGACAGGAAGCAATCATGAGCTTCCGGAAGAGATCCCTGTTTTGGAAGAGGTCAATCCCTATTATATTCAGGAGTCTCTGACTGTTTTATCAGAAACGTCCAGGTACGGAGGCAGCAGGGGAGAGAGGGATGCAGTGAAATATATTCAGCAGCTTCTGGGGGATTACGGATATCAGGTAGAAATTCAGAGATTTCGTTACGAAACCGAGTTTGGTGTCCGGACAGGAACGAATGTGGAGGCTGTGCGGGAGGCTTCGTCGAGAGATTCAGATATTCTGGTGATCTGCAGCAACCATGATACTGCAAAGGAAAGTCCCGGAGCCAATAACAATGGTTCAGGAACAGCAGCGTTTCTGGAAACAGCCCGCCTGCTTTCCAGAATTCCTACGGACACAGAGCTGCGGTTTGTCAGCTTCGCCCAGTGCGGAAGAGAGCGGCTGGGAGCCCGCCATTATGTGGAAAGTCTGAGAAAACGGGAGCGGGAACGGATAGTAGGCGTTGTAGAATTGGATCAGATGGGACATGTGTCAGATGGCGAGATGGTTTTGGGAACTGTGGACGGCGGTTCTGTTTACACAGGTGATCTGCTTCGAACAGTATCCAGAAAGGTTCTGGGAGACTCCTGGCCTTATGTCTGCAGGACAGAGGGAAGTATCGGCGCCTTTGTCCGTGACGAGATACCGGCAGTATCGATTTCTCAGAAGTGGAACGGCTATGAAAACGGAACTCCCCTGGATTTGCCGGAGACTGTGGACGTAGAGCAGGTAGCGCAGGCTGTTGATGTGATCTGCGGGATGGCTCTTGAAATGATGAGTACAGATACTCCGTCTATGATGGCGAAGGCTCATTCCTACAATGACAGAGATTATGCTTTTGTTCAGAAAAAGGATACGCCTGCCTGGTTTGGAGAAAGTCTGGAATTTGTTCAGACAGAAACCGGAAGAACGGGAATACTGAATGGAATCAATACGGATGCATCTGGGCGGCAGGTAGAAAAATATCAGTTTCGCATGAAATGGTTTGATGTAGATCAGATTATCCTGACGGATTATTATTTTACTGATGGAGGGCTTTCTCTTATTTCATTGGAGGGGGAAGAGGCAGGCATTGAGTTTGATGATATGAAAGAGCGCATTACGGAGCTTTATGGAGAGCCGATAGGGGAAAACAGCGGTCCCAATGGAACGGAATATGACTGGACAGATCCGGTTTATCACAAATTTTTTGCACTGATTCCGGAAACAGAGGGTTATGATCTGGAAATCAGGGAATACTGGACAGATAAGACGGTCTATGAACAGCGCAGTCCCAAAGGACAGATCCTGGCCTCGGAAAAAGAGGATCCCCGCTGCGATGTGCTTTCTGACCTGATTTTCGATATTCTTCCGGAAGATGGGGACGAAATCATAGAATCTGTAAGCTATTATACAGACGGGATCGGCGGCAGCGCCGGATATGTGGAATATGGGAATGAAAAGGCAGACGGAACCAGCATGAGCGGTATTGACGGGGAAGGAGGGAAGGAAAACAGCCGTTTTTACTGGAGGATGTCTGTGGATTTAGAGGATGCTCTGGACAGGACAGGAAACTGGAGGAACAGGACGGAAACCATACGGATGCTTACCGGCCTGTACGGGGAAATCCTGGAGCGGTCTGCGATTTTGAAGCAGGAAGACGGCTCAGAGCAGGAAACCTATGGAGAGGCCTTTGCGGCCTGGTTTCCTGAAGCAGAAGAGGAGCCGATTCCCGAAGCAAAAAAGCAGCCTCAGGCACCGGTAACAAGAGTCGGCGTTGCGCCTGGGGAAGCAGGCGAGGAAGCGGCGCCGCCGGATTTCAAAACAGCATTTCAGATGTACGTGCTGGCAGAACGGTCGGAAAAGGCGCCGGAAAGCTGGAACAGCAGGATAGAGTTTTTCCGTCAGTTTGAGGAGCTGGAGGCCTACCGCAGCCGGGTACGGACCAATCTGAATATGCCTTCGGAGGTAGGAGCGTATGCTGGAGAAGATTGATTTATCGAGAAAGGCAGAAAAAGAGGTTTACAGACAGGCAAAGGAAACCTATGGTCCCAGGCTGGGCTTGGCTCAGAGAAAGCTGAAGGAGGCAGGGATTCCGGTATTGATTCTGTTTGACGGAATGGATGCCGCTGGGAAGGGAACGCAGATTAACCGGCTGATTCAATTTCTGGATCCTCGGGGCTTTGATGTGTATGCCAGCAGCCGGGTGACAGAGGATGAAGCCATGCGCCCGTTTCTGTGGAGATTCTGGACACTGACGCCGGAAAATGGCCGTATTGCGGTTTTTGATCGAAGCTGGTACCGGAAGGTGCGTGAAGACCGTTTTGAGGGCAGAACGGCGAAAAAAGAGCTTTCAGAGGCATTCCGTGACATTTGCTCTTTTGAAAAGCAGCTTACGGACAGCAAGGCTGTGATTATCAAGCTGTTTCTCTATATTTCCAGAGAGGAGCAGAAAAAGAGGTTTAAAAAGCTGGAGGAGTCTGGAGAAACGGCATGGAGAGTGACGAAAGAAGACTGGAAACGGAATGAGGACTATGACAGATATCTGAAGATCAACGAGGAAATGCTGGAGCGGACAGACACAGAGTATGCGCCCTGGACAATTATTGAGGCAACCGATAAGTCCTATGGCGCTATGAAGATTTTAAAAACCGTGACGGAAACTCTGGAGGATGCTCTTAAGAAGAGGGCAGAGGAGGAACGGCTGAAGGAGGAGAAAAAGAAGGCGGCAGAAACGCTTCTGAAGGCTGGGGAAAATCCGGCAGAGAACAGCAGGTATCAGAACGGGGTTCTTTCTGGCATTGATTTGTCTAAGACTATGACCCGGGAGGCTTACAAAAAAGAAATTGATCGGCTTCAGAAAAAGCTGGAGCTGCTTCACAGCGAGCTGTACCGGCTGAGAATTCCGGTAGTTCTGGGCTTTGAAGGCTGGGATGCAGGCGGCAAGGGCGGTGCGATCCGGCGTCTGACCAGCCATCTCGATCCCAGAGGCTACCAGGTATGTCCGACAGCTGCGCCCAATGATATCGAAAAAAAGCATCATTATCTGTGGCGTTTCTGGAATCATATGCCAAAGGCCGGCCATATTGCTATTTTTGACAGAACCTGGTATGGGCGGGTTATGGTGGAGCGGATTGAAGGCTTTTGCAGGGAAGAGGAGTGGAGGCGTGCCTATCAGGAGATCAATGAGATGGAGTCCCATCTGGTTAATGCAGGCGCGGTAGTTCTCAAATTCTGGCTGCAGATTGACAAGGATGAGCAGAAACGCCGGTTTGAGGAACGGATGCGGATTCCGGAAAAGCAGTGGAAGATTACAGATGAGGACTGGAGAAACCGGGAAAAATGGGATCAGTATGAGCTGGCTGTCAATGAAATGCTGGTTCGAACCTCTACCACCTATGCCCCGTGGATTGTGGTAGAAGGGAACTGTAAATATTATGCCAGAGTCAAGGTTTTGCGCACAGTAGTAGAGGCTCTGGAAAAGAAAATTGCGCAGGTAAAACAGGAAAAATAGTAACTGTTCAGAAAGAAGCTGTACCGCAGAAACGGGCAAGTGCCCGCTGGGGAAGGCAGGTATGAAACCGGGAGGAGAAAACACAGATTATGAGTCGGGTTGCAGTGATAGGAGGCGGAGCCGCCGGAATGCTGGCGGCCATTGCGGCGGCAGAACACGGCCATCAGGTGCAGCTTTTTGAGAAAAACGAGAAGCTGGGGAAAAAAATATATATTACGGGAAAGGGACGGTGTAATGTTACAAACGCCTGTGATACAGAGGAGCTGTTTGCAGCGGTTGTACACAATCCCAAGTTTCTTTACAGCAGCTTTTACAGCTTTACAAACCAGGATATGATGGAGCTGGTGGAAAGAAACGGCTGCCCTTTGAAAACAGAACGGGGCGGCCGGGTATTTCCTGTTTCAGATAAGTCATCGGATGTAATCCGGGCGCTGACTGTGTGTTTAAAGAATGCAGGAGTTCAGGTAAGGCTTTATGAGGAGGTAGATTCTGTAGAAACCAGAGATGGAAGGGTGTCTGGTATTCGTCTGAAAAAAACAAGAGAGATAGTTTCGGCTGATGCGGTGATTGTGGCTACGGGAGGCCTTTCCTATCCCTCTACAGGCTCTACAGGAGACGGGTACCGGTTTGCGGAAAAAACGGGACATACGGTAACCGATCTGTCTCCGGCCCTGGTTCCCTTTGAGACTGCAGAGCCAGTGGGAAGGGATTTGCAGGGACTTGCTCTGAAGAATATACAGGCAAAGATTCTGAAGGGAAAAAAGGTTCTTTATGAGGAGTTCGGGGAAATGCTGTTTACGCATTTTGGAGTCAGCGGGCCGGTGCTGCTGTCAGCTAGCAGCTACGGAGCAGCGCAGCTGAAAAAGGGGCCGCTGACGCTTTCTTTAGACTTAAAGCCAGCGCTTTCGGAGGAACAGCTGGATGCCAGAATTCTCAGGGATTTTGAGGAGCAGAAAAACAAACAGTACAAAAATTCCCTCTCCCGTCTTCTTCCGGCAAAAATGATTCCGGTGATAGTGGAAAGAAGCGGTATTGATCCCGATAAAAAAATCAATGAAATTACAAAAGAGGAGCGCCGGCGGATCGTGCAGGCTGTTAAGGATTTCAGGCTGACCTTAACGGGGCTCAGAGGCTACAAGGAAGCGATTATTACTCAGGGAGGCATTTCCGTCCGGGAAATCAATCCGTCTACCATGGAGTCAAAGCTGGTAAAGGGTCTGTATTTTGCAGGTGAGGTTCTGGATCTGGATGCGGTGACAGGCGGATATAATCTTCAGATCGCCTGGTCTACAGGACATCTGGCAGGAAGCTCTGTGGAATAACGAAGGCGCCTCAGAGGCCGTTGCCAGGGATTTCAGAGACTTACAGAAAGCATCATAGACGTGAAAAAAGAGAATACATAACAGACAGCATAAAGGAGCAGATCAAGAATTATGGAGCAGAAATCATTTAATATTGCAATTGACGGTCCGGCTGGCGCCGGAAAAAGCACCATTGCCCGGCTGGCGGCAAAACGGCTGGGATTTGTCTATGTGGATACTGGTGCCATGTATCGGGCGATCGCCCTGTATTTTTTAAGAAAGGGAATTCGTCCTGAGGATGTGCAGACGATTGCCAGTCTGGTTCAGGGCGCGGAAATTACGATTCGCTATGTAGACGGAACCCAGCAGGTTATTTTAAACGGGGAGGATGTGTCAGGACAAATCCGCACAGAGGAGGTTGGAAACATGGCTTCTGCTACCAGCGCCATTCCGGCAGTGCGGGCTCATCTTCTGGAGCTTCAGAGAAACCTGGCGGCCAGCGCCAACGTAATCATGGATGGCCGTGACATTGGAACCTGCATTCTTCCGGATGCGGATGTAAAGATTTTCCTGACGGCCAGCACCTCTGTTCGTGCCATGCGCCGGTACAGAGAGCTGCAGGAAAAAGGAATGATGTGTAATCTGGAAGAAATTGAGCAGGATATTATTGAACGGGATGCCAGGGACATGAACAGGGAGACGGCTCCTCTGAAGCAGGCGGAGGATGCCATGCTTCTGGACAGCTCTGACATGACGCTTGAGCAGGTGGTGCAGGCTATTCTTGAGGCGGCCTTTTCCCGCGGACTTGCACCTTGCTCACAAAAAGCCTCTGGCCATGCAGATTCCGAAGCCGGACAGACAAAGGAGGAAGTCTGATGGAAGTGATTGTTGCAAAGACAGCAGGCTTCTGTTTTGGAGTCAAGCGGGCTGTGGAACAGGTTTACGAGCAGATTGAAAAAGCAGAGCGCCCAGTTTATACCTTTGGACCCATTATTCACAACGAGCAGGTAGTGGAGGATCTGGCGCAAAAAGGCGTCCGGGTAATTGACACAGAAGAGGAACTGGAAACGGTTCGCGATGCGATTGTGATTATCCGCTCTCATGGAGTTGGAAAGCATATTTACGATCTGCTGGAACGAAACGGCGTTACTGTGGTAGATGCCACCTGTCCTTTTGTTAAAAAAATCCACAGAATTGTCCAGGAGCAGCAGGCGGCAGGCCGGCGGGTCATCATTGTGGGGAATCCTGATCATCCGGAGGTACAGGGGATCCGGGGATGGGGAGATGAGGGCACTTTGGTGGTAGAAAACGCAGATCAAATCGAGAATTTGCCGGTTTCCACAAAGGATAAGCTGTGCGTTGTGGCCCAAACGACATTTAATTACAATAAATTTCAAGATTTAGTTGAAAAATTTGAGAAAAAGGGTTATGATATACTTGTTTTAAATACGATTTGCAATGCAACACAGGAAAGACAAGTGGAAGCTAAGCGTATTGCTTCTGAAGTGGACGCTATGATTGTAATAGGAGGCAGAAATAGCTCCAACACACAGAAACTCTACGAGATATGCCGAAAGGAATGTAAGAACACTTACTTTATCCAGACACTAGGCGATTTCAACCCTGAATGTGTGAATTCTGTGCGCAGCGTAGGTATTACAGCGGGGGCATCTACCCCCAATCAAATTATTGAGGAGGTTCATACTAATGTCAGAATTAAGTTTTGAACAAATGTTGGAGGAATCATTAAAAACCATACGTACAGGAGAGATTGTCACTGGTAAAGTAATCGATGTGAAAGATGATGAAATCGTCCTGAATATAGGTTATAAGTCTGACGGTATTATTCCGAGAAGCGAATATACCAATGATTCCAATGCAGATTTAAGAAATCTGGTACAGGTTGGCGACGAGATGGAAGCCAAGGTAGTAAAGGTAAACGACGGCGAGGGCCAGGTTGCTCTGTCCTATAAGAGACTGGCTGCTGACAAGGGCAACAAGAGACTGGAAGAGGCATTTGAGAACCATGAGGTTCTGACTGCAAAGGTTGCACAGGTTCTGGACGGCGGTTTAAGCGTTCTGGTAGACGAGGCCAGAGTATTTATTCCGGCAAGCCTGGTATCTGATACTTACGAGAAGGATCTGACCAAATACGCTGGTCAGGAGATCGAGTTCGTAATTACTGAATTCAATCCGAAGAGAAGAAGAGTGATCGGTGACAGAAAGCAGCTGATGGTTGCTAAGAAGGCTGAGATGCAGAAAGAGCTGTTTGAGAGAATCCACGTTGGTGATACCGTAGAGGGCGTGGTAAAGAATGTAACAGACTTTGGTGCATTTATCGATCTGGGCGGAGCAGATGGACTGCTTCATATTTCTGAGATGTCCTGGGGACGCGTAGAAAACCCGAAAAAGGTATTTAAAGCTGGCGAGCAGGTACGTGCTCTGATTAAAGATATCAGCGGCGAGAAGATTGCTCTGAGCCTGAAGTTCCCGGAGGAGAATCCCTGGGTAAAGGCAGCAGATAACTATGCTGTGGGCAACGTAGTAACCGGTCGTGTTGCACGTATGACAGACTTCGGTGCATTTGTAGAGCTGGAGCCGGGTGTAGACGCTCTGCTTCATGTATCTCAGATTTCCAGAGAGCATGTTGACAAACCGGCAGACGTACTGAGCATTGGTCAGGAGATTGAGGCTAAGGTTGTTGATTTCAACGGCGAAGACCACAAGATCAGCCTGAGCATGAAGGCTCTGCAGGCAGCTCCTGAGCAGGCAGATGTTGCAGACGTTGACATTGACGCTGTAGCAGATGCAGAGTAAAACCCACAAGGTTTGAATAGGATAAGATAATAAGGATTTTTCAGGCGGGATTTTCGTAAGAAAATCCCGCCTCCTTTTGTGTGGAAATACTGTAAAACGGATTGTGGCAGAAAAGAAAAAACGCATGAACCTTCTGGATTCACGCGTTTTTCTAAAAAGAGATATAAATGATTAGAACAGTTGGCTTATTTCTTTATACGGTCGAAGCGAACCTCACAGCAGTCATGACCTTCTGCAATGGTTTTGCCAAGAGTGAAGCTTACGTCGTTGAGTCCCTTTGCGATTCCACGGTCTCCATCCATGGCAATATCGCAGAGACATTTGATTTCCTCATCAGAGCAGCCTTCCATCTGCCAGCCTGTAACCAGTGGGCAGTGGTGGAAGTTGAAGTGATAATGATCTTCGTTGTCTTCCAGAATTTCTGCTTCAAAAATTTTGCGTGCCCATTTTGCGCATACAAAATTATGCAGGTCTGCAAGTCCCGGGCCCTCCATTTGTTCCTGATAGGAGGTTCCGGTTTCTACGCCATATTTGCTGATGGCGCGGCGGGCAGCTGCTTCCCAGTCCATTCCGTTTTCTTTCATTTCATCGATAAGAAGCTTCATCCATCTTGCACGCTGTGCAAAGGCTTTTCTCAGAGCTACAATTTCTTCATCCTGAAGAGTCGGTTCATTTTTTATAATAGACATAGTTCCTCCTTTGGATCGGGTAATCCTGTTGAATATCACAATTTGCTGAAATGTAAAATTCAATTATAAGTATTGACACCATCCAAAACCAGCCAGCCAATTTGTCACAAAATCAGCTGCGCTATACCTACAACTGTATTATACAATATTGCTATGAAAAATACAATACATATATCTAAAATATTATTAAAAAAATACAATACGATATGTTGACGTTCATTTGTACAATATGTATAATAAAAATATAGTAAACTCATGAAAAGAAAGGATACTGCACAGAATGGAAAAACAAGTTGGATTATATGAAAAAGTATATGATTATATTCTTGAGCAGATATTCCATCAGAAGCTTTCCTATGGTCAGAAGGTGCCGGAGGAAGAAATTTCAAAAGATCTTGGCATTAGCCGGACACCAATCAGGGAGGCTTTGAGAAAACTGGAGTCAGATGGCCTGGTGGAAATTCTGCCGAAACGGTTTGCTCAGATTGTTACACTGACAGAGGAGGATATTAAGAATCTGGGTATTGTAAAGCTGCAGCTGGACTTTCTTACGGCACAGCTGGCAATCTTTCATGGAAGCAATGCGGATTTCAAACGGTTGGAACAGATTAATGAGGAAATGCGCAGAGCAGTGGCAGCGAATGATATTTACAATGCGCTGAAAAAGGATATGGAATTTCACAAAACCTATATCTCTATTTCTGCAAATCCTCAGCTGGTGCAGTTTCAGTCGCAGATACAGCTGCAGATTCTTCTGTATCAGTCGATCCGGATGAAGGATGCCAGTCATACGATGGATGCCAGCGTTTATGATCACCAGTCAATCATTGAGGCATTGTATTCCAGAGACACAGAGCAGGTGCTCAGTCACATGATTCCCCATCTGGCATCCTTTTATGGTTTGGATATTGATGTGTATTCTGTAATGGTAGCAGATTTTATGCGGGGAAGAGCGAGTGTGCCGGAGGAAGCGCACAGATATTATCATGCTTCTGAGGTAGAGGAATAGAAAGGGGAAGCGGAGAAATGGAAATGTCATCGTTTCAGAGGAGAATGGAAATCGTACAAAGGAGAATGGAGGAGGCCGGAATCGGATGCTTCCTGACAGGTCCGTCTTCTACAATGAAGTATCTGACAGGGTACAGCGGAAAACCGGATGAGCGGCTGTTTGTGCTGGTTATGGCAGCGGGACAGAAGCCATTTGTTGTTGCCAATCAGCTTTATGCCCTTCAGGCATCTGTGATCCCGGCTGGTGATTTTGTGTACTGGTCAGATGGAGAAAACGGAGTAGAGGTGCTGTGTCAGGAGCTGGAAAGACGAGGGGTAGATCTTTCCTCTGCAGCTGTAGATAAATCCATGCCGGGAATGTTTTTGGTTCCTCTGATGGAACGGCTTCAGGAAACAAAGCTGCTTTTGGGAAACAGCCTTGTGGATGATCTTCGGATCTATAAAGATGCTGAAGAAATGGACTGTATGATGACAGCGTGCCGTCTGGCTTCGGAGGCTTTGGAAGAGACGGTGGCCCGCGGAAATTGGTGGATTGGAAAAACGGAAACAGAATTTATGGGGCAATTGGCCTTTGAAATGACCAAAAGAGGACTGAAGCTGCCCAGCGGAATTGTGGCTGTAGGAGCAAATGCGGCGGTACCCCATCACCTGACCGGGCAGACAAGGATTGAGGCAGGAAACTGTCTTCTGGTTGATTTTGGAGGGAATTATCGGAATTACAATACGGATATGACGAGAACCATTCATTTTGGAGAACCGTCGGATGAGTTTAAACGGGTTTATGAGATTGTTCTGGAAGCCAACCGCAGAGGAAAGCTGGCAGCAAAGGCGGGCAATCAGCTTCAGGATGTGGATCGGGCAGCCCGAAGCTATATTGCGAGTCAGGGATATGGGCCGTATTTTACACACAGGACTGGTCATGGCATTGGAATTGATGGCCATGAAGGGCCTTCGGCAGGGGAAGGAGAAACTACGCTGATTCAGACCGGTATGGCATTTTCTGTAGAGCCGGGGATTTATCTGCCAGGGAAATTCGGTGTGCGGATTGAGGATCAGGTTTTGATTACGGAAACAGGAACAAGAGTTCTTCATGATTTTCCAAGAGAATTGATGGTGATAAAATAACAGGAAATTGTGGCAGATTGGACAAGATAAAAAACGGCCAGAAAGGACAGTGTTCGTCTTTCTGGCTGTTTTTTTACTTTGGTATTGACAAATATTGTATAAAATGTAATAATAAAAATATAATTTGCTGATATGTATTTTTGATTAGAAGTAATATTTTCACCGAACAGCCATCCATAGGCAAAAAATGTATTGAGGTGACAAATATGAGTAAAGCAGCTTCTAAGGTACAGGGGGGAGAGAAAAAATTCCCATTTCCCCATTCTTTGATTATCATTTTTCTCTTAATTTGTGTTGCAGCAGTGATGACCTGGGTGATTCCGGCAGGTGAGTATGTTCGTGTGGAGGATCCGGCTACAGGGCGTATGATAGTCGATCCTTCGTCTTATCACCGGATTGAAAGCAGTCCGGCCAATCCCTTCGATGTGTTTACGGCGATTCCCAGAGGCCTTAGTGAGGCGGGATGGATTGCATGGATGGTATTGATTATTGGCGGTTCCTTCCATGTTATTGAGAGTACCCGGGCAACCCGTGCGCTGATTGGCAAGTTTATGAACCAGCTTCGTGGAAAACATGGCGTTTATCTGCTTCCGGTTCTGATGCTTCCGTTTTTTATGCTTCCTGCAATTACTGGAAACGGTGAGTCGATGCTTGCATTCCTGCCTCTGGGTATTTTGATTGCCCGGTCCCTGGGATTTGATGCCATGACAGGACTTTGTATTGTAACTCTGGCATCCTCTACGGGATACTGCACCGGACTTTTCAGCGCGTTCTCCACAGGTACTGCTCAGAGTCTGTGCGGACTTCCAACCTTTTCCGGTCTTTGGTTCCGTGTCGTTGGTGCGGTTCTTCTGTTTGCGGCAGCAGCATTCTGGACAGTAAAATATGCGCGCATGGTTCAGAAGGATCCGAAGAAGAGCTACTGCTATGAACTGGAGCAGCAGGTGGGCGCTGAAGGGGATGCAGAGATTGTAGAGCTGACTCTTCGCAGAAAGCTGTGTTTGCTGGAATTCCTTTTCGGAATCTGTACCATTGTGTATGCAGCTTTGGCTGGTTGGGATTTCAAAACACGTTTCCCGGCAATTTTTATTATCATGGCAATGGTGATTGGTCTGACTGCAGGCTTTTCTCCTAACAAGATTGCAGAAGAATTTGTAAACGGAGCCAAGATGGTTCTGGTAGGTGCTCTGGTAACTGGTTTTTCAAAGGGAATCAGCGTAATTCTTGCAGATGCACATATTATCGATACTATCGTATATGCACTGTCTTCTCTGGTAGCAGGACTTCCCAAGCAGATTGGTGCTATGGCCATGCTTCTGGTTCAGTCTATTCTGAACTGCTTCATTATTTCTTCCAGCGGTCAGGCCGCAGCTACAGTTCCGATTATGTCTCCTTTAGGTGATGTTCTTGGACTGACTCAGCAGACGGTAGTAATGGCGTTCCTGTATGGAGATGGTTTTTCCAATATTCTGTTGCCCATGAATGCTTCTATTATGGGCGCATGCGCAATTTCCGGAATTACATATCCTCAGTATCTGCGCAGAGCATGGAGACACTATGTATCCTATATGCTGATTGGATTTATCATGCTTTTTGTAGCGGCAACGATCAATTTAGGGCCCTTCTAAATGATTCCATTGACACGACAGCCGGAAAATCTGAATTTGGTTTTCCGGTTGTTTCTTTTGAATGCGTCTGACATGAGAATGCATCAGACCGTAAGCTTTGAACATTCACAGAAACAGGCTTCTGCAAAATGACTGCAGAGGACCGGGGAAGGAGCTAAGAAATGTATGATTATCTGAAACGGGCAAAAGAGCTGGAAGAGGATATTTTAAAAGACAGAAGGCATATTCACAGAAATCCGGAGGTAGGAGATGAGCTTCCGGAAACCTATGAATATGTGACAGAAAGACTGAAACAGATGGGATATGAGCCAAGACGGTGTGCACGGTATGGAATTCTGGCTGAGGCAGGGCAGGGCGAAAAGATGTTTTTGCTCAGAGCCGATATGGATGCCCTTCCTATGGCAGAGGAAAGCGGGCTTCCCTTTGCTTCTCCTTATCCGGACAGGGCTCATACCTGCGGACATGACACTCATGTGGCTATGCTGCTGGGAGCAGCTAAAATGCTGAAGGAAAATGAGGCAGAGCTGAAAGGAAGAGTCCGTCTGATGTTTCAGCCCAATGAGGAAGGTTTGTTTGGCGCAGTTGACATGATTGCGGATCATGCATTGGATGGTGTTGATGCAGCCATGGCTCTGCATATTGATGCGACAATGCCTCTTGGGTATTTGACAAGAGGACGGGGCTGTGCTTTTGCATCCAATGATTTTTTTGATATTGTGATTACTGGAAAGGGCGGTCATGCTGCAAGACCGGCAGATGCAGTGGATCCTATTAACGTGATGTCTTATATTCAGATGGGGATTCAGACCTTAATCAGCAGGGAGGGAACCCCGACAGAAACCAATGTGATTTCGATTACTTCTGTAGAAGCGGGAGGAGGGGCCTACAATATTATTCCCGATACAGCTGTCATGCGGGGAACCTTAAGAACCTACAATGAAAAACAGAGATGTCTTCTGAAAAAACGCCTGGAAGAAATGGTGAAGGCAACGGCAGCAGCTTTTCGGGCGCAGGCAGAGGTAAGGTATTTAAGTGACGGAATCCCTGCGCTTCGATGCAACGTGACAATGGCAGATCAATTAAAGCAGTATGCCAATGAACTTCTGGGAGAAAATTATGTGGCTGAAGAGCCGTTCCAGAAAGTAGGATCGGAGGATTTTGCTCATGTATGCGAGAGAATTCCGGGAGGATATTTTTTCCTGGGGGCAGGTCCGGATGAGCATTCTGTATGGCCTTATGGACAGCATAATCCCAGGGTTCTTCACAATGAAAGCGTATTATATAAGGGTGCGGCAGTAGAGGCGCAGTGTGCGGCCCGCTGGCTGGAAGACGCTGCGGCAGAAGGGAGATAGAAAATGAGACAGATGATTATGAAGCCGGAGCTTCATCAGTTTGAAACCTGCAGAGAATTTGCGGAGGCCTTTCAGATCGGAGAGGGAGATCTTGTTTTAACAAACCGTTTTATCTATGAGCCTTATTTTGGGGAACTGGGACTGAAGGCAGACGTGATTTTTCAGGAGGAATTTGGAAATGGGGAGCCGACAGACGAAATGTTTGAAGCCATCTGTGCAGCTGTGAAGCCGGAAGCGGTTTATAAACGTGTGATTGGAATTGGCGGCGGTACGGTTCTTGATATTGCGAAGCTGCTTGTATTAAAGGACTGTTCTCCGATTGCGGAGCTTTATGAACACAAAAGAGAGGCGGTAAAGGAAAAAAAGCTGTGTCTGATTCCGACTACCTGCGGGACTGGTTCTGAGGTTACGAATATTTCAATTCTTGCATTTCTCTCTAAAAATATAAAACTGGGTCTGGCGGCGGATGCCATGTATGCAGATGAGGCAGTGCTGATTCCGCAGCTGCTGGAGGGATTGCCCTATCGTTTCTTTGCAACCAGCTCCATTGACGCCCTGATTCATGCGGTGGAGTCCAGTCTTTCTCCTAAGGCGACACCCTATACGGAGCTGTTTGGATACAAAGCAATTGAGGAAATTATCCGCGGATATCAGGTGATTGCAGAAAAGGGAGAGGAGGCAAGAAAGGAGCTTTTGAACCAGTTCCTGACAGCAAGCAATTTTGCAGGTCTTGCCTTTGGAACCGCAGGCTGCGCAGCAGTTCATGCTATGAGCTATCCGCTGGGAGGAACCTTCCATGTGGCTCACGGAGAAGCAAATTATGCTGTGTTTATTGGCGTTATGAAAAAATATATGGAAATCCGGCAGGATGGAAAAATTCAGAAGCTGAATCACTTCCTTTCAGACCTCCTTGGATGCTCCTATGAGGAGGTTTATGAAAAGCTGGAGGAGCTTCTGAACAAGATTCTTTCTAAAAAAACCATGAAGGAATACGGAGCAACCAGAGAAATGCTGGCTCAGTGGGCAGACAGTGTAATAGAAGGACAGCAGAGGCTGATGGTGAACAGCTTTGTTCCTCTGGGAAGAAACGAAGTGCTGGAAATTTATGAAGGCTTATTTGAGTAGGGAGAAGGCAGCAGGGGCGAAGATGTTTGCCCTGCACTGAAGGAGAAACGTGATGGAAAAAACAAGTGAAAAATATCAGGCCTATGTGGAAATTCTGAAAGAGGAGCTGGTTCCTGCCATGGGATGCACGGAGCCCATTGCACTGGCTTATGCTGCGGCTAAGGCAAGGGAGGTGCTGGGATGCCGTCCTGAGCGTGTTCGGATTGAGGCCAGCGGCAGTATTATTAAAAATGTGAAAAGTGTCATCGTTCCGAATACCAATCACTTAAAGGGAATGCCTGCGGCAGCGGCAGCCGGTATTATTGCCGGACGGTCGGAAAAGGAGCTGGAGGTTATTTCGGAGGTCACTGGAAGTGAGATGGAGGATATGCGCCGCTTCCTGGAAGAGGTTCAGATCGATGTGGAGCATATTGATCACGGATTGGTATTTGAAATTATCGTAACAGAATACTGTGGAGATTCTTATGCAAAGGTCCGCATTACGAATTTTCATACCAACATTGTTCTGATTGAAAAGGACGGAAAAATTCTTTACGAGAACAGAGAGGAACTGGCATCAGAAGAAGAAAAACGCGCAGACAGAGGCCTGCTGGACATGGAAAGCATCTGGGATTTTATCCATTCTCTGGATGTAGAGGATGTGCGGGAGGTGCTGACGAGGCAGATTGAATACAATACTGCGATTGCCGATGAGGGTCTTAAAGGAAATTACGGCGCCAATATAGGAAGCGTGCTTCTGGATACCTACGGGGACGATATCAGAACCCGGGCTAAAGCGAAAGCGGCAGCAGGCTCAGACGCAAGAATGAACGGCTGTGAGCTTCCGGTAATTATCAATTCCGGAAGCGGAAATCAGGGGATTACGGTTTCTATTCCGGTGATTGAGTATGCAAAAGAAATGGGAGCAGATGAGGAACACCTCCTTCGGGCTCTGGCACTTTCCAATCTGACTGCAATTCATCAGAAAACAGGTATCGGCACCTTGTCTGCCTACTGCGGAGCAGTCAGCGCGGGAGCGGGGGCAGGAGCAGGAATCGCTTATCTTTGTGGGGGAACCTATGAGGAGGTTGTTCATACAGTAGTGAATGCGCTGGCGATTGTATCCGGAATTGTCTGCGATGGGGCGAAGGCATCCTGCGCGGCCAAGATTGCTTCTTCTGTGGACGCAGCAATTCTGGGCTACAATATGTATAAGCGAGGACAGGAATTCCGCCGCGGAGACGGAATTGTGATGCAGAATATCGAGGAAACGATCCGGGGAATTGGCCGGCTGGGAAAAGACGGTATGAAAGAAACAAATGAAGAAATTATCAAGCTGATGGTGGGAGAATAGACACCGACAGGGGGTATCCGTTTTTGGACGGATACCCCTTTTTGCGTTATGAAACACGCAATTCTATATTGACATATAATATTATATGCTGTATAGTATTAGTAACAGGATATTATATAACATATAATATCACCTGAGAAACAATATGAGATGAAGGATAATACACAGAAAGGCGGGCCGGATATGATTTTTAATACAGGAGCAGCGCTTTTGGATGCCATTGTGCTGGCAGCTGTGTCCAGGGAGAAGGAAGGGACATACGGATATAAGATTACCCAGGATGTACGGGAAGCGATTGATATTTCTGAATCAACGCTGTATCCGGTGCTGAGGCGGCTGCAGAAGGAAGCGTGTTTGGAAACGTATGATATGGCCATTGATGGAAGAAACAGAAGATATTACCGGATTACGGAAAGCGGGAGACTGCAGCTGAATCTTTATCGGAGTGAATGGCATGTGTATTCTGAGAAAATATCCAGAATCCTTGAGGAGGCTAAGGTATGAGAAGAGCAGAATTTATGAAAGAGCTGGAATACCTGCTGCAGGATATTCCCGATGAGGAAAAGGAAGAGGCACTGGCTTATTATCGGGATTATCTGGAGGAAGCCGGTGATGAAAACGAAGAGCAGGTGATCCGGGAATTTGGAAGTCCGGAACGGGTTGCAGCAATTATTCGAAGCGATCTGAACGGCAATCTGGAAAACGGAGGAGAGTTTACGGAATCCGGGTATCAGGACGAGCGTTTCAGGGAACCGAATTACCAGGTTGCTAAGCGGATGGATTTGCCAGAGAAGAGTGCCTGGCAGCAGGAAGGAGCTCATTGGGAGGAAGGAAGTTCCCGGCAGGAAAACAGAAGATATTCTGAGAACTGGAAGCAACAGGACTTTAGGGACAGAATGTGGCTGAAGCGTCTTTTAAAGGTAGGACTTCTGCTGGTGATTCTGGGAGTGCTGGCTCCGATTTTACTGGGAGCAGGCGGAACAGTCCTGGGGATTTTGCTGGCAGCAGCGCTTCTTCTGGCCGGAGCTGTGGTTCTGATTGGAGTTCTTACAGTGACAGCCTGCCTGGGTGCAGCAGCTCTTCTGGTATGGGGAGCCGGTCTGATGTTTACAGAACCAGGAACAGGCATGATGGTTCTCGGAGCTGGTGTTGGAGTTCTGGGATTGGGTCTGATTGGAATTGTACTTTCTGTTCTGATTTATGGAAAATTTCTTCCCTGGTGCATTCGCGGTTTGGTTAATGGCATCAGCAGTCTGATCCATAGAGGAAAGTGGTGCGGACAGAAGGGCTGAAAAATGGAAAGGAGAGGAAGCCTTTGAAAAAATGGATGATAGGACTGGCGGCGGCTGGCGGAGTTTTCTGTCTGGCAGGAGTGGGAATGATTGCAGCTGGTGTTATGATGTATGGAACCGGGGGAAGACAGGCGCCTCCCTGGCTTGTCCGGATTGAGGAGGATTTTTCAGCGGTTTCGGAGGAGCTGGAGGAAATTCCTGAGAGTCCGATGGAAATTGCTGCAGGAGATACCGGATCTGGGGATAAGTCAGAAGGTGCAGGCACTGCAGGAACCGCAGGCGCAAATGAGAACGCAGGGAATTCGGAAAGTGTCAAAACAGGGAGTTCGATTCCGGATGGTCAGATTTATGAAAATGTAAGGAGCCTGGAGCTGGAAACTGTGAGCGAACAGGTGCAGATAGTGGAAACTGAGGACCTGGAAGAAGGGCAGGTTCAGGTGGTTCAGAGTGGAGATGGAACGGATTATCGCGTTTATCAGGAAGGAGGAGAATTAAAAATTCGCCTGCCTCAGAATATTAGCAGAAATACCGCAGGGAACCTCAAAATGAAAGCGCTGGTGATTTCCATTCCTGTTTCCTATGAATTTGATCAGATAGAGCTTGAACATGTGGCAGGAAGCTTTTATGCAGAAAGGCTTTTTGCCAGAGAGCTTTCTGTGGAGATGATTTCTGGAACAGCAGATATTGCCGGAGGCAGTGTGAAGGAACTGGAGATTGAGTGTATATCCGGAAGCTGCCGATGCATGGCAGCTGCAGAATACAGCGCTTCGGTGGAAAATATTTCCGGAGATACCAGTATCTGTCTGGCAGGAGCAGAGGATGATTTTGATTATGAAATTGAGGCTGGAGGCGGCAGTATTTATTTCAATGGGGAAGAGCAGAGGGCTTTTGAGAACAGCTGGAAGGAGAGCCATTTGAACCATCATACTGGCCGGGAGGTGGAGCTTAGCTGCGCCAGTGGAACAATTACGGTAGAATATGAGTGACTGTTCAGGAGGGCATCTTCTTGTCCGGCAAAGCCGGACAAGAAGCATCGGAGATAGTTACCAAAAAATAACAGAAATCAGGAGGAAAAGATATGGATATGAACAGAAAGCTGTATCGCTCAAATACAAACCGTATGATTTGCGGTGTATGCGGAGGAATTGGAGAATACTTAAATGTGGATCCTACGCTGGTTCGGTTGATCTGGGCCCTTGTGGCCTGCTCCGGAGCAGGCGTTGTGGCATATTTGCTGGCGGCAGTTATTATCCCCCAGGATCCGGGAAGCAGCTATTAAAGAAAACAGATATCAGCTGGGTGCAGAAAATGTTTTAAATCGGTAAAAACAGTATGAAATCAGAACATACAGGGCATACTCTTAGAAAATCATAAGGAGGATGTCCTGTTTTATGTCTAAGAATAAGAATAAACAACCATTTGACTGGAAAAATATGACACCGGAGGAAAAACTGAAATTTGAGATTGCAGAGGAGCTGGGCCTGAAGGATCGGGTTTTAGAGGGAGGCTGGAAATGTCTGACCTCTAAGGAAAGCGGGCGAATTGGAGGACTGATTGCCAGAAGGAAGCGGGAGTGGAAGCATTTGTCAGAGCAGGAACGTCCGGAGGAGCATTTGAAAAAAGAGAATGGTTAAGGGAAGCTGCGGGAGATGACTGGTACTTGTCAAATGCTCTGAAATTTTTTATAATGGGAAACGAATGAAAAACGAAGGGCTGCAGCAGGGAAAAGAAAACAGAATAGGAAACAAAACGATGGAAGAAAAGAAGTTAAGAACCGGATATACAACCGGAACCTGTGCGGCGGCTGCGGCAAAGGCAGCAGCCGTTTTTCTTTTGACAGGGAGAATAGCTGAGGAAGTTGAGGTGGAGCTTCCAGGCGGTACATTCTGCAGGCAGAGACTGGAGATTCTAGGCGGAGGCGTTTTGCAGGCTGAAGGTGTGGAGCTTTCGGGGATTCCGGGAGCAGGAGTTTCGGAAAATCTGGCTCCGGGATGGGACGGCAAACGGCAGGTCAGCGGTTGGTTTGGCGTAAAAAAGGATGCGGGAGATGACCCGGATGTGACCCATGGCGCAGTGATCTACGCTCAGGCAGAACGTCTGGAGCAGAGAAAATGTCCGGAACGCTGTTATGAGCTGGATGAGTTTCCGGGGATATATGTAACCGGGGGACCCGGAGTCGGATTGGCAACAAGACCGGGGCTTTCCTGTCCTCCTGGATATTATGCCATCAATCCGGGGCCTCGCAGAATGATTCTGTCGGAAACAGCCCATGTATGTGCTGAGGCCGGGGAGACAGGGCCGATTTTAATTCGGATTGCGGTTCCGGAAGGAATTGTCCTGTCGGAAAAGACCTTTAATCCCAGACTGGGGATTGAGGGAGGGATTTCGATTCTTGGAACCACCGGAATTGTTAAGCCGATGAGCGAGGAAGCTTTAAAGGAAACCATTCGTCTGGATATACATATGCAGGCAGCAGCAGGAAACCAGGTGATTTTAATGGCTCCTGGCAATTACGGTGAAAAATTTTTTGAAACAGAAATGGGAATTTCTCCAGGAAAAGCTGTGCTTTGCAGCAACTATGTAAAGGCTGCGGTACAGATGCTTCAGGAGGAGGGCGTAAAAAAGGTTTTATTTGCCAGTCACGCGGGAAAGCTGGTAAAGGTATCTGCCGGTATGGAAAATACCCATTCCAGGTTTGGCGATGGCCGGATGGAACAGATGGAACGTTTGACACGGAGGGTGTACGGAGAGAAAATTCCTGATCGGGAAGGGCTGTGCAGCCGTGTGCGGGAGTGTAATACAACAGATGAGGCGCTGAAATATCTTTTGGAAAAGGGGTTGGCTTCTCAGGTACTGGAAGAAATGGCACAGGAGGCGCGCAGAGTTATGGAAGGCTGGAGCCGGGAGCTGGGCGGAGATTTGGAGGTGGCAGTGGCTGCTTTTTCTTCTGCCTGCGGGCTTACGAAATCGACAGAAAATGCAGCAGACTGTCTGAATCAGTGGAGACAGCAGGAAGGAACACAGAAATGAAGCTTGCAGTAATCAGTTTTACAAAAGCAGGAAGCGATGTATGCAGACATTTGACGGAGGAATTTCTCAGACGTGGAGAGGAATGCAGAGGCTATGTACCAGAAAAATATATAGAGGAAAGGTCAGGCCAGGACTTTATTTTTTCAGTGACGGAGCCAGTTGGAGATTGGACGGAAAAACAGTTTGCTTGGGAAGACGGACTGATCTACATAGGCGCTGCAGGAATTGCAGTGCGTTCCATTGCTCCATACCTGAAGGATAAGATGACAGATCCAGCCGTAGTGGTGGTAGATGATCAGGCTACATATGCCATTTCCCTGCTTTCCGGACATGTGGGAGGAGCAAATGCCTTGACAGAGATAACTGCCCAGATTGTGGGAGCGGTCCCGGTTATTACAACTGCTTCGGATATCAGAGGGCTGACTGCGATTGATGTCTGGGCCAGCAGCCGGGGACTCTTGATTTCTGACAGAATTCTTGCAAAGGAAACGGCAGCAGCCCTGGTCAATGGAGAACAGGTCGGTTTTTTCAGCGATTATCCTTTGGAGAATGGGGTGCCGGAAGGGTATCTTTCTAACAAAATATGCCGAAGAAATGTATGGATAACCTGCCGCTCTGCGGAAAATATTCCAGATCAGGAGGGGGTCTTGCCGGAAAACTGCAGCTTTTTAAGGCTGATTCCCCGTTTCCTGTCTGTGGGAATCGGATGCAGAAAATATATATCTGAGGAAAATGTGGAGAAGGCGGTTTTTCAGGCCTTTGAACGGGCGCGTCTGGATATTCGGGCAGCAGGAATTTTGGCCAGCATTGATTTGAAGAAGGGGGAGGAAGGTATCCTGAAATTTGCAGAAAAGCAGTCTCTTCCATTTGTTACGTTTTCTGCAGAGGAGCTGGAGGCTGTCAGCGGAAGCTTTACAGAATCAGAATTTGTCCGCAAAACAGCGGGAACCGGAAATGTCTGCGAACGGTCGGCTGTTCTGGCGGCCGGGGGCAGAGGAAGGCTGTGGATGAGAAAACAGTGTCTGGATGGGGTTACAGTAGCGATTGCAGAGGAAAGAAAAACAATAGGAGCAGAGCAGAAATGGAGCAGATAAAAAGCAGAGTGCTGATACTGGGAGGAACGTCAGAGGGGCGGGAGCTGTCCCGGTTTGCCCATGATATCGGACTTTTGGCAACTGTCAGCGTGGTATCTGGATACGGAGAGGAGCTTCTGGAGGAAACCAGATATGTAAAGGTTCATCAGGGAGCCCTTGATCGGGAAGAAATGGAACGCTTTTTTGAATGGATGAAGCCGGAGCTGGTATTGGATGCGACACACCCTTATGCACGACAGGTTACAGAGCAGGCATCAGAGCTGTGCGGGAAGATGAAAATTCCCTACAGCCGGGTACTTCGGGCTTCCCGGAACCGGAATGGAAAAGGGATTTTTCATGCCGAGGGGGCAGAACAGGCAGCAGAGATTTTAAAGCAGGATTCCCGCCCGGTGCTTTTGACCACAGGGAGTAAGGAGCTGGGAGTATTTGCGGAGGCGGAGCATTTAAAGGGAAGGCTGTTTGCGCGGGTTTTGCCGGACAGCCGGGTGATAAAAAGCTGTGAAGAAATGGGAATTCGGGGACCGGCTCTGATTGCCATGCAGGGGCCTTTTTCTGTGGAAATGAACCGGGCCATGCTGCGAAGCACGAAAGCCGGCTGGCTGGTAACAAAGGAATCAGGAAGCCGGGGGGGATTTGAAGAGAAGCTGCAGGCAGCAGAAGAATGCGGAGTATCCGTTATTATTTTGGACAGACCTGTTCAGGAGAATGGAATTTCTTTGGAGGAGGCCAGGGCGCAGATGCAAATTCTGGCTGGAAAGACAGCACACGCAGCTGCAGAACCTTCAGAACAAACGGTTCATTTGACAGAGCAGGAGTTTTCGGGGAAGAAAGAGCTTTATCTTATCGGCATGGGAATGGGCGGTGCAGGACAGCTGACCCTGGAGGCAAAAAAGGCACTGGAGAGCTGTCAGCTTCTGTTTGGAGCGCCGCGGATGCTGAGGGATGTTGCTTCTCTGGCGCCAGAGGCAGAAACGATTCCGCTTTATCTGGCAGAGGATATCAGAAACTGGCTGAAAAGCCACAGGAGAGAGAACGAGAGCTTTCGCGCTGCTGTAGTTTATTCCGGGGATACGGGATTTTACAGCGGAAGCAGGCAGCTTCTGGAGCTTTGGAAGAAGGAGAAAGCCGGGTGGCAGGTTACGGTTTATCCTGGAATTTCCTCTGTCTCTGCCCTTTGTGCAGAGCTGAAAACCTCCTGGGAGGATCTTTATCTGACCAGCGCCCATGGAAGAGACTGTGATCCGGCAGCCCTGCTGGAAAAGCATAAACGTGTGTTTTTGCTGCTGGGAGGAAAGGAAACCCTGGCAGGACTTTGCAGGCGTCTTACAGAGTCTGGCTGGGGACATGCCGGGGTCAGAGCAGGAATCTGTCTGGGCTATGAAAATCAGCGTCTTCTTCAAAATCGTGCAGACAGACTGCTTCACGTACAGGCAGAGGGGCTGGTATCTGTGATATTGGAAAAAGAATGGAGTGACACTACATATGAAGGATGAGGCATTTATCCGCGGAGCAATTCCCATGACAAAAAGTGAGGTGCGGGCAGTTTCTGTTTCCAGGCTGGAGCTGAAGCCGGAGGACATTCTGTATGATGTAGGAGCAGGAACAGGCTCTGTATCTGTGGAGGCGGCCCTTTTGATTCCCAGAGGCAGAGTATATGCCTTTGAGCAGAAGGAGGAGGGCTGCAGCCTGATACAGGCCAATGCACAGCGGCATGGGGTGAAAAATATAACGGTAGTTCAGGGAAAGGCTCCGGATACCTGGGAGGGGCTTCCGGCGCCGGATTGTATTTTTATCGGAGGGAGCGGCGGGAAAATGACGGAGGTTCTGGAACGGGCCTTTGCCATGAATCCTTCTGTCCGCGTGGTAGCCAATGTCATTGCTTTGGAAAGTCTCCATCAGATCATGGAATATTGCAGGGCGAAAGAAGTCGAACCGGAGGTATCCTGTATTCAGGTGTCAAGAGCCTGTGTCAGAGGACGGTATCATATGATGGAAGGCCAGAATCCCGTGTATGTGATTTCTTTTGGAGGTTTGCAGAAGGAAGCGAAAAAAGAGGAAGAGGAAAACGTGGCTGAAAAAAGGCAGATTCCCCGTATTCTGATTGCCTCACCAGCCAGCGGAAGCGGAAAAACGGTGATTACGGCAGGGCTTCTTTCGCTGCTGAAAAAGCGCGGCATCGCCTGCGCTTCTTTCAAATGTGGACCGGATTATATTGATCCCATGTTTCACCGGCAGGTTTTGGGAATTCCATGCTGCAATCTGGACAGATTTTTCCTGGACAGAGAACAGGTCAGGAAGCTGTTTCTGGAAAAAACAAAAGAGGCAGAGCTTGCAGTGACAGAGGGCGCTATGGGATATTATGACGGAATAGGAGGAACGACATTTCAGGCCAGCGCCTGGGAAATTGCAGATATTACCGAAACTCCGGTGATTCTGGTTGTAGATGGAAAGGGAAGCAGCCTGTCTGTGGCAGCCCAGATTCACGGTTTTTTGACCTTTCGTCCGGACAGCCGGATTGAGGGCGTTATTTTAAACAGAACTTCTCCGGAAATGATGAAGCGGCTGAAGCCGCAGCTGGAGGCGCTGGGGATTTCCTGCATTGGTGCGGTTCCTGTCTGTGAGGAAGCAAAGCTGGAAAGCCGTCATCTGGGACTTACAATTCCTCAGGAGCAGGAAGCTCTCCGGGAACGGCTGGAGGCGCTGGGAGACAGGCTGGAGGAGTGGCTGGATATTTCGAAAATTCTGCGGATAGCCAAAGGCGCGCAGGCACTTGCGGATGCAACAAAAAAGAAGAAGGCTCCGGGTACAGTCCAGGAAATTCAGGCAAAGCCTCTGAGGCGAATGGGAGTTGCCCTTGATGAAGCTTTTTGTTTTTACTATGAGGAAAATCTGGAGTTTCTTCAGGAACATGGATGGGAGCTGGTTTTCTTCAGTCCGCTGCGGGATCCACACCTTCCCCCGGCACTGGACGGAATTTTGCTGGGAGGAGGATATCCGGAGGTTTATGCAGGGCAGTTAAGTGCCAATGTGTCCCTGCGGGCAGAGATTGCACAGGTGGCAGCGTCTGGGGTGAAAATTCTGGCGGAGTGCGGCGGATTTTTGTATCTTCACCAGAAGCTGGAGGGAATGGATCAAAAATTCTATCCCATGACTGGTGTGCTGGAAGGAGAGGGCTTCCGGAGAGAGCGTATGACCAGATTTGGATATATTTCTCTGGAGGACAGGGAAAACGGAACAGGGACCGGAACGTCAGGAAGCATCCGGGGACATGAATTCCATTATTGGGACAGCACGAATCCGGGAAGGGCCATGTATGCCAGAAAGCCAGCTTCCCAGAGAGGCTGGGACTGTATGATTCGGACTGAAACCATACTGGCAGGCTTTCCCCACCTGTATTACCGCTCTGCTCCGGAATGGATCCGGCAGTTTCTGCAAAGGGAGGATGACCGATGATGCATTTGATTACCGGCGGAAGCGCCAGTGGAAAGTCCGCTTATGCAGAGAAAATGGCAGTGGGGGCCGGAGAAAAATCAAGATATTACCTGGCAACCATGAAGCCCTGGGGAAAGGAAGGACAGGAGCGGGTGGAGAAACACCGGAATATGCGGGCGGGAAAGGGATTTACAACCGTAGAATGCTATACCTGCCTGGAACAGGCGGCCCTGTCCTTTGGAGAAGAGCAACCGGAGAATCGAGTGATTCTTCTGGAATGTATGTCCAACCTGATGGCTAATGAACAGTTTGAAGAAGGCGGCAGCGACCAGGAAATTCTTACCCGCATGAAGCGAGGAATCCGAAGCTTGCAAAAACAGGCGGAAACCCTTATCATAGTAACCAATGAAGTGTTTTCCGACGGGGTATCCTATGAACCGGAGACAGTCCGTTATCTTCGGCTGATGGGAGAAATCAATGCTTTTTTGGCCCGGGAAGCCGATTGGGTAACGGAGGTTGTGTTTGGGATTCCTGTTGTATGGAAGTCGGGACAGAGGGAAAATGAAAACGAGGAATGAGACAGATATGAATGAACAGAGAGAAAATGGGAAAACAGGTGGTCTGGCAGAAAGCCTTGTGATTGCATTTTCCATGTATTCCAGAATTCCCATGCCTATGGTTCCATGGACGGAAAAGGGAATGAAATATGCACTCTGCTTTTTTCCTGCAGTGGGGATCGCAGTTGGGGCTGCAGTGGCGGCATTCTGGCAGTTGTCCCGCCTCCTGGGACTGGGGGATTTGTCCCGCCTTTGCGTGGAAACCGCTCTGCCTCTTCTGATTACCGGAGGAATTCACATGGATGGATTTCTGGATACGGTAGATGCAAGAAGCTCCCATCAGAGCAGAGAGAGAAAGCTGGAAATTTTAAAGGATCCTCATGCAGGAGCATTTGCCATTGCAGGCTGCGGCGTCTACCTGCTTTTTTATGCGGCGGCTTTTTCAGAGCTGAGTCCAGAGGCATTTCCCGGTATAGCAGGTATTTTTGTAATGTCAAGAGCATTAAGCGGTTACTCCGTTGTGACATTTCCCAAGGCAAAAAAAGACGGGCTTGTTACTGCCTTTGCAAAAGGCGCCAGCCAGGCGCCTGCAGCTGTTTCTGGAATTTTGCTGTGCTGGCTTGCAGGCAGTTTTGCCTGGATTTTGATTACTGGAGGACTTGGTATGGCTCTGGCGGCAGGGGCAGGGGCGGCAGCGGCATTCTTCTGGTATCGCCGCATGGCTCTTCGGGAATTTGGCGGAATTACAGGGGATCTGGCAGGATATTTTCTTCAAATGGCGGAGCTTTTTATGATAGGAGCAGCGGCACTTGCTGGATAACATGAGAAAAGGCAGGAACAGAGAGATGATTTTGATTATTGGAGGCAGTTTTCAGGGCAAGGAGGAATTTGCAAAAAAACTGATCGGACAGCAAAAGGGCGGAGAGGAAAACTGGGAGCAGCTGGTTTGCCGCGGAGATGAGCCCTGGCAGAAGGCGCTGGAAAAACCGTGTTTGGTGAATTTTCATGGTTTTATCCGTCAGCTGCAGGAAACAGAGGCGGCAGAGAAGGAGACAGAGGAGTTTCTTTGTCAGGTGCTGAAGTCAGAACCATTGCTGATTACCATGGATGAGGTCGGATGCGGGATTGTTCCGCTGAAAAAGGAAGAACGGGATTACAGAGAGGCTGTGGGACGGGCAGGACAGAAACTGGCGGCAGCAGCCCGGGAGGTCTGGAGAGTTCAATGTGGTATTCCTGTCAGAATCAAGGAATAAGAAGTGGAGATGAAAAATGGAACATATCTGGGCCCTGTGGGGCGGATTCGTACTGGATTTTTTGATTGGAGATCCTCAGGACTGGTGGCATCCGGTGAGAAGCATTGGGTGGCTGATTGGGGCGCTGGAAAAACAGCTTCGGCGGATTTTTCCGCGGACGAAGCAGGGAGAGCTGGCAGCAGGAGCAGCTTTGGTGTTTTTTACGGCAGGGATCTCTACGGGCGTGGCTGCCCTGATTTTGTGGGCGGCAGGGCGGATTCATCCATTGCTGCGCTTTCTGGTTATGTGTGTCATGTGCGGACAGCTTCTGGCTGCCCGTTCCCTGGAAAAAGAAAGCGGAAAGGTGAGGCTTTTTCTGGAGCAGGGAGATACAGAAGGGGCCAGACAGGCTGTTTCCATGATTGTGGGGCGTGATACAAAACGACTGACAGAAGAGGGAATTGCCAAAGCAGCAGTAGAAACTGTGGCAGAAAACGCTTCAGACGGAGTGATAGCGCCGCTTTTGTGGATGCTGGTATTGGGACCTCTGGGAGGATTTTTTTATAAGGCAGTGAATACTATGGATTCTATGGTTGGCTATAAAAATGACCGTTACCTGTATTTTGGAAGAGCGGCTGCTTATACCGATGATGCAGTAAACTGGATACCAGCCAGACTGACTGCTTTTTTCTTCGTCCTGGCAGCCTGGATGCTTCCTGGTATGGATGGGAAAGAGGCCTGGAGGATCTGGAGACGGGATCGGCGGTGTCATAAAAGTCCCAATTCTGCACAGCCGGAGGCAGCCTGCGCCGGCGCTTTGGGGGTACAGCTGGCTGGAGATGCCTGGTATTTTGGGGTGCTTCATAAAAAGCCTGTGATTGGAGATGCAAAACGTCCTGTTGTGGCAGAGGATATCCGGCGGGCTTCCCGTCTGATGTATACAGCATCTGCGTCAGCTCTGGCAGCAGGTACGGCAGCAGCAGTTTTTCTGGCCTTTCTGTAGAAGCTTGTGGAAAGAATGTGTGTCCGCTGTAAGGGGGCAAGAAGATGCATGGCTGAACGGTTAGAGAATTTTGCCGCAGAAGATTAATATGCTGGAGGAAATCATGACATCAGAATACAACATAAAATCAGCCCTTCGGGAATCGCCGGCTGGAGGACACGGCGGTGATATTTACCGGAATTCCGTAGACTGTGATTTTTCCATAAATTTAAATCCTCTGGGAATGCCGGATGCAGTAAGAGAGGCATTGAAAAAAAGCATGGAGCGATGGGAGCGGTATCCGGATCCTTTGTGTCAGCAGCTGACAGAGGCCATTGCACAGAAATACCAGATTCGAGCGGAAACGATCCTCTGTGGAAATGGGGCGGCGGATCTGATTTTTCAGGCAGTATTGGCAGAGCGGCCGAGAAGGGCCCTGGTGCTTTCCCCGTCCTTTTCTGAATATGAACAGGCTTTGCGGGCATTTGACTGTCAGATTTGTGTATTTCCGTTGAAGCCGGAGGACGGGTTTGTTCCAGATATGGACAGGCTGACAGAGGCGGTGGCGGACGTTTCCGGAAAAAAAGTGGATATGGTGTTTTTCTGCAACCCCAACAACCCGTCAGGTATTGCAGTGAAAAGAGAACAGGCAGAAAAGCTGGCTGCCTTCTGTCTGAGGCACCAGGTCAGACTGATACTGGATGAGTGCTTCTGTGAATTCCTGGAGATGCCCCGGCAGATTACCATGATGGGGCTGACAGAGGAGTATCCAAACCTGGTAATTCTCCGGGCATTTACAAAAACCTATTCTATGGCCGGACTTCGATTGGGCTTTGCCGTCTGTTCAGATGAGAGGCTTTTGAAAACCATGGCAGCTCTGCGGCAGCCCTGGAGTGTTTCTCTTCCCGCTCAGGAGGCAGGTGTGGCGGCCCTTTCGGTTCCTAAGACTTATCTGGAGAAAACCAGGAGGCTTCTAAGGGAGGAACGGCTGTTTTTAAAAAAGGGGCTGGAGAAGCTGGGGTATCAGGTTTTTGATTCCATGGCAAATTTTCTGCTGTTTTACGATCCGCAGGAGGATGTCCGCAGTCTCTGGGAATTTTGCAGACATCAGAAAATTCTTATTCGTGACTGCCGGAATTTTTCCGGACTGGGGCCCGGATATTATAGAATCTGTATTCGCAGCAGAGAAGAAAACAGCCATCTTTTAAGGGTTTTGGGAGAGCTGGAGAAGTATGGGCAGATGGGCTGAAAAAGCCGGAAGGGAGAAGGATGTCTATGAATTTATATCGAATTATCCTGGTAGATGATGAGGAAGAGGTACGCAAGGGTATTATCCGTAAAATTGACTGGGAAGCACTGGGGTTTCAGGTAGTGGGCGATGCAGAAAACGGGCAGGATGCTCTGGAAAAAATTGAACAGCTGGAGCCGGATGTGGTAATGACAGATATTCGGATGCCTTATATGGACGGTTTAACGCTGACCTCCTGGATCCGGCAGAAATATCCTTCTGTAAAGGTTTTGATTTTTTCCGGATTTGATGATTTTGAGTATGCGCAGAAGGCAATTAAGCTGAATGTAACAGAGTATATTTTAAAGCCGGTGAATGTGGAGGAGCTGACCCGGATTTTAAACAGAGTCAGGGAGAATCTGGATCAGGAAATTGAGCAAAGGCGAGATGTGGATCTGCTGCGGGAAAGCTATTTAAGCAGTCTTCCCATACTCAGAGAGCTTTTTTTAAATGATATGGTAAGGGGCAATATGCCGGCAGAGAATATCAGGCAAAAGCTGGAGGAGTACAAAATTGATATTTTAGGGGCAGAAAAATGGCTGACTGCGGTAATTAATGTAGAGAACGAAGCATCAGAGGAAACGGGGCTGACGCTTCATCAGGAAAAAGAACTGATTCCTATTTCTGTAAAAAGTCTTCTGGAAGATAATCTGAAGGATTACTGCCGGTTTACGGCATTTAACTCAGCAGTGGGAGTTACGTTGATTGCAGCAGTTGATGGAGAGAGAAAGCAGACCTCTCTGATTGATCTTCTGGGGGATATCTGCAAGGAAATCAAGAGAATACTGCAGGTTACAGTTACGATTGGAATTGGATATTTCAGCAGAGAGCTGGAACAGCTTCCGGCTGCTTACCAGTCAGCAGTTGACGCACTGGGGTATCGAGAAATCGTGGGGACAGGGAAAACCATTTACATTAATGATATGGAGCCGGTCAGCCGCGGAAAGCTGCAGCTGGAAACCCGGGATGAGGCTGATTTGATTGCAGTAGTGAAATTTGGAACCCGGGAAAAAATTGAAGCGGCAGCCAAAAGCTTTGCTGCCCGTATGGAAGGGGCAAGGGTGCATATGCGCCAGCTGCAGGTATATCAGATGTCGATTATTAACTGTCTGATCCGTCTGATGCAGCAGCAGGATTTGGAGCTTGGCGCCATGTTTGGAACCGATGAAATGTACGGAAAGGTTATTTATGGAAACATGAAGCCAGAGGAATTTGCCTCTGTGATTACGGAAGTAGGATGCCGGATGAATGAAGCCATGAACCGGGAGCGGGATAAGACGGCCAAGAAGGTGATTCTGGAAGCAAAGCAGTATATTCTGGATCATTATCAGGATCCGGAGCTTTCGGTAGATGTCATGTGCCGCCAGCTGCACATGAGCCCGGCTTATTTTTCCACAGTATTTAAACGGGAGACAGGTCAGACTTATATTGCTTATCTGACAGAGGTGCGTCTGGATAAGGCGGTGGAGCTGTTAAATACCACAGATGATAAGACCTATGTGATTGCCCAGAAGGTGGGGTATCAGGAACAGAATTATTTTAGCTATGTTTTCAAAAAAAGGTTTGGCATATCTCCCACCAAGTTCAGGGGAAGCCAGCATTAGACTGGACCAAAGCGGCGATACGGGAGAAGAAAAGGGGGAATTATGGAGCAGCCACAGAAGAAAGAGTTTTTCTCCAGAGGAAGCATCCGGTACACCATATTTGTATATTTCACAGTCAGCGCCCTGGTGATTATTCTTCTTACCGGCATGTCCCTGTATGTTCGTCTTTCCGGACAGCTGAAGGAAACGGTCAGAAATGAAAATCAGGTGCTTTTAAGCCAGGTAAATCGTTCCGTAGATGCATACCTGAGGACGATTATGAAGCTGTCAGATTCTCTGTATTATGGGGTAATTAAAAATGCAGATTTGTCTTCTGGAACAGTCAGCAGTGAGCTTACTCTTTTGTACGATAACAATAAGGACGAGATTTCCAATATTGCTCTTCTTTCAAAAGACGGAAAACTGATTGAGGCTGTGCCGGCGGCGAGACTGAAAAACGATATCGATGTGACGCAGGAGCAGTGGTTTTCGGCAACCCTGGATCGGCCGGACAACATGCATTTTACCAAGCCTCATGTTCAGTATATTTTTGACAATAATGAAAAACAGTATCGTTGGGTGATTTCTCTGACCAGAGCGGTGGAGATTACAGACGGCACCTCCACGGAGCAGGGGGTTTTGCTGATTGACATTACCTATGCCAGCTTAAAGCAGCTGTTGGATAATGTTACCCTGGGAAACGAGGGGTATCTGTATATGGTCAGCAGTAACGGACAGTTGATTTATCATCCGAAAATGCAGCTGATTGATGCTGGACTGGCAGAGGAAAATCTGAAGCAGGCAGCCGTATACCGGGACGGAAGCTACCGGGAGGAATACCAGGGAGAGGTTCGTGAGATTACGGTGAAATCCGTAGGCTACACAGGGTGGAAGCTGATTGGCGTTACGCCGGAGCAGGGATTTTCTTTAAATAATTTAAAAACAAATCTGTTCGTGGTCTTTGTAAGCGCCTTTTTCCTGTTTATTCTTGCCCTGATTAATGCCTATATTTCTAACAGGATCACGATCCCAATTCAAAAGCTGGAGGAATCAGTGGGAGAGCTGGAGGCAGGAAAACTGGATACCCGGGTTTACATAGGCGGCTCCTATGAGATTCAGCACCTGGGGCGCTCTATCGGTGATATGGCGGCGCGGATTCAAAAGCTGATGGCTGACATTGTGGCGGAGCATGAGTCAAAGCGGAAGAGCGAATTTGATACGCTCCAGTCACAGATTAACCCGCATTTTCTCTATAACACGCTGGATATTATCGTCTGGATGATTGAAAATGAACAGAAGGCTGAGGCAGTCAAAATCGTTACGGCCCTGGCCCGTTTTTTCCGCATTAGCTTAAGCAAGGGAAAAAGCATTATTACAGTCCGGGATGAACTGGAGCATGTGCGAAATTATCTGATGATTCAGCAGATGCGATTTAAAAACAAGTTTGAATACAAAATCGACGCGGATCCAGAATCTCTGGATTTGGCCAGTCTGAAGTTAATGCTGCAGCCTCTGGTGGAAAATGCCATTTACCACGGAATGGAATTTATGGATGGAGATGGTGAGATTCTGATACAGGCCCGTCTGGAAGAAGGGGAACTGTGGTTTACGATCCAGGATAATGGACTGGGAATGCCTCAGGAGCAGGCTGAGTCTCTTTTAAGCCACGGGGCGCCAGTTCACAGCAGTACAGGAAGGGGCTCTGGAATCGGCGTGAAAAATGTCAATGAGCGAATCCGGCTGTATTTTGGAAAAGAGTATGGTTTGTCCATTTTTTCAGAGCCGGATGAGGGAACAACTATTCACATTCATCTTCCGGCAGTACCTTATGAGGAGATTCTGAAAAAGGAGAGGCAATGAATACAAAAAAAGGAAAAATAGTATGGTTTCTTTATGTGGTCCTGCTGGTTTTTCTGTTTCTGGCATCTTCTACGGATCTGATTATTAAAGAAAAGAAAAATGAGATTTTTCCGATCTCTGTTGTGATAGAGGATTCGGATGATGCGGACTATGTAAATTTCAGAAAGGGCATGGAGCTGGCGGCATCGGAGCTGAATGCTGATGTGAGCTTTATTACACTTTATGATAAAAATGATCTGGAGCAGCAGCGGGCTTTAATGGAACGGGAGCAGCAGGACGGTGCAGGAGCTCTGATTGTATCGCCGGTTAATGAAGAAAAAATGGAGAAAGACATTTCAGGAAGCCGCCTGAATATCCCTGTTGTTCTTCTGAACACCCGGCTGAGGACTTCCTCTGCGGCCTGTGTGGCAGCGCCGGATTATGTGGAAATGGGAAGGCGTCTGGCAGAACAGATTGCAGCTTCCCATGAAAAGACGATTCCGGTTTGTCTGGTGGGAGAGGCAAGCAGAACCATTGCCTCTGTAAAATTTGAAGAGGGGATTCGAGAGGTTCTGGAAGATCTTGGACAGGAGGTGCTTTTATACGAAAAGTCGGAGGAGGAGAATTACCAGGCTCTGCTGGGACGGGTATTTCAGATGAAATGGCAGAGCATGGTATTTGTGGCTTTGGACCAGGAGAGCCTTACCGGTCTGGCCGGAATTTTTGAAGACAGTATCCGTCTTCAGGCATACGCAGAAGGCCTGTACGGAAGGGGAACCAGCCTGGCAGTTTTAAACGCGCTGGATCGGGGAACCATTAACGGGCTTTGCGTAACAGACGATTTTGGAATCGGCTATCAGAGTGTGGCAAGCGCAGTGGAGGCAGCAAGAAGCGGACGGTGCAGAATCAAAATTCGCCCCCAGGAAAGCTACTACATTGAACGGAAGGAGCTGAGGACGGAGGAGTTTGAAAAAATGCTGTACCCGATTGAGTAGCAGGGAAAAGGAGAGTGGGGTTATGACCGGAAAAAAGGGGCTGTTTGCATTATGTCTGGCACTTTGCTGTGGGATTTTTGTCAGCGGATGTCAAGTAGGAAAGACGGAGGAAAAAAAGAATTCTATCCGCATCGGAGTCAGTCTGTATCGGGGAGATGATACCTTTATTAATAATATCCGGAGTGAACTGGAAAAGCAGGCCAAAAGCTATGAACAGCAGACAGGAATCCGGGTTACCTTGGATATTCAGGATGCCAAGGGAAATCAGAATACCCAGAACAATCAGGTAGAGCGCTTTATTTCCCTGGGCTGCGATGTGCTCTGTATCAATCCTGTAGACAGAACCAATGCGTCAGTGGTGATTGACAAGGCTATGGCTGCTGAGGTTCCCGTTGTATTTTTCAACCGGCAGCCGGTGGAGGAGGATATGGATCGATGGGATCAGCTGTATTATATTGGCGTGGAGGCCAAGGAATCAGCTGTGATCCAGGGAACCATTTTGGTGGATCATTATAAAAAGAATCCTGAGCTTCTCGATCAAAATGGAGACGGTGTTGTCAGTTATGTGCTTTTAGAGGGAGAAAGCAGCCACCAGGATGCGGTGATTCGAACGGAGTGGGCGATCCGGACTCTGAAGGAGAACGGAGTTCCGGTAGAGAAGCTGACCGGAGGAATCGCAAACTGGGAGAGAAGTCAGGCTTCTGCCCTGATGGAGCAGTGGCTGGAGGCTTACCCGGAGCAGATTGAGCTGGTAATCAGCAATAACGATGATATGGCTCTGGGGGCGATTGATGCCATGGAGCGGATTGGCGCTGAAAATATTCAGGTGGTAGGAATTGATGGCACGGTTCCTGGGATTGAAGCAGTGGAAAGCGGGAAAATGCTGGGAACCGTTTCCAGTGATAAGGAGCGGTTTGCCTGGGCGATGTTTTCGATTGCAGCAGATAAGGCCATGGGGCAGCCTGTACGGGAGGAGTTAAAACTGGTAGATGGGAAATATTATCGATGTCCCCAGAAAATTGTCGAAATCGAAAAGAAAAATTAGAAAATGCGAAAAAAATCTATAATACTTCAAAGAAAAATTATAGAAAATATTACAAAAAAGAGTTATAATACAAATGTCGGTAGGTCAAAATGACGAAAACCGACAGATTACGCAAAACAGATTACGCGAATGTAAAGGGAGGTAATTACAATGAAATTAACAAGAAAAGTTATGGCATTGGCAATGGCGTCTACAATGGCAGTGTCCCTGACCGCATGCGGCGGCGGCAAGGCAGCTGAGACTACTGCAGCACCGGCAGCAGCCGAGACCACTGCAGCAGCTGAAAGCAAGGCTGATGCAACAGAAGCAGCAACAGAGGCACCGGCAGCTCTGGACGGTGAGGTTTCTGTATTCTACTATACATATGGTGATACCTATATTTCCAGCGTGCGCAGCGCTCTGGATGCAGCTTTAGAGGCAGCAGGCATCAAGTATCAGGATTATGACAGTAACAACAGCCAGACAACACAGACTGAGCAGGTTACCACAGCAATCGCAAAAGGAACCTCTCTGCTGGTAGTAAACCTGGTAGACAGCGGTTCTGACGATGCAGCAAAGAACATCATCGATCAGGCAAGCGCTCAGAATATTCCGGTTATCTTCTTTAACCGTTCCGTTAGTGAAGAGGCTGTAAGCAGCTATGACAAGTGCGTATTTGTAGGAACTGACTACGAGATGGCAGGTCATATGCAGGGTGAGATGGTTGGTAAGTATCTGGTAGACAACTACGATACCGTTGACTTAAACGGCGACGGAAGCATCTCCTATGTAATGTTTAAAGGCCAGGAAGGTAATGCAGAGGCTATCGCACGTACCCAGTTTGGCGTTGAGGACGCAGACAAGGTTCTGACAGAGGCTGGAAAGTCTGCTCTGACCTTCTACGACAGCAGCAATGCCAACAAGTACCTGGTTGACCAGGACGGCGCTTGGTCCGCAGCAGCAGCAAACAACTACATGCAGACCATTCTGTCTCAGTACAGCGAAGCAAACAATAACATGGTAGAGCTGGTTATTGCCAACAACGATGAGATGGCAATCGGCGCTGTTACTGCACTGCAGAACGCAGGCTACAACCTGGAAGACGGCAGCGCAAAGGTTATCCCGGTATTCGGCGTTGACGCTACCGATGCTGCAAAGGATGCAATCGGCAAGGGAACCATGACTGGTACTATCAAGCAGGATGCTGAAGGTATGGCAAACACCATTGCCCAGATCAGCGAGAACTACATGACCAGCGCAGATACTTTCGCAGAAGTTGATGAAGCGAATGTTGTAGGAACCTGGCGTGTAAATATTCCGTATGCAACCTATACCGGCGAGGAATAATCTGAAGAACACTTTAGAGGACCGGCGCAGGGCGCGGTGCCCTGTGCCGGTCCTTTTCGATGTCCCGTGGAATCCTTTCTGCGGGGGAAAAGGCTCTGCAGCCAGCCGGTAAAGGGGGTTCTGGCAGAGCTTCAGGAAACAGGATTTTAACGATGGGAAGCAGGAGGTGTCAATTTGGAAAAGCAGGAAACACAGACCTCTGCTGGAGATAAAAATGTTCTTCTGCGGATGGAAGGAATTAACAAATCGTTTCCGGGCGTAAAAGCTCTGGACAACGTATCATTGACAGTTAGAGCCGGAACGGTACACGCACTGATGGGCGAGAACGGAGCCGGCAAATCGACCCTGATGAAATGTTTATTCGGCGTATACAACAAAGACAGCGGTCACATTTACCTGGAGGGAAAGGAAGTAAACTTTAAGACCTCCAAGGAGGCTTTGGAGAATGGTGTTGCCATGGTGCATCAGGAGCTGAATCAGGCTCTGAAGCGGAATGTTATGGATAATATGTGGCTGGGCCGATTCCCCAAAATTTCTAAGTGGTGTCCTCTGACCAGTGAGTCGAAAATGTATGAGGCGACCAAAAAGGTGTTTGAGGAGCTGGAGGTAAACGTCGATCCGAAAACAGTTATGAGCCGTATGCCGGTATCACAGCGGCAGATGGTGGAAATTGCCAAGGCAGTTTCTTTTAACTCCAAGGTTATTGTATTTGACGAGCCCACGTCTTCTCTGACAGAGGAGGAGGTTGAGCATCTGTTCCGGATCATCAATATGCTCCGTGACCGTGGCTGCGGAATTATCTATATCTCTCACAAGATGGAAGAGATTCTCCGGATTTCGGATGATGTTACCATCATGCGTGACGGACAGTGGATTGCAACCCGCCCGGCTAAGGAACTGACCATGAATGATATTATCAAGCTGATGGTTGGACGTGAGCTGACAAACCGCTATCCGGAAAAGGATAACGTGGTGGGTGAACCTCTTTTAGAGGTGAAAGGTCTGACAGCAGCATATTCTGCTCTGAAGGACGTATCCTTTGTGGCAAAAAAAGGCGAGGTACTGGGTGTTGCCGGTCTGGACGGCTCAGGACGTACCGAACTTTTGGAAAATATATTCGGCGTTGCGACGAAAAAAAGCGGAGAGATTTATCTCCATGGCAAGCAGGTGCTTAACAGAAATGCAAGAGAGTCCCTGCATAACAAATTTGCGCTTCTGACAGAGGAACGCAGGGCTACCGGTATTTTCGGCATCCGGGATATTCAGGCCAATACAACCATATCCAGCCTGTCCCGGTACAAGACAGGTCCTTTCTTAAGCGAAAAGAAGCTGAGCGAGGCAACAGAATGGGGAATTAAGGCCATGCGCACCAAAACCCCCAGCCAGAGAACACAGATTCGTTCTCTGTCCGGCGGAAACCAGCAGAAGGTAATTCTTGCAAGATGGCTTTTGACTGAGCCGGAGGTTCTGCTTCTGGACGAGCCTACCCGCGGAATTGACGTAGGCGCAAAATATGAGATTTACCAGCTGATTCTTGACCTTGCAAAGCAGGGCAAGAGCGTTATCATGGTTTCCTCCGAGATGCCGGAGCTGCTTGGCGTTTGTGACCGGATTCTGGTTATGTCAGGCGGCAGACTGGCAGGTGAAGTGGATGCCAAAACAACCACGCAGGAAGAGATTATGACTCTGGCTGCAAAATACGTATAGGAATAGGAGGTATATACTGTGGCTGAAAATAAAACATCGAAGGCACAGGCATTCCAGGCGCTTTCATCCAAGGATAAGATGAAAACAATCAGTGACCTGGTGCTTAACAATGCCATGTTTATCATTATTGCACTGGCTGTTATTTACATTTCTATTAAGGTTCCCGCGTTCCTGGGCCTGCCGTCTATTGTAAACGTACTGTCCCTGACAGCTGCAAAGCTGCCGATTGCTCTTGGTATCGGCGGATGTATCGTACTGACAGGTACCGATATTTCTGCAGGACGTGTTGTCGGACTGACTGCATGTATTTCTGCATCTTTGCTGACAACTGCATTTAAGGTATTCCCGGAGATGACCAGTGCACCGCCTATTCTGGTTGTGCTTCTGCTGGTTGTTGTTGTAGGCGGCGTTGTAGGTCTGGTAAACGGCTTCAGCGTGGCAAAATTCAAACTGCATCCCTTTATCGTTACCCTGTCCACTCAGCTGATTGTATACGGTGTAATCCTGATGTACTTAAAGAACGGTACGAACAACGGACAGACCTTAAGCGGTCTGACTGAGGGCTATCGTTCTCTGATTACAGGAACTCTGTTTAAGATTGGCAATGTAGCAGTGCCCAGATACGTTCTTTACTCTGTACTGCTGACCATTCTGATGTGGGTAATCTGGAATAAGACTACATTTGGAAAAAATATGTTTGCAGTTGGTTCTAATGAAGAAGCTGCCAACGTATCCGGTGTAAATGTATCCCGCACCATTATTATGGTATTCGTACTGGCTGGTATTATGTATGCAATCACCGGTTTCATGGACGGTGCACGTATTGCATCTGCAAACGCAAATACAGGATTGAACTACGAGTGTGACGCCATTGCAGCCTGCGTTATCGGCGGTGTATCCTTTGTCGGCGGTATCGGACGCATCAGCGGTATTGTAATCGGTGTTCTGCTTCTGCAGATTATCTTTGCAGGACTGAACTTCCTGTCTGTTGATGCAAATATGCTGTACATTATCAAGGGTCTGATCATCCTGATCGCATGTGCGATTGATATGCGTAAATATCTGGTTCGTAAGTAATTGAAAAATAAGTAACTGTTCAGAACGGGGCACTGGACGGCAGGACGGTGCCCTGATTGAACTTAGAAAGGAACTGTGAAAGAATGAAAGAGTCAGAGCGGCAGATTCGCGGACTTTATGATAAGGTGAATATTTCTGTCAGCACACTGAATAAAGTGATTCTCGTGCTGTGCGCCCTTTTGGTCCTGTGTCTTGGCTTTGCTGTATCCCATAACGGCTTTGATGTGTCCTTTGACACTCTGGGAGGAACGGCTGTGGAAAGCCAGACCCGGATGCACGGAGAACTGGTGGAGGAGCCGGAAACTCCCAAGCGAGAGGGATATGTATTTGACGGCTGGTATCGGGATGCCAGAACAACAGTTCCGTGGAACATCAGTCAGGATACGGTGACAGAATCAATGACACTGTATGCCGGATGGAAAGAAAAATAAGCAGGAAAAGAATATGATGTATATAGAAAAAGCGCTCTGGAGTTCGCAAGACAGCCGAACTTCCGGAGTGCTTTTTCTATGATAGAAACTTAGCTGAAACAGCGGAGAAGGAATTCTAATCCCGGCAGATCCCTTTGCTTAACCTGCTGTTCTGGTATTCTCCGGAAAAGGTGACATCGCGGCCAAACCATGAGGGCGGGATAAAGGCTTCGGCTTCCTCCACAGAGGAAAATTCCACCTCAGCCAGCATAAGTCCCTCATATGTGCCGGAGAACACATCCAGTTCAACCTGCAGTGCGCTTCCTTCCAGCTGCCTTTTGTAGCGTTTTTTCGTCAGAATGATGCCGTCGGCCTTAGAAATCAGGTGATGATAGGCTGCTTCATTCAGGGGAAGGTTGTATTCCTCCCGGGCAAGAAGTCCTTTGGATTTGTAGGTCATATAGTAGTTATCGCCGTCTCTTCGCACCCGTACCACAGGATCCGTGCAGAGATAAGCCTGCTCGATGGAGCGGCAGTCCCAGGACAGATAATCCTCTGGAGGTGCAGATACCAGGTATTTCCGTTCAATTTCCAAAAATAATCCCTCCATTTGCTTTGATGATACCAGATTATAGCGGAAATAAGGCAAAAAAGAAAGGGATTGGAGGAGAAAATGTGTTTTTTCGGTCAAAAGTCAGGAAAAATACTGGAATTATACGAAAAATAGGACTGGTAATTAAGAAAAGACTATGATATAATGCTATCTTGAAGTGTGGCGCCCTGCCGTGACGACCATACATAGATGTAAGGAGGAAACTTGAAATGAGTTTACAAGTAGAAAAGTTAGAAAAGAACATGGCGAAATTGACCGTAGAAGTACCGGCAGAGCAGTTCGAGGCAGCTCTTAAAACTTCTTTCCAGAAGAATAAGAACAAGTTCAGCATTCCTGGCTTCCGTAAGGGAAAAGCTCCCCAGGCAATGGTTGAGAAGATGTATGGTGTCGGTGTTCTTTACGATGACGCTATTGATACACTGTTAGATTCCACCTACGCAGACGCTGCCAAGGAGAGCGGACTGGAGATCGTTTCCAGACCGGAGATCGGCATTGAGCAGATTGAGAAGGGCAAGACCTTTATTTACACAGCACTGGTAGCAGTAAAGCCGGAAGTAACTCTGGGCGAGTACAAGGGTGTTGAAGTGGAAAAGGCAAAACCGGAAGTAACCGATGCTGACGTTGAGGCTGAGTTAAAGAAGGTTCAGGATCAGAACTCCAGAATGGTAAACGTTGAGGATCGTGCAGTTGAGAACGGAGACCATACTGTGATTGACTTTGAGGGCTTTGTAGACGGACAGCCTTTCGAAGGCGGCAAGTCTGAGGCTTATCCGCTGGTAATCGGCTCTCACTCCTTCATTGATACCTTTGAAGAGCAGCTGATTGGCAAGAATATCGGTGATGAAGTAGAAGTGAACGTAACCTTCCCGGCTGAGTATCATGCAGCAGAGCTGGCAGGAAAGCCGGCTGTATTTAAGGTAAAGATCCACGAGATCAAGACTAAGGAGCTGCCGGAGCTGAACGATGAGTTCGCAGGTGAGGTTTCTGAGTTTGAGACCATGGATGAATATAAATCCGATATCCGGGCAAAGCTTGCAGAGACAAAGCAGCAGCAGGCTACTACTGAGAACGAGAACAACGTAGTAGAGAAGGTTGTTGAGAATGCTTCTATGGAGATTCCGGATGCAATGATCGACGAGCAGGTTCGCGAGATGATCAATGACTATGCACGCAGAATGCAGAGCCAGGGTATTTCTCTGGAGCAGTATATGCAGTTCACCGGCATGACCATCGAGAAGCTGCAGGAGCAGTCCCGTCCGCAGGCTGAAAAGAGAATCCGTACCCGTCTGGTTCTGGAGGCTGTTGTTGCAGCTGAGAACATTCAGGTATCTGATGAGGCTGTAGACGCTGAGATCGCTAAGATGGCAGAGACCTACAAGATGGAAGCTGATAAGGTAAGAAGCATTATGGGCGAAGCCGGTATCGCTCAGATGAAAGAGGATATGGCTGTTCAGGAGGCAGTAGACTTCCTGGTAGCAGAGGCTAATCTGATTTAATTAAGATATTTCAAAAGACAGAGGCGGGTTTCCGGTACAGCCGGGAACCTGTATCTGTATCAGGATTTTTGTATCATAGGACGCACGTTCCTATGAAGCAGGGACGCTCCGCGAGGATGCGCCGAAGCATATTCTTTTTCACGGAATTTGCAGAAAGAAAGAACAGGAGGATTTGACCATGGCATTAGTACCTTATGTGATTGAGTCAACCAGCAGAGGAGAACGTTCTTACGATATTTATTCCCGTTTATTAAAAGAGAGAATTATTTTCCTTGGAGAAGAAGTCAATGATGTTTCTGCCAGCCTGGTAGTTGCACAGCTTCTGTTCCTGGAGTCTGAGGATCCAGGCAAGGATATTAACTTATATATTAACAGCCCCGGCGGTTCTGTAACAGCCGGCATGGCGATTTACGATACCATGAACTACATTAAGTGCGATGTGTCTACGGTCTGCATCGGCATGGCTGCCAGCATGGGAGCATTCCTTCTGGCAGGCGGTGCAAAGGGCAAGCGTTTTGCTCTGCCCAATGCAGAGGTGATGATTCACCAGCCGTCCGGCGGCGCACAGGGTCAGGCTACAGAGATTCAGATTGTAGCTGAAAAAATCCTGCAGACCAGAAAAAAATTAAATGAGATTCTGGCTGCCAACACCGGTCAGCCCTACGAGGTAATCTGCCGCGATACAGAGCGGGACAACTACATGACTGCCGAGGAGGCCATGAAGTATGGTTTGATTGACCGGGTGATTGAAAAACACTAGGAAAGGATAGAGGTGTGCCAATATGCCGAACAGACCTGAGGACAGAGTCAGATGTTCTTTTTGCGGAAAATCTCAGGAACAGGTAAAAAAGCTGATTGCAGGGAACAACAACGTATTTATCTGCGATGAGTGCATTGACCTTTGTGCAGAGATTCTGGAAGAGGAAATGGATGAAAATGATGAGGTGGATCTGGGGGATATCAACCTTCTCAAGCCCAAGGAGATCAAAGCCTTTCTTGATGAATACGTAATTGGCCAGGATGCGGCGAAGAAAGCCCTTTCTGTAGCTGTTTACAATCACTACAAGCGGATTACCTCCGCAAGAGACATGGAAGTGGATATCCAAAAGAGCAATATCCTGCTGTTAGGACCCACTGGTTCCGGAAAAACCTACCTGGCACAGACTCTGGCAAAGGTTCTCAATGTTCCTTTTGCCATTGCAGATGCTACGGCCCTGACAGAGGCCGGATATGTAGGCGAGGACGTGGAAAATATTCTTCTGAAGCTGATTCAGGCAGCGGACGGAGATATTCACCGTGCGGAGTACGGGATTATTTATATTGACGAGATTGATAAGATTACGAAAAAATCCGAAAATGTATCCATTACAAGAGACGTATCTGGAGAAGGCGTACAGCAGGCTCTTTTAAAGATTCTGGAGGGAACCGTTGCCAGCGTTCCGCCCCAGGGAGGCAGAAAGCATCCCCATCAGGAGCTTTTGCAGATTGATACTACCAATATTCTCTTTATTTGCGGAGGCGCCTTTGACGGACTGGAAAAGATCGTAGAAAGCCGGCTCAGTGCAGGCTCCATTGGCTTCAACGCAGAAGTGGTAGATAAAAATAAGGCAGATATTGACGAGCTTTTAAAGCAGGCTGAACCGCAGGATTTGGTAAAATTTGGTCTGATTCCAGAATTTATCGGTCGTGTTCCGGTAGTGGTTTCTCTGGAGCTGCTGGATGAGGATGCTCTGGTGCAGATTTTGTCTGAGCCGAAGAATGCTCTGACTAAGCAGTATCAGAAGCTGTTTGAGTTAGACGACGTAAAGCTGGAATTTACCCGGGACGCCCTGGCAGAGGTTGCAAGGCAGGCGGTTGCCAGAAAGACCGGAGCCAGAGGACTTCGCTCCATTCTGGAGTCTGTGATGATGGAACTGATGTATGAGGTTCCGTCCAATAACAATATTGGTATTTGTACCATTACCCGTCAGGTGGTCGATGGAACTGGAGAGCCGGAGCTGGTATACCGTGATACGGCTGTGCCGCATAAGACACTCTCCCAGAGACTGAAAAAGGATAAGACAGGCGAGATTGCCTGAGAAACAATGGAGAAATGGGGGCGTAATGCTCCCATTTTGTGTTATGTCACAGGAAATTGCGCCCTGTGACATAACAACGCTCCGCGAGGATCGCCATGCGGCGGAAGAGAATTTTGTCGCAGAAGCGACC
>OLRK01000385.1_pt1 | contig 53140 bp, 44 predicted proteins | sample 1672911 | NCBI WGS metagenome assembly OLRK01 (sample SAMEA3136736, study PRJEB25190) | human gut metagenome | biome: human gut; feature: human-associated habitat; material: faeces | place: Austria | collected 2013
GGCTCTGCCTCAAGACTCCGCAAGCCTTTCGAGAAAGGCTTGAGCGAAAGCTTCATGATCGCCGCGGACGGGAACCCGTTTGCCTTCCGATTGACGCAATCCCCGCTTTGCGTTAAGATAGAGTGGAACGTAACAAAGGAGGGCCTATGAACCAGATCATTTGCGAAAATGAGGCCATATTACTCTGTACCAAACAGGATACCGGTGTCTGCATCCTGCGCTGCCGCACGTCTGACCCGGTTATCATCCTGCCCGAAACCATACATGATCTGCCGGTCGTCGCACTCGGTGATTATCTGTGTGCCGAGCGTGAACCCGACGTATCCAAATACGACGTATTCGAGGTGCGTTTGACCACCGGAGAACGGATTTCGTCCACATTAACACACAATGCCCGCGCCATCGAGCGGGTGGTGATTCCGTACACTGTGCACACCATCGGCAGTTATGCCTTTTACAATTGTTACAGTCTGCGTGAGCTGACCGTACATTCCGGCGTGCGTGCGGTCGGACACGGTGCACTGATGAACTGCACTGCCTTTCAGACCATCGATTTATACGCCGAGGAAGGTGAAAAGACCTGTCTGTCCGACCTTTTGGGTCAGACCAGCGGCGAGATTGCGGTGGATCTGCACCAGAAATACGCCGGGGCACGTCTGATTTTCCCGCCGTTTAACGAGGAACTGGAAGACCTCGGCCCGGCGCACATCTTCCAGCGACGCATTGAGGGTGCAGGCTATGCCTATCGCCAGTGCATTCAGAACGGCGTGCTGTCATTTTTGCAGTATGACGGCGCGTTCGAGCGGCTTTTGCGCATTCAGGACTATGACACGGCCTGCCGGGTCGCGCTCTTGCGTCTGCGGTGGCCGGTGGGACTGTCCGCGCAGGCGCGTGAGGTCTATTTGACCTGTCTGCGCGAGCATCCGACCGACGCCGTGCGCACGCTCATAGACAGTCGGGACGTGCCCGGCCTGTCGGCGCTACTGTCGTTCGGCGTGCTCGATCGTTCCGGACTGTCTGCCGCCTGTGACCTTGCGCGGCAGATGGGACAGACCGAAGCGCTCGCGCTGCTGCTGGCCGCGCTTGACCGCTCGGCGGGGCGCGCTGCACCGCTCATGCAAAAGACCTATGACCTGTAAAGGAGGGGAAGCGGATGGGTGCCGATTGGCAGACCATCGGGCGCGAAATTTTGACCGCTGCCCGCAATGAATTATACCTCAATCTACCGTTTTTGGACGCGGCACTGTGCGCGCTGCCCTTTGCAGAGGGGTTCGACACGCCGACGCTCGCGACCGACACCAAAGTACTTTATTATAACGGCGCGTGGCTGGCCTCGCGCTACGAGCGGGCGCGCAGCCTGACCTGCCGTGCCTTTCTGCACGTCATTTTGCACTGTCTGCTGCGCCATCCGGCTGGCCGCAAGGGTCGGGACGGCGAACTGTGGGATTTGTGCTGTGACATCGCGGTCGAGAGCATTCTGGACGAGCTAAATTACCCTTGTCTGTCGCCGTCTGCGCCCAGCGTGCGCCGTACCCATCTCTACCGCACGCTCAAATCACACATGCCTGTGCTGACCGCGGGTGCGATCTATCGCCAGTTCCGGCGGGAACCGCTGTCCGAGTACGACCGCGCGACCTACGCACGGGAGTTTGCGCAGGACGATCACAGCCTGTGGGAGAAGGTCGAGAACGAGCAGGAGCAGGACGACCCGTGGCCGCGCGTCGCCGAGCGCGTGCAGACCGGCATGCAGACGGTCATGAGCGAGTCGGCGACCGGCGGCCAGGCCATTACCGAGCAATTGCGCGTCGAGACTCAGCCGACCGACAATTACCGCGCCTTTTTGCATCGCTTCGCCGTGGTCGGCGAGGAAATGGGCGTGGACGCGGACAGCTTCGACTATGGCTATTACGCCTACGGCCTGCGGCGCTATGGCAATATGCCGCTCATCGAGCCGCTGGAAACCCGGGAAGTCAAGCGCATTTCCGACTTTGTCGTCGCGATTGACACCTCGATGTCGACTTCGGGCGACCTAGTCCGACAGTTTTTGTCCTACACTTACGGTATTTTGAAGGATACCGAGAGCTTTTTCCGTCAAATCAACCTGTATATCATCCAGTGTGACGACCAGATTCGTGCAGAGCAGCACATCCGCAGCGCACGCGAGCTTGCCGACTATATGGAGCATTTTACGCTGATCGGCCAGAGCGCGACCGACTTCCGGCCGGTCTTTGACCGCGTCACCGAGCTGCAAAAGGCGGGGGCATTCCACCGCCTGCGTGGCATTCTGTACTTTACCGACGGTCTGGGTATTTACCCGAGCAAAAGGCCGCCGTATGACGCAGCTTTTGTCATGCTGGCCGGTCAGGGGTACCCCGAGCGCGTCCCGCCCTGGGGCATCCGCGTGGTACTCGACCCCGACACACTGGAAACCGGAGGAAACCCATGAACATCAAACGAGCCAAACAGGAGATCACCAATACCATCAAAGCCTACCTTGCCCGCGACGCGTTCGGCGAGTACCAGATCCCGCCCGTGCGCCAGCGTCCCATCCTGCTGATGGGCCCTCCGGGCATCGGCAAGACGCAGATCATGGAGCAGATCGCAGCCGAAACCGGCGTGGGTCTGATCGCCTATACGATTACCCATCATACCCGCCAGAGCGCACTCGGCCTGCCCTATATCGACCATCACACCTACGACGGACAGGAATATGCGGTCACGTCCTACACCATGAGCGAGATTCTGGCCTCGGTGTACGACCTCATGGAGCGCACGGGCGTGCGCGAGGGCATCCTGTTTTTGGATGAGATCAACTGCATTTCCGAGACGCTGACCCCAATGATGCTGCAATTTTTGCAGTGTAAGACCTTCGGCAACCAGAAATTGCCCGAGGGCTGGGTGATCGTCGCGGCGGGCAACCCACCCGAGTACAATAAGTCGGTGCGTGAGTTCGACGTGGTCACGCTCGACCGTGTCAAGCGCATCGACGTGCAGGAGGACTATCCGGTCTGGAAGGAGTACGCATACCAGCGCGGCCTGCACAGTGCGGTGATTTCCTATCTGGATATCCGACCGGATAACTTTTATAAGATCGAGGCGGCAGCCGACGGCTTGCAGTTCGCGACTGCACGTGGCTGGGAAGACCTGTCCGCGCTGCTCACCACCTACGAGGCGCTTGGCTTGCCGGTCGACCGCGAGGTCGTTGGACAGTATATCCAGCTGCCGCGCATTGCCAAGGATTTCGCAAACTATTTAGAGCTGTACAGCAAATATCAGCGCGTCTATCGTGTCGACGAGATCGTTGCCGGACAGTGGGAAGCGGTACGTACATCCGAGTTCGCCGCCGCACCGTTTGACGAAAAACTCAGCGTCATCGGCCTCATTTTGTCTCGCCTGTCTGAGCATGCTCACGCGGCGCAGCGCATGGACGCACTGACTGATGCGCTGTATGCCGACCTGACCCGGGTCAAGGGCGCACTGACCACCGCACCGGTCGCAAAGGCACTCACGGCCATCATTGAAGATCGTTCGAAGGAACTCGAGAGCGGCCGCGCGTCGGGTACATTGGACACCGAGCGCAAGCGCCGCTTGCAGCTAGAAATTGCTCAACTCGAGCAGTACCTGCACGCAGTCGAGCGCGAGAATGAGAGCGATAATGACAAGGCGTTTGATGTATTGCGTACCCAGTTCGGCGCGCAGACTGCCAAAAGAGCCGAGAGCCTCACGACAGCAGGTCAGAGCTTGGATAACGCATTTGCATTTTTGGAACAGGCGACCGGAGAGGGTCAGGAGATGGTGCTGTTTGCAACCGAGTTGACCGCCAATCCCTATACTGCGTGGTATATTCAGAATTGCGGCTGCGAGGCATACTTCAGACATAATCAGGCGTTGCTGTTTGATGATACGCGGAGTAAGATTTTGGGCGAGATTCAGAAGGCGAAAGAGAATCATTAACCGCCGCACCCCTTACGGAAAGTTTCGCCAGCCTCTTCAAAGGCTGTGGGTTCTCAGGGCAGAGCCCTGAGACGCGCTCCGCAGAGCGCGGAATCTCTTTTTGATTTTCCCGTCCCCCGCAAGGGAAAATCAACCAAAATAAGCCAAATAAAAATCGCCGTCCTCGGACGGCGATTTCAAAAATTTATGTTTTTGTTGAAACCCGGGTCGGACACCGGGTTTCAAGAGGGGATTTCGGACTCTGCGGAGTCCGACTCAGGGCTCTGCCCTGAGAACTCGCAAGCCTTTCGAGAAAGGCTTGAGCGAAAGCTTTATTTCGCTCCGCGGGAAGTCCGACCATTCTAACCCGAAAAGGAGTCCTTTTATGCAGCTTTCCTTTGCCCCACTCGAGGGCATTACCGGTTATCGCTTCCGCAATGCGCATGCGCGCTGGTTCGGTGCGGCCGATCGCTATTTCACCCCGTTTTTGACCCCAAATCAGACCTATAAATTCACATCCCGCGAGAAAAACGATGTTCTCCCCGAAAATAATACGGGTCTGACCATCATCCCCCAGCTATTGACCAACAATGCCGAGCACTGTCTGTGGGCGCTCGATGTGCTCCAAAACCAGGGCTATCATGAGGTCAATTTAAATTTCGGCTGTCCGTCGGGCACGGTGATTGTCAAGCGCAAGGGCGCGGGCATGCTGACCGATCTCGAAGAACTCGACCGTTTTCTGGACGCGGTCTGCAACGGATTTTCGGGCAAGATTTCGGTCAAAACCCGTCTGGGATTGCAGTCCTCCGACGAATTTCCCCGAATTTTAGACATTTACAACCGCTATCCGCTGTCCGAGGTCATTATTCACGCTCGAGTGCAGAAGGATTTCTACACCGGCACCCCGGACTTAGAAGCCTTTTCTGCGGCGCTCTCGGCTTGTCGCCATCCGGTTTGTTATAACGGCGACTTGTTCACCGTCTCCGATTACGAGCGATTCTGCCAGACCTTCCCGACCGTTGAGCGTGTCATGCTGGGACGCGGCTGGATTGCAAACCCCGATCTTGGCAACCAGATTCGCGGCAAGGGCATACTGGACAAGACTCGTCTGCGCGGTTTCCACGATGAACTGTACACCGCGTACCGTGAGACGCTGTCGGGCGAGACACCGGTGCTGTTTAAGATGAAAGAACTGTGGTTTTACCTGCATTGTCTGTTTGAAGACAGTGAAAAAGTGCTCAAAAAGATTCGCAAGGCCAAGCGCCTGCGCGATTACGAATGCGCCATGAATGAAATGTTTGACCATGCGCTGATTACCGATGCCGGATATCGACCGGTCAAGTGAGCATGCTCAGGTATGGCGAGAAGACAGAATAGGAGATGAGACCATGAGGTTGTGCATTGTATCGGCTGGGATGGCTTAAGAGGCCAAAACGATCATAAAAACGAGCTATTCCAGCCAAAAAAGGAGAGAATTTTATGAGACTCAGCGGTACGGTATATTCAAATGTTCTGGAAATGGACACTGACATTACCATTATCACGCCGAACGACCTGAAAGACGAACCTTATCAGGTGGTATATCTGCTGCACGGACTGTGCGGCAACAATAAAACCTGGCTTGACTACACCATGCTCCCGTTTTATGCCGAGCACGGACGATCGATCTACGTTTTGCCCGAAGTCGGACGCAGTTTTTACGCCGATATGCAGTACGGCCAGCGGTATTTTACCTATATCGCGGACGAGCTGCCGACCATCGTGCGCAATGTCTTTCGGGTATCGGCTGACCGCGATCACACGGTAATTCTGGGCGGATCGATGGGCGGTTATGGTGCGCTCAAATGTGCGCTGTCCCGTCCCGAACAGTACGGACTGTGCGGCGCGTTTTCCTCGTGCTGTCTGCTGCTGCGCGAAGGCTTGGACGACGCACGCGAGCACGGTATGGACGGCTGGGGTGTGCAGATACCGCGCGATTTTGCCGCCATCTTTGGGGATGGCCTGACATGGACACCGGAAAACGACCTGCTGGCGCTGGCCGAGCGCGCCAAGGCATCGGGCAGCCTGCTGCCGACGCTCTATCTGACTTGCGGACGGCAGGACGGATTCTATCCCGATCACGAGCGCTTTTTGCAGTCGCTTGCCGGGCTGGGAATCGATGCGGCGTTCGAACATTGGGACGGCGTACACGATTTCCCGTACTTTAATGAGGCGCTGCGGCGCACAATTGAGCGATTTTCCCTGTAAAATGCTGCCCTCGCGGTACAAAAACCGCGGGGGTAAATTTTTGCCTGTTTTGCTAGAGGTATAGACCAAAGTGTGAAAATCGCAAGAAATACAGGATGCAACTCTAGGGATGAAACAAATAAAAATCAACTTTTGGCACAAAAAAGTGCACAGTTTTATTGCAAAACAAATAAAATAGAGAAATTTGAACAAAAAATAGGTTGCGGCAAGGAAAACCCCTCTGTTATACTATACCAATCATGAGCCACATGGGTTCATAGTTATTCAGAGAAGGGATGAAAAAACGCATGAGAGCAAGAAATAAGCATCTCAAACGCCTGCTCAGCCTGCTGCTGACCGTGGTTATGGTATTTGCCATGATTCCCACGGCGTTCGCAGCGGACACGGCTTCCGGTTTTGTGATCGGGCCGTACCTGCTGGCGCCAAAGACGACCAGCATGGTAGCCGTCTGGGAGACCAGCGGCAGCGGCGAGCCGACGACCATCCGGTTTGGCACCGATGCCAACGCGCTGGGCGATGCGGTCACGGTCGAGCGTGACCCGGAAGCACCGGCCTACGGCGGTGTACAGACCAATATCTACCGGTATAAGTTCTCCGAACTGGCCCCGCGCACGCGCTATTACTACGAGGTAGCGCTGGCAAACGGCGAAACCAGTCGCGGAACCTTCCGCACGCTGGAGGAGAACCCGACCGAGATTCGCTATATCTCGATCACCGACACCCATAAGTTTGACACCAAGGCGACGTTTGACGCTGCGGTTGCCGACTATGACCCGGCCTTCATCATCCACGGCGGTGATATGGTCGAGGGCACCGGTACCCAGAAGGAGCAGTACGCATTCTGGTGCAACAGCGGCGAATTTATCCACAATTACCCGGTGGTTTACGCCTGCGGCAACCACGATTTCAGCGATTATTTCGACATGTACGTCATCGATACCCAGACCGAGGAGTACGGCTCTGCGGTCGCGGGCAACATTTCCTTTGACTATGGCAACGTACACTTTGACCTCATGGATAGCAACCCGTGGGCACTGTTCCAGATGAACGCCGAGACTTCGAGCGGCAAGATGGACGCTGCAATCGCGGACAAGATCGAAAAGTCTGTCCAGTGGCTGGGGGGGGGGGACGACCTGGCCAAGAATCAGGACAAGGCGTTCCGCATTCTGGTTATGCACCATCCGATTTCCGACCCCTACACCAAGATGTACATTGCACCGGTGGCTGAGGCAGGTCACGTCGATATGATGCTGGCCGGTCATACCCATAGCCACGCCCGTGCAGTATCCGACCAGCCGACCGTCGGCGTAGGTACCATTTACCTGACCCATCAGGATTCCCGTGCGGTCAGCGCCAAGGGCAGCTACATGACCCATACCATCAAGGACGGCGTTCTGACCACCCAGAACATGGCAAACGGCGGCGTGGTTGGCACGACTGTCACCGCTGTGGACAAGCAGCAGCTTGCATACAGCAACATTTCCATTCAGTCCGGCCCGGTTCCGTGCAACAGCGAGATCGAGATTTCCGCGACCATCACCAACACCGGCAAGGGCATGGCAGCGGCTGTCATCCCGGTCGATGACAACGGCACGATCAAGTACATCTACGGCGATCTCGAGAGCGACAGCGGTCTGTCCACTTCGGGCGAGCCGGTGCGCGTATCGTCCAACGGCGTTAAGACCCTCGAGCCCGGTGAGTCCATCGAGCTGAGCGGTACGGTCACCCTGACCGAGATCGGCAAGCATACAGTCAAGGTCGCCGACGCGTCCAAGGATATTGAAGTCCAGTTCCGTCCGGCAACCTTCTCCTACACCAACGTCCGCACCAAGCTGGGTAACGGTGAGGTCAGCGACATTAACAGCGATATCCTGAACATCAAGGCCGATATCACCAACATCGGCAACGAGGATGGCACCGCAACGGCAACCCTGTACGTTGGCGACGAGGATATCGAGAGCAAGCAGTACGCACTCAAGGCCGGCGAGGTCAAGACCTGCGAGTTCTCTGTTTGCATCGGCGATTCCGCATCCGAGACCGTTTATATCGAGGGTTCCATCTAGGGCATGCCCATGGTCGTCGACCAGTCGGGCAAGGGCAATAATGGTTACCTGCACGGTGCACCGACCATCGGCACCGATGACAAGGGCAACGGCACCATTATCCTGGACGGCGATAAGGATTACGTCGAGATTCCCGACAATCAGAATTTCACCATCGACAATGGCATCACCGGTATGGTATGGGCCAAGCTGCCGGTCAGCAAGGGCACGGGCATCAACAACCTGACCCCGAACGGCCGCGACCACAACCCGCTCATGACCAAGGGCGTGTCCATCGGCTGGGGCACCAACTACCTGTACCGCATGGCAGTCCGTGCAACCGGTAAGGTCACGGTCGGCATCGGCTTTAACAACGACAGCGGCGAATTCTTCTGGAACGATGACGACGCAGACCCGAACGCTGGCATCAAGAAGGGCGAGTGGGTGCAGTATGTCGGCGGTTTCGACCGCACGACCGGCGGCGATTCCTACCAGAACAAGTACAACAGCGGCCACATTGATGCACCGGCATTCGATTCCGAGATCAAGAACTGGCCGGGCGCATCCACCAACATCGGCTTCTCGTACATCGGCGCACTGCTGACCAATCGCGGCCGCGGTGTTGACCGCACCATGCTGGCCGGTGAGGTATCGCAGGCATGCATGTACCAGAGCAAGCTGACCGAGGCGGAGGTTGCAGCGGTAGCCGATGCACCGAGCGCAGCAGGCCCGAAGAGCGACGATCTGGTGCTGTGGCTGAACTTTGACCCCAAGAACATTGTCCAGACCGGTACGCATACGACCGAGTGGGCAGAGATCTCCAGTGCACCGGCATCCCTGGCGTACAAGGCAGAGATCCCGGGCAAGTCGGCGATTCAGGCGACCGTCGAGTTCTCGAAGGACGGCAAGACCGTTTCGGGTTCCAAGGCATTCGACCTCAAGACCGGCGAGAACACCATCGACCTGACCGGCGCAGGCGAAGGCAAGTATGTGCGCATCGTCACCAAGTTCACCTCCAACCTGGGCACCGAGCAGATCGACATCCCGGTTCTGTACACCTACATCCTCAAGGCAGGCGAGAGCACCGCAGCATGGAACACCTACGCGGACTGGACGAAGGGCACCTTTGCAGACGGCGCAGGTCACCAGTCCTCGGATGCATACCGCGCACTGAGCGAGGATTTTGACGACTACGCAACCCGCGCCGAGATCATCACCATGATCGCACGCGCCTGCAAGGTATCGTCCGATGACCGCTCGGTACTGGCCGGTTTCACCGACGCAGCAGATATTCCCGATTGGGCAGTCAGCGCGCTGGCAGGCATGGCGGAACAGGGCAGCCTGAGCGGTTATACCGACGGCACCCTCCAGCCCAACGATCAGATCACCCGCGCAGAGGCATTCAGCCTGCTGTACGAGGCAATCACGGTCGGCGAACCTGCACAGGCAGCATAAAATAAGAAAAGCGTCCCGTTTGGGACGCTTTTTTTGATGCATAAATTACTTTTTTACGGGATCGGCCTTGATGCGGTCAACCAGACCGAGAATCAGGTTTTCGACGTAATCCTCACCCAGCGAGGTGTCAATGCACAGATGATAGTTCGCCGACGCACCCCAGATGGTGTGGGTATAGTAGCGATAGTTGTCGGCGCGCTGCTTGTCGGTCTGCTGGATGTGGTGTCTGGCCGCTTTTTCGTCGGTCAGGTGCTCGCGCTGCATGACCGTGCGGATGCGGTAATCGAGCGGCGCGTGCAGAAAGACGCGGACGCAGCGCGGATTATTCCGCAGTACCCAGTCGGCACAGCGGCCGACGATGACGCTGTTTTTCTGTGCGGCCTCGCGGATGCTCTTGACCTCGGCCTCAAAGATGTTGTCCTTGGGCGGCTGGTACTGGTCGGAATAGCTGTACATCTCACTCACCAGATCGTAGAGCAGGCTGTGAGACATCTTTTCCTCGGTTTTTGCGATGAATTCGGGCTGGTAACCGGTCGTACCGGCAGCCATCTGGATGAGTTCCTCATCATAGAAGGCAAAACCCAGACGGTCGGCCAGCTTTTTGGCGATGTCGTGACCGCCGCTGCCGAACTGACGGCCAACCGCGATGCAGATCGGTTCCTCGGCGGTGGACTGGGGAGCCTCCTTGTCCTCAGCCGGCTCCGCACCGAACAGCATTTCGGGCAGGAAGGACAGCTTTTTGCCGATTAGACGGGCGATGAAGCCAACGAGCAGGGCGGCGATGACCGTACCTTCGCGCACGCCGTTGAGGTGACCGGTCAGGACGATGCCCAGAACGCCCGCGATGACCGCCATGGACACATCGAACGCAACCTTGGTCACGCCAAATTCGGTTTTCCAGCGGAAAACCACTGCGCGAACGAAGGATTCACCGGGCAGCATGATGACGTTGGCGAGTACCTCCATGTACACGCCGATGCCCAGCACGATACAGCCGACGAGCAGATAGAGAATCTTGAGTACATAGGCTGCAGGCTGAACGAAGAACAGGAGCAGCATGCACAGATCGATAAAATAGCCGAAAACCAGCGAGACCGGAATCTGCAGCAGGTGTTCGGCCTTAAAATTGCGCCCGAGGATGACGAGCTGGAGCACGATGAGTAGGATGCTGAAAAAGATGGTGAACTGACCCAGAGAGAAGGGAAAGCTCAGACTGAGTACGTAAGGGATGGACGAGATCGGCGACGTACCAAGGTCGGCCTTGGTGATGAGCGCCACGCCCAGCGAGTTTACGAACAGTCCGAGCAGAAAGACGAGATAGCGTTTGACCTTATTTTGCACAACATTTTCCTTTGTTGATCAAAAGAGCTCTTAGAAATCGACCTCGGTGTCGTAGAAGCAGCACTTGAGCAGCTTTGCCATCTGTTCCGGGTTGATCGAGCGCGGGTTGGAACCGGTGCAGGCATCGCCGACAGCCAGCTCAGCAACCGACGGCAGCTTGTCGAGGAACTCCTGCTCGTCGATGATGCCGCCCTCGTAGTCCTTGATGCAGGTCGGGATGTCCAGTGCGCGGTTCATCTCCTGGATGTGCGCGATCAGTGCGTCAACCAGCTCGTCGGTGGTGGTGCCGGCCAGACCCAGGAACTTTGCGATCTTTGCGTAGCGCTCAGCCGCAGCGGGCTCCTTGGCGTTGAAGCGGATGACCTTGGGCAGATACATTGCGTTTGCACAGCCGTGAACGATGTGGCCGCCGGTGTAAGCTGCGCCGGTCTTGTGTGCCATAGAGTGCACGATACCGAGCAGTGCGTTGGAGAATGCCATACCAGCCAGGCACTGTGCGTTGTGCATGCGAGCGCGAGCTGCCATATCGCCGTTGTAGGACGGAATCAGGTCAGCGCTGATCATCTCGATGGCGTGCAGAGCCAGCGGATCGGTGTAATCGCAGTGCAGGGTGGATACATAAGCCTCGATTGCATGGGTCATTGCATCCATACCGGTGTGTGCGGTGAGCTTCTTGGGCATGGTCTCAGCCAGCGAGGGATCGACGATTGCAACATCGGGGGTGATGTTGAAGTCAGCGAGCGGATACTTGATGCCCTTCTCGTAGTCGGTGATAACCGAGAATGCGGTGACTTCGGTCGCAGTGCCCGAGGTGGACGGGATTGCGCAGAACTTTGCCTTGGTGCGCAGGGTGGGGAAGTTGAAGGGGATGCACAGATCCTCGAAGGTCACATCGGGATACTCGTAGAATGCCCACATTGCCTTTGCAGCATCGATCGGAGAACCGCCGCCGATGGAAACGATCCAGTCGGGCTGGAACTCGCGCATGACAGCTGCACCCTTCATAACGGTCTCAACCGAGGGATCGGGCTCAACGCCTTCGAACAGCTTGACTTCCATGCCTGCTTCCTTGAGGTAAGCTTCTACCTTGTCGAGGAAGCCGAAGCGCTTCATGGAACCGCCGCCAACAACAACGACAGCGCGCTTACCGGTCAGGGTTTTGAGCGCTTCCAGCGCATTTTCTCCGTGATAAAGGTCTCTGGGTAATGTAAATCTAGACATAAGTCACAACACTCCTGCTCAAATTGATCGCACTTTTGTGCGTTTGTGCTACGAGCCTATTATAGTATAAGGTGCCCGCGAATGCAATGCTTTTTTGCACGTTGCACAGTGCGGGACGAAAGGCGCGGGCAAGGTTGGACAATCTTGCGGGATCAGTTGTGTGCCAGAGAAAGTGACCGTTTTTGGTTAGAGATTCTTGCTCACTCATCGGACTTCGTGCGGTATTCGCGGTAAAATTTGGGCGACATGCCGACGTATTTGGTGAAAATACGGGAAAAGTAAGCCGAGTCTTCAAAGCCGACTTCGCGGGCAATCTGGGTAATGCTGTCCGAGGAGTAAGACAGGCGATCCTGTGCTTCTCCGATTCTGCGGCGCAGAATATACTGCTTGAGCGTGTAACCGGTGTGCTGTTTAAAGACGTGCGCGAGGTGGTAGGGACTGACAAAAAAGAGTTTTCCCAGCTGCTCGATGGTCAGATCCTGCTGATAGTGGGTGTAGATGTAGGCTTCGACCTGTGCGCACAGTTCATTTTGCTGGCTGTTGTTTTCGGTACCGTATTCGCGGATCATCTGCTCGGTCAGTTTGAGCACCGACAGCATGAGCTGCTGGCAGATATGCAGGTACAAAGGTGCCTGCTGGTCGGCCTGCCGCAGGATGATCTGTAAGAGGGCCGAGAGGTCGTCAAACTGTGCCGGACGATGGAAAATCGGGGTTTTATTGTGCGCGATGATGTGGTTGGGCGGCAGATCGGGCAGCTGCAAGCCCTTGATGCCCAGACAGATGGTTTGATAGGTCTCGTGGGTTTTGGGGAACTCGTCGTGCACCACACCGCCGTTGCACAGAATGACGTCACCGGCGCGAATGGGGTAGCGCTGGGCGCCGATCGAGTAATGCCCGGAGCCTGCGAGCAGCAGCAAAATCTCGGTGATATCGGCGTGACAGTGCATGATTTGCTGGTATCCGTTGGTCCAATCCTGGTAGCTGATGCGGTAAAGACGGGGCTGGCCGGGAAATAAGGTCTGTACCTCCTGTGGGAAAAAGATCACCTGATGATTGGAGGAATGGGTTAATTTCATGTTGTGAGAGCTCCTTTTTGCATGGTAAAAAGCAGATCGACGGAACCGCAAGAAAATCTATGTGGAAATATGGCGTTTTTCTGTTCCGCACAAGAAAGTGTATGTTCATTGTAACACAGCTTTTGTAAGATAGACACTGCAAAAAGGAGTGAGGACAGATGAAATTTACAAAGCTCAATCTATACAGAACCTTGCTCATGTGCGCAGGGTTCATGATTTCAGCCTTCGGCAGTGCGCTGTATGTGTACAGCGGACTGGGCGCAGACGCGTTTAACCTGATGGTACAGGGCGTGTCGGGCGTGCTGGGGCTGGCAATCGGTACGACGAGCAGCCTGATTCAGTTTATATTCCTGGCGCTGCTGATTTTTGTCAGCCGTCCGCTCATCGGAATCGCTACCTTTGGCGGTACGGTTCTGATCGGCATGGTGATGAACCTGTGCGAAATTTTCTTGCAGCCGCAGCTGGCGCATGCCGGCTTGCTGATGCGTGTGCTGTGCGTCATGCTTGCACCCATCATCGTCGGCACCGGCGTTGCGATGGTCAATCTTGCCAGCATGGGCATGGCACCCAATGATATCCTTTCGGTCTGGCTGTTCACCCGGCAGAAAAAACTGCCCTACCGCGCTGTGCGCATCATCTATGACGTGGTACAGCTGGCCATCGGTCTGGCCCTCGGCGGTGTGGTCGGCATCGGTACGGTGCTGTCCGCTGTGCTGACCGGCCCTGCGATTCAGGCGGCATCCGGCGTGCTCGAAAAGCTCACGCCCCAGCAGATGCAGAACGTATCGCTCAAATAAATATTGCCCACATCCTATTTCTACTACATATGATGGACACCCCGCTTGTTGACTCTGTCAAGCGGGGTGTTTATCGTTCTGTGCAAAAAAATCCCCTGCATCGAAAGGATGCAGGGGATTTAGGATGCAGGGAAAGTGTGTGTGACAGGAAAGCAGGCTGACGCACGACACGAAAATTGGCGGATACCTATTATATATAAGGTTAGATGGCGAAGTTTTGCATTTCCGCCAGCTGCTCCATCTTGGTCTTTGCCTCTTGCAGGCTGTGGTAGATGAGCGAAATCTTCTTGGGCTCGCAGCGGAAGAGCGGGACGGATACGCTGAGTGCGGCAAAAACCTTGCCGCCGCGGCACAGCGGGAGTGCCCAGCAGGCCAGCTGCGGGGTGGATTCCTCGCGCTCGGTGGCGATGTCGCCCCGGCGGATGGCATCCAGCCCGTCCAGCAGAACGTCCATATTGGTGATGGTGTGGTCGGTCAGACGGGGCAGACCGTCCGGGTACAGTGCACGGACTTCGCTGTTGCTCAGTCCGCTCAGCAGCGCCTTGCCGATTGCGGTTGCGTTTGCGGGCAGACGATTGCCGACCTTAGAAATCATGCGGATCGCCTCGGGAGAGTCCTCCTTGGCGATGTACAGAACGTTGCCCTGATCGAGAACGCCGAACTGGCAGGTCTCCTGGCAGGTTGCAACGACCTTTTTGATGACATCAATAAATGCGGCCATACCGCTGTTTGCGGCGTAGGCCGTTCCGAGAACCATCGAGCTCGGGCCGATTGTGTAGCGGGTGGTTCCGAAATGCTGCTGTAAATACTGTCGTTCCTCCAAGGTGTGAACGATCGGGAACAGGCTGCTCTTGGGTGCACCCAGTGCCTGCGCCAGTTCGGTCAGCGTCATACCGTCAGATGAAGCGGATAAACACTCCAGAATATCCAATACCCGAGCTGTGGCACGATGCAGCTCTTGCGCCATTATCACATTTCCCCTTCCAAAAAATTACATGGTATCATTACTGTCTTATATTTTATCAAACATTGTTTCTTTTTGCAATCAATCATGTGAAATTGTCCAACATATGACAAATTTTATATCGGGATATCACAGCGTCTCTGTTCATTTTTCCTATGCACGGTTCTGCATCACAAATTATGGTTTGAAAACCGAACAGCTTTGTGTTATAATAAATCCAATACAAGAATTCCCCTTTTTTGACAGCAAGTTTGTTCGTGCAGAGAGGGGTCTTGTGGCGCAAAAATTCTCAAAATCAGCTGTGCTTGGACCGGATGGCCCGGCGCGGTCGGATTTCTCACACCAACAAAGAAACGAGCAGCGTGTTATCTTTTTTTAAGGGGAATATACGTTGCTTTTTTCGGGTGTAAGAGCGAATGCGCCGATTTGGCAAAAAATCGCAGCGGTATTTTGATGCTGCGGTTTGGGTTACTCATCTGCGCAGGGAACCGACATGGTTTTCGGTATGGATGGGGGACAAAATTTTCCGACTGTATGGAGGTGAGAAGGCTGGTTTGCGGCCGGAGGTTCCCGCAAACGATCAAAGCGCGTGACTGGGTGGTCATGCAACGTCTGTATTGACACAAAAAAGGGAGTTCTGTCCGTGAGAATGCGGACAAAACTCTGCGTTGCCCAAAATATCAAAACACGACAACGAAAGAGAGAGATTTCAAGATGTTAGGTAAAGTACGGATTCTGGGAACCATGAAGAAGTTTCCCGCTGGTGTTATGGTTATCCCGCTGCTGATTGGCTGTATCATCAACACCTTTTTCCCGGACATTCTGACCATTGGCGGTTTTACCACCGGCCTGTTTAAGGGCGGTATCCAGACGCTGATCGGTCTGTTCCTGTTCTGCAGCGGTGCTACGATTGACGTGAAAATGGCAGGACGCACGGTATATGTCGGTGTTGTCCTTACTGCATTAAAGTTCTTCCTGGGCTTTGGCCTGGGCATACTGCTCAATGTCCTCTTTGGCGAGGCCGGCCTGCTGGGTCTGAGCTCGCTGGCAATCATCGGTGCAGTCACCAACTCCAACGGTGTTATCTACGCAACCCTGGCTGGTGAGTACGGTGAGGAGAGTGACGTTGGCGCAACCTCCATTCTGGCCTCTAACGATGGCCCGTTCTTCACCATGATCGCACTGGGTGCTGCTGGCATGGGCACCTTCCCGGCTAAGGACATGATCGCTTGCATGGTTCCCATGATCCTCGGCTTCATCGTTGGTAACCTCGACCACGAGTGGCGCAAGATTCTGGCACACGGTATGGTACTGCTGCCGCCCTTCAACGGCTTCACTCTGGGCGCTGGCATGAACCTGTTCAACATCGCAGCTGCTGGTGTTTCGGGCGTTGTGCTCGGTCTGATGACTCTGCTGGTTACCGGCCTGCTGTCCTTCGTTATTTACAGCCTGCTGCGCCGCCGTCCCGACCCGATGGGTGCGGCAATCGGTACAACGGCAGGTGTTGCGGCGACAACCCCGGCGGCGATTGCGGCCTCCGACCCGACGTTTGAACCGCAGGTCGAGGCAGCAACCGCGCAGATCGCAGCGAGCGTTGTTATCACTGCAATCCTGTGCCCGCTGATGGTATCGTTCCTGGCGAAGTGGAGCGACAAGTGGTTTGAAAAGCGCGGCAAGAAGCGCCGTGAGCTTGCAGACCTCGAGGAGTAAACCTCATAAAATACCCTGCAAATAAAGACGGGAGGAATGTACAATGAAGCAAATTATCACCGCGCGCACTGTGCTGGCTGGTTCGGAACTGGAAGAGATCCAGAACGGTGCGGTTGTCGTAGAAGACGGCAAGGTTGTTAAGGTTGTACCTGCCGAGCAGCTGACCGAGGAAGATCGCGCACAGGCTGAATGCATCGCGTTCGAGGACGAGACCGTTCTGCCCGGCCTGATCGAGGGTCATAATCATCTGAGCATTGATGCCCGCAAGTCCAACCATCTGGAGATTCTGGGTACTGCTACCGAGTGCAAGCTGACGCTGCTGGCCGAGGAAGGCCTGTATGACGATCTGCTGTCCGGTGTCACCACCGTGCGCTGCATGGGCGAGAAGCACGACCTCGATCTCAAGCTCAAGAAGGAAATCGACGCAGGCAATCTGGTTGGTCCGGACATCCTGCCTGCCGGTGTCGGCATGAAGGGTTCGAACGGCAGCGGCTACATCGGTGCACCGCACTCCGGTGTCGAGGAGTTTCGCCGCACGGCGCGTTCCAACGTTGCCAAGGGCGTAAAGCTGCTCAAGATCTTCACCACCCCGGGTGTATTCTCGACCGAGCAGGATTTTATTCCGTCTTTCCTGTCGGCTGAGGAGATTCGCACGGTTGTCGAGGAGGCACACCGCCTGCATCTGCCGGTTGCGGCACACTGCATCGGCGGTCAGGCACTGCGCGACTGTGTCGAGCAGGGCGTTGACGTCATCGAGCACGCATACTGTGCATCCAAGGAAGATATCGAGCTGCTCAAGGCACACCCGGATTGCTGGGTAGACCTGACCACCGGTATCTACCTCGATCCCGATCGCGAACAGTACCTGTCTGAGAACAACGCGCGCAACGTGCGTGCTGGTCGTGAGATCGTGCGCGAGTGCGTGGGCAATCTGGTACGCGCAGGCATCCACTTTGCACTGGGTACCGACGCAAACCACGGTCTGCTGTGGAAGGAAGTCGTATACACCGTCGAGCTGGGCGCAAGCAAGCGTGATGCCCTCAAGGGTGTTACCAGCAACGCGGCTTACATTTCCCGCCTGTCGGGCAAGAAGGGCGAGCTGACCGCCGGCGCGGACGCCGACATCATCGCGGTCAAGGGCAATCCGCTGGAGGATCCCGCAGTGCTCGCAGATGTATCCTTCGTCATGAAGAAGGGTGTTGTTTATAAAAAGAACGGCGCTCCGACCGCGTGCTGCCGCTCCATCCAGAAGACGCTGTAAGTCGACTGGATGCGGCAGGGCACAAAGACACCGCTCTTTTGTGTGTATATCCCAGAACTTTGATTAGATTTGGAGGAAGAATTTATGAGTCAGTTCACTGGAAAACCCATCCTGGCAGTTCCGCTCGGTGATGCAGCTGGTATCGGCCCCGAGATCATCGCAAAGCTGTGTGCAAACGGCTTCCTGATGGAGCACGCAAAGCCCATTCTCGTCGGTGACGAGAGCGTCCTCAAGCGCGGCATGAAGGACACCGGTTCGGACTTCGCTTACGTGGTCAAGGAGACCATGGAAGAGGCTGTTGAAGAGGCAAAGAAGGAGACCGGTCTGGTTCTGCTCAACACCAAGAGCCTGGACGCTTCCAAGGTTGAGATCGCTGTTGTTTCGGCTGTCAACGGTAAGGAAGAGGCGGACAACCTGGTTATGATCATGGATTACTGCAAGAAGGGCCTGGTAGAAGGCTTCTGCTTCGGCCCGCTCAACAAGGCAGCCATGAAGAAGGGCGGCTACAACTTCGAGAGCGAGCACGAGCTGTTTGCTCAGGAGCTCGGCGTTATGGACAAGCCGCACGGCGAGATGAACGTACTCGACGGCCTGTGGACTTCCCGCGCAACCAGCCACATCCCGCTTAAGGATGTCAGCGCTCACCTGACCCCCAAGACCGTAGGCGATGCCATCAATCTGGCTTACGAGACCCTCAAGCGTGCAGGTTATGAAGATCCCAAGGTTGCAATCGCAGCAATCAACCCGCACGGCGGCGACAGCGGCACCTGCGGCCGTGAGGAGATCGACGTTCTGCAGCCCGCAGTTGCTAAGGCAAACGCTGAGGGCAAGAGCATCGTCGGTCCGTTCCCGTCTGATACCCTGTTCATCCGCGCATTCAAGGGCGACTTTGACGCGGTTGTTACCATGTACCACGACCAGGGTCAGATCGCACTCAAGCTCAAGGGCTTCGAGCGCGGTGTTACCGTAGCAGCTGGCCAGCCCTACGCCATCACCACCCCGGCACACGGTACCGCTTACGACATCGCCGGTACCGGCACCTGCACGACTTCGGCATTCGAGACCGCTTACAAGCTGTGCGCAAAGATGGCTGTTACCGACCGTACCTACGGCAAGCAGTAAAAAATTGACAAAACCGATTCTTTTCTGCGCAATGTAATCTGTTTTGCGGCTGTATCCGATATCTTCGGATACAGCCGCTTTTTTATTGTCCCGGCGTGCTGAAACAAAGCGCAAAAAAAAAGAGGGCTGTTGCAGACTGCAAAGCTTGTGCAATCTGACGGAAAATTGATTGACACACTCTCGGACAGATGATATAATAAAAATAAGAATGAAGTTCTTAAATACGAATTGTCTGGTGAGACCCGCACGAAAAAAGCAAAAACGGAAAAATTGCCTGCAATCTGACCGCTTGCAGGCAATTGTCATCGTGCAGAGATTCACCGGTGCAGGCGTAAATGAGAATGGGGAAAGGAGGCCGGCAGGTAAAAACCGCTGCCCGGCTGTGGCTGGGTATTTGTGCGTAAGCAAGCCAATCAAAAAGAAAGAAAAGAGGGGAAATAATATGACAAGTCCCGGTATGTTAATTGCGGCACTGGTTGTTGCAATTGCGATTATTTTGTTCTGTATTATTGTACTCAAGCTCAACGCTGCTATCGGCATGGTTATCGCCTGTCTGGTCATGGGCCTGGCGGGCGGTCTGGATCTGCTCACCACCGCGTCCACCATTTCGTCAGGCTTCGGCAATATGATGACCAGTATCGGTCTGCCCGTCGGCTTTGGTACGATACTCGGACAGCTGATGAGCGACAGCGGTGCGGCGTCTGTGATTGCCGACAAGCTGGTTTCGGCTTTCCCGGAGAAGCGTTCTATCTGGGGTTTGAGCGTTGCAGGCTTCATCCTGTCCATTCCGGTATTCTTTGATGTTACCTTCATCATCCTCATCCCGATCGGCATTACCATTGCTTCCAAGATCGACATGAAGATGTGCTACGTCACCGGCTGCCTGACCATCGGTGCGACAACTGCGCACTGTGTCGTACCGCCCACGCCCAACCCGCTGGCAGCTGCCGACATTTTCGGCTTTGATCTGGGTATCATGCTGATCGTTGGTGTGGTCGTCGGCTTCATCACGGTTATGGTGTCCAACTTCATCTACATCAAGATTCACGACCGCGGTATCTGGAACGATGCCACAGACATCAATCAGAGCTCTACAGTTGCGGCTGAGCTGGTCACAAACCGTCAGGCAGAAGACCCGAACAAGCCCAAGCCGGGCATGTTCATGTCGCTGCTGCCCATCATCATCCCGGTTGTCTGCATCCTGTTCGGTACGCTGGGCGGCGCAATGTTTGAAGAACCGCCGGTCATCTGCACCTTCCTGGGCGATAAGCTGATCGCAATGCTGCTCGGTACGCTGGGTGCATACCTGGTCAGCCTGCCGTATATCGGCCGCAGCAACCTGGAGAAGTCTGCCGGTGAAGCGCTCAAGAGCGCAGGCGTCGTTCTGCTGGTCACCGGTGCAGGCGGCTCGTTCGCATCGGTTATCACCGCAACCGGCATCGGTGACGCGATTGTCGGCCTGCTGGGTACCGATACCACCTCGGTGATCCCGGCCATGTTCCTGGCTTACGGCATCGGTCTGATCTTCCGTGTTGCACAGGGTTCGGGTACGGTTGCCGGTATGACCTCCATGGGTATTATGGCGACCATCGCGCCGATGGTTGGCTGCCATCCGGTATGGATTGCACTGGCATGCCTGTCCGGCGGTAACTCGATCGGCCACGTCAACGACTCCGGTTTCTGGGTTGCGACCAATATGTCCGGCCTGACCGTCACCGGTGGTCTCAAGACCTATACGCTGGGTTCCTTTATTTCCTCGGTCTGCATTTTCGTGCTGGCGATTGTAGGTGCCCTTGTAATTCCGCTTTGATCTGATTTAGATTACATGAAGCGAGCGCTCCCTCGATGGACAATCGAGGGAGCGCTTTTTTATGGTCTGAAATCGAGGGACAATAGGTACAATGAAAGATGCCGGTCGGCGTGCCGTATTTTGTTCTGAGATACGTCGTATTGGCGTGAGACAGAGCACATGGGAACTTACACATAACGCACACGTCCGTGCGGCAGAACGCGCCTGTGCGCGAAAGAGAATGGTTCGTCTCTGGGATGAATTTGGGCAAAAAAAGAGGGCGGTACAGTGTACCGTCCTCTTTGTGTTGTGAACTGTTTTGGTTACTTAGCTCAGGCCGTTAGCAGCCATGTAATCAGCTTCGAACTCGGTAACGTAGGTGGTAGCGTCAGCAGAGTTCATGTACTGGCTGATGAGCTGGTTGGGAACCAGGTACTCGTCGTTCCAAGCCTGGGTCTCAGAAACCTTCTTGAGTGCGTCGGTCCAGAATGCAACAGCTGCGTCGCTCATAGCCTTGGGAGCTGCAACACCGCGCCATACCGGAACTTCTACGTTCTCGTAGTCGCCAACCTCGGACAGGGTGGGAGCGTCAGCCAGGTTGCCGCCGAAGTGCTCGGTGGACAGAGCCAGAGCCGGGGTCAGGTCGCCGGACTCAACGTACTGGGAAGCAGCAGCGGGCTTAGACATAACGAAGTCCAGGTTGCCGCCCAGAGCAGCGGTGATCGCGTCGCCGGTGGAGTCGTAGGTGATGTAGCCCATCTGATCCTCGGTCAGGCCGAGCTCTTCGATCAGAGCCTTATAGGTAGCGATGTCGTCGCCCTTGGAGCCGCCGATTACAACGTAGGTACCATTCTTAGCAGCCTCGATTGCAGCAGCAAAGTCGGTCATGTCAGCGCCGGTCTTTGCGTAAGCGGTCTTGCCGGTAGCAGAGTCGCAGGAGAACAGGAGCTGCTTGTCAACTGCCATGATAGCCAGGATGCGGAAGTTAGAAGAACGGTTTGCGGTGTTGGTAACCATGGGCATCAGGTCGCCGGAGTTGAAGGTCAGCAGGCTGTAGTCTGCGTTCATGGTGGTGGTAGCGATCTTGTTACGGCCAACCTCACCAGCACCGTCGGTCTCGTTGGAGATAACGATGGTCTGACCATTGACCAGATCCTCGTTCTTCATGATGTCGGCGATCTTACGGGAGAAGATATCCGAGCCGCCGCCTGCAGAGGAGGTGCAGGTCCAGGTGATGGTCTTGGTGGGAACGAACTCGCCGTCGCCGCCAGCGGAAGAGCCGCCAGCGGAAGAGCCGCCAGCACCGCCGCCGCAAGCGGTCAGGGACGCGGTCAGAGTCAGGGCTGCGACTGCCAGAGCAGCCAGTTTCTTCATCTTTTTCATGTCGATTCTCCTTTTTTTCTTACCAATGTTTATTTCAAATAAATTGAAATCACAGATTAAGCGTTCTTCTTAGCCTTGATCTTGCGCAGTACGCTCTTGATGGTGGGGGTCAGAACGAGTACGAGGAAGATGAGGAGCAGAACGATCTTCAGGGTAGAGTCAGCGAATACGGACAGGCTGCCCTGAGAAGCGATGAATGCCTTACGCATGTTCTCTTCGAGCATCGGAGCCAGAACGAATGCCAGCAGCATCGGAGCGGTCGGGAAGCCGTTTTTGTCGAGCAGGTAGCCTACGATACCGGATACGAACATGACGATGACACCGTACATGGAGTAAGAGGTGGAGTAAGCACCAACGATGCAGACGCAGGTGATGATCGGGATCATGAACTTGATCGGAACGCTCAGGATCTTGATCAGGAAGGGGATGACAACGACTGCGACTGCCAGGGTGAACAGGTTTGCGATGTACAGGGAGGAGATCAGGCTCCAGCAGAAATCGGGGTTGGTCTCGAAGAGCAGCGGGCCAGGATTCAGACCCCACATCATCAGACCGCCGAGCAGAACGGCGCCGGTACCCGAACCGGGGATACCCAGAGCAAGCAGCGGAGCGAATGCGCCGGCAGCTGCGGAGTTGTTACCGGACTCGGATGCTGCGATACCTTCCAGAGCACCAGTGCCCATGGGCTCTTCGCTCTTGAACTTCTTCTGCATTGCGTAGCCAACCATGGAGCCGGTGGTAGCACCCGAACCGGGCAGAACGCCGACGAAGGTGCCGAGGAGTGCGGAGCGGATTGCCGGAGGCAGCAGACGCTTGAAGTCGTGGCCGGTCAGCATGGAGCCGCGAATGGACAGCTTAACAGCCTTGTAAGTACCGTTTGCACGCTTTTCTTCGTCAGCCTTGCGCTCGTTGACCAGCTTGATAACCTGAGCGAAGCCAACTGCACCGATGATGAAGGGGGTGAAGGTGATGCCGCCCATGAGGTAGATGTTATCGAAGTTGTAGCGCGGGATACCGGTCAGGGTGTCCATACCGATGGAAGCGACCAGAATACCGAGCATGGTGATGACAACGCCCTTGGTGGGGTTCTCGCCGATCAGCCAGCTGATGGAGGTCATTGCGATCAGCAGAACCAGGGTCATCTCAGCGTAACCGAAGTTCAGGCCGAGCTTTGCCAGACCGGAAGCGGTGATGGTCAGGATGAGGATACCGATGGTACCACCGATGAAGGAAGCGAAGTTCGCGGTCATCAGAGCCTGACCGGGACGACCCTTCTTAGCCATCGGGTAGCCGTCGAGTGCGGTGGTGATTGCCGGCGAGTCACCGGGGATGTTCAGCAGAATTGCGCTGAATGCGCCGCCGTACATGTTGGAGTAGTACAGCGCACCGAGCATGATGATTGCGGTAGTGGGGTTAAACTTGTAAGTCAGGGGCAGGAGCAGAGCGACGCCGGCCAGCGAGCCCAGACCGGGCATTGCGCCGACGATCAGGCCGAGGATTGCACCCAGCATACAAACGCCGATGTTCTGGGGATCAAGAACGACCTGGAAACCCGACAACAGGGAAGCAAAATTTTCTAACATATCCGGACCTCCTTACATCAGATAGGCGAACAGACCAACCGGGAACTGTACCTGCATCCAGAAGACGAATACGCCCAGAATCAGCGCAGCCATAAAGACTTCGATGATAATGGTAGCCTTCCAGGTAGCCTTCTCAACGACCTTGAGCCAGAGAAGCAGATACAGCAGGCAGCTGGCGATCAGACCGATGAGGTAGCAGCCGATGATGATGCCGCCGCCGCCCAGGATGACCATAAGCTCATCTCTGTTGTACACAGGAGCGTCTTCATTGCTGCGCAGCATCTGAACCAGGCACAGGAGGCTGGTTGCGAGCAGTACCACAGCGATGATGATGGGGAAGAACGCAGCCGTCGGCTGACCCTCCCAGAAACCGAAGTCCTGCAGACCGACCACAATGAACACGATCGCAATGATGGCGGTGATGATGGGGACCAGGATGCGGGAGTTTACTTTTCTTTTCTCCACAATGTTTCCTCCTTCAATTTTCTAATGTTTCTTAAATCCGCAGATCTTGTCGCACGCGGTGAATACCCTGCGAAACGACCCGTACCGTCCACGGACAGAAATCAGTGGTGGTAGTGGAAAAACATACGCGGCCGTCAGGGCAGAGACAACCAGATTTTTGTCGTATGGCCAAAAAGCATGGAAACGTGATCCAGTTTTCCAGAACCGAAAAAATACAATCGATCTGTCCAACAGAATCGGTCACAGACAGCAAATTGGTGTAACAGTTTTTCCCCCTCTCTGCGTAAATGCCAATTTTGCCTGTGTACGTTCGGACGGTGTCTTGATCGTACCGTATCGCGCCTCTGAGATGTAAGCAATCACGGAAGTACGATGCGGAACCGGCCTAAAACCACCGGGAAAGTGCCGACGCCGGGTCAAACGAAGTTGGACTTGACCGGTGCGGAACTCTCATTTTTTCATGCTTTTCACACGACAGAAAAGCCCTTTTCTGACCACTCGGTTTTTATCTAAGTACCGCGTCTTTATTTAAGTATAACTTGTATTTGTTAAAAGGTCAACAATCTCTTGAAAATCTGTTTAATATTAATAAGTATAAAACGCCAGATTTCGTAACTTCTGCATAAATGTCTGGAGGCAGAAAAAGGACGGTGACGGCCGGACGCGGTAAGGGTCAGATACACCGGAAACCCAATGGGGAAAGATGGGGAAGGCTGATATACGCTGCGCAGGCTGGTGGGGCGCGCACCCTGTCTCACAGACGGGAATAAGAACGGCGTTCGGCATATTTTATGGGGATTTTTGGCAAAAATGGGTGTGTGCACAGACAGAACGGCCTTTTGTTTCGACTGATGTTTCCGCGAAAAAGCAGACGGGGCAGATGGGAAAATGCCGCCGCTTGCGGGAAGATTTTGTAACCAAAAAGAGGTGTCAGACGGGGGAGATAAAAAGGTTTCATCGGGCAAAATGAGGGTGTGGATGGATGCGCAATGTCTACAAAAAATGGGAGATAAATTCTGCTAAAATGAACAAAGCAATTTGCGCAGAATGGGACGGAAAATTGCGGGCTTTGTCGAGGCTGCTTGCGGCCAGAACGGGAACAGACGAACGATTTTTCGCCTTTTTAGGCATGCAGGACAAAAATGGCGATAATCCCGGTCAAATGGATAAAAAAATCCCCGTATCTTTCGATACGGGGATTTTTTTGGCTTGTTCGGCCGGTTTATGTTGATTGGTTATACAGAAATTGCACATCCAGAGTCGGCCGCATCGCGGGCGAGCAGCGCAAGGCGGCTGTCCTCCAGCGATTCGGCCAGATCGAGCAGACCGGAGCCGTGTCCTTCCAGCGTGGCAATGAAGTCCTCGAAAATTGCGGGAGGGTACTGGAGCGGCACCGGCGTCGAACCGTCATTGTGCTCATTGATGAGGTAGACTGCGTCGTCACGCACCTCGATCACGCCGTGCGTGCCTGCCGCGCGCACACGGTCATCGCCGTGGGTTGCAGCATTTGCCGGGCGCAGGTAGTCGGCGCTGACCTGTGCACTCACGCCGTTTTCCAGCGTCATCATCAGCTGTGCGGTGACTTCCAGATCACCATAGCCCTGATTTGCCATCGTCGAGTGATGGGCAAAGATGGTCTTTGCGGCGTGGGGATAGAGATAGCGGATGAAGTCGATGCCGTGGATGGCAACCCAAGGAATCAGGCCGCCGTGCTGAGCGCGGTCGCGGAAGAAGGGCGCACGCTGACCCAGACGATAGGACTTCTGCGCGGTGAGCAGACGGATTTCTCCGATCTCGCCCGCATCGATGAGCTGCTTGGCGGTGTAGAACCAGGGGTCGAAGCGCGCGGTCTGCATCGCCCAGAGCAGAGCGGTGGACGACTGCGCCGCCTCGCGGACGCGCTCCAGTCCGGTCAGGGTCAGCGCCAGCGGCTTGTCACAGTAGACGTGAATGCCGCGTGCGAGTGCCTGACAGGTCATCTCCTCGTGATCGCAGAACAGACCGTCTACGACCAGCACATCGGGAGAAAGCGCGTCGATCATGGTCAGATAATCGGGATATTCGGGCGGGGTCAGACCGAGTTTTTCGAAATCTTCCAGCACTTCGGTCATGGGCTCGCCCGGCCAAGCGCGGCACCAGCCGCAGATCTCGACCTGGGGCAGGCGGGGCAGGGCACGGGTCACCGTGGCAGCGTGACCGGAGTTACCGGCGATACAGACACGAATCATGCGTGGGTATCCTCCTTACAGCAGCATTTTGCACCGGAAAAGGTGGTATAACCGTCCAGCTTGATGACGGTAGGCTGTTTTGCCCAGTCAAAGCCCAGCTCGGACGGCAGCTTGCCGGTCTGGAAGCAAGTCCAGGCATCGTCGGCCAGACCGCGCATAAAGAGACCCGGTTCGGGCTCGCTCACGTGTTCCATGCGGTCGGCAGGCAGCGGATGCACGTCTGCCTGATCGAAGATGGCGTTGCACATGGTCAGATGGGGCAGAACGGTGTCGGGCGTGCAGGGAACGTCCAGACTGGGGTCGGCTGCGACCGCAATCATGGTGCGCAGTTTCTGCGCGACGTGGTACTCGCCCAGCGCCGCACCGTAGTTCTTGGTCGAACCGTCGGCAAAGGTGGCGATGATTTCCGCCGAATCGTCGTTGCCCGAAGCGGTCACGACGGCATTTTCAAAGGTGTATTGCAGGATGGGGTCGACATCGCGGTCGCCCGAGTGGGTCACAGACAGGAAGAAGTCGCCGCCCGAGGCGAACTTACCCGATACAAAGGCGGTATCAAAGGTCTCGATGCCCTTGCCGTTGTACAGCTCGACGGTCAGATGCTCGGGCATGGCAGCCGTGTCAAACCGGTCACCCAGCACAAAACAGGTATTGTGCAGATAGTGCGCGGTCGCGTTGGTCAAAATCGAGTCCAAAACCCAGTTGCCCTGCGCATCGCGGATGTGTCCGCGCCAGGGGCTGTTGTAATAGCTGTCGTAGCGCTGCCAGGAAACGTAGGTGCGCAGCGACTTGGGCGCGCCGAGCAGACCGGACTGAATATCGCGCTTGAGGTTCTGAATGGGATCGCAGAAGGACATCTGGAAACCGACACCCAGCTTGCGGCCGGAAGCTGCAACTGCCTCACGAATGTCGAGCGCGTCTTGCAGAATGGGTGCAAGCGGCTTTTCGCAGAGTACGTGTGCACCGTGCTTGAGCGCGAGCAGGCACTGCTGCTTGTGCAGATGAATGGGGCTTGCGATGAGCACCAGATCGGCGCGATCGACGGCGAAAAAGTCTTCGGGGGTGCGGTACATGGGTACACCCTGTGCGGTCAGCTGTGCATAGCGCGGAACTTTCTCGTAAAACGGGTCGATGGCCGCGACTAGCTGGTAGCTTTCGGGGTCGACAAAGCGCTCGAGCAGTCCCAGACAGTAGTCGCCGTATCCGCCTGCACCGATGATTGCCAGTTTAATGGGTTTCATACATCCTCATCCTCTTTTCCTGAATACTGCCTCCAAGGGCACGATCTTTATCTGCATTTTATTGTATCATCTCGTGCCGCACAGCTGGTGGGATGCAGTTGCGCAATAATATGTAAAATATGCTATTATTGCTCGCGCTCGCGGTAGCGCAGGGGCGTGCATCCGGTTTCCCGGCGGAAGGCACGGATGAAATTGTTCACGTCGGAGAATCCCGCGTGAAAGGCCACTTCGCTGACCGGTAAATCGCTGTGAATGAGCAAGTCTTTGGCCGCAGCCAACCGTGCCTGCACCAAATACTGCTTGGGACTGTATCCGGTCATGCTCTTAAAGCAATGGGTCAGGTAACAGGGGGTGAGGAACACGCGCTCGGCCAGATCGCTGACCCGGATGGGTTCGGCGTAGTGGGTGTCAATGTAGCGCTGGACGGCAAAAACTGCCGATTTTCCGGCCTGGGAGGTGGATTCGAGCAGTTCGGGGCGCAGACGGCACAGCAAAATGAGCAGCTCGGAAATCAGGCTCATGTGCATCACACCGGCAAGACCGTCCTGTATGCTCTGTTCCTCGATCAGTCGGCGGAAAATCAGCTTAAACCGCTCGAGGTGTTCGGATACGTCATATCGGTGACAGAACCCTTTGGGACGACTGCGCAGGGGCATGAGCAGACGGCGGTCGGTAATCAGACGTTCGGTCATGTCCGGGTTCAGGATGACATAATAGCGCTCATAAATGGGCGTGCGCAGCTCGAGAAAGTGCTCTTCGAATCGGCCGATGACAAACACCGAACCCGGACCGCCATCATAGACGGCATCGCCGATGTGGATGCGGATATGACCGGTGCGGATGAATAAAAGTTCGTAGGCGTTGTGGAAGTGGATGCGAATGGATGTGTCGCTGTCTTTGAAGCAGCATTCCTGTATCACGGCGTTCTGATCCATGAATAACCCTCCTGTTATCGCAAGATTTACATATTATCACACAACTTGATATGACTTTCTCTTTGCTTGCTATTATATCATAACAGTACAGTTGCTGCGCGGAAAACCCTGAATTTAGTCGAAAAAATTCTGTGTGGTCGAAGACGACGGCGCGAGAAGAAGTAGAAGGAGGATTCATGTATGGAGCATGAAAAGTTCCATTATAAGACCAAAGAGGAACTGAAAGCGAAGTTAGAGGAACTGAAAGTGACCCTGCCTCTGTCCGAGAATCTGGACGTGCTGAAGCGTCCGGTACAGATCGGCAGCAAGACGGCGGCAAACGCGATTGCCATTCAGCCGATGGAGGGCTGCGACGGCACGGCGGACGGACGTCCGGATGCACTGACACTGCGCAGATATGACCGATTCGCAAAGAGCGGCGCGGGTCTGATCTGGGCAGAAGCGGTTGCGGTTGTTCCCGAGGGACGCGCCAATCCGCGTCAGTTGTGGATTCACGAGGAAAACCTGGCAGATTTCCAGAAGTTTGTCGCGGACATCAAGGAAACCTGCATCCGTGAAAACGGTTTTGAGCCCATCGTCATCATGCAGGCCACCCATTCGGGCCGTTACTCCAAGCCGCAGGGCACACCCGCACCGCTCATCGCGTACAATAACCCCATTTTCGAGGGCGACAACCCGATTTCATCCGACCGTATCCTGTCCGATGAGTACCTGTTTGCCCTGGAAGAAAAGTTTGCCGAGGCTGCAAAACTGGCTGAGCGTGCAGGCTTTGACGGTGTGGATATCAAGTGCTGCCACCGCTACCTGAACAGCGAACTGCTGTCGGCGTACACCCGAGAGGGCGCATTTGGCGGCAGCCTGGAAAACCGTACTCGCCTGCTGCGTCACGGTGTCAAGAACGCCATGGACGCAACCAGCAAGGACTTTATCGTAACTTCGCGCCTCAATGTCTATGATGGATTCCCGCATCCCTACGGCTTCGGCGTGCGTCCGGGCGCGGGTACCGAGGTTGACCTGACCGAGCCGCTCGAGCTTATCGGCCGCCTGCACAACGAACTGGGCATGCAGCTGCTCGACATCACTATTGGCAACCCCTATTTCAATCCGCACGTCAACCGTCCCTACGACAACGGTCCGTACGTGCCGGACGAGCATCCGCTCGAGGGTGTCGCTCGCATGTATCACTGTGTCGGCACTGTGCAGAAGGCATATCCCGATCTCAAGGTCATTTCGTCCGGTCTGAGCTATCTGCGTCAGTTCTCGGGCAATCTGGCAGCCGGTGCCATCGAGCAGGGTTACTGCACCATGGCAGGCTTTGGCCGAGAAGCCTTTGCTTACCCGCAGTTTGCAAACGACCTGCTGCACACCGGTGAGATGGACGCGCGCAAGTGCTGCATTGCCTGCGGCAAGTGCACCGAGCTCATGCGTGCCGGTTCGACGGCGGGCTGCGTTATCCGTGATCCGGAATATTTGCCCATCTATCAGCGCGACGTACAGGGCAAGAAATAAAGGAGGCTGGATCTATGCAGAAAATTGCATTGGTGACCGGTTCGCGCCGCGGCATCGGTCTGGGCATCGCCCGCGCACTGGGCAAAGCCGGATACTTTGTCGTCGTTTCCGCGACCGCTGCACAGGACGATGCGGTCATCGAGACCTTGCAGGCAGAGGGCATTGATTGCACGTATATTCCGTGCAACATTGCCGTGCAGGCCGACCGGGTACGCATTCTGGAGGAGATCGCCGCGCGGTATGGACGACTGGACGTGCTGGTCAATAACGCCGGTGTCGCACCGACCGTGCGTCTGGACCTGCTCGAGACCACCGAGGACAGCTTCGACCGCCTGATGCAGATTAACCTCAAGGGTACGTTCTTCATGTGCCAGCTGGCAGCGCGCATGATGATCGACATGCAGGGCAAGGGACTGGAGGACTACACCCCGCGTCTGGTCAATATTTCGTCCATGTCGGCCTACACGTCGTCCACCAGCCGCGGTGAATACTGCGTGTCCAAGGCGGGTATCTCCATGACGACTCAGCTGTTTGCCGATCGTCTGGCAGAGTACGGTATTCCGGTCTTTGAGGTGCGTCCGGGCATCATTCAGACCGACATGACCGCCGGTGTGACCGAGAAGTACCAAAAGCTCATCGATGGCGGCATTACGCCCATCAAGCGCTTTGGCCAGCCGGCCGACGTGGCAAACTGTGTGTGCGCAGCGGTCAGCGGTCTGCTGGACTTTGCGACCGGTCAGGTGCTCAACGCCGACGGCGGTTTCCACATTCGCCGCCTGTAAGAGAGGTTGGGTATGAAAACGACTTCGATTTGCTGCGCAGGACGCACCATTCCGGTCTATGCACTCGATGCGCTGGTGATTGGTACGGGCTGCGCGGGATACAACGCAGCCGATTGGCTGTACGATCTTGGCCGAACCGATGTTGCCATCGTGACCGAGGGCATTAAGATGGGCACCTCGCGCAACACGGGCAGCGACAAGCAGACCTACTACAAGCTGTCGCTCGCATCGGATGAAGCCGATTCGGTGCAGGAGATGGCGCAAACGCTGTTTTCGGGCGGCAGTGTCAACGGTGACACCGCGCTGGCCGAGGCGGCAGGCTCGGTGCGCAGCTTTATGAAGCTAGTCAATCTGGGCGTGCCGTTTCCGTGCAGCGAGTATGGCGAGTACGTCGGCTATAAGACCGACCACGACCCCCGTCAACGTGCGACCTCAGCCGGACCGCTGACCTCGCGCTTTATGACCGAGGCGCTCGAGCGCAGTGTGCAAAAGAAGGGTATCCGCATCTTCAACCAGATGCAGGCAGTACGCCTGCTGGTGGAGGACGGCAAGGTGTTCGGCCTGCTCGCACTCGACCTCACCCGTCCGGGTGCCGACGGTCTGACGCTGTTTGCCTGCCCGCACATCATTCTGGCGACTGGCGGCCCTGCGGGCGTGTACGACGCGTCGGTATATCCCTGCGGTCATGTGGGTATGACCGGTATGGCGCTGGAAGCCGGTGCCAAGCTGGTCAATTTGCAGGAATGGCAGTATGGTTTGGCCTCGATCGACTTCCGCTGGAACGTGTCGGGTACCTATCAGCAGGTGCTGCCGCGCTACATTTCGGTGGATGCCGACGGTGTCGAGCGGGAGTTCCTGCTCGATTACCTCGATACCCCGGCGCAGGCGCTGGACGCAGTTTTCCTCAAGGGGTATCAGTGGCCGTTTGACGTGCGCAAGGTACAGGGTTCGTCCATCATTGATCTGATCGTGCACCATGAGACCATCGACCTTGGCCGACGGGTGTACATGGATTTCCGCACCGACCCGACCGGTCTGGACTTTTCCGCGCTGTCGGAGGAGACCTTCCGATACCTCAAGAACTCGGGTGCACTCATGCCCACGCCGATTGCACGTCTGGCGCACATGAACCCGGATGCCATCGAGCTGTATCGTGCGCACGGCATTGACCTGACGACCGAGCCGCTGCGAGTCGCCGTCTGTGCTCAGCACAACAACGGCGGCATTGCGGTCGACGTCAACTGGCAGACCAATATCCAGGGTCTGTATGCAGCCGGTGAGTGCGCAGGCACATTCGGTGTCTATCGCCCGGGCGGCTCGGCGCTCAACGCCTGCCAGGTTGGTTCCATGCGTGCAGCCGAGCACATCGCGTGCACGACCAAACCCGCGCTTTTTGCACCCGAGCAGCTGGAAGAACAGGTGGAACGTGTGCTGACCAGCTGGCTGGCCGATGCGCTGGAAAGTCTGAACCATTGTGATGTGCACAGCATATCGTACACCATGCGTCGAGAGATGCAGAAGCGCATGAGTGCACAGGCGGCACACATCCGACAGCCCGAGGCATTGCAGGCACTGTGCGACGCACTGGATGCACAGCTGCGGCACTTTTTCCGCGATTATCGTCTGGTATCGCCCGGCGGCTTTGCACAAATGCTGCGCACGCGCGACGTCCTGCTGACCCAGCGTGCCGTGGTATCGTCTATGACGCTTTGTGCACAGCAGTGGGGCAGCCGTGGGTCGGGACTGGTGCTCGATCCGACAGGCGTTGCCTGTGAGGGTCTGCGTGATTACCGCTATCGTCCGCCGCAGGAGGTCGGCATGGACCAGCAGGTGGTCACCGAATGGAATGCGGACGGGATTTCTTCTTCCTTTGCACCCGTTCGTCCCATTCCGGTGCGCGACAGCTGGTTCGAGAACGTCTGGCGGGAATATCGGACGCGCACAGCCGGATTACAGTAACCCATCTGACCGTTTTAGCTGTTCGGCGTGCAGCTTTTTGAACTGATTGGGGCTGACGCCGTACCATTTGCGGAAAGCACGGTAAAACCCGGCATGGTCACTGAAACCGCAGGTCTCCCAGACTTTCGCTACCGGCACGCCGTCCAGAATGCTGTTTTTTCCTGCGATTAGACGCATCTGGATGACATACTGGTAATAGGAAATGTGCATATTTTGCTTAAACAGATGAGAAATATGGTACTTGTTGGTATAGAAGACCGATGCCAGCTTGTCGAGTGACAGGTCGCCGCAGAGGTTGCCCTGCACGTAGTGCAGAATATCGGTCAGGAGCGACCCGTGCGTGCCGCCCTGCACCTGACTGGTCTCGGCGGCGAGCGCACGGTTATACAGGGTCAGGATGTGCATGATGACCGAGATACCCTCGGTGCGATAGCACAGCGCACGTTCGTGGTAGGAGTGGAACAGGGTCATAAAGCTGCCGCGCAGCGAGATGACCGAGGCCTCATCGCCGCGGAACAGGTATCGGCCCTGAATGTCCTGCTGGAGGAAATAGCCGCAGTCGGCGTCCTGACGGATCAGACGGCTCAGGGCGTTGGCAGAGATCCACACGACATAGCGCTCGTAGGGAATATCAAAATCGTGAAAAACCGGATTGTGCAGCACGTTGGGCGGGATGATGAGCAGGTCACCCGGATGCAGATGGAACTGCTGATCGTCGACGATGTAGTCCACGTGACCGCCTGCGAAAAAGTACATCTCGTAGAACTCGTGATAGTGCGGTTCGACGTCGTGATAGTCGGTATCCACCGCGTGTTCGACTTCAAAATCGCGCTCGGTCATGTAGTGCTTGTACATCCAGGATTGACGTTCCCGGTCGGTTTTTGTCATGGTCTTGGCTCCCTTCTGCTCTTTGGATATATTGAACAAGAAACAGAGACGCAGTTTATGCAAAACACCTATTTCTCGTCAAATGTCAGCAAGAATCACAATATTTAAACCAAAAATAATAATTTATTTTGAAAAAGATTGTTTTTATAATGGTATCAGAAAGCACGCGCAGAGGCAAGTCTATGCGGAAAGAATTTGCCCGGACGTGCGGGAACATACCGGTGTGAAAACGCAGTCCCGACGGGGACACGCAGAAGAAACATGATAAAACAGAAAGACGGAGGTATTTTCCTCATGAAGAGCATGATGAAACGACTGTTTGCAGGTGCTTTGGCGGCAGCGGTGCTGACCGGTCTGACGGGATGCAGCGGCGGAAGCCAGGACCCCAATCACCTGTTGATCGTGCACGGTCATGGTGACTGGCACCCGGTCAATATCGGACTGGAAAAGTTTGCGGAAGATATGGAAGCCGAGACCGATTACACGTTCAGCATCTACCCCAACGGTCAGCTCGGTGACGACAGCGCGATGGTACAGCTGGTCAAGGCAGGCGTTGTAGACGTTGCTAAGGTCAGTGCAGGCGCACTTGAGCAGTTTAACCCCGCATATTCGATTTTCTCCATTCCCTATGTCTTCCAGTCCACCGAGCATTACTTTGATGTTATGAACAACTCGGAGGCGGTACAGGAGATCTTTAACTCCACCCGTGACGACGGCTTCATCGCCATCGGCTGGTTCGATTCGGGTTCGCGCTCGATCTACACCACCAAGGAAGGCCCGGCCGATTCTCCGGCAGCGCTCAAGGGTCTCAAGATCCGTACCATGAACAGCCCGACTTCGGTTGAGATGATCAACAACATGGGCGCGGCAGCAACTCCGATGTCGTCCGGTGAGGTTTACACCTCGCTCCAGCAGGGCATCATCGACGGCGCAGAGAACAACGAGACCGTTCTCGGTGACGACGGACACGGTGAGGTAGCCAAGAGCTACACCTACACCCAGCACCAGTACCTGCCCGATATTGTCATTATGTCGGTTGAGACCTGGGATGCCATGACCGAAGAAGAGCATCAGAAGGTCTACGAGGCAATGGACGATGCATGGCAGGCACATGAGGAAGACTGGGTTCAGATCGTAGAGCGCAACAAGCAGGAAGCCATTGACATGGGCGTCCAGTTCTACGAGATCGACAAGACTCCCTTTATTGAGGCATGCAAGCCGCAGCAGGAAGCATTCTGCGCACAGAGCGAGGACAATGCCCGCTACTTTGCAGACTTCCAGAGCTATCTGAAGTAAGGAGGATCCCAACATGAGAAAAGTGATCGATAAGATCATCGAGATCCTGTGTACGCTGATCATGGGCTACATGGTGCTCGATGTCTGCTGGATGGTCATTGCGCGTTTTGTGCTTAAGAATCCGTCCACAACCTCGGAAGAGGTATTGCGCTATCTGCTGGTCTGGACTACAATGATTGGCGGCGCGTATGCTTATGGCCGTCGCAAGCACCTGTCTATTACCATGCTGACCAAGAAACTGTCGTTCCGTGGCCAGAAGATTCTGGATATCGGTGTACAGGCGATTGTCATTGCGTTCTGCGTGATTGTTATGATTCTTGGCGACCTGCGTCTGGTACAGACCACGTCTAACCAGATCTCCTCCGCCCTGCATCTGCCCATGCCCTACGTCTACGCCAGCATCCTGGTCGGCGGCATTCTGATCGTATTCTATTCCATTATCTTCATCCTGGAAGATCTGAAGGCCATCCGCAATCCTGAGATTGAGACCGCAAAGCAGTAAGAGAGGAGAAGAATAACATGAGTGTAGTACAAATCGGCCTGCTACTGCTGGCCAGCTTTTTCCTGATGCTCGCGCTGAGCGTCCCGGTCTCGATCAGCCTGATCGTGTCCTCGCTGATCACCGTGTCCACCGCGCTGCCGCTCGACCTCGGCACCTTCGTTGCCTGCCAGAAGATGGTCGCAGGCGTAGACAGCTTCTCGCTGCTCGCCGTTCCCTTCTTCATTCTGACCGGCGTGCTGATGAACACTGGCGGTATCGCACAAAGACTGATTAACCTTGCAAAGTGCCTGGTTGGCCGTATCCCGGGCGGTCTGGCACACACCAACATTGTCGGCAACACCATGTTCGGTGCGCTGTCCGGCTCGGCTGTTGCAGCATCCATCGCAGTCGGCGGCGTTATGCTGCCCGAGGAGGAAGCTGCGGGTTACGATAAGAAGTTCGCTGCCGCTGCAAACGTTGCGTCTGCACCGACCGGCCTGATTATCCCGCCCTCCGGTATCCTCATCATCTACGCCGTTCTGTCCGGTTCCTCGGTCGTCGGCATGATCATGTCCGGCTACATTCCCGGCATCCTGTGGTGCCTGGCCTGCATGGTTGTCGCATTCATCGTTGCCAAGAAGAACAAGTATCCGACAAGCGAGCGCGTTCCGGTCAAGGTACTGTTCCGCTACTTCGTGGAAGCTATCCCCAGCATCCTGCTCATCGTCATCATCATCGGCGGTATCTCCTCCGGTATCTTCACCGCGACCGAGTCGGCTGCTGTCGCTGTTGCATACACCCTGTTCCTCGCCATGGTCGTCTATAAGAGCATTAAGCCCTCCGACCTGCCGGGCATCCTGCGCGATGCCTGCGAGACCACCGCAGTTATCATGTTCCTGATCGCAGCTTCTGCGGTTATGAGCTTCGTTCTGTCCTTCACCGGTCTGCCCAACGCCATCGGTGAGGCGCTGCTGAGCGTTTCGGATAACAAGTACGTCATCCTGCTGCTCATCAACCTGCTGCTTCTGGTTGCCGGTATGTTCATGGATATCACTCCGGCAGTTCTGATCTTCGCACCCATCTTCCTGCCGGTTGTCACCAGCTTCGGCATGGACCCCATCCACTTCGGTATCATGATGGTCATGAACCTGGGTGTTGGTAATATCACCCCGCCGGTCGGCTCGTCTCTGTTCTCGGGCTGTCAGGTATCGGGTATTGATATGGAAGACATGATCAAACCCTTGCTGCCGTTCTACGCAGCAATCTTCATCGCTCTGATGCTGGTTGCTTATGTACCGTGGTTCTCCATGGTCATCCCCAACTTGGTCATGGGCTAACATCTACACACAGCCACCCTTTCTTGGCCGGTAACCGCCCGGCCGTGACTCCCCCCAACACGAGCGGAGCGGACAAATTTTGTTCGCTCCGCGTTGGTGACTCTGCAGGTTGTGCGTCTGCGCATCCGGACGCATGACCGGCACAAAATTGAAAGCAAAGGAAGAATCCACAGATGATTTATCACGTTCAGAATTTTGGCGCAAAGGCCGACGGCGTCACCAATGACGCACCGGCCATTCAGGCAGCGATCGACACCTGTTCGGCAGCAGGCGGCGGCCGGGTCGTGCTGGAAAGCGGAAAGACCTATTACGCAAGTTCGATTGTCCTCAAAACCGGCGTTGACCTGCACCTTGAGCGCGGCAGTCTGCTCCGCGCGCATGCCGACATCGATACATATATTCACCCCAACGAGGGTCAGCAGGATGACGGTGTCGAGCACATCGGTACGCCGGTCACACTCAAACCGTCCTACGCCTTTATCTACGCCAAGGACGCAGACAATATCGCGATTTCCGGCCCGGGCACCATCGACGGCAACGCTTATGCCTTTGTCAAGCGCGTCAGCCCCTATTACGTCACTGGTGATTTTTATCCCCGTCCGACTCTGGTTTATGTCGAGCACTGCAACCACATTTCCTTCACCGATGTGGTCATGCAGAACGCGCCCTTCTGGACCCTGCACCCGGCGGGCTGTGATGACGTGCTGATCTCGCAGATTCGCATTCTGAACGATCTGGACGTGGCAAACTCGGACGGTATTGACCCCGACCATTCGACCAATGTGCGCATTCTGGGCTGTCATGTGACCTGTGCGGACGACTGCATCTGCCTCAAGTCGTCGGCGGGCAATATGGAGTACGGCCCGACCAAGAACGTCATCATCTCAAATTGTACGCTCATTTCGACCTCGGCTGCGCTCAAGATCGGTACTGAGGGCACGGGAGATTTTGAGAATGTCATTGTGGATAACTGCATTATTTCGGGTTCCAACCGCGGCATCTCCATCCAGATTCGTGACGGCGGCAACGTCAAGAACGTGTCCTTCTCCAATATTATTATTGAGACCCGCCGCTTTGCCGATTGCTGGTGGGGCTGCGCCGAGCCCATCACCATTTCCACCCACGACCGCGACCAGCACACAAAATCTGGTCACATCTCCAATATCCGCTTCTCGAACATCACCTGTGACAGTGAAAATGGTGTTTTCTTCTCGGGCAGCGTCGGCAATGAGATTGAAGATGTGTGGATGGAAAAGGTACAGGTCACCATGCGCGCTAAGACCAAGTGGCAGCGCGGCCTGTACGACCTGCGCCCGGGTCTGAACCGCGGCGGTTCGGGCAGCGATTCGACCACGGTCTCTGCGGCCGAGGGTCTGTGCGCCGGCATTGAGAAAATGCCCTCGCCCGGTTTCTTCCTGCGTGACGTCAAGGGCGTGACCCTGCGCGATTGCCGCGTGCGCTTTGAGGGAGACGACATGTCCGATTTCGGTGAGGCACTGCGCACCGAGCGCTGCACCGAGGTCTCGGTCGAGAACTTCCGCGGCAAGGCAGCTCGCCCGGGCTTCGCCGATCAGGTCATTGAATAATCACTTTGCATCATCGTAAAAAATCCCCGTATCCTTTGATACGGGGATTTTTTGTGAGGAGGGAAGAAAAAAGAGGAGAGAAATCCTCAGCAATGAGAATCGGTGTAGGAGCGAACAGGTGCTGCGGAAAATGTGAGGAACACCAGCACCTGTTCCCGGAAAAAGAGAGAGTTAGGTGCGAGCATTTGCCTTGTGGTTTTTCCACGCGAACAGTGCGATGGAGCCGACTGCGATGAGCAGGAATGCCAGGCTGATGGGACGGGTGACAAAGATGCTCAGGCTGCCGTCGGACAGCAACAGTGCGCGGCGGAAGTTGTCCTCTGCCAGCGGGCCGAGCACGATGCCCAGCAAGATGGGAACCAGCTGGAAGTCCATGCGGCGCAGGAAGTAGGAGATGATACCGAAAATGAGGATGATATAGATGTCATACAGACGGTTGTTGGTGGAATACGAGCCTGCGATGCAGAAGGTGAGCACGATGCAGGCCAGCATTTCATAGGGAATGCGGGTGATGTGCGCGTAAAAACGGGTGAATACGCTGCCGATGAGGTACATAAAGACGTTGACGATGATCAGACCGATCATGATGGCGTACAGGATGTTGCCCTGATCCTTAAACAGCATCGGGCCGGGCACCATGCCGTGAATCATGAACGCGCCCATGAGGATGGCGGTTGCACCGTCACCGGGAACGCCCAGCGTGAGCATGGGAATCATAGTCGCGCCGCACGCGCCGTTGTTGGCCGATTCGGAAGCTGCGATGCCCTCGATTTCGCCCTGACCGAAGGTTTCGGGGTGCTTGGAGGACTGCTTGGTCTGATTATAGGAGATGAACGCTGCCAGACCGCCGCCCGTGCCGGGAGTTGCACCGATGATGATGCCGATAAGCGAGCCGAGCGCGATGGGTTTGCGGCAGCGGCGATATTCGTCGCGGGTAATCTTGTCTTTGGTGATGGCGGCGACGCTGACGTCCTGACGATCGGTCTTGGGATTGTACTGCGATTTCATCATAATTTCAGAGATCGCGAACAGACCGATGAGCGCGATGATCAGGTCGATGCCGCTCATGAGGTTAATGTTGCCGAAGGTAAAGCGGGTGGTGCCGCTGATGTTGTCCATACCGATGGTGGACATAAAGATACCGATGCAAGCACCGATAAGGCCCTTAAAGATGCTCTTGTTGGACACGCCTGCGATGACCGACAGGCCGAAGACTGCGAGCGCGAGGTATTCAGCGGGGCCAAAGAGCAGGGTGATCTTGGCGATCTGGGGTGCTAAGAAGAGCAGGGCGAAGGCGCTGAGCAGACCGCCGATGGTCGAGGCGAAGAGCGCCATGGACAGGGCTTTGTAAGCCTGTCCCTTTTTGGCCAGCGGGTAGCCGTCAAACAGGGTGGCGGCGTTGGCCGAAGTGCCGGGGGTGTTGATGAGGATGGCGGTGATCGAGCCGCCGTATGTGCCGCCGCAGTAGATGGCCAGCAGCATGAGGATGGCCATAGTCGGCTCCATGCCGTAGGTCAGCGGGATGCACAGGATGATGCCAAGGTCAGAAGTCAGACCGGGGATTGCGCCGACGACGATGCCAAGGGCAAGGCCGATCGGGATGACGATGAAGTTCTGCCATTGCAGCAGGATATCCAGTCCTTGAAAGAACAGTTCCACAAAAATCCTCCCTTCTCAGAATCACGGCAGAGAGATGCGCAGCAGGACGGCGAATACATAGTAGACCACGCCGACCATGACGATCGGGATTGCGTAATAGTACCACTTGCGCGCACCGTAGAACAGCAGAATGGCGATGACCAGCAGGACGGTCGAGACGATGAAGCCGAGCAGGGTGACGAGGAAGCAGTAGATGATGAGGAAGGCGGCGAACAGCAGCGAGCGTATTTCCCGACGGAAGCCGTCCGAGTGGAAGCTCTCGCGCGTGATGACGATTTCCTTTTTGTCGTGGGACAGCAGTCCCTGAATGAGCAGACCAGCCGAGCACAGGAATAGTCCGCCGATGGCGATGCGCGGGATGGTCTGGGCGTTGATTGCGGTTTTCTCGAGGGTCTGAATCTGGGAGGGGATGAGCAGCCAGAGCACGGCGGCGACGATGACAAAGACCAGACCGGAGATAATTTCAGAATTATACTTGATTTTCATAGTCGGTCACCTCAAAAGGGGAGCCCCCGGTGACCGTTTGACCGGTCACCGGGCGCGGTTGTGACTTACTGGATGAGCGGGATGTAGTCCTTCATGGCGGTGGTCTGATCCTCGATCATGGTCAGGATCTCGTCCTCGGTTGCACCCCAGGCTTCCATACCCATTTCGCTCATAAACTTCTGGAAATCGGGATCGGCATAGACGTCCTGGATGAACTTGGTCAGGACAGCCTTCTTGCTGTCGTCTACCGACGAGCGAACGGCGAAGTAATCCATGCCGGTGAATTCTACGTCAATGCCCTGCTCCTTGAAGGACGGGATATGACCGATGCCCTCGACGTCGATGCCCTCGGGGATGAAGGTGCCCAGGCAGTTGAGCTCACCGCTTACAACATAGTCGCGGTAAACCGGGGGCGAACCGATGGCAACGTCGACATGTCCGCCGACCAGTGCGTTGATGGCATCCTGACCGCCGTCATAGGGAATGGCCTCTGCCGGGATGTCGAGCAGCTTAAACAGAACCGAGATCATGGTATAGCTGTCATTGCCGGGGCCGCCGGTGGTCGCGTACTTGATGGTCTTGCCCGAAGCCGCGTATTCCTTGAGCTGGTCGATGGTGGTGATACCGCTCTTGGCGTTGGTCAGCACGACAAACTCAGTGATGCGCATGCCGATGAGCGGAGTGATGTCGTCGAGCTTATAGGCAACGTTCTGGAAGCTGGGAGTCAGAGAGAACAGCGGGCCGTTTGCGACAACCATCGAGTAGCCGTCGTCGGGCGCCTGCAGGGCTGCGGTCATTGCGATCGTGCCCGCGCCGCCGGTCTTGTTTTCGACGATGACCGGGACACCCAGATATTTTTCACCGTAGGATGCAACCTGACGCGCGATGGTGTCAGGGCCGCCGCCCAAGCTCCAGGGCATGATGATGGTGACCTGTTTGGAGGGGAATTTTTCCTCCTTACCGCCCGCCGTGCTGCCGCCCGGACTGTTGCAGGCGGTGGAAGATAACAGCATACCGGCTGCGAGCAGGATACCAAGAACGCGTTTTGTCATTTTTTTCATGGCTTTTTCTCCTTTTCCTTGGTTGAGTTCATTTTCATCCATTCGGTCTGAATTAGACCGCAATTCATACGAAGGGTGACGGCTTGCGCGCCGTGCGGGTTGGAAAAGTACGGGGGATAGGCGCGTTCGTCGGTGAACAACAGCTGCGCGTCGGGGTGTATGTCGTGCAGGACGCGGTAAACTTCCGGGTTTGCGCTGTTGTACCGGCGGTCGGAGGATGCGGTGGTGATGATTGCCTGTAAGGGCATTTTTTGTACGATTTTTAGGTCAATACTGTCGATTTGACCGTGATGCGGCAATTTGAGAACGTTTACATTTTCGAGCAAAGAAAAATCAATGTGATTCCAGTTATGGGGGCAGTTGTCGCCCGGGAGCAGACAGCACAGCTTGCCGTCGGTCACCTTGAGCACCAGACTGGCGTCGTTTGAGGTGCGGTCGAGCTGGGTGAGTGCGGGTGTGGGATCGTCCTGCGGTTCGGCTTGGACGATTTGCGCTTCAAAATCGTTTGCGACCTGCACGGGCGGCGCCAACACTTCGATGCGCAGACCGTTTACCGGGGTCAGCACATCGCCGCAGCGCAGCGTATGCACCGGACTGCCACGGTTGTCGGCCAATTTTACAATCTGTTCGGCGTCATGCAGCGCTTTGGTGAATAGCGGGACGCTGCGCGCCGCCTGCGCGTTCGGCTTGAGCCGCTGCACGCCGCGCAGAACGTCGGGCTGGCAGGGCAGAGCGATTGCACCAATCGGGAAGTGCGCCGCGATGTCGGCAAAGCCGCAGGTGTGGTCCTCGTGGATGTGCGAGAGCACCGCGAGATCGATGCGGCTGATGCCCTGAGCAGCCAGAAAGTCACGGGCAGGAATACGGTAAGGGAACCCCTCGAATTCCTGCGGCAGCGTGCTTCCGCCGTCAACCAACAGGGTGAATGCACCCTTTTGGATCAGGATGGCATCGCCATACCCCACATTGATGAACGTAATTTGCAATCGCAGCGCCTCCTTCCGGCGGTCAGGTGGTTTGCCGAACGATCAGACGAACGTCGGTCTGAATGACTTGTTTTTCTGCAGAGCCCTGCTCGATCTGCGCGATCAGACGCTCGGCAGCGATGCGGCCCATAGCAACCTTGTCGATGTGTACGGTGGTCAGTTCGGGTTCGACCAGACGGCTGTTTTCGCTGTCGTCGTAGCCCACGATGGCGATATCTTCCGGGATACGCAGTCCGGCGCGCAGCACCGCCTTCATCGCACCGATGGCGATGGTATCGTTGGTGCAGAACAGCGCGGTGGGACGGTCACTCAGCGATAACATGAGCGAAGTGCAGGCAATTGCAGCCTCAACCGTGGGTTCGATGGACTGTACCAGACGGAAATCGATGGGCTGACCGATCTCGCGCAGCACATCACAGTAGCCGTTGTAGCGTGCCATGTAGACGTGCGGCGAGAAGTTGCCCGCGATCAGACCGATGCGGCGATGGCCGCGCTCGGCCAGATGGCGCATAGCGAGTACCGCGCCGCCGTACTGGTCGGTGGTGACGCACAGCAGGTGGTCGAGATCGAGTGCGTTGTTGAGCAGCACGACCGGCATGTTTTGCTGCTGGAGGTCAAGCACGGTCTGCATGTCCGAATGACCGGCTAAAATCACGCCGTCCATCTGCTTTTTGACACAGGTTTGACCGTTTGGCAGGTGCAAATCGCGGTCAGAGGAGATAAACAGACTGTATCCATGCTGTGCACAGGTTTGCAGGACGCTCTCGAAGATGGGAGAGTAGAAGGGATTGAGCACGACCGGATACTGCTTTTCGTAGATGACAAAGCCGATGTTGTCGGTTCGGCCGCGTACCATCGCCCGGGCGATTGCATCGGGGGTGTAGTTGAGCGCACGCGCGGCGGCATAGACCTTTTCGCGGGTCTTGTCCGAGACCTGCTCCGGGCTTGCGAAGGCACGGGAGACCGTGGCCTTGGAGTAGCCGCACAATTTTGCAACATCTAAGATCGTGACTGCCATAGTATAAGACCTCTGCTTTGGCTTGAGAACGTTCTCATTTCTGGGATAAAACCAGACAGCATTCAACTTGAATGCTGCCGGGGGAACGTTTCGTGGATTGATCGTGTCTTTATCTTACTCGTATCTGTTAAAAATGTCAAATGGTTTTGCGGAAAAAACGAAATTTTGAATATTTTTGACAAAAACGCCTGGGCGCTTTTAGGCAACTCGGAGAGGAGAAAATGCAGAGCGGAAAGTGGTGAGGATTTCCTGCCAATCATGCGAAAGAGAACGATCTCTTACAAAAAATCCGCGATATTTGCACGGAAAAAGTCCCATGTATCCTGATTTTCGATATGGTCATTTTCTGATGATGACTTTTGCTTTATAAAGCAGGTGCAAAAAACTGCCGCCGTGAGGTAGTCCTCGCGGCGGTAGCTCTGTATCATATATGGGATAAAATTCGCTGGACTTCTTTGGCGACCCCACAATTGACGTTGCTTTCGATCACTTTTTCCGCCAATGTGTGCAGAAGTGGTACAGCGTTTTCCATCGCGCGGGAATGGGGAAAGGTTCGGAACAGGCTTTCGTCATTGCTGCCGTCGCCGAAGACAACGATGTGGTCAAGATCGATGCCGTACAGATGCGCAGCGCGTTCGACCATGCGAGCTTTTCGCGCCTCGTGCGCGGTGATTTCGATGCTCCACGGCGCTGATGATGTGATTGAGACACCGTTCAGCGTACCCAATGCCTGTCAGGCGGCAGTGAGTTTGGGTGCATCCCAGCAAAAACCAAAGAGTTTGCGCACAGTCAGAGGCCGAGACCAGAAGTCCTCGGGCAGAGGAGCGGCGTTACAGAATTGGGTATCAGTCGTAAAGTCGCCCTGATCGGTGCTGATTTCCAATCCAATGCCGTGTTTGCTTAAAATGTCAGCCGCCTGCCGCGCAGTGGCAGTTGACAGCGATGCATCGAGCAGCAGCTCGCCCTTGGCGCTGCGCAGCTCGGCTCCGTTGAGCAGCACGAAATCGCAGGAGATTCCAGCCTGCTCCACGCGGCGGTGTTCCGGGAACGTCCGGTTGCTGTCAGCCATCGAATGCCGGCTTGCTGTGCGCACTGGATTGCCTGTGCGGTTTCGGGTGCGACTTGGCTGTGCTCGTTCAAGAGCGTGCCGTCCAGATCGCTGATAAAAAGTTGAATCTCCATGCCTTTCTCCTTATATTTTAATCACGTGGAAACAGAATGTGGTGAAATCGTGCTTGACGAGCGGTACGGTCAGGCCAATCTGCATCAGTTCATCGCCGCCATAGACCTTGCCGGTGGCAGTATCTCGATAATCGGACGCAGGGTCCAGACTGCACAGTGCAAAGCGTGCGCAGGATGACAGGGGATTGTACAGCTTTTGGAAAACGATCATCATGCACTGGGTTTGGTCTGGACTGACCACAGACCAAGCCGTGCAGTTTTGGTCGGACCTTTGGCTGTGGAATAAGGTTCCTGCCATCAGCCACGACCGCTGCGCCTTATATGCTGCAATTTGCCGTGCGATCTCGTCGCGCTCTTCCGGGGTGCACAGGGTCAAGTCCAGCTCATAGCCCAGATTGTACAGCCTGCATACCTGATACCGCGTGTCCAGCGTAGTGGAGCGGCCGGTCTGATGGTTGGGGGTGATGCTGACATGTGCCCCCATGACCGACTGCGGGTAAAGCAGATCGAACCCCGACTGAATGGTGACGCGGTCGCAGGCATCGGTGTTGTCGCTCGTCCAGTTCTGCGGGAAATAATGCAGCATACCCGTATCAAAGCGCGCACCGCCGCTCGAGCAGCCCTCAAACAGTACATCAGGATAGCATCGGGTGATCTCATCCAGCGCGGCATACAAGCCCAAAATATAGCGGTGTGCAGCCTCGCCCTGCCGCTCAGGCGGCAGCGCAGAAGAGGCAACATCGGTCAGAGGACGGTTCATGTCCCACTTGATATAGTCGATCTGACCGCCTGCAAGGTAGCCGTGCAGCATATCCAGCAGATATTGCCGCACTTCAGCGCGTCCAAGATCGAGCAGATACTCGTGGCGACCCTTAACCGGCGCGTAGCTGGGAACGTGCACAATCCAGTCCGGATGGGTGCGGTAGAGCTGACTGTTGGGGCTGACGGCCTCGGGTTTAAACCACAGGGCGAACTTTAACCCCTTTGCATGGACAATGGAGGCAACCCGATCAATGCCGCCGGGCAGCTTGTTTTGGTTGCACGTCCAGTCACCCATGGAAGAGCGGCTGTCATTACCCGCACGGAACCAGCCGTCATCCAGAACAAACAGCTCGATGCCCAATTCCTTTGCCAGCTGTGCCTGGGTTTCGATCTTGTCCAAATTGACATCGTAGTACATGGCTTCCCAGGAGTTGAGCAGAACCGGACGCTGCGCGTCCCGCCAGCGCGGCGGCATGATGTGATTGCGTATCAGCTTGTGAAAGCCCTGCCGCATACCGTTCAGACCATTTGTGCTGTAATTGAGCACGGCCTCGGGCGTGTCGAAGGCCTCACCGGGTTCCAGCGTCCAAGTGAAGGTGTCGGGATTGAGTCCAATCTGTGCGCGTACCTGACCGAAGGTGTCCTTTTCCACAGCAGCCGAGAAATTACCGCTGTAAATCAGCTGAAATCCGTAGACTTCGCCGGTTTGCTCGGCTGTTCCGGGCTGTAAGAGGGCAAAAAAGGGCTGGTGATGCGGACTGCTGGAACCATAGCAGCTGCCGATACGCTGTACACCCTGATGCAGCAGGGCGCGGCTTTGGTTGGCCTCTTTGGCGTGGCAGCCGTAGAGCGTGAGCAGTTCATAGTCCCTTGCGGGAAGCTCGAGCAACAGACTTTGTACATTGCGCAGTCGGATTGCGGTATTACCGGTATTTTCCATGCGCTGATGCCGGGTGATGATGTTCAAATCACGGAAAATGGTGTAATACAGGTGCACTTTGATGCCGGCAACCGGGTCGGAACAGACGATTTCCAGCGTTTCACTCTCGTCTGGTGCCGAGAAGGTCATGGGCAAGCCGGGGACGCTGGGCTTTTGCGGCAACACCTGCCAGCTGCAAAACTTCAGATCGACCACCGCAGCTCCGGAAGGCCCTTCCGCGGTCAGCGCAGGCAGACGGTAGTCGCCGCGGCCGGGGGTGGGATATTCAAAGGGCAGGGCGTCGAAGTACAGGTTTTGCGTGCTGTCGGCATACTCGGTGGTATAGCTGCGCTTGCTGGGAATGGTGACCCCGGTACCGTGCCAGGCGCGAATGGCCTGGCCGAAGTACCGGTGCAGCAGATAGGTGTGGTCGAGCAACTCGATCACGTAGCTGATGGTTCCGTTGGTGAGATGGGCGATGGAGCCATCGGAATGGAAGGTAATGCTCATGCCTGATTCTCCATTTTGGAGTGGAAGCCAAAGAAATAGGTTAGAACGAAGGCAACCGCGAAGGCTACGACATTGACCAGAATGTAGAACGGAAGCTGCTCATTGAGATAGAGGAGCGTGCCGGGAATACCGGTGATCGACATGCCGGTCGCACGCAGACCGAGCAGGGAGGCCAGAAAACCACCGCAGCCGCCACCGATCATGGCCATAATGAAGGGCTTTACGAAGCGCAGGTTGACACCGAAGACAGCGGGTTCGGTGATGCCGAGCAGTGCGGACAGACAGGAGGGATATGCAACCTGCTTGGTCTTGGCAGAGAGTGCCTTGATGGCGACTGCCAGAACCGCACCGGCCTGTGCGACATTGCCGCAGGTGCCGATCGGGTTGAGGTAGTTCCAGCCGTCGTTTGCCAGCATGCTGATTTCCAAGAAGTTCAGGATGTGATGGATGCCGAAGATGCCGAGCAGCTGACCAGAACCGCCGTAGAGCAGACCGCCGATGCCAAAGGGCAGCGTGAGCAGGCCTTCAACGGCGTACAGAACAACATTTTCTACCGTGTGCAGGATGGGGCCAAGGACGAACAGAGCCAGAACGATGCCGACGACCAGTGTGACGAACGGGGTGACAATCAGATCGATGGCATCCGGGACACGCTTGCGCAGCCATTTTTCAAACTTGGCGGTCAAAACACCGGTTGCAAATGCGGGCAGTACCGAACCCTGATATCCGGCCACTTTAATGAAGCCAAAGAAGACGAGCGGTTCGGCTGCGCCTGAGCCGACATCGTACGCACTCGGCAGACTGTTGCTGACCAGCATCAGGCCGAGGACGATGCCGATGACCGGGCTGCCGCCGAAGTTCTTAAAGGTCGACCAGCAAACCAGAGCGGGCAGGAATGCGAATGCAGTATCGGTCAGAATCTGGGTAAAGAGCAGCAATTGATTGGGAATGTCGTCGGGCGTCATGCCGAACACACCCAAAACGGCTTCCTGTGTGAGCAGACCGCGCAGACCCATAAACAGACCGGTTGCGACCAGAACCGGGAGGATGGGGACGAATACATCGGAGAACATGCGGATGGCGCGCTGGAATTTATTTCCGTATACCGGTTTGGAGGTGGTATCTTCGGGGACAGGGGATTCGGCCGCGAGGTTCAGCTGCGTCATGGCCTCATCATATACGCGATTGACAAGACCGGTACCGAGGATAATCTGGTACTGTCCGGCATTGAAGAAGGAACCCTTGACTTTATCCAGGTTTCCTCCTTATCAGTTTTCATTCATACAAAGTTCGTTGACTTGAACGGTGGTGTGTGCGTCGATGCCCGAAATGCGAAGATCGGGTTGACTGGCTGTCGGGAAAACGCGGGCAGACAACACATGTGCACCACCGTTTACAAAGAGTTCGATGCTGGACTGATCGCTCCACAGCTCGAGCGCTGTGCATGTTTCCAGAGCAAACGAGCGGGTTTCTTCTCTGTCCTGTACCCAGCTGCGGCGGGTCAGGGTACCGACTTTTTGCTGTGCGTCGTATATAAAACGCCATTCGCCATCGCCAAACGAGAGTTCCAAGTCAGAGCAGCCTGTCGGCGCTTCGAGCATGAGGCGAAAATAGCGGTGAGACGGTGCAAAGCGCAGACCGGAATCCGAACGTTCCGGGGCAACGGCTGCACCGAGCAGTGCGGAAAGCTCGCGCACGGGACGCTGACACAGTTTGCCGTCTTTGATGAAAAGTTCACGCGGCATGGTCAGGCAGTGAATGCGCGGCTCATCCTGACAGAATACGGCTTCCTGTGCATCCTCCATGCGCGACATCCAACCCAGAATCACCCGGCGGCCGTCCGGCGTTTGCAGCGTCTGAGGCGCGTAAAAGTCAAATCCTTGGTCGAGCAAGTGCCGGTTGTCATCCAGGTTTCGGTTGTCCAGCGTTCCCACAGCCGTGTCAAAGTGAGTCAGCTTGTACGCGGCAAAGGAGTGCAGCGCGAGATCGTGCGCGTTGTCACGCCATTGCGGACAGTAGAGCAGAACGGCGGTGTCGTCGATCAGAAAGAGATCGGGGCATTCGATCATCTGGCATGCTTCGGACTGTGCGAGCGGGCCGACTAGGTTCCAGTGCTGCGCATCCGAAGAGGAGAACAACACGATCGCACCCTTGCCGGTGCGCTGCTGTGCGCCAATGACCATCCAGTATTTGCCACCGGCATGAAAGGCTTTGGGATCGCGGAAATGTTCGGTGTAGCCGTCAGGGGTCGTGAACATCGGGCCGGTTTTGAGAAAGTGCTGTCCGTCTGTGCTGATAGCCAGACATGGACTGCTGCGGCGCTGACCGTCCTGCTTGACGTTGCCGGTGTAGAACAGATGGAGCGCATCGTCGATGACCAGCGCACTGCCCGAATAGACGCCCTGCGCGTCATAGGACTGATCGGGAAGCAGGGCACTGCCGTGAAATGTCCAGTGCGTCAGATCGGGTGAGGTGCAGTATCCCCACTCTTTGTGGGAATGTTTTTTTCAAACCGATTCCACTGGAAGAAGGCGTAGTATAACCCATGAAACCAGCTCAGACCATTCGGGTCATTGAGCAGGCCACGGTCGGGTTCTATGTGCCAATATTGCTTTTTTGAGGGGATCAATATGCCATTCCTCCTTGCTGAAGTTCAATTTTGATCGGTCATTTGATGATTCTATTAAATCATATTTCGCTCGGACACACCATGGAAATAGTAAAGAAGGATATGGAAAAAACAAACTTTTTGTGATATCATATCAATATGATTGAGTATAAAGAAACCAAACACACATTGCAGCGCAAGGCGGTTTCCGATCTCTCGCTGTACAGCGCCGGATATGAACAGTGCGTGCCGGGGCATCATTACGGCCCGATCTGCCGTTCCTATCAGCTCATTCATTTTGTGTTGTCCGGGAAAGGAGAGCTGGAGATTGATGGACACACGTTTCAGCTGGGAGCGGGAGATGCGTTCATTATTCCATCGGATAAGATCACGCGCTATGCGGCATCTGTGACCGATCCATGGTGCTATACATGGATTAGCTTTCTTGGCATCAATGCGCAGATGTACACATATCAGCTCATCGCCTCGGCACCCGACCATTACATCCTGCACGGGCTGGATGTCGACAAGTATCGCGCGCTGATTGCCCGTATTTTGGAGCTGGAAGGAGCCGCGACAACGCGCTATTTTAAGGCCAACAGCCTGCTGCTCGAAGTGCTTGCCGAACTGTTTGACGATGCGCAGTTTGACGAGCGCAGCTGGGGAAAAAACTCGATTGCGGACGAAGTGAAGTTCTATCTGGATGTAAACTATTCGGAGAAACTGCGATTGCAGAAGGTTGCGCGCACGTTTGGCGTGCATCCCAATTATCTTGCACGCGTATTTCACGAGAAATATCATGTGACGCCAAAGCAGTATTTGCAGGGCATGAAGCTCAAAAAAGCATGCTACCTGCTGCGCACGACCGATCTGCCCATCTCGGTGATTGCGCGGTCGATGGGATTTGAAGATCAGTTGGCCTTTTCCAAGCTGTTTAAAAAGTGTTTTGCAGTGTCACCAACCGATTATCGGCAGGAAAAAGAACCTAGGTCAAGTGATTTGGGTAGGCAGTAACGGTTGTAAACTTGTTTGCAGCATGGTTGCGGTTATATACCAAATCTAATTTTATAATCTATATTAAGCAAAAATATGGAAGGAAAGTGTGAGAAAACATAAAATCATTGATGGAGCAAGCAAAAGCGTTGGAGCGTGAACTCAAGAGCCTGAAAGACGACATACATCGTCGCCCGGAACTTAGTTTTGAAGAGCGACGCACGACTGCAATTTTGAAAGAAAAACTCACAGTCCTCGGACTGGAAATTATAGATTTGGGATGGAAACCGGTGTTGTGGCTGTGCTTCGCGGCGGATTGTCCGGTGGGACTGTGGCGCTTCGCGCAGATATTGATGCGATTGCACAGCAGGAAGCCGGGCATGAGGGCGTCGTGTCGTGTATCGATGGCATAATGCACGGCTACGGACATGATTTTCACACGGTGGGACTGTACGGCGCGGCGAAGTTGCTGTCGCAGAACCGGGAAACATTGAAAGGAACTGTGGTCTTTCTGCTCCAACCGGCGGAAGAGGTGACGCAGGGTGCACAGGCGATGATTGACCATGGTTTGTTCGATCAGCTGCCTAGTCAGCCGCAGCTTTTATTTGGCCTGCACAATCGCCCGGAGTTGCCGGCGGGCACCATTGCGGTAATGGAAGGACCGGTTATGGCCGGTAAATGCCATTTTACAATCACGCTGCATGGCCGTTCGGGACACGGCGGTTCTCCGCATAAATGTACCGATGTCATCGTTACCGGAGCCGCGATCGTTAATGCAGTGCAGACGATTGTGAGCAGAAATATTGATCCTCTGGACAGTCTGGTGTGCTCTGTTCTTTCCATTCATGCCGGTACACCGGATAATTTTGTCCCCGATGTTTTGACCATGACGGGCAGCATTCGGTCGCACAGTGATGCGGCGCAAGCATGCGCACAAGGCCGGTTAAAGGAGATTGCGTGCGGTGTCGCAGCTGCATACGGCTGTACCGCGGAGGTGGAGTTCCATCCGGGTGTCCCTGCCACGGTGAACTCGGCGTATATGACCGGATTGGCCAGAAAGGCAGCCGAAGAGCTGGTTGGTGCAGAGCGGATCGTAAGCCCGAGACCGGATATGGGCTCTGAAGATTTCGCTGTTTTCGGTCAGCATATCCCCTCGTTCTTCTACTGGCTGGGCTCTGGATTTCAAGGCCGCAAGAATGCTTGCTGGCATAATGAGCACTTTGAAACCGACGACAGTGCGCTGCCGTTGGCAGCGGCTTTGCTGGCAAATTCAGCCGTCGTAGGATTGGACGCACTGGCAAACGACAGCAACTGACCGAAAGCGGGTTGCGCTAAAATTGAAAACCCTGTCAAAAGGATAAAAAAAGCCCCGTATCATCAGATACGGGGCTTTTTTCGTGGTGCCGCCAGCGGGAATCGAACCCGCACACTATTTCTAGCGAGGGATTTTAAGTCCCTTGTGTCTACCAGTTCCACCATGGCGGCGATTTCCAGCCCAATTATTATACCAAACAGAGCGGCAGTCTGTCAATGGGACGGGGAAAGAACTGGGGTGCAAACGGGAGAAAATCAGCCGAGCTTGCTCTGTGCCTTGGCTTCAAAACGCTCCTTTGCGACAATTGCGCGCTGATGGGTACCCTCACCGATCAGACCAGCCTCGTCGTAAGCAGCAACCTTAAAGGTCAGGATTTTGCCATTGGGTGCGATCTCGACCAGTTCGGTCTCGAAATGTACCTTCATGCCAGCCGGGGTTGCAGCAACGTGGGAGACGTTCATCTGGGTGCCGACCGTGGTGCGGCCTTCCTCGAGGTAGGGAGCAACGCTTTCGGCAGCGGTGCCCTCGATGCCGGCGATCATCATGGGGGTGGCGTAGACAGCGACCAGACCGCTGCCGACATTCTTTGCGAGCAGATCTTCGGTGACAGTCAGTTCCTTATATCCCTTAATACCGAGTTCCATCGTGAGATTCCTCCTGAAAAATGAATGGATTTGTTTTGCATTGGCGAAAAGCCCTACTGTTAGAGTACTCGAAAGTGCGGCGCATGTCAATTGCCGGAGGAAAGGAAAAGGAAGGGTCTTAAAAAAATCTTAATCGTTTGCCCTCTAGGATTTTAAAAAAGATTGTGAGAGAATAGAGACAGGAAAGAAAGCAGCCCGCGCAGGCGGGCGAAAGGGGGACCTTTTCGATGTATACGATTCTGGTCTGCGACGACGATCGTGATATCGTGGCCGCGCTCAAGATTTACCTGTCTGCCGAGGGCTATGAGGTACTCCCGGCATACACGGGCAAGGAAGCGCTCGATCTTCTGGACGAACACACCGTGCATC
>OLRK01000388.1_pt1 | contig 52805 bp, 43 predicted proteins | sample 1672911 | NCBI WGS metagenome assembly OLRK01 (sample SAMEA3136736, study PRJEB25190) | human gut metagenome | biome: human gut; feature: human-associated habitat; material: faeces | place: Austria | collected 2013
TACATTCGAACTCCCTTCCGGACACCTGGGTGTCCAACTTGGAGTCCGCACCCCCGATGACGCTTATAACTCGAGATCTCATGCAGAAAAGGGCATCTTCGTTGACTGAACCCGTCGGCAATCACTCTGCGTGAACCGCCAATGTTCTCAGGACGGTCGTTGCGCTTCGTTTTCCCGTGAGCGAGGACGGTTCGTGCGAGCTACTTCTGCCAAGCAGTTCAGGCCTTCTTTCAACGTGCAAAGGCGCGGTTGCGATAAAAGTAACTGTTCTGCTCATGAATGTCGGTTCGGCAGATTTACCGCATGTACGCCTCGCGACAGCTAAAGCCTGTTATCTTGCAGCACATGGAAGTGATCTTCAGTCATACAACAGCTTTGGATTTTCTCAGGATGTGGTCGTGCAATCATCCTCTGGCTTTGCGTGCCTTCCACGATCTGCGTTCGCGTGATGTGGGGCACCTTCCTTCCTCCCATTTGAAGGGCTTCAGCTCGCTTGCCCGTGCCGCAGATACCGAGGCTGCTGTTCGTGCGGCCATCGAGAGTGCGAAAAGGCCCAGCCTGAAGCGAATGCTCGAAGAGCTATGGGGCAACGCCACGGTCGAGCGCCCTCTTCACGTTCTCGCGCGGCCCAAAATCGGGCGTCATTCCACGAAGCGTGTTTGCTTCCATCAGCTTGCTGCGCCGCTGCCGCGTGGGGCCTTTCTCGAAATCGCTCCCGGCGTGGCCGTATGCTCTCCTGAACTTGTGTTTGTCCAACTGGCCGAAACCCTCCCTATGGGCGAGCTCATTGCTTTGGGATATGAGTTTTGCGGATGCTATCCCCTTGAGGCGAATCGTTCGGGCGCGCTCGTGCGGGCGCAGCTTACAACGCCGGCCCGACTCTCCGCGTTCGTTAACCGCGTCGAGCGCATGAAAGGCCTGCGGAAAGCGCGCATCGCTGTTCAGTTCGTCTACGCGAAATCTGCTTCTGCCAAGGAGACGGAAATGGATGCGTTGCTTATGACGCCCATGCGGTGGGGCGGTTTGAGCCTGCCTCCGGCACTCGCCAACGAGCCGGTTGCGCTTTCGGAGGAGGCGGCGCGCATCGCACGGGGCGATCGGGTGGTATGCGACCTTCTGTGGCCGCAGGCCCGCGTTGCGGCGGAGTACGACGGCCTTGCCTTTCATGGCGGGCGACATCAGCAGGCGCGTGATTCCCGGCGCCGCGACGCCCTCATCGCCGATGGCTTCGATGTTGTAACGGTTACGTCTTCGCAGATCGATAGCGTCTCAGAGTTCATCGAGATAGCCGACGCCCTCTCGCGCAAAACAAGAGGCAGAACTCCTGTGCGCCCTGTCTCGTTTCTCGACCGCCATCTGCAGCTTCGCCACGAGCTGCGCGCATTTCACCACCAGCACTTTCCGCCAGTCTCCCCCTCAGAAGAGGGCGACGCGTAGCTCACGTTCGCAACCCGTGCGGCCTGCTGAGATGGGTCAAGCAAGAAGGCGCTTCGTGCGGCCGAGTTCGGGATGGGTGCCGGAGCATCACTTGCAGATGATCATCGGCCTTCGGTCGACGAGCTGCCCTGAAATTGCAGCAGATCGCGAGTTGTAAGCGTCCGATGTCGAGATGCCGAACGGAATCTTTTTGATCTGAAGAGCGTGACCTGGGGGTTTGCTGAAAAGATCCTTCGAAGTGCCTCAATGGGCTGCTCGCAGACGCTTATAACTCGAGATCTCGTGCAGAAATCGGAGGGTTCGTTGACTGAACCCAATGCGAGTCGCGGAATCGCCGCAGGCTCCTTCTCAGATTGCCTCGGACTTGTTGCGAAAGACGGCGCGGACGAGGTATTCCACGTTGCCTTCGGGGCCGGTGATGGGGGATTCGACCACCCCGGTTGCGGTGAACCCTGCGGCGGCGAGGGCGGCCTTTACTTCCTCCACAGTGCGCAGTCGCACTGCCTCATCGCGGACGACGCCCCGGTCGGTCTCGTCGTGGGCCGATTCGAACTGAGGTTTCACCAGGCCGATGAAGATCGTGCCCGGGCGGCTGAAGCGGGGAAAGAGGGGGGCGAGTGCTGCCAGGCCGATGAAGGATACGTCGATGACAATGAGGTCGAAGGGTGCGCCGACCTCGGCGGGATCGGCGTCCTTGATGTTCGTGCGCTCGAAGACGGCCACTCGCGGGTCTTGGCGGATCTTCCAGGCGAGCTGCCCGTAGTTCACGTCGAGGGCCGCCACGCGCGAGGCGCCCGCCTGCAGCAGGCAGTCGGTGAAGCCGCCGGTGGACGAGCCGATATCCAGGCAGTTCATGCCGGCGACGTCCTGCTTGAACGCGTCCAGCGCCCCCTGGAGTTTCTTGCCGCCGCGGGAGACGAATTGCTTGCGGCCGCGAATGAAGATGTCGGCTGTGGGCGCGACCTTTATCGCGGCGCTCGTGGCGTACACGTCGTCTACCCGCACCTCGCGCGCCATCACGGCCCGCAGCGCGGTCGCGCGGTCGGGAAAGTCTCCCCGTTCTACCAGCAGGTCGTCCAGGCGTATTTTCTTGGGCTTAGCGTTCATGGCGACCATTATACGCGAGTCGGCTGCCTCGTTTGCACGCCGCGTAAGTGCTGTCGCGAAACGGCTGCGGAAATGTCCTCCTCAGAAGAAGAAACCTTGTGGCCAAGATGGGCTGTCCGGCACGCGAGGAGCGCTCACTGCTAGCGTATCAGCAGCTCGCGGCTTGTGGAGGCGATGTGCTCCGCAAGCTCTGCGCGGTCGATGCCCTTCAGCTGCGCGATGCCGGAAAGGGCGTTGTTCAGCTCGGCGCGCCAAACTTCGGCGGGTAGGTTGTCGTCCTTGCGGGCGGGCATGTCGGTTTCCAGGAGTAGCTGACCTAGGGGAATCTGCCGGGCGTATTCGCGTCCGCGCCGCGACGCCAGCATGCGCGGCCCCACCGAAAAGAGGCAGCCAAGCTTGACGGCTCGATGCAAATCATCGGAAGTGCCTGAGAACCAGTGAAAGATCACGCGATGCAGCGCAAAGGTGCTGGCTTGTTCGAGCGCATCGAGTGCTGCTGCGGCGGCATTGATGGCGTGGATGGAGATGAGCTTCGGCGCAGTGTCGGTGGCACTGCGGGTGAGGGTGCCTTCGCTGGGTGGGTTCGCCTCGGGGCTCGTGGTTGCGATACAGGTTCGGTTTTGCCCGCTGGTTGCTGTCGCGCCTTCGGGATTGGTGGGTGCCAAGGGCGCTGCGGACTCGTTGCATGTGGCCAGAATACAGGCGAAAGCGCTCGTCTGCAGGGCACGGCTCTCTTCCGTATCGCGCGGGCCGGCGAAGTCGAGCCCGATCTCCCCGATGAATCGGGTCGTGCGCGCAAGCTCGCAGAACCGGGCCAGCTCGGTTTCGCCCACGCGCCCGTCGGCGATCCACCAGGGGTGTGCGCCCAGGGCCACAGCGACGTTCGGCGCATCGGCCAGGGCTGCGCGCAGCTGCTCGTATTCCGTCGGCTCCACCGTGCACGAGAGCGCGCCGATGCCCGCTTGCGCCCCCTCAGCCGCTACGGTGGCAGGTGCGGGTGCAAATCCCACATGGCAGTGCATATCGTAGAGTTTTTCCATGAACAGCAGCATACCACGGCCGAAGGGGTCGCCGCGAAATCGATGAAAACATGGAAGGTAGCGCAGCGTTAAGCGCGAGGCGGATGGCGGCAGTCAGATTTGGGCTGGCATGCAGAGGCGCAGTCGGGCCGAGGCGTCCTGGGAGAACTCCGCGGCGAGTCCGCGCGCGTCAGGCGGCTGTCTCGTACGGGTCGCGCGCAGCTCGCCGATTCTGTGGGCACGCCGTGGCAAGTGGGTAACGGATGCCGTCATGCCGTTAAAGAGGTTGACGTGCGGCCCGGGTGTTCTAGAATCGACAACCGTACGGAACATACGACGATTTGCAAAGGAAGCGATCGATTTTATGGCGGAGCTACTCGAGGCCATCATGCTCATCTGCTTCGGTCTGTCATGGCCGTTGAACGCGTACAAGAACTATCGAGCCGGCACAGCGGTTGGTACCAGCTGGCAGTTCATCGCGCTGATCACTGCCGGTTACTTCGCCGGTATCGCGGCCAAGTTCGTTTCCGGCAACCTCAACTGGGTGCTGATCGTCTACTTCATCAACGTGGTGTGCATTGCCGCCAACTGGCTCGTCTACTTCCGCAATCGCCGCCTGGACGCGCAGCGCTCAACCGAGGTGGTCATGGAGGAAGAGTCTTTCGTCGTGGTGGCCTAGGCTGTCACTGTCCTCTACTCCTCGTCGAAAGGCATCTCTTGTATCCTTGAAGCGCCGTAGTCTCTCCTGCCTCTCTAGATGCAGAAGGTTCAGTGCGCGCTGACGCAATTATGCGCGAGGGACGGAAGCAGCATTTAGCTGGCAGCTAATGCGGAGGACTCCGCGACTCTTTAGAATAGGATGGATTTGAGTCGCGTTTGCGTTTCTGCGACACTCCCATTCTTTTCTGATGGTTCGGATATACCGATCGAGCTTGATTGGAGTATGCCATGCTTATTAAATGTCCCGAGTGCGGCGCCGATGTGAGCAACAGGGCTTGCGCTTGTGTAAAATGCGGATGCCCGCTTGGGGGCGATGCCGATGAGGGTAGTGGGACAGTGATTGTCTACGGGCTCTCGCAAATGAACCTCATAGGCGGCTCCCTCAAGATATACGCTAATGGCGTTCATGCGGGCACGGTTAAAAAACATGGCGTACTTGAGTTCTCAATCAGAGAGAATTCCATCATCACTGCAAAATGCGGCATTAATCCTAGCAAAGGGGTCATTGAGGTCAAAGTTGGAAGAACCACCAAAATCAAGTACGATTACAATCGTATAACTGGTTGCTTGGTCCCCCAGATTGTCGATGAGGTTGTCAACCGGCCGGCGTTTTGAGTCTGGGGCGTATTCTGGGAAAGATATGAAGTTTGTGGGAGTTGCGGGCAAGCAGAGAAAAACGTATATCGTCATTTGGCAAGAAACCCGTGGAGAGAATGGGGGTCGGTATGGACGGGAAGGATGTTGCAGAGGCAGTAGCAGCTGTGGCGGCAATGATGGGTAAGATTCAGAATCCGAAGGTCAAAGCTGCTGCAAAGGTGGTGCATAAGGCCGCTCCTGCGGTTGCGGTGGCTGCGCAGGTTGCTCCTGCAGCCGCCAAGGCGGCGGCACCAGTCGTAAAGAAGGCCGGTCGTGCTGCAGCTGGAGCAGCTGGCGCCGCGAAGGACAAAGTTGTTGAAGTTGTCGGAGACGGCAGGGATAAGATGAGGGAAAAAAGCCGAGCAGCCTCTGAGAGAAAGCAACAGCAGATGGCACAAGTTGAGGCTCGGAAGGAATTGCTCGCGTGTGCTCCGGTGGTTATCGACGCTAAGACGCTGAAGCACGACTCTGGGGATTGCGGAGATGTAAGCGCAGGTCGGTTTGTCAGCTTCCCCGGCTGCTACGTCGCGATAACCTATGGGGAAAAGTTTAGCGGGAAGCATATTGCCGAATATCGCGAGGCTCGTGTGTTCTATTCCGATAATATGGGACGCTCGATCATCGATGATATAGAAGGGCGAGGAGATGCCGACATCTACGCAGATGTAAAGTATGGCCAGGGTGTCAGATTCTACCTATTCCCTTGTGATGAGGAGAATTCTGCCAAGCTTTTAGAGTCTTTGTCGCAAGTGCTGGTCGAAGACGACAGCGTAGAAGCGCGCGCCTGATGTCTATTATCGCGAACATAATCTGGATCATCTTCGGCGGGCTGGTCACGGCGATTGGGTGGTGTCTTGCGGGGATTGTGTTCTCCATCACCATCATTGGCATTCCGCTCGGACGGCAGTGCTTTAAGATGGCATCGCTCACGCTGGCGCCCTTCGGGAAGACGATCGTCTACGGCGGCGGTGCGCCGTCGCTTATCGCCAACATATTCTGGCTCATCTTGGCCGGCCTGCCCATGGCGGTTTCCTACGCGGTGCTCGGTGTTCTCTACTGCATCACCGTCATCGGTATCCCCATTGGCCTCCAGTGTCTTAAGATGGCGAAGCTGTCGCTTTTGCCCTTTGGCGCGCAGGTGATGTAGCCGTCGCACGATATGGCGGACGGCGGTGGGGGCGTGCTCGCCCGATTTAGGCTGCCTCGGGGTTCTCGTTCGGCCCTAAATCCTCGGGGACGGTTTGCTCCTCGAACTCGGTCTGCTGCACCTTCTCGGCCTGGGTGGGGTTCATCCAGTCGCCGGCGGCGGCGAAAGCGATGCAGAGCGCGATGACCGCCACGATGGCGATGATCGCCCATATGAGCCCGGGATGCTTGCGCGTGTTCGCTTTGGGGCCGCCCTCGTCTACCTCGAACTCCTGCATGGCGGGGAACTCCGGATCGTCGGCCGACGATTCCAGCACGGTCGGCTCCTCTGCGGCCAGCGGGTCGCGCTCGGCAAAGGTCTCCTTACGTCCCTTGGGGTGCTTGGGGGCCGTATCGTGCTCTAGTTCCCGGGCTTTATGGTCGCTCATAACGGGTCCTCTCTCAACGATGGCATGGGGCGGAAGCGTTGGTGCGCGACGTCGGCTCCGGGCGCCTTCCCGCTTGTCCACGCCGGTTCCTTTCGCTTTCATGGTAGAGCGCGGGGCCGCGAAGGGCGCTGGCGCGGGCGAGCAGTGGGGAATTGTTGGGGAAACTGCTTCACTTTCGTTGAAATTCGCCCTCGGGGGATGATGCCGCCGGCCGCTCAGGGATGATGCGCCCGTCCTCGGGGCAGCTATGGTAGGAAGCGACAAGCCACGCGCTCGCGCGAGAGAGCGGCCGAGCATTGCGTCCCGGCCGCTTCCCGTCGCGCGCCGCTTCGCAGAAAGCCCTGTCCCGAAAGCGAGGAGCCCCATGACCGATCTGTCCCTCTCCGCCCGCACCCGCCGCGTGCCGCTCGGCGCGGCCCTTCGCGCTGCGGGTGCCGCTGTGCTCGCGCTGGCCTTCACCGTCGCGCTGGCCGTCTGCCTGTCCGCTCTCACCGGCTGCTCGTCCGACGAGGCCTCCTCGGCGCAAACCGGCGGCGAGAAGGCGACCGAGGGCGCGCCCACGGCCGAGGCTGGCGTGCTTATGGTGGCCTCGGCGCTCAACAGCGAGCCCTACGAGCAGGCAACCAGCACAAGCCAGATCGGCTTTACCGTGGAGCTGCTCCGGCTGGTGGGCGAGCGCGCCGGGCTGGACGTGCAGTTCGCCAAGGCCGTGAACCACAAGGACGCCGACCAGAACATCACCCCCGGCCGCCCCGAGGACGTCGCCGCGAAGGTGGCCGCGGGCGAGGCCGACCTGGGCGCGTCGTCCATTCCCGCCGATGCCGCGCTCGAGGGCGTGGCGCTTTCCGAGCCCTACCTGCATGCCGACTACGCCGTGGTCACGAAGATGGACACCGGCCACGACGACCTGGCCAGCATCCAGGATGCGGGCACCGTGGTGGCCGTGCAGAACGATGCGGCCATCGCCGCCTGGGTGGCCGAAAACCTGCCCGAGGCCGAGGTGGTTGCCTTCGAGGACGGCATCGACGCCCTTATGGAGCTGAACTCCGAGCGTGCCCAGGCCGCCATCGTGGACGAGCCGCGCTTCCGTCGTTACGTGCAGGTGAAGGAGCCGCACCTGCAGGCGGTGGAGCTTGTCGCCTCCGACAAGGACTACGCCTTCGCAGTGGCCGCCGGCAACGAGGCGCTGCTTACGGCGGTGAATGAGGCCCTGACCGCCCTGCGCGCCGACGGTTCCTACGACGCCCTGTACGATTCCTGGTTCGGCGACGCCGGCATTGCCAACGAGGCCGCCGCATCTCGCGAAAAGGGCACGGGGAACGCCCCCGAGGCCGTGCAGGACTCCACCGGCGCCTAGGGCCTTCGCCGCCGCGCTTGCCTTGCCGGACGCTCGTTTATCGAACAGGTGGTGAAGCCTTCGTGGCCTTTGGGGCCAGAAGGCCGCGCACAGGATAGAATAGGGGAGCCGCTCTCGGGCGGCTCTTTTCATGCTCGCCGCCGGGGTTCTCGCCTCGGCATCGCGCGGGCAGCGAACTCCGCGAACGTTCCACCCAACGGCGAAGGATGCAACCGTGCCCATCGACATCGACACCTTGAACGGCCCCCAGCGCGAGGCGGTCGTCACCACCGAAGGTCCGCTTCTGGTGCTGGCTGGCGCCGGCTCCGGCAAGACCCGCGTGCTCACCTACCGCATCGCGAATATCCTCGATCAGGACCTGGCCGCGCCCTGGGAGATCTTGGCCATCACCTTCACCAACAAGGCGGCCGCCGAGATGCGCGAGCGTTTGGCGCAGCTCGTGGGCACGCGCTCGCGGGGCATGTGGGTGTCCACCTTCCACTCCATGTGCGTGCGCATTCTGCGGGCCGATGCCGAGCGGCTCGGCTTCACGAAGAACTTCACCATCTACGATACCGACGACCTGAAGCGCCTGTACAAGGACATCATGGTCGAGCTGGACATCGATCCGAAGCGCTTTCCCGTGAACCAGCTGATGAACCGCATCTCCCAGGCGAAGAACGACCTCGTTACCCCCGGCAACTTCGACGCCCACGACCCGGTGGGCAAGGTGGCCGAGCGCGTGTACGAGCGGCTGCAGGAGCGCCTTCGGGCGGCCAACGCCTTCGATTTCGACGACCTTCTTCTGTACGGCTACCTGCTGTTGAAGAACCACGAGGACGTGCGCGAGGCCTATCAGGACCGCTTCCGCTATCTTATGGTGGACGAGTACCAGGACACCAACCGCGCCCAGTACGCCATCACCCAGCTGCTCGCCGCCAAGAACCGCAACATCATGGTGGTGGGCGACGACGACCAGTCCATCTACTCCTGGCGCGGCGCCGATCTGCGTAACATCTTGGAATTCGAAAGCGACTACCCCGAGGCCAAGGTGGTGAAGCTGGAGCAGAACTACCGCAGCGTGGGCAATATCCTCGCCGCCGCCAACGCTGTCATCGCCAACAACCAGCATCGCAAGGAGAAGCGCCTGTTCACGGACTCGGGCGACGGGGAGAAGATCTCGGTGTATCTGGCCACCGACGAGCGCGACGAGGGCCGCTGGATCGCCGGGGAGATCGACCGGCGCCGGGCCGAGGGCACTTCCTACAACAACATGGCCGTGTTCTACCGCACCAACGCCCAGTCGCGTATGCTCGAAGATATGCTGTTGCGCGCCGGCGTGCCCTACCGCATCGTCGGGGGCACGCGCTTCTTCGATCGCGCCGAGATCCGCGACGTGATGGCCTACCTCACGCTGGTGGTGAACCCGGCCGACGACATCGCGGCCAAGCGCGTCGTCAACGTGCCGCGCCGCGGTATCGGCAAGACCACCATCGAGCGCATCGACCAGTACGGCCGCGAGATGAACATGCCGTTTCTCACAGCGGCCGAGCTGGCGGTGGTCGATCCGGACATCCGCGCCTCCACCCGCAATGCCGTGGGGGAGTTCATCCAGGTCATCAAGGACGGCGCCACCTACGTGGGCGATCTGCGCAAGGTCGTGGAGATGATCATCGACAAGGCCGGCCTCATTCGCGCCCTGCAGGACGAGGGCACCGACGAGGCGCGCGGGCGCGTCGAGAACATCCAGGAGTTTCTGGGCGTTGTGGACGAGTTCGTGCAGACCCACGATGCGGAGGAGTCCGACTTCGCCGCGCCGACGGTGGGCGAGGACGAGTCCGCCGAGCCCGTGCGCGTACTGCGCGGCGACTCGCTGGCCGATTTCATCGAATGGGTGCGCCTGCGCACCGATCTGGACACGGTGACCGAGGACGGGCAGGCCGTCACCCTCATGACCGTGCACTCGTCCAAGGGCCTGGAATTCGACTGCGTCTGGGTGGCCGGCATGGAGGAGACCCTGTTCCCCCACATGAACTCCGTGGGCGACGCGGCGGCCGTGGAGGAGGAGCGGCGCCTCGCCTATGTGGCCATCACTCGCGCCCGCAAGCGCCTGTGCCTTACCTGCGCCCAGCAACGGCAGATTTTCGGCCAGACGCACGCGAACCCCGTCTCGCGCTTCATCGGCGAGATCCCCAGCGAGCTGCGTCAGACGAGCGGGCTGGGCTCGGCGGGCTTTTCCGGGACCGGTTGGGAGAAGCGCGGGAGCCGTCGGGGCATCGCCGGTTCGGGCACCGAGGCGGGGGAGGGCCGCGTGTTCGGGCGCTCGAGCGCCTCGGGGGCGCAGGGGCGCTCGTTCGCCGAGTACCGCGCGGCCACGGGTACGGGGCGTGCGGCCGGCAGCGTCGGCGGCGCATCCCGCGGCGGTTTGGGCTCGGGCTCGGGCCGCATTGGCGCAGGGGTGAACCCGAATGAGGGCAAGAAGGCCGCCGCGCAGGCGACGTTCGCTGCGGGAGATGCCGTCGACCACAAGACCTTCGGTCGCGGTACCGTGGTGAAGGTCGACGGCGACACCCTGCACGTCAAGTTCGCCAAGACCGGCCAGACTAAGAAGCTGCTGAAAGACTACGCCCCCATCGTGAAGATCGGGTAGGCGCCCTGCCAAGAAGACGGCGGCCCGGATCGCGTCGATCTGGGCCGCCGTGCTGGAAGCGTCTGTCGCGTTACCCTAGCACCCCGCGCAGAAGGCGCAGGCGGACGGGGCCTTGGCGATGCCGCCGAGGGCCGTCTCGCGCAGTTCGGGGGGAAGGCCCCGGCCCACTTCGTCCATGACGGCCACGGCCTCGTCGAAGCTGATGAGGTTCTGGACGCCGGAAAGGGCGATCTGGGCGCTGACGAAGGCGACGGAGGCCGCCGTGGCGTTGCGCTTCTGGCAGGGCACTTCCACAAGGCCGCCCACCGGGTCGCATACCAGGCCGAGCAGCGACATCATCACGTTCGCGCCGGCGGCCAGGCAGCGGTCGGGGGCACCGCCGGCAAGCGTGACGGCCGCCGCAGCCGCCATGGCGGCCGCGCTTCCCACCTCGGCCTGGCAGCCGCCCTCGGCGCCGGACACGCTGGCGTTGCGGGCGATGAGGTAGCCCAGGCCCGCGGCGGTGAGGATGCCCTCGCGCAGCTGGTCGTGGGAGAAGCCGCGCTCGTCGCGCAGGGCCAGAAGCACGCCGGGGAGCACGCCGGCCGAGCCCGCGGTGGGGGTGGCCACGATGACGCCCATGCGCCCGTTGGTCTCCAGGGTCGCCAGGGCGTACTGGGCCGCCCGGGCCGCCAGGGGATCTACCAAGCGGTGCCGGGGATCGGCATCTTCCAAGGCCGCCCGCAGTTTCGCCGCCTCGCCGCCGATGAGGCCGCCCACGGAGGGCTGCGGGTTGCCCAAGGGCTCGGTGGCGGCGTTGCCCATCACTTCCAGAACGCGATCGAGATAGGCGTCGATGCCGGCCTCGGTGCCCTGCTTGGCGCACAGCGCCTCCTCGCGGGCGCGGAAGGCTTGGGCGATGGTGACGTGCTCGCGCTCGCACAGCGCCAGAAGCTCCTCGCCGGATGCGTAGTCCCAGCGGGCGAACCGCTCCTCGGCATCCTCGGGTACGGGCACCTCCTCGCCGTCGCCGGCGCAGGTGGCGGGTACGACGCGCGCGTTGATGATGTCCGGGTGGTCCATCAGAAGCTCGCGCACGCTCGCATCCACGGCGCTATCGGTCTCAAGGACGGTGTAGGCGTCGCCGCGCTTGGCCGTGCGGTGCAGGTTCGCGTTGGCGATGTTGATGCCGCAGTCGGCCAGCACGCCGGCGATGTGGGCGAGCACCCCGCGCTCATCGCGCTGGTGCACGACCACGCTCGTGCGTTCCCCGGTGATGTCCACGTCGATGCCGTTGATGCGCCGAATGACCGCCGCGCCGCCCCCGATGGAGACGCCCCGCATCTCCAGGGTGCGCCCCTCGCGGCTCTCGCAGCGGATGTCCACGGTGTTGGGGTGCGCCACCTCGGTGGTCGTGTCCCAGACGATGTCCACCTGCACGCCGGCTGCCTTCGCCAGGGCGAAGGCGTCGGCCACGCGCGGGTCGTCGGTCGCAAGCTCCAGGATGCCGGCCACCAGCGCCTTGTCGGTGCCGTGGCCGGATCCGGTGGCGGCGAAGGAGCCGTACAGGGTGAAGACGGCGCGTTCGGGCTGCTCGCCGAAGAGCTTCCGCGCCATGGAGGCGAGGGCCAAAGCCCCCGCCGTATGCGAGCTGGACGGTCCCACCATGATGGGGCCGATAATGTCCCTCAGACCATAGGTTTTCACAAGAGCTCCTTTCGCGTTTCTCATCCGCAGAGCAGTTCAGGGCTTCATTTCATCGAAGAAGCCTATCATAGCCCATCGCCTAACGGGCGCAGAGGCGCTATACTGCCTCAAAACCGTAAGTTGGTGAGAAAGGGGAACCTTCATGTCTTCCAAAATCCTCGTCGTGGGCCATCGCAACCCCGACAACGACTCCATCGCCGCAGCCGTGGGCTACGCGCATCTGAAGAATGCGCTGGCCGCCCGCGACGGCGAGGCCGACGCCGTCGAGTACGTGCCCGCCCGTCTGGGGCCGCTGCCGGTGGAAAGCGCCTGGATTCTGGAGCAGAACGACATCGCCGAGCCGGTGCTCATCGAAAACGTGAACCCTGTCGAGCGCGATGGCGAGGAAGTCAAGCAGAAGGTCATCCTCGTGGATCACAACGAGATCGGCCAGGCGGCCCCGGGTATCGAGAACGCCGATGTCGTCGAGATCATCGACCACCATCGCATCGCCGATGTTTCCACGGCCAACCCCATCCTCTTTTTGAACCTCCCCATCGGCTCCACGGCCACCATCGTCACGCTTCAGTTCCGCCAGACCGGCATCGAGCTGCCCGATTCCATCGCCCGCGTGCTCCTGTCGGCCATCCTCACCGACACGGTCATCATGAAGTCTCCCACCTGCACCCAGGTGGACGTCGACCAGGTGAACTTCCTCGCCGACAAGCTCGGCATCGACGCGGTGGAGTACGGCATGGACATCTTCCGCACCCGCGGCGGCGAGGACAAAATGCCCATCGCCAAGTTGGTCGAGGCCGATTCCAAGGAGTTCAAGGTCAACGACGACGTGACGGTGCTCATCGCCCAGCGCGAGACGGTAGACCTGCCGACTGTGATGGCCCGCGAGGCGGAGATTCGCGATCACATGAAGAAGCTCGTGGAAGATAACGGCTACGAGTTCGCCCTGCTGCTCGTCACCGATATTCTGGCCGAGGGCTCGCAGTTCATCGTGGAGGGCGATCCGGCCCGTGTGAACCGCGTCTTCGAGATCGAGTGCTGCGAGGGCGGCAACTGGATGCCCGGCGTGCTGTCCCGCAAGAAGCAGGTGGCGGCCCCCATTCTTGCCTCGTAATAATTCCTTGAGGAATTATTACGCGACGCTGCGGGTCCGACAGGCACCTGGCCTTGCCCCTTGTCTTTGCCACGGCGCGGCACGAAGGCCGCTTGGGCAAAAGGCGGGGCAAATCCAGGCACCTGTCGGACCCTCGCTGTTTTCCTTGGGCGCATCCCTGCGACAAAAAATTTAGGAATTTGGAAAGAAGGACCCTCATGAACCCCGATCGCGTGCTTGATTCGTTTTTGGAGATGGCGGCCATCGAGAGCCCGTCATGGCACGAGGCTCCCATGGCAGCTTATTGTGCAGAAAAACTGGCGGAGATGGGATTCACGGTCACCTTCGACGCTTCTGCGGCGGAAACGGGGTCGGATACGGGCAACCTCATCGCGCATTTGCCCGGCACGGTGCCGGGGCGCATCGGGTTCTCGGCGCATCTGGACACGGTGAAGCCCTGCGCGGGCATCGAGGCGGTCATCGAGCAGCGCCATATCTGCGACGACGTCACCTGCCGCATGGCCGAGGTCGTCTGCTCGGCGGGGGAGACGATTCTCTCAGCCGATGATAAGGCCGGCATCACCGCCATTTTCGAGGGGCTGCGCTCGGTGTTGGAGTCCGGTGCGCCCCGGCCCGACATCACGGTGCTGCTCACCACCTGCGAGGAGCAGAGCCTGCTGGGGGCCGGCGCCTTGGCCGAGGACGCGCTCGCGTGGCCGGAGAATCTGCCGGCGGCTACCCCGGAAGCCGAGCGCGACGGATGTTTCCCGCTGTTCGTGCTCGATGCGGACGGGGCGCCGGGCACCATCATCATGGGAGCGCCCTATCATTGGACGCTGCGCGCTCGCATTGAGGGCCGTGCCGCCCATGCCGGCGTGGAGCCCGAGGAGGGCGTCTCCGCCATTCAGATCGCCGCAGCCGCCGTGGCCGCCATGCCGCTTGGGCGCATCGACGAGTGCACCACGGCCAACGTCGGCCGCATCGAGGGCGGCGTGGCCGTGAACATCGTGCCCGCCGTCGTGACGCTCATGGGGGAGTGCCGTTCGCTGTACGAGGATCGCGTGCTCGCCCAGCGCGACGCCATGACCCGCGCCTTGGAAGAAGCCGCCGCCCGCTTCGGCGGCCAGGTGGAAGTGGCCTGGGAGCTGGACTACCCGGCTGTCATGCACGAGCCCGGCGACGCCATCGTCGCGCATTTGGAGGCCGCTGCGGCCACTTGCGGCCTTGAGTCCCGCCACGCCACCTCCGGCGGCGGGGCCGACGCGAACATCCTCGGCACGAAGGGCGCCGACGCCATCACCCTCGGCATCGGCATGACCAACTTCCATTCCGTCGACGAGTATATAGAGGTAGCCGACCTCCAGAACATGGCCCGCTACGTCGAGGCCATCATCGCCGAGTACGCGGGGTAGCTTCAGGAGCGATCCCGTGGGGGGGGGCGACCTTGATCGCCCCCCCCTTGCACGGCCTTTTCCGGCAGGGAGAGCCTTGTCCCGGCACCTGCGGGGACAAGGCTCGGATTTTGGCAGATGCGGGTACCAGACCGCCTGTTTTGCCAGGCGCAGGGAACCAAACCGCCCGTTTTGGCTGAACTGCGACAAGCCATCTACCAGGCATTATAGGAAGTTTTCCCAGATCAGAGCTTCGGGCGAAACTGGAGGTTTGGTACCCGTGGACTGCCAAAATCCGAGGTTTGGTATCGTCTAAGACAAGATCGCGTGAAAGGCTATGCTTCAGTTTCCGGTATGCGTAGGGATGCGCGTCGGGCTCGCTCTTCGACGAGATCGCCAAAGACGCTGCGAGCAAACTCAAATTCGTTTTCGTGGCGACGCAAGAAGTTGCGCATGCGCAGGTAGTCGCGCACTTCTACGGCGTCTTCGCTTTCGTCCTCCATGACTTCTTGGGCGAAGGCGCGGGCGCGTTCGATGGAGTCGGCGTCGTCGGCTTCGAGTTCAGCCACATATTGCGTGCGTTCGCCTGCTGGCGCGTAGAACAGGAAAAGGTTGGCGAACTTCCCTTGAGGTCCCTCGGGGAGGCCTTGGGCGGCCTTCTGCTCCGCAGCGGCGCGATCGACGAGAATCTTGCCGTTGTCGCGGCGGCCGGGCAGCACGCCCGAGGCCACCATGGCATTCACGCGGAAGCGACTCACGCCGAGTATCTCGCCAGCTTCGGCAGACGAGATGAGGTCGCTGTCCTCGTCGGCTATCCTTCCCACTTTCAGGCCAGCTGTTGAAATCGGTGGGGCCAGCTCCAGGCTGCGCTTCGCCTCCTCTAGGGTGGTGAGCTTTTTGAGGGGAAGGTGTGGATAATGGATCTCGAACCCTTCGGCGGTTTTCTCGATATAGCCGCCCGGCACGGGGCGGTCGTTGATGGACAGATCCCAGCGCGAGGGCTCGCCCTCGGCGCCGCAATACTCGGTCCAGGTTCTGACTTGGGTAGACATAGGGTTCCTCCTCGCGTTTACAGAGATTGGAATGGGTTTTCAAGGGGCGTCTTTGAAAAGGAGCGGCAAACAGGGTAGCTGCCTCCGAATTGCGCTTCGATGGCGGCGATCATCGACGTCTGCCCCATATCCTCGAGCATCTCGCGAGTGATCCAGCCATAGCCCAGAAGCTCGTCGGCCAATTCGGCACAATAGGCGCAGCGCTGGCATTGTCTGTTGCAAGTGGAGGTGCGTTTGAAGAAATTCGTCCTGCCAAGTGCCTTGTTGTCGATGTGCGCGCGGAATTCGATGCCGTAATAGCCGATGGAGCTGCACAGCAGATCGAAGAGGTTGCCGTCGTAGGACTCGTCCAAGTAGGCTTCGGTGCAGCGAAGCACTTTGCTCGGCATCATATCGCGGCCGACAATTTTGAAGAAGCTTGTGATGCCCTCGTAGCGGCGCATATCTTCGGGCCTGATCCAGTTCGATTTGAAAATCTGCCCGGCATCGCGGCCGATGATGTCGCCGCAAGCGAAAGAGAAGGCGTTGCCCTCGTCGCGCTCTTCGTGGGATTTGTGGGAGATCAAGTTCATGTGGAACTTGCGGTAGGGGCATTTGTTCAAGCACCCCTCGTTTACCATGAGCTTGAGCTCTACGCCAAGTTTCTCGCGGATTTGCCGCAAGAGCTTCAGGTCGCGGTTGATGCTCGTGTCCACGGTCATAGTGGTGGCACCTGCCAGTGCGAAGGCTTCGGCGCGGGAAAAGCAATCGATGTCAGCGAGGACTGAGGCGCTGATTTCAAGGTTCGGACAGGTTTGGCGCGCTTGTTCAATGAGGAAGGGATTGGCCAGTGTCACTGCCTCAATGCCGTGTTGCTCGTGCATGTCGCGAATGAATCCGATTTGTCGATTGAGGGTCTCCTCGGCGTACCAATCCCCGCCATCGCACGTGGAATTCATTGTGACGTCGACGCGGATGCCCGCTTCGCGAATGATGCTGACCACTCCGACGAACTCGTCGAGGGTCGTCACGTTTCCAACGCGGCCCGAACCGGTGATGGCTTGCGGCGCATTCAGGTAGATCTCCCGAATAACGTTGCCGTTGCGTCTTTGAAGCGCGATCAGCTGTCGCAGCGTGGCGGCGTCTCCGTTATAAGGAACGGAAAACTCGAGTTGAGCCACAGAGCCCCTCCTTCCTCTCTCGTTTAGAAAAAGGGCCCGCTTTTCAAGAGCGGGCCCGCTTGTGCTCATCGGCGCCAGGCCGGGCCTAGGCCTCGGTTGCGGCATCCCAGGGTTCGAGGGCGGCGGCATTGCGGCCGGCGATACGGCCGACGCACCAGTTCTCGGAGCCATTGCCGCCGGTGATGGCGTAAGTGTGGCCATTCATGTTGCCGAACGAGCCGGCGGAGTACAGGCGCGGAATCGGGTTGCCGCTCGGATCGACGATGTTGGCGTTCTCGTTGCGGCGAGCACCGCCGATGGTATTGCAGATGCCCGGGTACAGCGGAATGGCGTAGAACGGACCGGTCTCGACCTTTGCCAGCTGCTGGCGGCCGAAGTCCTCGTCAGCGCCCTTGTCGCACAGCTCGTTCCAGCGGGCAACGGAGGCCTTCAGCTTCTCAGCGTCCATCTTGTCGTCCCATTTGCTGGCGGCGATGTTGGCGGCCAGCTCGTCCAGGGTGGCGCCGGTGGTAATCCAGCCACGCTCGAGCTCCCATTTGTTGTCGGCAGACCATCCGGCCCAGCCACCGAGTTCGGGATCGAGACCCTCGGTCATGTAGCCGATGCCCATGCCACCGTTCTCGGTGGCCGCGCCGCCGACCATGCCGCCCCAGGAGCCGCCGTCGAAGGAGGTCTGATCGAAGATGTACCAAGAGGGAATACGGTCGAAATCGCAGATCTCCTCATCGAAATTGGCGTAGGGCTTCCAGCCACCATGGGGGCTGAAGATTTCCTCGTTACCCCAGCGTTCGCCTAGGCGAGATACTTTGATGTAATTGGGCGTGGGGCTCTGCACGGAAACGCCCCCGGGCACGATCTCCGGATCGTCGAACCAGGCGTCGTCGCCGCCACAGACCTGCTGCATGTGCCACAGGTCGGCACCCACCTTCTGGGCCATGGTGATGCCGTCGCCGGTGTTGTACTTCCAGCCGTAGAAGCCGCGCATCGGGTAGCACTTCAGATACTTGGCCTGCAGCTCCTCGTTGAATTCGAAGCCGCCAGTGCACAGGATGACGCCCTTGGAGGCCTTCACGGCCTTGGGGGTCTCGTCGGTTCCCATGAGGGTGTAGCAGCCGACGATCTCCTTGGTGACGGGGTTCTGGATGAGCTCCTCGTCGTGGCATTCGAACAGCACCTCGATGCCGCGGTCGGCGCGATGTTGGTCCATGGCCTCGAAGAAGCCCGCGCCGTAGCCGTCGCCGGAACCGACGTACATCTCCTCGTAGCCAGTGAAGATGTTGTACTCGGCACGGGGGCTATCGCCCAGGGTGTACTCGAGGCCGTACTCGTCGGCGTAGTCGGGGTTTTGCACGGCTTCCTCGGCCCAGGCCTGGCAGACCTCCATAGGTGTCTGCCCATGGAAGGCCTCGAAAGCAAACTGAGCGGCCGCGTCGGCATCGTGGGGGGCAGTCCACTGACCCATGTTGATAGACGAGGACCCGCCTCCGCGGAACGGCGATTTCTCCAGATAGAGCACTTGAGCGCCCTCGTCGAAGGCGGTGATGCCGGCCCACAGGCCCGCTCCGCCGTAGCCGATCACCAAAACGTCGGTCTCGTAGTCCCAGGTCTCGGGCATCCACTCGGGGGTGCTGCCAGTCTCAGAGAGCGCAGCGTCGTTGTTGGCGCACCCGGCCAGGGCGGCGGCGCCGGCAGCGCCGGCGGCAGCCAGGGCGGAGCCCTTCAAAAAAGAGCGGCGAGATACTTCCTCCATGTTTTCCTCCTTAATAAGGCTTGCTATGTCATCCGCCGGAGTGCGGATGATGCTGAGATGGGAATGGCCGCACTCGGACCCCGTAGGGGGAGGGATTGACGGGGTCCGGGCGGAACCGGAGTCAATTAAATGCGCCGGGCCTTACTCGTGGCAGGTGTTGCACTCGTAGACGTCCATGTGGTGGCAGCCCTTGCATGCCTTCTTTGCCGTGTCCTCGATGGTGTCGTCGGAATGCATGCTGTGACAGCTGCCGCAGTCGATGGTCGTATGATCTTCGTTCTCGGGCAGGGCGTGGGGGTTCACTACCGTGCCGTTGGCGTCGGTGAGGATGGCGCAGGCTTCAGTCTTGGCGGCCAGATCCTCCTGGCTGCCGTGGCAACCGCTGCTGAAGCAGGCGGTGGTATCGATGGTGGTCTTTTTCAGCCGTTTGGGCGTCTTGTCGCCGAACTGCACGCCATCGTGGGCGGTCGCCAGGCTGTCGATGTCGCTATGGCAGGTGGTGCACTCCTGCGTCGCATGGTTAGATGCGGGCATCGTCGCGTCGCCGAGCGAGTCGCCCTCGGTGCTGTGGCAGGTGGTGCAGTCGGCATCTGCGGAGAACGCGAAGTCCCCTGTCATTGCGGCGTTCTCGTCGGCTTCAGCCTGTGAGCCGCTGCCCGTTTCGCTGAGATCTGCCGTTTTCGGGGCGCAGCCGACAGTGCCCAGGGACATAAGTGCGATGACACCCGCGACAGCGGAGGCAAGAACGATCTTGCGCAGGGATACGTGAGCCATGCTCCTCTCCTTCCAAGTGGCTCCGGCGGCTCTCTCGTCGTCCCGCCGGATTGAATTCGATGGGCGGCATTGTGCGTCCTCGTCGCCGAAATGCCATCATCCAAAGCCGATGCTTCGCGGGAGGAGACAGATTATTTTGCTGCCAAGCCATCATCTGAAAAGGATGAAAGACCAGGTGGGATAAGGGATGACGAAGGACAGATTGTGGGTGGTTCTCGGCCTTGCCCTTGCTATACTGCCCTTGACCGCACATCGATACGGGAGGGTCGGCGATGGTAGGAATTACGAAGGACGATGGCGCGCTACCGTCTCAGGGGCTAGGAGGGGCTTCCGAGAAGAGCGGGCTTTTGGTGGTTCTCGGGTATATTGGCGCCCAAACGTGGCTTCCCATTGTCGGCGTGGTAGCCGATATGTATCGCGGGGGCGATCTGGCGCTGTCGGGGCTGAACCCCCTTCTCTTTTCTTATCTTGTTGTTTTGGGGACGACGGCGTGCGCAGCGTCTTTCGCGCGTTGGAGGGACGAATGGTCTCGAGGCGTCTTCGGGGCGTTTGCGGGCGCGTTGGCTGCCATCGCCGGCGCAGCGCTTCTGCTCGTTCCCGAACGGGGCGCCTCTGTGGCAGTTGCGGTTCTGCGCGTCGTGTCCGGCGCGCTGCTCGGCTTGGGCGGCGGTTTGCTCACCATGGTATGGAGCGAACGCTTTGGACGGCTGGATGCTCCGGCGCGCTCCCGGGTTTCGTTTCTCGTCGTACTCGCTGCCTGCCTGCTGGCGGCCTTCGCTCAGTCCATAGGCATCCACTGGTTGCTGCTTGCAGTGGTCGCCGTGTTCTCGGCGGTGTCCAGCGCCTTGTTCATGGTGTCGGCGTCTCGCGGTGAGGCTCCTGCTAAAACCTCTTCGCCAGTGACGCATCTGCAGGGGGCTTTTGTTCGCATTATCGCGTCCTATGGCCTGTTCGGCCTTGTCTTCGCCCTGATGATCACGCAGTTTCTCATTGCGCGTCACGGTCACGCCCTGTCGTGGACATGGCTTTTGAGCCTTTCGGGCGTCGTTATCTCCCTCGTGGTCGAGGTTGTGGCAAAGGCGCTGCTCAAACAGGGATTCAGCTGGCTGCTCCTTCTACGCTTTGCGGCCATACCGATACTTGTGGCTTTTTACCCCTTCGATGCCGGAAGCGAATTCTCCCTGCGCTTTGCCATGGGGGCCTCGGCGGTGGCTCTGTGGGTGTACCTTTCCTTGGTGGTGGGAATCGCGGCGGAGGCGGCCGGGCAGATTCGCGTACCTTTTGCTATCGTGTGGGGTGTGGCTCTGGGCGCGCTTGCTCTGGGCGCGGCTTTGGGGTCGAGTTTGGCGCTTATGATGGAGAGCCTCGATCTCCAGGGCCACGTGAGCGTGACGGCCATCGCGGCCATGGTGCTTGCTGTTATCGCGTCGGATGTGGTGTTGACGCGCGGAAGTTTGGCGCGGGCCTACAAGAGGGCCGTAACTGCCGCAGGGGGCAAAGAGGCGGAGTCTGCTGACGGCGGTACGCCTTTCGATGAGCGGGTCGCGGCCGTGGCTGAGGTCTACGCGCTGACTGAGCGAGAGGCAGAGGTTCTGGGCATTCTGGCGCGCGGGCATGGGCTGGGTCGCGTTCAGGAGGTGCTTTTCATTGCCGAGGGAACCGCCATTACTCATCGTCGGCACATTTATCAGAAGCTCGATGTCCATTCCAAGGCCGAGCTCATCGATCTCGTCTCCGGCTTCGGAGATGATGGGATAGATGACGATTGAAGTCGGTTTAGATGACCGGGGGCGCTGGCCTTCATCGGTCGGGAGGGCCGACCAAGGTCGGCCCCTACGGGAAAAGCGCGTCAGTCCTCGTCGGCCTCTACGAGAAAGCGTGCCAGTCCTTGTCGGTCGGAAGTGCGTGGGGCTTCCTTGCCTGCACTTCCTGCGATTATGGACAAATTGTGCCGCTCGCCGGAGGGGATGGATACGCCCGGGTGCGTGGCGTTTGACACACAGCGGAAACCCTCGTAATATACCCCCTCGCGCCTCACAGAGGCGCTTGTTTTGTGCAGTGCAAGCCCGTGGAAAAAGGAAAGGAAAAGAGTCTTGCCTACAATTAACCAGCTGGTCCGCAAGGGCCGCAAGAAGACGGTCGACAAGTCGAAGACCCCGGCGCTCAAGGGCAACCCGCAGAAGCGCGGCGTGTGCACCCGCGTGTACACCACGACCCCCAAGAAGCCGAACTCCGCTCTTCGCAAGGTCTGCCGTGTGCGTCTCGTCAACGGTATGGAGGTCACGGCCTACATCCCCGGCGAGGGCCACAACCTCCAGGAGCACTCCATGGTGCTCATCCGCGGCGGCCGTGTAAGGGACCTTCCCGGTGTCCGTTACAAGGTCATCCGCGCGGCGCTCGACTGCGCTGCGGTGGACAACCGCAAGCAGGCCCGCAGCCGCTACGGCGCCAAGCGCCCGAAATAACGTTCGTTAAGCCGCGCGGGCCGGTAGAGTCTGGGTAAGGAGCCCCACCGACCTAATGGACGCCGAACCGGTGCCCCGAAGCGCGCAGAAGCAAAAGGAGTAACTACATGCCGCGTCGTGCAGCAGCAGTCCGCCGCGAAACGCAGCCGGACGCAAAGTTCAACAACCGTCTCGTCACGCAGCTCATCAACAAGGTTCTGCTTGACGGCAAGAAGTCCATCGCCGAGAACATCGTCTACGGCGCCTTCGACCTGGTCCAGGAGAAGACCGGCGAGGATCCGCTGACCGTGTTCAAGAAGGCCATGGACAACGTCCGCCCCACCCTCGAGTGCAAGCCGAAGCGCGTGGGCGGCGCCACTTACCAGGTGCCGATGGAAGTCAACTCCCGTCGTGCCACCACATTGGCGATCCGCTGGATCGTCGACTTCTCCCGCAAGCGCAAGGAGCACACCATGCGCGAGCGTCTCGCCAACGAGATCATCGACGCCTCCAACAACACGGGCGCCGCTGTGAAGAAGCGCGAGGACATGTACAAGATGGCCGAGGCTAACCGTGCGTTCTCGCACTATCGCTTCTAAGGCTGGTGAAGATACATGGCTAAAATCGATCTGAGGGATACGCGCAACATCGGCATCATGGCCCACATCGATGCAGGCAAGACCACCACGACCGAGCGCATCCTCTACTACACGGGCAAAACTCATAAGATCGGCGAGGTGCACGACGGCGCTGCCACCATGGACTGGATGGTCCAGGAGCAGGAGCGCGGCGTGACCATCACCGCTGCAGCCACCACCTGCTTTTGGAAGTACCCCGGCGGCAAGGCCGACGGCAAGGAGTACCGCTTCCAGATCATCGACACCCCCGGCCACGTGGACTTCACGGCCGAGGTAGAGCGCTCCCTGCGCGTGCTCGACGGCACCGTCGCCGTATTCGATGCCGTTGCCGGCGTGCAGCCGCAGTCCGAGACGGTGTGGCGCCAGGCCGAGCGTTACGGCGTGCCCCGCATCGCCTTCATCAACAAGTACGACCGCGTGGGTGCCGACTTCTTCCATGCCATCCAGACCATGCGCGACCGTCTGGATGCGAAGGCCGTGGCCGCCCAGATTCCCATGGGTGCCGAGGATAACTTCTGGGGCATCGTGGACCTCGTGACCATGACTGCCTGGGACTTCAAGGCCGACGACAAGGGCATGACCTACCCCGAGCCGATGGACGAGATCCCGGCCGAGTTCAAGGAAGATGCCGAGCTGTACCACCAGGAGCTGCTTGAGGCCGCCGCCGACTGCGACGACGAGCTGATGGAGAAGGTCCTCATGGAGGAGGAGATCTCCGTCGACGAGCTGAAGGCCGCCATCCGCAAGGGTGTTATCGCCTGCCAGATCAACCCCGTGTTCGTGGGCTCCGCCTACAAGAACAAGGGTGTGCAGGAGCTGCTGGACGCCGTGGTCGACTACATGCCCTCCCCGGTGGACATCCCGCCGATCAAGGGTACCAACCCCGACACCGGCGAGGAAGAGGAGCGTCCGGCCGATCCGAAGGCTCCGTTCGCTTCGTTGGCCTTCAAGATCATGACCGACCCCTATGTGGGCAAGCTCACCTACCTGCGTGTGTACTCCGGCCATCTGGACGCCGGCAGCTACGTGCTGAACGCCACGAAGGGCAAGAAAGAGCGCATCGGCCGTCTGCTGCAGATGCACTCCAACCAGCGCGTCGACATCGACGCCGTGTCCGCTGGCGACATCGTTGCTGTTGTGGGTCTGAAAGACACCTCCACCGGTGACTCCCTGTGCGCCGAGGACGCTCCCATCATACTGGAGTCCATGGAGTTCGCCGATCCGGTTATCGACATCGCCGTGGAGCCCAAGACCAAGGCCGAGCAGGACAAGATGGCCATCGCCCTGCAGAAGCTCGCCGAGGAGGACCCGACCTTCCGCGTGTCCACCAACCATGAGACTGGTCAGACCATCATCGCCGGCATGGGCGAGCTGCACCTCGAGATCATCGTCGATCGCCTGCTGCGTGAGTTCAAGGTCGAGGCGAACGTGGGCAAGCCGCAGGTAGCCTATCGCGAGCGTCCGGGCCACGAGGTCATGAACGCCGAGGGCAAGTTCGTTCGCCAGTCCGGCGGCCGCGGCCAGTACGGACACGCGGTCATCAACATGTACCCGCAGGAGGCTGGCAAGGGCTACGAGTTCGTCAACAAGATCGTCGGCGGCGTGGTGCCAAAGGAGTACATCCCCTCCATCGACAAGGGCATCCAGGAGGCGCTGAACTCCGGCGTTCTGGCCGGCTACCCGGTCGAGGACGTGAAGGTCGAGCTGATCGACGGTTCCTACCACGACGTGGACTCCTCCGAGGCCGCCTTCAAGGTGGCCGGTTCCATGGCCATCAAGGACGCCCTGCGCAAATCCAACCCGGTCATCCTGGAGCCCGTCATGGCTGTCGAGGTTGAGACGCCCGAGGAGTACACCGGCTTCGTCATGGGTGACATTCCCAGCCGTCGTGGTCTTATCCAGGGCCAGGAGCAGCGTGGAAACGCCGTCGTCATCGAGGCGAAGGTTCCGCTGGGCAACATGTTCGGCTACGCGACCGACCTGCGTTCCGGTACGCAGGGCCGCGCCGTGTACACCATGCAGATGGACTCCTACGAGCCCGTGCCCAAGTCCGTGCAGGACGAGATCATCAGCAAGGCCGGCGGCAACGCCTAAGGCGTCCTCAGAGAAACTTCTATTTGGAGGTAATGTAAGTGGCAAGTCAGAAGATTCGCATCCGCCTCAAGGGATACGATCATGAGATCGTGGATCAGTCCACGCGCCTCATCGTCGATACCGCCCAGAAGACGGGTGCCAAGGTTTCCGGTCCTATTCCGCTGCCGACGGAGCGCAACCTGTACTGCGTCATCCGTGGGCCCCATGTGAACAAGGACTCCCGCGAGCAGTTCGAGATGCGCACCCACAAGCGCCTGATCGACATCCTCGAGCCGACCCCCAACACGGTCGACTCCCTGATGCGTCTCGATCTCCCCGCTGGCGTTGACATCGAGATCAAGCTGTAAGGAGGTTTGGGCATGATTAACGCTATCTATGGCAAGAAGATCGGCATGACCCAGATCTTCGACGACCAGGACCGCATCGTCCCGGTCACCGTTATCCAGGCCGAGCCGAACACCGTGTGCCAGGTGAAGACCGTGGATACCGACGGCTACGAGGCCGTGCAGATGGGCTTCGGCTACATCAAGCCCCGTCGCGTGAACAAGCCCATGCAGGGCCACTTCGACGCCCAGGGTGCCGAGCCGAAGCGCTACCTGCGCGAGGTTCGCGTCGAGAACGCCGGCGAGTACAAGGTGGGCGACGAGCAGACCGTCGCGGCCTTCGCCGACGTGAAGAAGGTCGACGTGACCGGCACGTCCAAGGGCAAGGGCTTTGCCGGCGTCATGAAGCGCTACGGCTTCGCCGGCGGCCCGGGCGGCCACGGCGCGCACTTCCATCGCGCCCCCGGTTCCGTGGGCCAGTGCGCCACGCCGTCCCGCGTGTTCAAGGGCCTGCGCCTGCCTGGCCACATGGGCTGCGACACCGTCACCGTGAAGAACCTCGAGGTTGTTCGCATTGACGAGGAGCAGAACCTCATCCTGGTCAAGGGTGCGGTGCCCGGCGGCAAGAACGGCATCGTCCGCGTCCGCATGGCTTAATTGGAACGATCGGTAACAAGGAGTTACAGCAACTATGGCAACTATTGAGATTAAGGACGTGAAGGGCGCTGCCGCCGGCACGGTCGAGCTTTCCGACGCCGTGTTCGCCATCGAGCCGAACGTGCCTGTGATGCATCGCACCGTGAAGGCGCAGCAGGCATCTTGGCGCCAGGGCACCGCCAACACGCGCACCCGCGGCATGGTTCGCGGCGGTGGCAAGAAGCCGTGGCGTCAGAAGGGCACCGGCCGTGCCCGTCAGGGTACCATCCGCGCTCCCCAGTGGGTCGGCGGCGGTACCGTGTTCGGCCCCCACACCCGCAGCTACGACCAGAAGGTCAACAAGAAGGAGATCAAGCTGGCCATGCGCTCGGCTCTCTCCGGCAAGCTGGCCGACGGCGAGCTCTACATCGTGAAGGACATGGACTTCGAGAAGCCCTGCACCAAGGACGCCGTGGCGCTCATCAAGGCGCTGGGGCTGGAGGGCAAGCGCATCTGCGTGGTCATCGGCAACGAGGACATCGAGGCCTTCCTCTCCTTCCGCAACATCCCCGAGGTGAACATTCTGCCGGTGGGCGATATCAACACCTACGAGCTGGTCGACAACAAGGCCCTCGTTATCGCCGAGCCGTGCCTGGCCCGCATTGAGGAGGTGCTTGCATAATGGAGAAGGATCCCCGCGACGTCATCATCCGCCCCGTCATCACGGAGCACAGCTACGACGCTATGGAGAACAACGTCTACACCTTCGAGGTGGCCAAGGACGCCAACAAGGTTGAGATTCGCCAGGCCATCGAGGCTATCTTCAACGTGAAGGTGGTCAAGGTGAACACCCTGAACGTGAAGTCGAAGCCGAAGCGCGTCCGCTACCAGGAGGGTCGCACCCGCACCTGGAAGAAGGCCATGGTCACTCTGGCCGAGGGCGAGACCATCGAGATCTTCGCTTCCTAGCTTCAAGCGCTCATCGCGCCAAGGGCCGAAAGCCCGAGAAACCCAGGCCGGCTCCCGCAAGGGGCCGGCCTTTTTGCTGCAATTGCAGCTTGATCTGCTTCAACGGGACTGGCCTGTGAGCTCACTGGAAGCACTTCGACTTCTCGCTAGCTTTGGCATGGCTGCATGCAAGGAGGCTTCTGAAAGCAGACGAGGCCTTGGATGCAAAAAGCACTAATTTCGGAAATAGATGGAAGTTTCGAGCGCCGAGAGCGCTGGATTCGGAAATAGATGCGAGTTTCGAGCACGAAAGAGCTGCATTGTGCCTAAAATGACGCTCTAAACTCGTAACTGTTTCCGGGGAGGGTCGCTTCAGCGCTCTAAACTCCCATTTATTTCCGAAAGATGCTGCTTTGCCGCTCAAAATTCCTGTCTATTTCCGGGGGGGGGTGTCTCAAGAGTCTGAGAACCAAGGGGATATGAGAAAGGCCCCGCAAACACGAGGGCTTGCGGGGCCGATGAGGTTTCCGCATCCAGGGTGTCGCGGGCGATGGCCTGGATGCGGGCGATGACGGCCTAGGCGCAGGCCATCTGAACGAGGGTTTCCAGAGAGACGCCCTCGACCTCGGCGTTGGCGATGGCGCCGCCGCCGGCAACGTTGGTAGCGCAGGAGCAGGCCATCACGTAGGAGGTCGCTTCCTCCTCGCCGGCCAGCTCGTCCACGGTGGTCGTGAACGAGGCGTTGGGGCCCGCCACGGTGACGGCCGCGGCCTTGACGGCCTCGCAGCCGTACGTGGGCAGCGACGCGCATAGCGTGGCGGCCGCCTTGCAGAAGACGCCGCTTATCTCGGCGTTGGAGGACACGGCGTCCTGCGTGTAGCTAAAGGTTCCCTCCACGGCGCGCGCCGGGGCCTCGGTGTCTGCGGCGTCTGCGGCAGCCAGGGTGGTCGCAGCGGCTGGAGCGGCTGCCGCGGGTTCGATGGTAGCGGCCTGGGCCACGCCGGCGCCTCCGGAGATGAGGGCCACCGCGCTCATCACGCCGCCGATGGTCCTAACAGTTTGAGATTTCATGGAATGTCACCGTTCCTTTCTATTCCTCGACGTTCACGAACAGCGTGACGGGCTTCTTCATCTGGACGCCGTTCACGTCTGTGGCCTGCAGCTTCACCTGGTACTTGCCCGCCTTGCTCGGCGTCCAATCCAGGGAATAGGTGACCCACTGGAACGGATCGAAGTCGGTGACCTGATCGGCGATCTTCACGTCTTGCCAGGTCTTGCCCATGTCGAAGCTGAAGTTGACGCTGGCCAGGTCTCCCACGACGCGGTTCCAACTGTACACGGCACCGGTCAGGGTCACCGGCTCGCCCACCTTGGCGGTGACACCGTCTTCCTGGAACCACATGCCGTTGATGGGATAGCTTGGGGAGGGCTCGTCGGATTCGGCCATCATCGGGCCCTGGAAGAACGCCTCGTCCTGGGTGAAGTCGATCGACTTGATGTGCTTCACCTGACGGGCGCCGGGGTTGCCCAGGGATACGAGGGTCATGGGGGCGCCGTCATCCTGGCTTAAGTCCTCGCCGTAGTACTTCAGGGCGATATAGGCGTTCTCGGTGTAGGTGCTCGCCTCCAGGTTCATGGGCGGGAAGGCCTGCCAGCCGTCGTAGCCCGTGGCGTTCACGGCGTTCACGCCGTCGGCCAAACCTCCGCACTGCTCGATGAGGTAGGCCACCGACACACCGGACATGGGGATGTTGGACACGAGCGAGCCGCCGCGGCCGTTGGTGGCGCAGGCGAGCGCCATGGTGAACTCGGTCTGGGGCATGGCAAGAAGTTCGGCCTTCGTGAACGAGCGGGGGTTCTTCACGCCGGTGAGGCTTACGGTGTTCTCCTCGCTGCACACGGCATCGAAGCTGAAGGGCTCGCCGTTCTTCTCGGTGACCTCGGGGCCCCAGTTGTTCACGATGAACACGTCGTCGTGATCGGTGACGGCCTGGTCGAGCTTGACATCGATGGCGGGCGCCTCGTCCTGGGTCATGCCGTTCACAAATCCGCCGAAGAAGCCGCGGGAGTCGACCCAAGCCTGCTCCATCTCGTTGCCGTCGATGTTCGGGTAGCCGCCCAGCGCCGGCTCATCGTAGAAGTCGTCCCACAGCACCAGCTGATAGTCGCCCTGGCCGCCGGCGGAGTTCATGGCATGGCAGCTCCAGCAGTTGCCGTTGGCCTCTTGGAAGACCTTGCTGCCATAGTGGGCCGCATGGATGAGGTCGCCCAGATACGGGCCGGTGAGCGCCGTATGGCCGCGATGGCACGGCTCGCAGTCCTGGTAGGTGAGGGCCTTGTCGTAGCCCACGTGGGTCAGGATGTGCTTGTAGCCGTCCTTCATGTTCATGACATCCCACAGATCCTCGTGGCACGCATTGCAGCCGCGGTTGCCCGCGTTCAGCATGTCGGTGGTGCTGAAGGTGTCGTTGAAGTTCCCAGAGGTCCTATCAGTGAAGTCCGGGTACATTGACGGCGCGGCCTCCTCCGTCGCCTCCGCATCTCCGCCCGTCGCGGCCATGCTCGTGGTGGCTTGGGGCGCGCACCCCCACAGCGCGAGCGCCAGGGCTGCTACGGCCGCCATCACGGCTACGGCCACGAGCAAGCGGGACGTGCCCTTGCTTTCTTGTGCTTTCATCCTCTTCTCCTTCCTTTCCGTTGAAGATGTTTGCCTTTCGCCGATCGGGGCGCATCAAGGGAGGCGTGGTGCGCCCCAGCCGGCAAGCGTCACTTTAAATGCGGGCGGCCGATTGAAAATCAGCAACGTTTGTTGAGGTTGGTCAGCCATCTCAACAACTCTTGTTGATTTCAGGGAAATGCCAGATGATATGATTGAGTCGGCTGAATAGCGCTCGGCGAGGCGCCTCGAGGGTCGCAAGAGGTTGCGTCGGCGATGGCGGCCCGCGGGCGCTTCGTGTTGCGCTGGAAAGAGAGAACCGGTTGCGAGGGGTGGGGTTGAGGAACGTGGATGAGGCAGGGAAGACGACGGCCCGCGCGCTGAGGACATTCGAGGGGGCGCCGAAGGGCTATTGGTGGATCGTCGGGGCGCTCGTGGCGCTGGCGTCGGCCGCCATGCTTCTGCACGAATCGGGAAGCTGGATGCTCGATCTCGCGCCGCTGTGGGGCGCGTCGGTCAACATCCGCGCCTTCTCCTGCGACGCCCATTCGCTCGGACTCGTCTTCGGCTATGCGGTAACGCAGATCAATGGACGGAAGTTCGCCCGCCTGGTCGGCGACGGCCTGTTCTGGCTCATCTTCTTCATCGCGCAAGTGGGCAACGTCCTTCTGTTCTATGGCTGTCTTACGGTGCTGGACGCGCCCTTCGCCATCGTTGCCGTGCAGTTTGTTGGCGCCGCCTCGGGGGCATGGTTTTTCGTGGCCGCCAGCCAGGTGGCGTGCATGGTCGGCCCCGCGCTGTTCATGGGCACCATCGTGGCCGTGGTGGCGCTGACCACCCTCATCGTCCAGGGTCTGTTCAGCATGCTGGAGGCCACCTCGCCTCTGCTGGTCTCAGAGCTTCTGCATCTGGGGCTGGTGGTGGCAGCGGGGCTGTGCCTCGTGAAGGCCATGGCGCCGGGCTCCTGCTTTCCCGAGAGCTACCGTCGCTCGTTTGCGCCCATTCGCACCCGCGAGGACGGAGGAGGGGAGACGACGGAAGAAAAAAGGGGAAGTGCTTCCAGCGACCGACGGCCGGATGACCTCGCGCCCTCGCGCCGACGGGCGCCCCTGTGCGTCCGACTCTTCGTCATCGTCGGCTCCTACGGTATAGTGTTCGGCTTTCTCCACGTCATTCCGCTGGCGCTGCCCTTGGGCGTCGTGGCGCGGGTGGCCTCGTTTCTGGTGGGGGCTGTCGTCGCGCTTGCGCTCTTCATCGTTACGCTCCGTCGCGGGCGCCCCGTGGACGTGTCGCTCATTTGGAACCGCTTCTACCGCTTCGTGTTCCCCGTGGTCTGCGTGGCGGCGCTCTTGGGTCCTCTCACCAACAGCAGCGAGTTTCTGCCGGCTCTTATCATGCAGGCCTGCGCCCTCTACTACTTCGATGCGCTGCTCGCCATGGCCTGCTCGGTCATCGGCCAGGCCATTAACGCCGCTCCGTCCCAGGTGTTCGGACGGGCCTTCCTCATTCGATCGATCGGCTTTCTGCTCGGCAATCTCGTCGGCAGCACGGTGTACGAGCGCGTAGTGCTGGATGCCGCGGCCTTCTCCGTCATCGGCACGGCGGTGTTCGTCCTGCTTGTGCTCGTCACCTTCAACATGAACTCGGAGAAGTACGCCAAGACGGTTTGGGGCCTTCTGCCCCACGAGGATCCGCGCGGCCGCTACGAGCGCACCCGCGATGAGCGCTGCGCGGCTCTGGCGGATCAGTTCGGCCTGACCGAGCGCGAGGCCGAGGTGCTGCGCCTGCTCGCCCGCAACAAGCGTCCCCGCGAGATCAGCGACGTGCTGGTGGTGTCGGTGGCCACGGTGCGCTCGCACGTTCATGCCATTTACACGAAGACGGGCGTGCACTCGGCCGCCGAGCTGGTGAAGCTTGTAGAATGTCCCCAGGACAAAAACTAGAGAAGGGGATTGCCGTGGAAAAGGAGCGTGCGGAAGGCCTGGCGGCTCGTGCGGAGGAGGCCGTGGAAGGCGCGACGGCTCGGGTTGCTGCCGAGGGAGGCGACGGTGCCGCGGTCGTTAGCGACCCGGAGAAGTGCAACACCGTCACGTTCGTGGGGGCCGACGGGATGGAGCAGAGCTTCCCTCTGGACTTTTTGCTGGAGCGCGGCGCCATCGTGGCCAACCGCGTGAACGGCGAGGACATCATGAGCGTCATGGGCGCTACCAATCAGCTGTGGGTGCCGGGGCTGCCGGCCAAGTACTTCGTGCGCGACATCCGCGAGATCCGTTTCACCAATGAGGAGGTGCCCCCGGTCATCGGGCCGTTCGTCGACGACGGCCACGACTACACCAACCGCCCCAACGTGGCGGCGAAGGCGGAGTACGTGGGGCGCGTTGGCGAACCCATGGAGTTTTCCGGCTGGGCCCACGACTTCGACAAGCGCATCATCGCCGTGGAGTTCTCGCTCGATAACGGCGAGCATTGGACGCGCTACGATTTGGGCGACACCACGGCCGACCGCTGGGTGTCCTGGACCTTCGCCTGGACGCCCGAGGCCTCTGGCGCCTACCAGATGAAGGTGCGCTCGGTGAACGAGGACGGCGACGCGTCCCCTATCGCCGCCGTGCACACCTTCGAGGTGTTGTAAGACGCGAGCTGCGTTGATCTATGCTAACGAGGGGTATCTCTCGATGACGCGACTCGATCTTTCTGCAGGGCCGCAATAGGGCCGTAATATCCGCGCAGCGCGCAAACGGGCCCCGGAAGGGGGAGGCTTCCGGGGCCCGTAGGGGAGGGGTAAGGAAAGGTTTGGTGTGAGGCGCTCTAGGCGCAGGCCATCTGCACAAGGGTCTCCAGCGAGACGCCCTCGACCTCGGCGTTGGCGATGGCGCCGCCGCCGGCGACGTTGGTGGCGCAGGAGCAGGCCATCACGTAGGAGGCCGCCCCCTCCTCGCCGGCCAGCTCGTCCGCGGTGGCCGTGAACGAGGCGCCGGGGCCCGCCACGGTGATGGCCGCGGCCTTGGCGGTCTCGCAGCCGTAGGTGGGCAGCGACGCGCACAGCGTGGCCGCCGCCTTGCAGAACACCCCGCTGATCTCGGCGTTGGCGGTCACGGCGTCCTGATCGTAGCTGAAGGAGCCCTCCACGGTGCGTGCGCCGGGGGCCTCGGGGGCCGCGGAGTCCGAGGCAGCCGTGACGACCGGCATGGCCGGCGCGGGCGCGGCCGAATCTACCGTGGCGGCCTGGGCCACGCCGGCGCCCCCGGAGATGAGGGCCACGGCGCTCATCACGCCGCCGAGTGTCTTAATCGTTTGGGATTTCATGAACGTCACCGTCCCTTTCTTACTCGGAAACATGGACGAACAGAGGCACGGAGAAGGGCATCTCGTTGCCAAGGTCGTCCGTGGCTGCCATCTTGACCAAGTAGGTACCGGCCTTTGCGGGCGTCCAGTCCATGGAGAAGTTGACCCATTGGTAGGGATCGAAATCGGGCACTTCCTTGTCCACGTCGTACTCGACCCAGGAGGTTCCCATGTCGAAGCTGAACTTGATCGTATCCAGGTTGCCCCACATGCGGTTCCAGCTGTACATGGCACCCGTGAGATTCACCGGCTCGCCAACTTTGGCCTCGACGCCGTGCTCCTGGAACCACATGCCGTTGATGGCGTAGTTGGGGGTGGGCTCGTCCGATGCGCCCATGAGTGCGGCCGTGAACGGCTCGTCATCGTGCATGAAGTCGATTTGCTCGACGTGCTTGACCTGCCATGCGCCGATATTGCCAAGGGAGATGAGTACCATGGGGGCGCCGTCGTCTTTGGAGAGCTCCTCGCCGTAGTACTTGAGGGCGATGTAAGCATCTTTGGAATAGGTGCTGGCCTCTACGGGCATTGCGAAGGACTTCCAGCCGTCGGAGGCGGTGGCCACAACGGCGTTGCTGTCGTCGAGAAGGCCGCCGCACTGTTCGATGAGGTATTCCATGGAAACACCCGACATGGGGATGTTCGACACGAGCGAGCCGCCGCGTCCGTTGGTGCCGCAGGCCAAGGCCATGGAGAACTCGGTCTGGGGCATGGCGAGCAGCTCTTCTTTCGTCCACGTCTTCGGATTCTTCACGCCGGTGATCGTCAAGGTATTGTCCTCGCTGCACACTTCGTTGAAGTCGAAGGGCTCGCCGTTCTTCTCGGTCACTTCCTCGCCCCAGTTGTTCACGATGAAGACATCCTCATGATCGGTGACGTCTTGGGCGAAGCTGACGGATATGGTGGGGTTCTGCTCGGTGTCCATGCGATTGTTGAATCCTATGGCATCGCTGGAATCCTTGCCACGAACGCTCAGCCAGTAGCGGGTGGTCTCGTCGTTGGCGATGTTGGGGTAGCCGCCCAGCGCCGGGCTGTCGTAGAAGTCGTCCCAGAGCATGAACTGGTAGTCGCCTTGGGAGCCGGCGGAATCCATGGCGTGGCAGCTCCAGCAGTTGCCGTTGGCCTCGACAAACTGCTCGCTGCCGTAATGGGCGGCATGCAGCAAGTCGCCGAGGTAGGGCCCGGTGAGCGTCGTGTGACCGCGATGGCATGGCTCGCAGTCCTGGTAGGTGAGCGCCTTGTCGTAGCCCACGTGGGTCAGGATGTGGTTGTAGCCCTCCTTCGTGTTCATGATGTCCCACAGATCCTCGTGGCACGAGTTGCATCCGCGGTTGCCGGCGTTCAGAAGCTCGGTAGTCTGATAGGTGTCGTTGAAGAGCCCCGAGCTCTTCTCGGTAAAGTCGGGGTACAATCCGACTACTGCCTCCTCGCTCGCCGCTGCTTCTTCGGCGCCTCCTGTGCTGCTGAGCTCGGCATGGGGCGCGCAGCCCCAAAGGGCCAGGGCGAGGCCGATGACGGCCGCCATGACGCCGAGGGCTGCGAGCAGGTGCCTGCGTCGCTGGTTTGCTGTCGTGTCCATCCTCTTCTCCTTCCTTGTTAGGAACCAACTCTGTCCGCCTTCGCCTGGCTGCTTGGTGGCGCAGCTGCGGGAGGCGGTGCTTAAAAGTCTAGGGAGAGGGCGCCCTCGCCGTGATCGCCAAAGAATGCGGAGATGGCAAAATCTCCTCCTCAATTTTTGAGGATATCGAGAAAAGCCTGATGAGAGCCTATGCCTGAGCCGTATTTTCGCTGGGGTTGTGTGGTAGTCTCCTCTTGTGCGATAGGGCTCGAATGCGCTGGTGACGAGGAGGGCGAGGGTTGTGGAAGCTTTGTTGGGAAAGGCGGAAGAGCGCAAGAGCGGGAAATCGTCAGCGTCGCGCCCCAAGGGCTATTGGGCCGCCTTCGGCGCTTGTGTCCTGCTCGTCTCGTCGGCCCAGCTGCTGCACGAGTCGGCGAGCTGGTCTCTGGACTACGGCACGGTGCTCGGGACGTTCATCAATCTGCGCGCCCAGTCATGCAACGCCCACGCCGTCGGACTCATCTTGGGCTACGCTTTGGCTCAGATGCGCCCCGACCGACTGAGGGCTATCGCTCTGAACGACCGCTTCTGGGTGTTTTTCTTCGCGCTGCAGACGGCCAATGTCATGGCGTTCTATTGGTCGGTGGGGACCTCCAATGTGATGACTATGATAATTGTGCAGGTGGCGGGGGCTGCTTCGGGTGCCTTCTTCTTCGCGCTGAGCTGTCAGGCGACTGCCGGAGTGGGCGCGCGAGTGTTCCTCGCGACCGTCGTAGCGCTTGTGGCTCTTACTACGCTCACGGTCCAAGGACTGTTCAGCATCTTGGAGGCCGGTGCCCCGGCTTTGGTTTCCGAAATACTCCATATGGCGCTTGTTGCCGGATCTGCCGCCTGTTTTGTTCGGGCTATGGGGGCGGGTGCCTGCTTGCGAGTGCAATTCGAACGCGAGCCCTATGCTCCGATGGGAGCGCCGCGACGCAGGGGGGAATCGCAGGGTCGTCATCGTGGAGCGCCCTCTTTCGCCCTGTTCCTCATCATAGGCGCCTACGGGGCAGTGTTCGGATTCCTCCACGTGGTACCTCTAGCTCTGTCCCTAGATGTCTCGAGCCGTGTCACGGCGTTCCTCTTCGGTGCGGTAGCGGCCCTCGGGCTGTTCTCGGCGACGCTTCGGCAAAGTGACGGCACTGATGTGGTGCGTCTCTGGAACCGTTTCTATCAATACGTTTTCCCCATCGTCACGGTGGCGGCTCTCCTCGGTCCTCTTACCATGGACACGGAGTTTCTTCCGCTTCTCATTTTGCAGGCGTGCGCCCTGTACTATTTCGATGTTCTGCTCGCCGTTGCGAGCTATACCATTGCTCGTGTCATCAAAGCCTCTCCGACGCAAGTGTTCGCCCGCGCGTTTCTCGTCAAGTCAGCGGGATTCTTTCTGGGGTGCTTAGTGGGATTCGGTGTGCATGAGAGCGTCGTTCTCGACGAGACCGCTTTCAGCGTCATCGGTGCTGCCATCTTCGTGATACTGTCCCTGGTCACTTTCCACACCAATTCGGAGAAGTTTGCCAAAACGGTTTGGGGCCTTCTTCCTCACGAGGACGCCCATGGAAAGTTGGCGAGCCGGCGGGCGGAGTGCTGCCGCCGTCTGGCCCGATCTTCTGGCTTGACCGACCGTGAGGCGGAGATACTCGAGTACCTAGTCGCAGGAAAGAGGCCGAAGGAAATCAGTGAAATGTTGGTGGTGTCCATCACCACGGTGCGGTCTCATGTGCGAGCTATTTACGCGAAGACCGGGGTTCACTCCCATGGCGAGTTGATGCACCTTCTGGACGAAAAGTAGGTGTGGAGGGTATTTGCGGGGGTGCCCTCTTGGTTCCTTATCGTGTATCTTAAGGATCGAGAGAAAAGCGCCCGGGCGGGGCGCCGGGTGTTGGGAGGAACCATGGCCTTCGTGGAATTCGCCGACGTGAGCAAGATCTACCAGATGGGCGAGGTGGAAGTGGCCGCCGTGCGCGACATGAGCTTCACTATCGAGCGGGGCGAGTTCGTGGTCATCGTGGGGCCCTCCGGCGCCGGCAAGACGACGCTTTTGAACATGCTCGGCGGCATGGACTCGGCCACCTCCGGCACCATCACGCTGGACGGCGCGCGCGTCAGCTCCTTCAACCGCAAGCAGCTCACCCAGTACCGCCGCCACGATATCGGCTTCGTCTTCCAGTTCTACAACTTGGTGCAGAATCTGACGGCCCGCGAGAACGTGGAGCTGGCAAGCCAGATCTGCCGCGACCCCCTTGATGCCGACGAGGTGCTGGCAGCGGTGGGCCTGGCCGACCGGGTGCGCAACTTCCCCGGGCAGCTGTCCGGCGGCGAGCAGCAGCGCGTCGCCATCGCCCGCGCCTTGGCGAAGAACCCCAAGCTCCTTTTGTGCGACGAGCCCACCGGTGCTCTGGACTACGAGACGGGCAAGGCCATCCTGAAGCTTCTGCAGGACACCTGCCGCGACACGGGGCGCACGGTCGTGGTCGTCACCCACAACAGCGCGTTCACCGCCATCGCCGACCGTGTCATCCACGTGCGCGAGGGCTCCGTGGCCGCCGTGGAGCTGAACGAGGCGCCCCTTTCCGCTGACGTGCTGGAGTGGTAGCGTGAAGGCGTTCAACAAAGATATTGTCCGCTCCATCCGCCACTCGCTCGGGCGCTTTGTCGCCATTGCCGCCATCGTGGCGCTGGGCTGCGGCTTCTACGCCGGGCTGCGCATGACGGCGCCGGATATGAAGCTGGCGGCCGACGCCTACTACGACAGCACCGATCTCATGGACATCCGCGTCGTCTCTACCTTGGGTCTCACGGATGAGGACATCGAGGCCCTGCGCGATGTGCCTGGCGTCTCGGGCGTGGAGGCGGCCTATTCCGCCGATGTGCTGGCCACCCTGAACGACGAGCAGTACGTGATGCGCGTGCACTCGCTGTCGCCTTCGGCGGCGACGGCGGTGAAGACGGACGCGGGCGCCATCTCCTCCGATGACGCGAATTATCTCAACCGGCTCGATCTGGTGGAAGGCCGTTGGCCCACCTCGGCCAACGAGTGCGTCATCTTCAACGACCGCGTTATGAGCGGCCCCTCCTCGTTGGGGGACACGGTGACGGTTGATCCGTCGGTGGGCAACGTGCAGGACACGCTGGCGGAAACCGAGTTCACCGTGGTGGGACGCGTGCACTCGCCGCTCTACGTCAGCTCGACGTCCATGGGCACCTCCACCATCGGCTCGGGCACCATCGAGCAGTTCATGTACGTGCTGCCGGAGGCCTTCGATGCGGACATGCCCTACGTGGAGGCCTACGTCTCCGTGGAAGGGGCGGCAGAGCTTCCCGCCGACAGCGATGCCTACGACGATCGCGTGGCCGGCGTTGTGGCCGCCATCGAGGGCATCGCGCCGGCTCGGGAGCAGGCCCGGGTGGATGACCTGAAGGCCGAGGCCCAGGCCGATTTGGATGAGGCGCGAGCGGAATACGAAAAAGAGGAGGCCCGCGCGAAGACCGAGCTCGCCGATGCCCGCGCCGAGTTGGATGCGGCCAAGGAGGAGCTGGACGAGGGCCAGCGCAAGCTGGATGCAGCCGCTTCCACGCTTTCTGCGAGCGAGAAGAAGATCAAGGACGGCGAGAAGGAGTACGCCCAGGGCACGGCATCGCTTTCCAAGCGCAAGGCCGACGCCGAGGCGCAGTTCGCCGAGGCCGAGCAGCAGATCGCCGCCAATGAGGCGAACCTCGCCGAGGCCAATGCGGCATTGCCGACGCTGCAGGACGCCCTGGCCCAGGCCGAGGCCGCCTTGCAGGTGCCGAACCTTCCCGCCGAGCAGCGCGCGGAGCTTGAGGCGACCCGCGCCGACCTGGAGCAGAAGATCGCCGACATTGCGGCTGCGGCGACGGCCTTGGAGGAGGCGAAGACGCAGCTGGCGCAAGAGCGCGCCTCCGCCGACGCGCAGATCGCCGCGGCTCAGGCTCAGCTCGATCAGGCCAAGACGAGCGTCGAGGAGGGCAAAAAGCAGCTGGAGGAGGGCAAGGCGGAATACGAACAGGCCAAAGCCGACTTGGAGGCGGGTCGGGCCGAGTACGAGCAGGGCGTGGCCGACTACGACGCCGCTGCGGCCGAGGCTAACGAGGAGCTGGACAAAGCGGAGCAGGAACTCGCCGACGCCCAGAAGGAGATCGACGACATCGAGCCGCCGGATTGGCTCGTCATGGACCGCACGAAGAACTTCGGCGTGGTGAGCTTCGCCTCCGACGCCGACCGCATCGACGCCATCGCGTCGTTCTTCCCCTTCATCTTCTTCCTTGTGGCGGCGCTCGTGGCTCTTACCACCATGACCCGCATGGTGGAGGAGGAGCGCATGCTCATCGGTACCTTCAAAGCGCTCGGCTACTCGCGGGCGCGCATCACGTCGAAGTACCTCATCTACGCCGCCTTGGCCGCAGGGCTCGGCAGCGTCATCGGCATCGCGGTGCTCTCCCAGGTGCTGCCCTGGGTCATCATGGAGGCCTACTCCATCGTCTACTACGTGCCCCGCGCCGCCATGCCCATCGACTGGCCCATCGCGCTCGCCGCGGCCGGACTCGGCATCGGCATAACGCTATTGGCCACTTGGGCTGCCGCCGCGGCCACCCTGCGCGAGACCCCGGCCGCCCTCATGCAGCCGCCGGCGCCCAAGGCCGGCAAGCGCATTCTGCTGGAGCGCGTCGGGCCCCTGTGGCGCCGTCTCTCGTTCTCGTGGAAGGTGACGTTCCGCAACATCTTCCGCTACAAGCGCCGTCTCGTCATGACGTGCGTGGGCATTGCCGGCTGCACAGCGCTTCTGCTGACGGGCCTGGGGCTGCAGAATTCCATCAACGACATCATCGACGTGCAGTACGGCGAGCTGGTGGACTACAACGTCGTCATCTCCGAGAAGGACGATGCTGCAGATGACGAGCGCGAGGCTGCCGCCGCCCTTCTGGGCGACGCCGAGAAGCTGCCCGTGGCCGTCCGCGCCACCGAGACCTCCATGATCGCCCAGGGCGCCGACGGCACCGAGGCCATGACCACCATCGTGGCGCCGTCCGACCCCGAGGCGTTCAAGGAGCTGTGGCACTTCCGCACCCGCGAGGGCCACGATGAGGTGGGGCTGACCGATGCCGGCGCCATCGTCACCGAGAAGCTGGCGACCAAGCTGGGACTTTCGGTGGGCGACGCCATCGTGTTCGCCGAGCAGGACGATTTGGGCAACGCCACGGCGACGACCTATTCCGTGCCCGTGATGGGCATCATCGAGAACTATATCGGTGATTATGCCTTCATGACGCCGGAGACCTACGCGCGCACCTTCGGGGAAGAGCCGGACAACCTCACGGTGTACGCCCGGGCCACCACCGACGAGGGGGAGCGCTCTGCGCTCTCCGAGGCCCTGCGCGCTACGAGGGCGGTGGACACCGTGGCCTTCAACGACGAGGTCATCGACTCTTACAAGCAGATGCTGCGCTCGGTGAACATGGTCGTGGTGGTGCTTGTGGTGGCGGCGGCCGCGCTCGCGTTCATCGTGCTGTACAACCTGACGAACATCAACATCACCGAGCGGGCCCGGGAAATCGCCACGTTGAAGGTACTCGGCTTCACGCCCCGCGAGGTGAACGCCTACATCTTCCGCGAGATCGTGCTTCTGGCTATGCTGGGCGCGCTTGTGGGCCTGGGCCTCGGCGTGGTGCTGGAGGGCTTCGTCGTGGTGACGGCGGAGGTGGATCAGGTCATGTTCGGGCGCACCATTCACTGGGATAGCTTCGTCATCGCCTTCGTTCTCACCATGGTGTTCACCGCCGTCGTCATGCTCGTCATGCGCCCCAAGCTCGCCCATATCGACATGGTGGAGAGTCTGAAGTCCAACGAGTAGCTCTTTTGCCGCAAAAACCATGCATTTGTACGGTTTTTGTGCGTGAAACGGGGGTGCGGACGTTTTTTCGTACCTCCTAGACGGCGTAGCCGAGCGACGCGCGGTACTCGTCGGGGCTCAGCCACCCCAGGGACCTCTTGATCCTGCCCGAGCAATAGTAGCGCAGGTAGGCGTCGAGCCGGCGGCCGAACTCGGCCACGGGCACGCCCTCCCAGTCCCTGCAGTGGAAGAACTCGTTCTTCAGGCGCCCGAAGAACCCCTCGCAGGCGGCGTTGTCGGGGCTGCAGCCCTTGGCGGACATGGAGCGGACCAGGCCGGCCCCCTCGCACAGCGCGACCCAGCCGGGCCAGCGGTAGTGGCCGCCCCGGTCGCTGTGCACCACGGTGCGGGCGCCCGCGCGCCTGGCGGCGACCGCGTCCGCGAGCGAGCCGTTGGCCAGGGCCGCCGTGGGCGACGGCCCGATCCTCCACCCGGCCGGCCTGCCGTCGAAGCAGTCCACGACGGCGCTCAGGTACGCCTTGCCGGCCGGGATGCGGAACTCGGTGATGTCGGTGACCCACAGCTCGTCGGGGGCCGGCGCCGAGAAGTCGCGGGCCACGAGGTTGGGAGGGGCGGCCGACACCTCGCCGGCGTAGGAGCTCCAGCGCCTGCGGCGGCGGTTGTAGACGACCTCGAGGCCCTCCTCCCGCATCAGGCGGCGCACCACCTTCTCCGAGACCCGCTAACACCCTCGCGGCGCAGGCGCGCCCACACGGTGCGGTAGCCCCAGTTGCGCGAGCCCTCCTCGAACAGCTCCCGCACCCGCGCCCTGAGCGCGGCGTACTTGTCGGGGCGGCCCAGCCGCGCCCGCCGGTACTCATAGGAGCTCGAGATCCTCAAGAAAGCGGTGATCTCGCGGAGGGGCAGGCCTGTCGCCGCGCGCAATCTCTCGCCCAGCTCGCACTTTCTCCTGTTCGACATCGAACCCGGGTGCGAGCCTGCCCCTTTTAGGTCGTCCAACACCGCCCTGAGCAGCTGGTTCTCGGTCATGGCGGCCTCGTAGGCCGCCCTCTCCGCCTCGTTCAACGGCTCCTCCTTCGCGTCCGGAGGGGCCATCCTAGCACGCCGGCGTGGAGGCCGGGCGGAGGGGGCGCGCCTCCCGTGCGGGAGCCGCCCCCGGGCCCAGTACCCCACCGTGCCGCGGCTGGCCCCGCAGAGCTCGGCGGCCTCCTGCTGCGACATGCCCTCCTCCAGGGCGAGGAGGGCGAGCTCGACCACATCCCTGTCGTACATGCGGACTCCTTCCCGGACCATTCCTCGGTCCAAGTTTTTGTCCGCACCCCCAACCGTACACGAACCCATAAAACGTGGCGTTTGCGCCAAGAAAGCCATGCAAAAGTACGGTTTTTGTGGCGGCGGGATAAGACTTGCAGAAAAGGTGTCATCCCGGAGTTGCCCCGTAGGGAAAGGGCCATGCCCTTTCCGCCTTTTGTCGTGGAGTGAAACAGTGCCCCGGAGGGGTGTCTCATCTTCGGGGGCCGTCCCTGCGCGAATGCGCCTAATGGCTATCGGAAGATGAGACACCCCTCCGGGGCACTGTCTCATGCGGGCAGAGCCTTTGCCCACGGGCCCCTGAGACTCCAAGCTCCCGTAGGGAGGGGGCTCTGTTCCTTCCGCTCAACCAGGAACGCCTCTCTTCCTCGGTCGGGCGGCAAGGGCATGGCCCTTGCCCTACGAGAGGGATGCCGCACCGATGCACATTTGGGCACCCTCGCGTCCGCGATGCCGTGACGATGCACAAATGCGCATTCTCGCGTTCCGAATCCGCCCTTTGGAGGCTTCTCGCGTCCGTTCGATGCCGCACCGATGCACATTTGGGCATTCCCGCGTCCGCGATGCCGCGACGATGCACATTTGGGCACCCTCGCGTCCGTGGCTCGGAGCGTTCCTGTCGGAAGGGCGGGAATTATGGGCTTCGGAACGCGTGGCGGGGGTGGGGGCGGTGCTGTGCTACCATTACGGCCGAGAAAAGGGCGGCCCGGGGCCGTCAAGACCATCCGATAGGAGAAAACCGAACCATGCATGTTGTCGAAAGCAAGCCGGTCAACGGCGTCATCAAGCTGGACTGCGAGGCCACGGCCATCGAGGTGAACAACGCCCTGCGCGAGGCCGGCGAGGCCTTCGCCGCTTCCATGGGCGTGCGCCCGCTGCCGGGCAAGTCGCTCGAGGACTCCGTGAAGGAGACCCTCGGCATCGCCGATCTGGACAAGATCATCGAGGCTCAGGCCATCGAGGTGCTCGTGCCCCGCGCCCTCGACCGCCGCAACCTCGTGCCGGCCTTCCCGCCGAAGGCCACGCCCACCACGAAGTTCGAGCGCGGCAAGAAGTTCTCGTTCTCGCTGAACGTCACCGTGAAGCCCACCTACGAGCTTTCCAGCTACGAGCCGGTGGAGATCACTGTGGATCCCTTCTTCTTCGACGAGACGCCCGTCAAGCAGCAGCTGGACGAGCTGGCGAAGAACTCGGTCATCTACGAGGCCACCGACGCCAAGCCGCTCACGGCGGGAGACGCCTGCTCCATCGCCATGAAGTGCTACGACGACGGTGAGGAGATCAAGGCGCTCACCTGCGAGGATCGCACCTACATCATGGGCCGCGGCTACATGCCCGAAGGCTTCGACGAGAACCTGCTCGGCATGGAGCCGGGCCAGACCAAGGAGTTCACCTTCGAGGCGCCGCTCGGCATGGAAAACGGCGAGGTGGTGAACAAGCCCATCAACTGCACTGTCACCGTGAAGGAAGTGCAGAAGGAGGTCGTGCCGATCATCGACGACGCCTGGGTGAAGGCGAACATGCCCATGTTCGCGAGCCTGGAGGCCCTGAAGGCTGACATGCGCCGCGTCTTCGAGGCCCAGCAGCGCGAGAACTACGAGGGCTACGTGCAGCAGATGGCCGTGGGCGCGCCCGCCGTTTCGAGGGCCGCATCGCCGACGAGATCTACGAGGCCACGCGCGATCAGCTGATGAACAACCTGCGCATGGAGTTGCAGCAGGCCGGCATGACCTGGGAGCAGTTCGTTGAGGCCAACGGCGGCGAGCAGCAGTTCGGCATGATGCTCATGATGCAGACCCGCGAGGTGCTCGTGCAGGGCTTCTGCCTCGATGCGGTGTTCCGTCACGAGAAGATGACGCTCACGGACAAGGACCTGGAAGACGCCTGCCTGGGCATGAACCCCCAGGGCAACGCGGCCATGATGCTCAAGCAGCTTGAGGACTCGGGCCGCGGCTTCGCCCTGCGCGAGACCGCCGAGCGCCTGAAGGCCGCCCGCTTCGTGCAGAAGAACGCGAAGATCACCGTCCGCGAGGCCGCTCCGGCCCCGGCTGCCGAGCCCGCCGCCGACTCCGACACCTCGGCCGAATAACCCGTAGGGCAAGGGCCATGCCCTTGCCGCACGGGCGGAGCGGAGAACGGAAAGGGCATGGCCCTTTCCCTACGGGCGGCACCCGAAGAGAAAGCTTCTATGGCGAAAAAGAACACACGCAATAACTCGAAAGCGGCCGGCGAGACTGCCGTGCCGCTTTCGGCGTTTCTGCCCACGACGCGGGCCGAGGCCGACGCCCGGGGCTGGGGCCAGCTCGACTTCGTCTACGTGTCCGGCGACGCTTACGTGGACCACTCCTCCTTCGGGCCGGCCATCATCACCCGGGTGCTGGAATCCCACGGCTACAAGGTGGGCATCATCGCCCAGCCCGATTGGAACGACCCGGAAAGCGTGGCCGTCTTCGGCGAGCCGCGCCTGGGCTTCCTCGTGTCCGCCGGCAACATGGATTCCATGGTGAACCACTACACGGTGAACAAGAAGCACCGCCACGAAGACGCCTACAGCCCGGGCGGCGAAGCGGGCCGGCGCCCGAACCACGCGGCCGTGGTCTATTCCAACCTCATCCGCCGCACCTTCAAGAAGACGCCCATCATCCTGGGGGGCATCGAGGCCAGCCTGCGGCGCCTGGCCCACTACGACTACTGGTCGGACACGCTGAAGCGATCCATCCTCATGGATTCCGGGGCCGACCTTGTGTCCTACGGCATGGGGGAGCGCTCCATCGTGGAGATCGCCGATGCCCTGGCCTCGGGTCTTTCCGTCGCCGACCTCACCTTCATCGACGGCACGGTGTACCGCACGCGCTCGCTGGACCATGTGGTCGACTACGTCATGCTGCCCAGTTGGGAGGAGGTGTCGGCCAGCAAGCGCGCCTTCGCGGAAAGCTTCGCCGAGCAGTACCGGGCGAGCGACCCCATCACGGGAAAGCGGCTGGTGGAGGCCTACCCCCATGGCGTCTATGTGGTGCAGAATCCCCCAGCGCTGCCTCTTTCCACCGCCGAGCTGGACGCGGTCTACCGGCTGCCCTTCACGGGCCGGTGGCATCCCTCCTACGACGCATCCGGCGGCGTGCCGGCGCTTTCCGAGATGCGCTTCTCGCTCACCAGCTGCCGGGGCTGCTTCGGCGAGTGCTCGTTCTGCGCGCTCACGTTCCACCAGGGCCGCATCGTGACGGCCCGGTCCCAGGAGTCCATCGTCGAAGAGGCGGAAAGGATGACGGCCGAGCCCGACTTCAAGGGCTACATCAACGACGTCGGCGGCCCCACGGCGAACTTCCGCGCCCCGGCCTGCGCCAAGCAGCTGAAGGCCGGCGCCTGCACCGACAAGCGCTGCCTGGGCAGCGAGCCCTGCCGTGCCCTGCGCGCCGACCACCGCGACTACGTGGGGCTTCTGCGCCGCTTGCGGAAACTGCCCGGTGTGAAGAAGGTGTTCGTACGGTCCGGCATCCGCTTCGACTACGTGCTGGCCGACCGCGAAGGTGGCGAGACGTTTTTGCGCGAGCTGGTGGATCACCACGTCTCCGGCCAGCTGCGCGTGGCTCCCGAGCACGTGTCCGACACGGTGCTCGCCGCCATGGGCAAGCCGCCGCGGGCCGTCTACGACCGCTTCTGCGAGGCCTTCGACGACCTCAACCGCGAGGCGGGCAAGAAACAGTACATCGTGCCCTACCTCATGTCCTCGCACCCCGGATCCACCCTGAAGGAGGCAGTGGAGCTGGCCGAGTACGTGCGCGACATGGGCTTCAACCCCGAGCAGGTGCAGGACTTCTACCCCACGCCGTCCACCATTTCCACCTGCATGTACTACACGGGCCTCGACCCGCTGACCATGGAGGAAGCCTACGTCCCGCGCACGCCTCACGAGAAGGCCCTGCAGCGCGCCCTCATCCAGTACCGCAACCCCGCCAACTACGATCTGGTGCGCGAGGCCCTGGTGAAGGCCGGCCGCAGCGACCTCATCGGCTGGGACGAGAAGGCCCTCATCCGCCCCAAGCGACCCAAGGCAACGGGGGAGGGCGGCAATGGAAAGCGTGCTGGCAAGGGCCCGAAGCGCGATCAGCGCGGCGGCGCCTCCGCCGCCAAGGGCGCCCCGCGCCCGGCCCAATCCCAGCGTCCCGGCAAGCCCCCGAAGGCCAACGGCCGCAAGGGCGGTATCCGCAAGGGTCGGTGAGGTGGGCCGCACTCGTTTGCCGCTATGAGCGTTAGCAAAGTTAGCATTTGTTAGCATAGTTAGCTTTTGTTAGCAAAGTTAGCAAGTGCGATCCCCTAAGGGTCGGAGACCGGTCGGTGCTTTACCGCTGGCGCGCGGCAAGGTCGTCGTGAAGGCTGCGGCGCAGGGCGGCGATGGTCTGGCGGTAGGTCTCGGTGCCGTAGTCGTCGCCGAACAGCTGCCGCAGCATCTCCTCGGTGCCCTCGGCGATGAGCGAGGCGCACTGCAGGCCGAGGGACGTCACCGTGATCTGCCTCTCGCGCTTCGTCGCGCCGGTCGCGCGGGTGACGAGGCCGGCGGACTCCGAACGGGCCAGGGTGCGCGAGAGGGTGGGGGCGTCGAAGGCGAGAAGGCGGCGGGCCTCCTTGGCCGAAATCGGCTCGTCGCTGCTGGCCGCCGCCAGCAGCAGGTGGCCCTGCTGGGCGGTGACGAGGTTCTGCTTGCAGATGGTGGCGAAGTTCGAGGCCACTTGCTGGCAGATGATGAGGAAGGCGCTGTCGCCGCGGGCGAGGTGGCCCACGGTGCGGTTCTTGTTCAATCGTACGCAAGCGCTGTAGAGCAGCGCCATGGCCTGGATGCGCAGCTGTCCTGAAAGAGGGGCGAGGGCCCGCTTCGCCACTTGGACGAGCGCGTGGTCGAGCCGCCCGAGCAGCGCGCGCCCCTCGGGGGTGAGGGCGACCATGGTGGCGCGCCGATCGTCCTCCGACTCGGCCTTCGCCACGGTGCCGTCGGCCGCCATGCGTGCCACGCCCTCGGCCACGGTCGTGTAGTTGAGCTCAAGCGTCTCAACGACGGCGGAGAGCGGGACGGGATCGGGCCGGTCGAGCATGAGGAGAATCCAGTACTGGTTGATCGTCGTGCTGCCCTCGCGGCGCAGCGCGCCGATGGCAGTGCTCCGCCACCGATCGAGCACCATTTCCGCTTCGATGGCGCCCCCTCGTTCCGTTGATGACATGGCCCCTCCTTGCCTTGCATGCGTACCCATAATAAAACTTTCCTGGCAAAGCGGCGGATTAGTCCAATTGCGCAAGCTTTTGCCCTGAATCGAAAATCGCTGAGGAAAAAACGCGGAATTTCGCCGCATGACGGCGAATGCGCGGCCCTGATCAGGTGAAAGAGCGCGACCAATCTCCCGTCGCCTTCGCCGGCGTCCCCGCTCTGCACCCAGGTGCCGTGTCAACAATTGCTCCAATGACGCAAGTTTTGTTTCCCGTGGCCGCCGATTCTATGATTTTCGCCGTTGTAACCCCACACGAAAGGAGAGAGGGATGGGGAACTACGAAGAGGAGAAGGTGCGGGGCGGCATGGACCGTCGCTCGTTCTTCAAGCTCGGCGGGCTGACCGCCGGCATGGCCGCGTTCGCCGGCATGGCCGGCTGCGCGCCCCAGCAGGAGATGGCCGACACCGGTGGCGACAACGAGACGGTCGCGGCCCGGGTGCCGTACTCCGTGTTCGAGACCGACATCCTGATCATCGGCGCCGGCTTCGGTGCGAGCTACGCGGTGGATGCGGCGCGCAAGGCCGGCAAGAACGTGATCATGGTTGACAAGGGCCCCTACGGCTACAGCGGAGCCTTCGGCATGAGCTTCGACATCATGCACACCTGGGATCCGAACTCGCCGACCTATAAGAGCGAGGACGACATCCCGAACAGCGGCTTCTTGCGCGATGAATCCCTGTACCGCGCCGCCTTCATGGAAAGCGAGCTGGGGGACACCCCCGATGTCTGCATCGCCAATTTCGGCGAGGTCTGGTCGGCCCGCAACGAGGACGGGACGCCGTTCTACCTGTACGACTTTCCGAACATCCGCGGCATCGAGCACTCCATGGCGCGCCAGTGGTCGGATCACTTCCGCGCCCTTGACTACGTGATGATTCATGACCGCACTATCATCACCGACCTCATCATCGAGGACGGCCGCTGCCTGGGCGCCATGGGCGTGCATGTTCCCACCGGCGAGTACCGCGTGTTCCGCGCCAAGGCCACGCTGGCGGCCACGGGCGGCTCCACCCAGTTCTATGGCTGGAACTCCACGTCCTGCACGTCGAACAACGTGTGCGACAACACCGGCGACGTGGAGATGTCGCTTCTGCGCCACGGCGGCAAGGTGGCCAACGCCGAGTTCTGCACCTACGACATGATGGGCGCCTTCCCCCGCAGCTTCGTTGCCTCCGAGGGCTCCATGGTGGGCGCCGACAGCGTGCATTCTGGCGACCTCATGGACAAGGACGGCAACTACCTGAAGGACGACCCGGAGCTGGCCGAGCTGCTCGGTTCCCAGGAGGGCGTTATCCAGGCGGCCTGCATTGTCGTCGATCGCGGTCAGGGTTCCGAGAACGGCGGCATCTACCTCGATTGCAAGCCCGAGTCCCTGTCCACCATGCGCTGGATGTACCAGCGCAACGCGGCGCTGCTGAAGGAGAAGTTCGGCTTCGACTTCACCGAGCAGCCCGTGGAGGTCGTGCCCGAGATGTACGAGCACAGCGGCGAGATGCTGGTCGACGAGAACGCCATGTGCATCGATGTCGAAGGCCTGTTCGGCGTCCGTTCCAACACCGGCGCCGAGGGCGGCAACAACAACACCGCCAACCGCCGTATGGGCCGCTACGCCATGAAGAAGGCGCTGGAGTACATCGACTCCTACGAGGAGCCCGCGGCCGTGACCTATGAGTCCGTGGCCGCCGAGATCGAGCGTTTGGAGGATCTGCGCACCCGTCAGACCGACGACCCCATCCGCCCCATCACCGTGCGCCGCAGCATCCAGTACGCCTGCGCCCAGGCCGCTCGCCCCTCCCGTCCCACGGAGGTGCTCGAGGAGGCCAAGGCCGAGCTCGATCGCATCATGACCGAGGACGTGCCCCGCATGGCCTGCGCCGACGACAGCCTGGTGTACAACGCCGACTGGAAGGACGCCATCGAGACCCTCAACTTGCTCGATCTGGCCCGCCTGTTCGTGTACGCCTCCCTGGAGCGCCAGGAGAGCCGTGCCTCCCTCATCCGCCCGGAGTACCCGGAGACCGACGATGAGAACTGGGCGTGCGCTCTGGCCTACACCCGCGCCGAGGACGGCACCCTGTCCTACGAGAAGATCGCCTACTAGTTCATAAGAAGGAGCCTACGCTATGAAGATCACTGTCAAGCGCTACGATCCCTCGAAGGACAACGCGCCCTACGAGACCACCTACGAGGTGCCCCACGACGACGAGTACATGACCCTGCTGCAGGCCCTCGTGTACATCCACGAGAACGAGGAGCCGCTGGCCTTCGACTTCTCCTGCCGCGGACGCATGTGCGGCCGCTGCGCCATGATGCTCGACGGCAAGCCGGTGCTGGCCTGCGTCGAGCCCCTCTCCGACGGCTCCCACACCGTCGAGCCTCTGGAGGGCGTGCCGGTGGTGAAGGACCTCATCGTGGACAAGAGCCAGGTGCAGGCCCGCATCGCCGAGACCTACAAGCGCGTGCGTGTCGCCCCGCTTAAGGCCGAGGACCTCAACGAGTACAACATGGAGCACGAGGCGGAGCTGTTCGGCATCAACTACTGCGCCCGCTGCCAGGTGTGCACGGCCGGCTGCCCGGCCCGCGCCATGGACCCCGAGTACATCGGCCCCTCCCACATGCTAGCCGTGGCCTTCCGCCACTTCGACGCCTACGACCAGGCCGACCGCATCGTCGAGGCCGTCCAGGGCGGCCTGTGGGACTGCACCATGTGCGGCACCTGCACCTCGCTGTGCAACCAGCTGGAGATCGACCACCTGACCATCTGGCAGAAGCTGCGCGACGCCGCCACCGAGCGCGGCCTCATCAAGCAGGAAGCCTAAGCCATCCCTCCGGGGCCTTCCGACCCTCCCTCCCACCGGAAGGCCCCCTCTTGCCTGCAACGGCGGCCGCGACCACCCAGTCGTGCCCGCCGTTTTTTTGCGTTGGGGGACAATGGCGAGTTCTTGATCCAGGATGTTTGAGGGAGTGCGTTCGGATTCGTCTTGCGCGGCGACCCGTCGTCTGCGGAGGGCTTACCGTGCCTGGACGCCTACTGCTGGCGCGCGGGAAGGTCGTCGCGGAGGCTGCGGCCCAGGGCGGCGATGGTCTGGCGGTAGGTCTCGGTGCCGTAGTCGTCGCCGAACAGCTGCCGCAGCATCTCCTCGGTGCCCTCGGCGATGAGCGAGGCGCACTGCAGGCCGAGGGACGTCAAGGCGTAGAGCCTTTCTCGCCTGTTGTTGCCGATCTCTTTCGTGATAAGCCCGGCGTCGGACAGCTTCGCCGCGATTTTCGATAGCATCGGCGCGTCGTAGTCGAGGGCGTCGCGAATCTCCCTTCCCGTCATCGGGCCCGTGCGGCCAAGGGCTAGAAGGAGATGCCCCTGCTGGGGCGTTACGAGACTCTGCCTGCAGATGCGGGAGAATTCCAGTGAGACCTGCTGGCACACGATGAAGAAGGCGCTGTCGCCCCGCACGAGGTTGCCCGCCAGCCGCTTTTTGTTGAGGCGGAGGCAGGCGTCATAGAGGAGGTGCATGGCCTGCGTCCTTGAGGTGCCGGAAAGAAGGGAAAGGGCCTGTTTGGCCACGGCGATCAGCTCCCGATCAATGCTCTCTGTGAGCCGCCGGCCTTGGGGGGTGACGGAAAGCCTCGTGGCGCGCCGGTCGTCCTCGTCGGTTGTCTTGCTCAAGGCTCCGGCTCGGCACAGCTCGTCGATGCATTCGGCGAGGGTGGTGTAGCTGATCTCCAGCCGGTCTGCCACCGAACGAATGGATACATCGTGATGAATGTCGACGAGCAGCAAGACCCAAAATTGGTTGAGCGTGGCGACGCGGCTCGCGCGAAGGCGGTGCACAACGCGTCCTAGCCATCGGTCGAAGACAACCTCCGCGGCGAAGGCGTCCGCCATGGCCGTGCCCCCATGTTCCATTGCCCCTCCTTGTTCTTGGACGGGATCATGGTATCGCGGATGGGACGGACGTGTCGAGTTGTTCCGAAATTGCAACTGTTGTGGGAAGCCACAAGTTGCTGGGGTTGCCCCGAGCTCTTTCGTCCACTTCCAATGTCGCGGTGCTCTTAAGGGCGCCGCGACAAGGGGGAGGGAGTCCCCGCAAGGTGCCTCTTCGCCTTGTCAACAATTACTCCGGCAAACCAACTTTTGCTGCCGCCGGTCGCAGCCCCTAATCTTTTCCCCGTTAAGACCCCACACGAAAGGAGAGAGGGATGGGGAACTACGAAGAGGAGAAGGTGAGCGGCGGCATGGATCGTCGCTCGTTCTTCAAGCTCGGCGGGCTCACCGCCGGCGTGGTCGCGTTCGCCGGCATGGCCGGCTGCGCGCCCCAGCAGGAGATGGCCAACACCGGCGGCGACAATGAGACGGTCGCGGCCCGGGTGCCCTACGCGGTCTACGACACCGACATCCTTATGATCGGCGGTGGCTACGGAGCCAGCTTCGCCATGAACGAGGCGTGCAAGGTGGGTCAGAACGTGCTCGTGGTCGACAAAGCTCCCTACGGCTTCGGCGGTGCCTTCGGCATGAATTTCGACATCATGAACACTTGGGTGCCCGGTGCGTACTACGAGACGGAGGAGGAGGTGCCTGGCACAAAGAAGATCCGCAACGAGGCCCTCTACGCGAAGACCGGCGTCCAGAACGAGGTTGAGGTGAATCCCGATGTGGTGTGCGCTAACTGGGGTGAGATCCTCTCGGACCGCAAGGAAGACGGCACGCCGAACTACATCTACGACTTCCCGACGACTCGCGGTTTCGAGCACTCCATGACGCGTCACTGGTCCGACCACTTCCGCGCCAAGGACTACGTGACCGTGCACGATCGCACGATGATCACCGACCTCATCATCGAGGACGGCCGCTGCCTGGGCGCCGTGGGCCTGCATCTTCCCACGGGCGAGTACCGCGTCTACCGCGCCAAGGTAACGCTGACTGCCGCGGGCGGCTGCACCCAGTTCTACGGTTGGAACTCCACCTCGCCCACGACGAACAACGTGTGCGACAACACGGCTGACGTTGAGATGGCACTCCTGCGCCACGGCGGCAAGATCGCCAACGCCGAGTTCGGCAGCTACGACATGATGGGCGTCTTCCCCCGCAGCTTCACCGCCTCCGAGGGCTCCATGGTGGGTGCCGACAGCGTGCACTCCGGCGACCTCATGGATGTGGACGGCACCTATCTGAAGGACTACCCGGAGATCGCCGAAAAGGAGCTTTTGGGTACCCAGGCCGGTGTTATCCAGGCTGTGAGCATCGTCGTGGACGCCGGCAAAGGCACGGAAAACGGCGGAGTGTACCTGGACTGCAAGCCCGAGTCGCTTTCCACCATGCGCTGGATGTACCAGCGCAACGCGGCCCTGCTGAAGGAGAAGTTCGGCTTCGACTTCACCGAGCAGCCCGTGGAGGTCGTGCCCGAGATGTACGAGCATGGCGGAGAGCCCATCACCGACGAGAACGCCATGTGCGTCGATGCCGAGGGCCTGTTCTGCGTGCGTGCCAACGCCGGCAGCGAGGGCGGCATGATGAACATCACCAACCGCCGTATGGGCCGCTACGCCATGAAGAAGGCGCTCGAGTACCTGGCGACCTACGAGGAGTCCGAGGCCGTAACCTACGAGGGCGTTGCCGCTGAGATCGAGCGCTTGGAGGATCTGCGCACCCGCCAGATCGAGGGTTCGCTGCGTCCCATCACGGTGCGCCGCAACATCCAGCACGCCTGCGCCGAGTCGGGGCGTCCGAGCCGATCTGTCGAGGTGCTTGAGACGGCCAAGGCCGAGCTCGACCGCATCATGAACGAGGACATTCCCAAGATGGCCTGCGCCGATGACAGCCTCGTCAGCAATGCCGACTGGAAGGACGCCATCGAGGTTGTCAACCTGCTCGACATCGCGCGCCTTTCCGTGGAGGCTTCCCTTGCCCGCGAGGAAAGCCGCGACGCGCTGATTCGCCCCGAATACCCCGAGACCGACGATGCGAACTGGAAGTGCGCGCTGGCCTACACTCGCGCCGAGGACGGCACCCTGTCCTACGAGAAGATTCCCTACTAGTTAAGTAAGAAGGAGAATACGCTATGAAGCTCACTATCAAGCGCTACGATCCCTCGAAGGACAACGCGCCCTACGACGTGACCTACGAGGTGCCCCACGACGACGAGTACATGACTCTTCTGCAGGCGTTGGTGTACGTGCACGAGAACGAAGAACCGCTGGCCTTCGACTTCTCCTGCCGCGGGCGCATGTGCGGCCGCTGTGCCATGATGATGGACGGCAAGCCGGTGCTGGCCTGCGTCGAGCCCCTCTCCGACGGCTCCCACACCG
>OLRK01000389.1_pt1 | contig 52670 bp, 45 predicted proteins | sample 1672911 | NCBI WGS metagenome assembly OLRK01 (sample SAMEA3136736, study PRJEB25190) | human gut metagenome | biome: human gut; feature: human-associated habitat; material: faeces | place: Austria | collected 2013
CCTATGGCGTGTACCCGGAGGAAATCGACGGATTGAAGCGGGACTATGAAAAGCTATGGGGCGAGGTGTCAAAGGTGCTTATAGAATTATCTGCGTTAGTAGCAAAATGATTTGGAGGGGTGAAGTCGATAAGACATCACCCCTCCTTTTAAAATGTTCTAAAATCAAGTCCAAATGGCGTATTACACTCTAAAAATGGAATTTGAATGTCTAAGTTATACAATGAGCTGTAATCGCACTGAGAAAATGAAGTAATATCACTCCCGCAAAAAGAGGTTGTACGGTTATGCGATATGTCATAAAAAATAAAGCCAACCGGAAATGTTGATATTTCGGAACAAAATTCCATGTTTCCTGTTTTTATATTTAATTGTGTTTGAAAAGGAACAAGACGATCTACACGACCAGCATGAAGATACATACAGACTTTATATATGCTCGTATCAAAATTGGTGCTACTTTCATTTAATAAAAAATCTTTAAATGAGATTCCGAATTGTTCTGTATTCAGAGAACAAAACATAGAAATAACCTGTTTGAAAAAAGCTAACAAATTTATTTGTTCTACATGAAAAGACAACCCTTGTTTTCTCTTTTCTTTTGGAATTTTTAATATTTCTGCCCCAATAGCTTTAATGAAATCAGAATAGGTTACACCATATTTTGCACCGGTAAAACTATTACATTCCCCACACAATGTAAAAAATCCGGTTCCTTGTTGAAATTGTTTATATTTCAGACCTTCAATATCCCATGGAGCACGATTATCTTTTTTATTTTCCATCAGTTCTTTAACTGTGCTCATTTTTCGTCTTTGACTATTAAAAGCTGCTTCTGGCGGGATATGTTCATAAGTTAATTTTTTATATTCGCCACAAATATGGCAAATTCCAGTATGTTCTTGTCTTGCCATGTGCCACCTCCATACTTTATTTTATCGCAATGTTTCGTGCAAGTCAAAAGAAACGACTCAACATGATGGTCCTAACTCTCTGGGACAGGATTCACTAATCTTTCGCAACATTTATGTCCCCGGGCAGGCATGATAAAATAGAGGTAGGAAGGATAGATAAAGGAGGTTTTGAAGATGAAGATACTGCTGAAAATATTGGTTGCTCCCTTTGCTTTAGCGTTGTCCCTTCTGGCGGCTCTGCTGGTATTCCTGTTTGATATTTGTGCCGTCCTGCTGACGATTGCCTCTGTGATCCTGGCGGTGCTGGGTGTCGCTCTTTTTTTCACGCCGACGCCCATAGGCGGGATTGTATTTCTGTTTCTTGCCTTCCTTCTTTCGCCGTATGGACTGCAAGCGGCGGCGGGCTCCCTTCTTTGGGCGCTGGACGGAGGCAAATCCGCTCTGTACCGGTTTCTGGCAAGTTAAGCAGCCTCGGGCCATACTGGCCCGAAGTCGGGGCGGTCTGAATGGGCCGCCCCTTTCTCATGGAAAGGAGGAATGATTTTTGGCTACCACAACTTTGTTGCAGCGCCATGCGGGCGAAGGCGAAACGATTGCCGAGGCAATCCGGGATTGTCTGGACTATGGCAAGGACCCGGAGAAAACAGAAAGCGGAAAGTATATCTCCGCTTATGAATGTGATCCGGCCACCGTGGCAGACGAGTTCCTTTTGGCAAAGGCCAGCTATGCCGCTATGACGGGCCGGGAACAGAAGAAAGAAAATAATGTGCTGTGCTATCAGATACGACAATCCTTCTATCCGGGCGAGATCACCCCGAAGGAGGCGAACCGTATCGGCTATGAGCTGGCTATGCGCTGGACAAAGGGGCGGCACGCTTTTATCGTTACCACGCACACCGATAAGCAGCACATCCATTGTGTACGCCCGGATAGGGCAATGAGAAAAGCAGTATGAGGTACTGCCCCGTAAGATAACGCGGGAAACAACCAGCCTAACCGAAAGGCGAAAGCTGACACGGGAACACAGTACGGCTGGAAAGCGGTAAGTCACCTAAAGGCAATCGGGTGCGACTGAACCGCAATGTTAATCGGATATAAGGTATAAGTTGGATTTACTGAACGTGAGCTTCCAGTTTCTGTTATGTGCCGATAGAGGAAAATTGCCTGAAACCTCTGGTACGGAAAAGGCAAGTTATGGTTGTGGGCTTGTCGGTTATCAATCATTCCGTACAACCTGTAGGGGAACCTATGGTAACGAAGCGAAAGCGATACCGAGAATCCGAATTTACCAAGTCTCATTGCTAACCGGGGATGCCCTAACCAGGAGTGCCACACGAAAGGGGGAATGAAAAAGCGGCTATGGCTTTGGAGCCTGAAAATCCTGCATGGGTACGGAGTGCTCGTAGTAGTCCGAGAGGGATAATGACCCTTACATGGCGAAGGGGCACAGTTATTGCGCACTAAAATTAGAAGTTGATTAGGGAGGAAAACCTCACATGAAGCCAACAACGGAAATTTTAGCAAGAATCAGTCAAAACTCACTTGCAAATAAAGAAGAAGTATTTACAAAACTGTATCGCTATCTGTTGCGTCCTGACATTTACTTTGTGGCATACAAAAACCTGTATGCCAACAACGGTGCGGCAACAAAAGGAGTAAACGAGGATACGGCGGACGGTTTCAGTGAAGCCAAAATAGATAGTATTATCAAAGCATTGGCGGACGAAACCTATCAGCCCATGCCGGTGAGGCGAACCTATATCCAGAAGAAGAATAACCGCAAAAAGCTGCGTCCCTTAGGTATACCAACCTTTACTGACAAATTGGTGCAGGAAGTGTTGCGGATGATACTGGAAGCGGTATATGAACCTATCTTTCTGGATGTCTCCCACGGTTTTAGGCCAAAAAGAAGTTGTCATACGGCCTTAAAACAGTTGAGACGGGAGTTCAACGGTACGCGTTGGTTTGTTGAAGGCGACATCAAAGGTTGCTTTGACAACATCAACCACGCTGTTCTTGTAGGCTTGCTGAACAATAAAATCAAGGACGCTCGGATAACCAAGCTGATTTACAAATTCCTGAAAGCAGGATATTTAGAGAATTGGCAGTACCATAAGACGTACAGCGGTACACCGCAAGGCGGTATCATTTCTCCGCTACTCGCCAACATCTACCTGCATGAATTGGACAAGTTTGTAATGAAGTTGAAATCCGAATTTGACACGCCCGGAGTGGGACAAATCACACCTGAATACCGAGAGCTGCACAATGAAATCAAACGGCTATCCCACCGCTTGACGAAAGTAACAGGTGAGGAAAGGGAAATGGTGCTGGCAGAGTATAAGCCCAAACGTCAGAAACTGATGACCATTCCCTGCACTGCGCAGACCGACAAAAAACTGAAATATGTTCGGTATGCGGATGATTTTCTAATAGCAGTCAAGGGAAACCGTGAGGACTGTCAATGGACTAAGAGCAAACTGGCCGAGTTTATCGGAGATACACTGAAAATGGAACTCAGTGAAGATAAAACGCTCATAACCCATAGCAGTAAATGTGCAAGGTTCTTAGGCTATGATGTGCGTGTGCGCAGAAGCGGAAAAATAAAGCGGGGTGGCCCCGGTCATGTAAAAATGCGTACCCTCAATGGGGGTGTAGAACTGTTGGTGCCACTTAACGATAAAATCCGTCAATTCGTTTTCACTAAAGGTGTGGCGATACAGAAGAAAGATGGTTCCATGTTTCCAGTTCATCGGAAATATCTGGTTGGGCTCACAGACTTAGAAATCGTTTCAGTATACAATGCGGAGTTTAGAGGAATATGCAACTATTATGGTATGGCAAGCAACTTTTGCAAGCTGCACTATCTTGCCTACCTTATGGAATACAGTTGCTTAAAAACCCTTGCTTCAAAGCATAAAACCAGCCTATCCAAAACCATTGACAAGTTTAATGATGGCACAGGAAAATGGGGTATACCCTATGAAACGAAGCAGGGAAACAAAAGGCGTTACTTCGCAAATTACGCCGACTGCAAAGGTAAGGGCCCTGCTACGGATTACATCAGCAATGCTGCCGTTGTCTACGGATACGCAGTCAATACCCTTGAAAACCGGCTGAAAGCAAAGGTCTGTGAGTTATGCGGAACGACAGAGAGCGACCATTACGAGGTTCACCACATTAACAAACTCAAAAATCTCAAAGGCAAGGAACGGTGGGAAATCGCAATGATTGCCAAACACAGAAAAACGCTTGTGGTGTGCAGGGATTGCCACCGCAGTATTATCCACAAAAAGTGAGTTTTGTCTGAACGAGCAGTAACAGAGCCGTATACTCCGAGAGGGGTACGTACGGTTCCCGGAGAGGGTGGCGCAAACCTATCACAGCAATGTGACAAGGCGGTGCTTCCCTACTCCACCACCTTGTGGTGAACAGTGTGAGCTTCCAGGACGGTAAGAAGCTCCACCAGAGTGCCGCCGACCTGCAGGCCCATCGGATGGTCAACGATGAAATATGTGCTGCCCATGGCTTGGAGATTCTTCCGCCACCGCAGAAGCAGGTCAAGCAAAAGCGGATGAGCACCAGAGAGTACCGTTCCGCCGCGAAGGGTGAAAGTTGGAAGTTCCGCCTCATGAACACCATCGACCTATGCATGAGGTATGCTTCTTCCAAGGAGGAATTCATTTCCCTGATGGAGAGCGAGGGGTATCAGGTGCGCTGGACGGATAGCCGAAAGAACATCACCTACACCACGCCCGCGGGAATGAAGTGCCGGGATAACCGGCTCCACGAGGAGAAGTATACGAAGGAGGCCATGGAACATGAGTTCAGAATCCGGGCAGCGATTGCCCATGGAGGAATTGAAGCGGCGGAACGCTCCGCCATCTATAACACCGCAGAGCTGTCCCAGCAAAGAGGAGTGGGAAAATCTGTTGCTGATGATCCGAGCGTTGCATCGGTTGACGGCAGAGCAGAGCAACACTCTGGAGAACCTGAACCAGCATACCGCGGCCCACACAGCCCTTCTGCGGGAGGTTTCCAACCGAAGGGAGCCGTGCCCCGCCCAGGCTCAGATGGAGGCCCTGGCGCGGGATGTGGCGGAAATACAGGCGCTGCTGCGACAGGCTGGGAAAAAGAAAGAGATTTCTATTTCGCCTCCCAGTCTGGGTACTGCAATGTCAGTGATGATATGGCTGGCCCTGATCTTGCTGGGGACTATGGTGGCTATGGTGGTCCTGCGGACGATCTGGTCCGGCTTATCCGCTCTCTGGAGCGCGGTCAAGCTTCTGGTTCCGTAAGGGATGCCACCACTATGCACCATCACGCAGACAAGAAAACGCTCCGCTGGCAGCGGCAAAAGAAAATCGCCCTCGGTCACAAAGAGGACGATCACGCAGACGAGCTAACCTGGCAGCAGACCATGTGACGGCCTGCTATTTTATGATCCGGATTCTATCCGGAGGAAAGGAGTTCTATGAGAACAGAATACGAGGAATACCGGAAGACCGGAATGCTGGGCGGATACGATCCCCACAGGGCAATGCTGCGGAAAACAGAAAACGGAGAGGTGCTAACCAGTTTTCGTGACACCTGCTACCAGCACCAGGACGATCACATCATCAATCAGAGGGAGATGCTCATTGGAGGGAAGGTCTTCCATGTGACCTCTGTGTTCCAGGTGGATGCCACAGCAACACCCACGGACAAGCTGCTCTCACTCATTGATACAGATCTAAAAAAGGAAACCCACAACGCGTAAAGTTTCCTTGGACTTGTGCAGGCTGGTGGGGTATACTGTCCGTACCCCATACCGGCTTGCCCCAGTAAAAGGAGGTTACAGATATATGGCAAGCCAAAAATACAATATTTTATACGGAAGACTCAGTCAGGAGGATGAGCGGCAGAGGGATGACAGGCAGAAAGAATCCAACTCCATCCACAACCAAAAACTCTTCCTGGAACAGTACGCAGCGGATCATGGATTTGAAAACACGCTGTTCCTGGCGGACGATGGCTACTCCGGTACAAACTTTGACCGTCCGGCCTGGAAGAAGGTTATAGAAATGGTGGAACGGGACGAGGTGGAGACCATCATCGTCAAGGATCTCAGCCGCCTGGGACGAGAATACCTCCAGGTAGGACAGTACACGGAGATCTACTTCCCGGAGAAAGGCGTCCGCTTCATTGCGGTCAACGACGGCGTGGATTCCCTGGTGGAGAGCAGCAACGACTTCAATCCGATCCGTAACTGGGCCAACGAACTCCACGCCAAGGACACCAGCAAGAAGGTGCGCGCCATCAAGAAGATGCAGGCGGAGCGCGGAGAACGGCTGGGAGGCAAACCGCCCTACGGCTACAAGAAGAAGGATAAGTACTCCAAAGAGATCATCCCTGATGAAGAAACCGCCCCCATCGTGCGTCGGATCTTTGACCTGTGCGCTGCGGGGAAAGGTCCAAGCCAGATCGCCAGAATTTTGACTCAAGAGCAGGTGCTGAATCCGACCAACCAGTACTACCAGGCTACCGGAGCTGCCTGTACCAATCTGGATACCACCCGTCCCTACACCTGGTCCGGCAGAACCGTGGCTAAGATCCTGGAAAACAAGGTCTACATCGGGCACACGCTCAACATGAAGAAAACAACGCTCTCCTATAAAAACAAAAAGCAAATCCAGAAACCAGAGAGCGAGCAGATCCTTGTGGAGAACACCCATGAGCCACTCATCTCCATGGAGGTCTGGGAGATCGTGCAGGATGTGCGGGAGCACAAACGGCGGCCGCCCAAGCACATGGAGGAACCCAATCTGTTCTCTGGACTGGTCTACTGTGCCGACTGCGGAAAATACATGGTGCTCTGCCGGACCGAGAAAATGCGGGAGGATCAGTATTATTTCCGGTGCTCAACCTACAGTAAGCGCGGGAAAACCGCCTGCTCACCCCACCAGATCCGGGAGGCGGACCTGAAAGCCATCGTGCTGGATGACCTGCGCAGGGTCACATACTTCGCACGGATGAAGGAGCGGCAGTTCGCCCAGTACATTAACCAGAGAAACACCGCAGAACTGCGCCGGGAGATCAACCGTCTGCAGAAGGAGCTGGATTCCATGCATCGGAGATATGATGAGTTGTCTGCTCTATTCAAGCGACTCTATGAGGACAATGTTCTGGGGCGAGTGAGCGATGAACAGTTCCGGATGCTCTCCGCAGACTACAACGCTGAGCAAAAAAATCTGTCTGTCTCTATTCCAGAGAAAGAAAAGCAGTTGGAAAAGCTGAAAGCTTCAGCCGCTAATGTGGATGCCTTCATTGAGAAAGCCAAGCGGTACACCACCATTGACGAACTGACGCCGGAGCTGCTGCGGCTCTTCATCCAGCGGATCGAAGTGGGCGAGCGGAGCCAAAAGTATTCCCGCTCCGCTGCGCAGAGTGTCAGGATCGTGTACCGGGACATCGGCAGAGTGGACAGCCCTATGCAGGAGGGAGAGCACGCACCGCATATTACAAAACAGATTACAGATATTGAAGAAATCAAGCGATTGCTGGCATAAAACACAACAGGCGGACAGCTTCCGCTGTCCGCCTGTTGGCCTGACAATTTATATGGGTTCAAAAAGTGTACCTGTGGGAACTATCAGAACGGGGGACAGCTTTTTTGCGCTCTTTTACCCTTCCAGGGCGCGGATGCGGGGGACCACAGTCTTGCGGTAGAGGGGGATGGCGATGGCCAGGGTGAGCAGCTCAGCGAGAAGGAAGCACAGCCACACCAGTTCCGGCTTCACACGGATCAGAAGCAGGGCGATGGGGAGCAGGAAAATGATCTGGCGCAGCAGGGAGACCAGCAGCGAGCAGCTGCTGCGGTCCAGGGACTGGAAAGCGGCGGAGAGAACAATGCTCACGGAGGCCACGGCGAAAGCCAGGGCGGTCATCCGCAGGGCGGGTACGCCCATAATAATGGCCTCCTCCGGCGCCTGAAAGCACCAGCGCAGCAGAGGGGAAGCGGCCAGCGAAAGGATTGCCGTACCGGCCAGACCGGTGCACACCCCCAGCTGGAGGCCAAACCGGATGGATTGGGAGATGCGGGGGGCGTTTTTCGCGCCGTAGTTGTAGCTGATGATGGGGATGAGGCCGCTGTTCACGCCAAAGATGGGCATGAATACAAAGGACTGGATCTTGAAATAGACCCCCAGGACGAATACCCCGGTCTCCGACCACAGGTTCATGATCTGATTGAGTCCCAGAGTCATAAAGCTGGAGGGAGACTGCATGACGATGGCTGGGGCGGCAATGCGGAGGATCTCACCGGTAAGCGGGGAAGAGAAGTGGAAACGGCGGGGAGAGATGGGAAAGCTGTGGCGAAGGCGCCACAGAAGAAAAAAGCCGATGCAGGCGCCGGAAATCTGTCCGATCACGGTGGCCACCGCGGCGCCTACCACACCCATATCAAAGATAAAGATGAAGATGGGGTCCAGCACGATGTTCAGCAGCGCGCCCGAGCCCTGAACGATCATAAATCCAGCGGGGTGGCCGGTGGACTGGAGAATACGTTCACAGAGAAACTGCATGCAAAGGCCGATGGACAGTCCGCAGCAGATGGTGAGATAGGCAATGCCCGACTGAACCACCACCGGATTGTCCGAGCAGCTTTGGAAGAAGGGAGTACAGCCTACCAGGGCAAAGATAAGAGCCAGCAGCCAGACCGCGCCGTAGAGCAAAAAGCCGTGGCAGGCCGCATTTACTGCATCCTCCAGGCGGCCTTCTCCCAGGCGCTTGGCCAGAATGGCGTTGAATCCCACTCCCAGGCCGGCGCAGAAGGCTACGATCATCAGCTGCACCGGATAGGCGTAGGACAGAGCCAGAAAGTCCAGATCGCTGACCTGAGCCACATAGATGCTGTCCACCAGGTTGTAGATGGCACCCATGAGCATGGAGAGCATGATGGGCGAGGACATGGTAAGCACCAGCTTCCGCACCGGCATGGTGCCCAGGATGTTGTTGTGTTGTTCCATGAGATCTCGTTCCTTTCTTTTGAATAAAAAACACGAGCTCCCCCCTGGGAGCCCGTGTTACCAACTGAAATATCCATCCGTGGGGATCGACGGGCCCGTGGGCACGGATGGCGCTGTCTTGTGCCTCAGTATATCAGAATACCCCTGGACCGTCAAGGGCGTGAGAGGGCTTCTCAGGGCCGAAGAGAGGCAAAAAAACGGCAGACCGCTTGCGGCCTGCCGTTTTGAAGCTGAAATACAAATCAAGCGTGGGCGCCGGCGTGGGTAAGGGTGCGGCTGCCCTCCTGGGCGGCGGCACGGGGCGCGGCGCTCTCCTGGTGGGAGAGGCCCTTGGCGTTGGCCAGCATGAGCTTGATACGGTTTTCCTGGTTGATCTTGGTTGCGCTGGGATCGTAGTCGATGGCCACGATGTTGCTGGTGGGGTAGTCGTCCTTCAGCTTGCGGATCATGCCCTTGCCCACGATGTGGTTGGGCAGGCAGCCGAAGGGCTGGGTGCAGACGATGTTGTTGGTGCCGGAGTGGATGAGCTCCAGCATCTCGGCGGTGAGCAGCCAGCCCTCGCCCATCTTGTTGCCGTCGCCCAGGTAGCCGTGGACCAGCTTGTGCAGATCCTGGAAGGTGCCGGGGGCGCGGAAGCGGTGGGAGTTCTCCAGAGCCTGGATCATATCCTTCTGGCAGCCCTCAATGTAGGACATAAAGACCTTGCAGGCCGCCTTCTTGATCCACTTGCCGCCGTACAGATCCACGTCGGAAACCCGGTTGTAGATCTTGAAGATGATGAAGTCGGTGAGGCCGGGCACCACAGGCTCCACGCCCTCGCTGAGCAGGAACTTCTCCAGGTTGTTGTTGCCCAGGGGGGCGAACTTTACGTAGATCTCGCCCACGATGCCTACCCGGATCTTAGGCTCGCCCTGAACGGGGATGGAGGCAAAGTCATCGCAAATCTCGGCAAAAATCTTGCGCATCTGGGCGCGGCTCATGCCCTTGCCCTGCTCAAAACCGGATACTAGCTGGTGGGACCAGGCATCGATCATAGCATCGGTCTCGCCGGCATTGACCTCGTAGGGGCGCACCTGGTTGGCCACGTTGACGATGATGTCGCCGTACATCATGGCGTACACTGCCTTGCGGATAAAGGGCAGGGTCAGGTTGAAGCCGGGGTTCTTCTCCAGGCCGGACAGGTTGACGGACACCACGGGGATGTAAGCCATGTCGGCCTTCTCCAGGGCCTTGCGCAGCAGGTGGATGTAGTTGCTGGCCCGGCAACCGCCGCCGGTCTGGGTGATGAGCAGGCCCACCTTGTGGGGGTCGTAGCCGCCGTGCTTCACCGCGTCGATGAGCTGGCCGATGACCAGCAGGGCGGGGTAGCAGGTGTCGTTGTGGACGTACTTGAGGCCCTCGTCCACGATCCCGCGGTGGTTTGTGGTGAGCATATCCACCTTGTAGCCCTGATTCTGCAGGAGCTTTTGCATCATGCCAAAGTGGACGGGGAGCATCTGGGGCATCAGAAGGGTGTACTCCTCCTTCATCTCCTTCGTAAAGAGCAGACGGCCGGTTTCATCATACACAAGCTTAGCCATAGAGATGTTTCCTTTCTACATGAAAACGTATTTTACGTTGAAACAGTGGGGTTACTGGGCCTTGCGGGCCTCAATGGCGGCCATCAGGGACCGGATACGGATCTTGACCGCGCCCAGATTGCTGATGTCGTCGATCTTCAGCTGGGTGTAGAGCTTGCCGCCCTGCTCCAGAATGGAGCGCATCTCATCGCCGGTGATGGCGTCGATGCCGCAGCCGAAGGAGACCAGCTGAATAAGCTCCATGTCCTCTTGCGTGCACACGTACCGGGCCGCATTGTACATACGGGCGTGGTAGGTCCACTGGTTGAGCACATGGCGGGGAGCCTTATCCTCCAGGTAGGCCACTGCATCCTCAGTGATAAGGATGAAGCCGAAGGAGGTAATCAGGTCATTGATGCCGTGGTTGATCTCCGGGTCCATGTGGTAGGGCCGTCCGGCCACCACCAGGATGGGCCGGTTCTCAGCCCGGGCCTGCTCGATGTAGGCGCGGCCGGTGGCGCGGAGATCTTCTTTGTAGGCGTCGTAGGCGGCGTAGGCAGCCTTAGCGGCGGCTACGGTCTCCCGCTTGGGCACCTGGAACTCGTTGAAGAACCACTCACTGGCCTTGCGCTCAAAGTCCTTGGGACGGTGCAGGCCAAAGTAGGGGTTTAAGTAGCGCACCTTTTTCAGGCTGGGCACGTTGGCGGCCAGCAGCTCGGGGTAGTAGGCCACCACGGGACAGTTGTAGTTGTTGTCGCTGACGCCCTCGTTGAAGTTGTAGGGCATGCAGGGATAGAAGATGGCGTCCACACCCGCCTCCACCAGGGCCTCCACATGGCCGTGGAGGAGCTTTGCGGGATAGCACACGGTGTCGGAGGGAATGGTGCGCTGGCCCTTCAAATAGAGCTTGCGGGAGGACTCGGGGGAGAGGACCACCTCAAAGTTCAGGCGGGTAAACAGCTCAAACCAGAAGGGCAGGTTCTCGTACATGTTCAGGCCGAAGGGAATGCCGATCTTGCCCCGGGAGCCGTCTCCCTGACCCTTGCCGTGGAGGGCACGGAGCTTCCCGTATTTGTAGCGCATCAGGTCGGGCAGGTGGCTGGGTTCCTCGCCCAGGGGACGGGAACAGCGGTTGCCCGAGACAAAGCGCCGCCCACCGTCAAAGGTGTTGATGGTGAGGGAGCAGTGGTTGGTGCACAGGCCGCAGGTGGCGGGCTTGGCCACGTGGGTAAACTTTTCCAGAGCCTTGGCATTGAGAATGCCGCTCTTTTCCAGATGCAGGTCCCGGGCGGCCAGAGCGGCGCCGAAGGCACCCATGATGCCCGAGATGGTGGGGCGGGTCACATCCCGGCCCAGCTCCTGCTCAAAGGCCCGGAGCACCGCGTCGTTGTGGAAGGTGCCGCCCTGGACCACGATGTGCTTGCCCAGGTCATCGGCACTGGCAGCCCGGATGACCTTGTAAATGGCGTTCTTGACGATGGAGATGGACAGGCCGGCAGAGATGTCCTCCACGCTGGCACCGTCCTTCTGGGCCTGCTTGACACTGGAGTTCATAAACACGGTGCAGCGGCTGCCCAGGTTTACCGGGTGCTGGGCAAACAGGCCCAGCTTGGCAAAGTCGGCGATGGAGTAGCCCAGGGCCTTGGCGAAGGTCTCAATAAAGGAGCCGCAGCCGGAGGAGCAGGCCTCGTTGAGCATGATGGAGTCCACCGCGCCGTTGCGGATCTTAAAGCACTTCATGTCCTGGCCGCCGATGTCGATGATGAAGTCCACGTCGGGGTTGAAGTGGGCGGCGGCTTTGTAGTGGGCCACCGTCTCCACCAGGCCAAGGTCACAGTTGAAGGCATTTTTGATGAGGTCCTCGCCGTAGCCGGTGACGGCCGCGCCCTTGATCTCAATGCGGTCGCCGCACAGCTGGTAGATCTGCTTCAGTTGGGGAAGAACGACCGAGACGGGATTGCCCTGGTTGGACTGATAGTAGGTGTACAGCAAGCCGCCGTCCTCAGTGATGAGGGCCAGCTTGGTGGTGGTGGAGCCTGCGTCAATGCCCAGCCAGGCGGGACCTTCATAGGTCTTGATATCCACCTCGGGGGGGCGCTTGGCGTTGTGCCGGGCGCAGAAGGCACCGTACTCGGTCACGTCCTGGAACAGGGGGGGCATGGTGTCCACCAAAGTGGTGGTGTCCACGCTCTCCTCCAGCTTTTTCAGGGCGTCCTCAAAGAGAATAGGCTCATAGTCGGTAGCGCACAGGGCCGCGCCCATGGCGGCAAAGCAGTCGCCGTCCTCGGGGAAGATGGCGTGCGCCTCGTCCAACTTCAGAGTATCCACAAAGCGCTGCCGCAGTCCCATGAGGAAGTGGAGGGGGCCGCCCAGGAAGACGATCTTGCCCTTGAGCTCCCGGCCCTGGGTCAGGCCGGCCACGGTCTGGTCCACCACCGCCTGGAAGATGGAGGCGGCCACGTCCTCTTTCCGGCCGCCCTGGTTCAGGATGGGCTGGATATCGCTCTTGGCGAATACGCCGCAGCGGGAGGCGATGGGGTAGATCTTCTCGTGTTTCAGAGACAGCTCATCCAGCTCGTTCACCGTGACGTTCATCAGGGTGGCCATCTGGTCGATGAAGGCGCCGGTGCCGCCGGCGCAGGAGCCGTTCATTCGTTCCTCCAGCGCTCCGCCGAAGAAGATGATCTTGGCATCCTCGCCGCCCAGCTCAATGACAGCGTCGGTGTCGGGAATATATGTATTGACGGCGGCGGCGGTGGCGTAGACCTCCTGGACAAAGTCGATGCCCGAGGCGTTGGCCACGCCCAAGCCGGCCGAGCCGGTGATGACCAGCTTTACCTGCTTGCCCTGGAGCATCTCCTGGATGGAGTGTAAGGTCTCGCAGGCACGCTCACGGGTCTTGGAGTAGTGCCGCTCGTAGGAGCGGAACAGCAGCTTATTTTGTTCATCCAGCACCACCACTTTGACCGTGGTGGAGCCGATGTCGATTCCGATGCGCAGACTCATATGAAAAAAGCTCCTGACATGCATTCTAAATTCTAAATTGAACCGATTTCGATCGTTACTTATGATACTTCCCCAAGGGGGAAAAAACAACGATTTTAACGCTTTCTTAACGCGCGGAAAGGGAGGAAATACGCCGTTTTAACGGTCGAAAATTGTGCATTTCTGCCTTGGAAGAACAATTCTTAATGAAATAAAGTAAAAAAGTAAATTGGCGGAATGCACAAAAAACCCCCGGCGGCATCGTGCCGCCGGGGGTCCTTACAGGCCGTTAGCCTTTCAAGCCCAGCAGGAGGGCTGCGTATTCACCCAGGGAGAGTTGAGATTGTGTAGAAGCTGCATAGCTCTCCGGGTCCAGGGGGAAGTCGTTGGTTGTGGTAACATATTGGGCAACTTTTCCATTTTGTTCCACGGTGATGAGGTGCTGGTAGCCCATGTCTGGATGATAACGCAGCTGTCCATCCACCCAGGGACCTCCGGCCCAGGGGGCATGGAGTAGATCGTCCAACACAAAGCCGAAATCATAGCCGTAGATATTTACTGTGCTTCCGTCCACCAGGTTGTCAAAAGAGGCCAGGCGATGAAGGGAGGTGAGCTGAGCGCTTTGATAGACCGCACCAAAGTCGGAGGTTTCAGGAAGGGTGCGGGCCTTTTTCAGCTCTTCTTCCAGAACCTGCTCCATCGTATCCAGAACGGCCTGGTCCGTGACAGCGATCTGCTGGCCACTGTCAACCCCTTCGCGTATGAGGTCATAGAGCTCCGCGCAGTTGGTCAAACGGGCGGTTTCGGTAAGACTGACCACATTTTTCTCTCTTCCTGCCATGAGGGTCAGGGTCTGGCCGGAGGAGAGCCGAAGTTCCAGACTCCACAGGGCGTAATCCAGACCAGCCTCGTCATTGGGATACTCCGAAGGGGCAAGGAGCGGCTGCTTGGAAGCCTGGCGGATCAGCTCAGCCAGAGCGGTTTTGTCCAGGGATTGGATCCAACTGTCTGCGGCAGGAGCGCCTATAAAGGTAATGGTTTGAATGTCTGAAGCCTGAAGGTTGGCCATGGTGCGCAGGGTATCCACATTGGCAGGATAACTGGCTGAGCCGGGCTGGGTTTCACGCCAGGTCTCCACCGTTTGGGTGATCTGCTGCATGGTATCTTTAGAAATCCGGGCAAGCACAGGGAGAGCACTTTCCCACACTCCGTCCGAACGACCCAGAGCCAGCAGGTATCCATCTTCCGCCTCAGAGAGATAAAACTCGACCCACTGACTGCCAGGAGTGATAAATGTAAAGGGGTATTGGTCTTTTGCAGAGACCCGCTCAGGCTGCCAGTTGGAGGTTGGCACGGTAAGGTTCTCCAAGAAAAGGTTAGCTAGGGCGGATACCGTCTCCTGGTCTTTGATCTGGTCCCACGCTCCAGGCTCCACGGGAACCCGGACTGTGTCCGCATGATACAACACGGAGTAGAAGAAATCCTGTTCTGGGTATCGGGCCTGCTCCTCGCAGATGGCCTGGACCTGAGAGACGATGGAGTCGGGGATGACGATGGTATACCAGCTTCCCGCGTCCATGGCCCGGGCATACCAACCCTCGGGGGCATCCTCCAGCCACCAGGGAACACCGTGGACGATTTCGTAGAAGGAGGTGTATTTGGTCAGCCACTCTTCCATGTCATAGTCCTCGCTCTGGTTGAGGAGCACACATTCCTCCACACTCAAAAACAACTCGGTCAGCTGATTTTTAAATTCCGGGTACTCCACGCGCCAGGTGCTGGCGTTGCGCTCGCTCTGCTGCTGAGCCAGAGCGGCCAGAGCGGACTCTACTACGCCAGCGTCCTGGGAGAACACGGCCAACGGGGTGTATTTCTCTGCGTTCAGCTGGGCGGGGGTAACCAGGTAGTCGCGTCCATCCAAGTTGCACAGGTAATAGCGGGACATGCTGTTATCCGAGTTCACCAGAGCAATGGTAGAGGCAGAAAAAAGCGGCTCTGTCCAGTCGGCATCCAGTGTGGAAGAATCAGGGGCTTTGGCCTGACTCAGCAGTGTTTTTGCTTCCTCCAAAAGATCGGCATCGGCAATCGCATCCGGGAAAGCTGCGCTGGAGTAAAGAGGGGGAGAATAGCGGATAGATTGAGCATTTTCGACCTGATCCCAATAGGAGGTATCGCCGTCTTGGCTGACATCCTCCGGCTGGTTTTGGCTGCCCCCAAAGGTAAATACCGCCGCCAGGGCCAGCAGGACCACTGCTGCAGCGAGGGCCGTCTTTTTGGCCTTCGGGTGCTTGACCAACTGGGCGATGCGCTCCTGGATGCTCCCCTTCCCCTCCACCATGGAGGTGGAGCAGGACAGCAGATCCTCTGGACGCAGGCTCCGCTGGGCCACCAGGGAGACCAGAGTACGGCCATAGGGGATGCGTTCTTCATCCCCCAGGGCCTTGACTGCCCCGGCATCGCAGGAAAGCTCCCCATCCCGCTTGGACAATGCCACCGCCAGCCACACCAGGGGATTATACCAGTGCAGTGCCAGAGCCAGACACCGCAGGGCAGACCAGATGTGGTCCTTTTGGCGGTAGTGGGTCAGCTCATGGGCCAAAACATGGGCGCGGGTGGGAGAGTCTAACGTCAGCTGGGGTGTGAGGTAGATGCAGGGGCGGAAGAGCCCAAACAGGCAGGGGGAGGGCAGCGACTCTACGGTATACACCGGCAGTGGGCAGTCATCCAGGTCCAGAGAAGTTCTCCTGCGGCGCAGCTTTGCAGAAAAGCGCAGGTTGGAGCCCAGCAGCACCAGGGCGAGGATGACCGCGCCTGCACCCCACACCCCCAGCAGAAGCTGGGCGGGGGAGAGCCATACCAGGGAAAACACCGCCCGCTGTCCGTCGGCGGAGGGCTTTACCGTCCCGGTACTGTTGGCGGTGTGGACCTGTCCCTGGTCGTTAAGATACAGATTGGGGGCCTGGCCCGCCTCCACTTCCTCCATGGAGTAGGAGGAGGGCAGAATGGGGATGGTGGTCTGGGTGAGGGAGGTGGGCTCCGGAGTCAGGTCCGCCGCTGTGGGCAGGTTGGGCATGGGAATCTGGAAGGGTACCAGCAGCCGCAGCAGCACCACCCCCCACAAGGCGTACTTCACCCGGGGAGAGATGCGCCCGCCCAGCAGGCGGCGCAGAGCCAGCACCGCCAAAATGAGCACCGACGAGGTCACAAACCATTGCAGCAGGGTGTTCATTGCTTCTCCGCCTCCTTCAAAATGGCATACAGGGCGTCGATTTCCTCCTGACTGAGGGCTTTCTCACTGGCCATGGCGGATACCATCAGCCCTACACTGCCCTGGTATACCCGGTCCAGAAAGGAGCGGGTTTCCCGGCGCACCGCCTTATCCCGCTCCAGAGCGGGGGTGTAGTACTTGGTGCGGCCATGTACCTCCACCGTCACCAGACCCTTGTCCTCCATGCGCCGCAGGGTGGTGATGGTGGTGCTCTTGGCCCAGCCTACCTTTTGGTGCAGGGCGGTGACCAGCTCCATCACGGTGCTGGGACTGTGCTGCCACAGGCAGTCCATCACATACCACTCGCTGTGGGTGAGCGTCTGTTCCATGCCGTCGCCTCCTATACTGGTTTACTTTGTAGACCTATTATATCCTAGATGGTCTACAATGTCAACCAAAGGGGCAAAAAACCGGCGCGGGGAATCCCACGCCGGTAAAAGGAGGGGCGATCAGCCCCGGAAGATCATATCGCCGGAGATCTCACTCAGACTATGGACTCCGCACATGGCCATGGTGTCCTGGAGCTCGCCCTTGAGCTTGTCGGTAAGCACCTTCACGCCCTCGGCCTGGCCGCCGTAGACGGCGGTGACATAGGGCCGGGCCAGGATGCAGGCATCAGCGCCCAGAGCCAGAGCCTTGCACACATCCACGCCGGTACGGATGCCGCCGTCCACCAGCACCACCATCTGGCCCTTTACAGCCTGGGCGATGGCGGGCAGCACACTGGCGGTGGCAGGGACGCCGTCCTGAACGCGGCCGCCGTGGTTGGAGACCACGATGCCGGCGGCTCCCGCCTCCAGCGCCTTCTGAGCGCCCTTCACGGTCATAATGCCCTTGATGATAAAGGGCACCTTTACGTACTCAATGATTTCCCGCAGCTCGGCTACCGTCTTGGAGCCGGCGGGGGGATTGAGGCCCTTCAGGAAGGGCAGGCCTGCCGCGTCGATGTCCATAGCGAACACCTTGGCGCCGGAGGCCTTGGCGGCGTCCAGCTTGGCATACAGGGTGTCACGGTCCCAGGGCTTCACGGTGGGAATACCCTTGCCGCCGTTGGCGCCGATGGCGGCGGCGGCCGCAGTAAAGACCTCAGGGTTGGTGCCGTCGCCGGTGAAGGCGGCGATGCCGGCCTGGGCGCAGGCGGGAACCAGGATATTGTTGTACTCCAGATCGTTGTACTTATCTCCGTAATGGAGGTTTACCGCGCCCACCGGGCCGGCAAAGACGGGCAGGTCGTACTCCTGACCGAAAAAGTTGAATTTGGTGTCCACCGGACCGTTTTCACAGATGGTGTCCATGTTGAGGCAGATCTCCTGCCAGGCTTGGTAGTTGCGCACCGCCACGGTGCCGGTTCCCTTGGAGCCGGGGCCGGGCATAGTGCTGCCGCAGGCCTTGCCGTTGCACACCGGACAGGCCTTGCAATAGGGGCCGCTGCAGGTGCGGGCGGCGGCCAGAACTTCCTGATAGGTCACGAAAACCCCTCCTTTGTTTCTTCCCTCCGATTGTAAACCGGAGGGCGGGCTCCGTCAAGCGTTTCCGCGGTGTTCCTCCAGCCAGGAGAGCAGGTCGTCCAGCACCTCCGGGGCATTGAGTTCATGGAACATCTCGTGGCGGCCGCCGGGGTAGAGGCGGAGCGTCACGTCCCGGCACCCGGCCTGGCGGAACATCTCCACCACTTTTTTTACCCCCTTGCCCATGCCGCCCACCGGGTCCTGGTCGCCGGAGAAGAAGTAAACCGGGGTGCTGGGGTCCATACGGGCCAGGTTCTCCCTTTTGGCGATATACTGAAGGCCGCCCATCATGGCCTCAAACATGGACACGGTGGACTGATACTGGCAGTAGGGGTCGGCCAGGTAGGCATCCACCTGGGCCTCATCCCGGGAGATCCAGTCAGCACCGGTGCGGTTGGGGGCGAATTTCCGGTTGTAGGCCCCCAAAGATAGCTTGTCCACCAGGGGGCTGATGCCCCGGTGACCCAGGCGGCGGCGCTCCACCCCGGCCAGCCACCTGCCCAGGGCAACCAGGGGAGCGCTCTCCTGTCCGGTGCCGGACAGAATGACCCCGGTGAGGGTGCCGGGGTAGTTGATGAGGTAGGTGCGGGTGAGAAACGAGCCCATGGAGTGGCCCAGAAGGAAATAGGGCTGGTCCGGGTACTTCTCTCCCTGGAGCTTTCGCAGGGCGGCCACGTCACGGATCACCATGGACCAGCCGTCCTTCTCCCCGAAAAAGCCCTCCTCGCCCTGGCCGGCAGTCTTGCCGTGGCCCAGGTGGTCCTCGCCGCACACCAGATAGCCGTGCTCTGCCAGAAAAGCGGCAGCCCCCTCATAGCGGCCTATATGCTCCGCAACTCCGTGGACGATTTGCACCACGCCACGGAGCGGGCCCTGGGGGACCCACTCCTGGGCGTGGATGGTGTGGACGCCGTCGCTGGACGGATAGGTAAACTCCCGCAGCTGTGCCATGTTGCTACCCTCTTTCCGGCCCGAGGGCCTGTTTTCCTTAGTTTACCCCAGGGGAAGAAGGGTAGTCAAGGTGCGTCACATCTGCTCCAGCAGTGCGCGGATGCGCCCTGCCCGCAGCCGGGCGGCGTGCTCCAGCTCCCGGAACAGCTCCCGCAGACAGGGGTCGCCCGAAGTGCCTGCGGCGTAGTCGGACAGTTTGGCGGCCCGCTGCTGCTCCAGCAAAAAGAGACTGCGCAGCTGCCAGGGAGCGGCTCCGGACAGGGGAACGGCCTGAGAGGCGGGGGTGTAGCGCTCCCCGGTGATGAGGAAATAGGCCGCGCACAGCCGCCGGTGGTCCTGACCCAGGCTGGGTAGGAGACTGCTGAGCAGTCGGGCGGTGCGCCCGCCGCAGCGCCGTGCAGTGTTCTGATAGGCCCGGGAGAGGGCACAGGTGTCCTCCATCAGCTGTTCCAGACAGGGGGCGTAGCTCTCAGAATCCGGGCACAGGCAGGCAGGTGGAGAGGTCTGGGGGGGACAGGGCGAGACTGGGGGTGTGGGGATCTCCGGCGTGCCGGGAGAGTCGGGGGAGAAGGCGGGGACGGTGGGCTGGATGGGACTCAGGTCCTGGTCTGGCATGACTCTGCGCCACACCCGCTGGAAGGTGTCCTGGTCAAAGGGCTCCAGCGTGAGCCCAGGTGTTTTCTGCTTCATGGTTCTGCCTCCAAACATGTGGGATTTCTCCCCATCCTATGCCGTGGGAGGGAAAAGGGGAACGCAGCCTTGCCGGGCGGGCCGGTTTGTGCTACTATGGTGTCAATTTGAGCAAATTTCAGGAGGAAGTTTGATGGAACCCTTAGAAAAAATTCAGCCTATCTCCAGTGTGGTCAATCAGCCCCATCAGTTCTCCTATGAGAACGGGATCTACGTCACCAAAGTGGAGCCCGGCCGGGCGGAGGGCGTGCTGGAGGTGGGACCGGACAGCATCAACCCCCACGGCATGGTCCACGGCGGAGCGCTGGCTACTCTGGCGGACACAGTGGGGGGCAGCTGTGCCTGTGCCACCGGACGGCGCTGTGTCACCGCCAGCAGCAGTATGGAGTTTCTCCGTCCGGCCAGCGGCAAGCGCATCACCTGCATTGCCACCCCGAAAAAGGAGGGACGCACCCTGTCGGTCATCCAGGTGGAGTTGTACAACGATCAGGGCAAACTGGTGGTCACCGGCACATTTACCTTTTTCATGATGGAGAAAGTGCCCAAATAAACGGGAATTTAGGGGGAAAAACGGGAATCAGCCTTGACATTCCCCCTGGAGCATGGTAGGATACACCCAATCAAATAAAAGGGATAGAGGCGCGGTTCTCATGCGTACTCCGGGACAAGGCCAGGCAGCCGTTCCGGAGGAGAGGGTGAACCGCCGAAGGTCCCCACCGCCTGCCTGGGCGGCGGACCTGGGCCGCGGGATAAGATCCTGCGGACTGTCACTTTTGTGGAGCGCTATCCAGAGGTCCTCTTGCCGCGGTTTTCTGCGGAAAGAGGACATCCGGTTTTGCCATGGGCGCGCTTCGCGTTCATGGTTTTTTGTTGCGCAAGCGCACCGGGAGAGATGTCGTGTGTGTTGGTCGTCCCGGTGGAACTAATTTTTGGAGGGAAATGAGAACTATGAGAATGAACCGACGCTGGTTGGGCCGGATCGTGCTGGCGCTGATCCTGGTTCTGACCCTGATGAGCGTGGCCTTTGCCGCCGGAGAGGGCGGAAGCCGCCCCACCGTGGAGTGCTCTGCCTGCCAGGGCTACGGCATCTGCATGGAGTGCTACGGCACCGACCCCGCCTGCGCTGTCTGTGAAGGGACCAACGTATGCGCCACCTGCGGCGGCGAAGGTGTGGTCCCCGCGGCCAGCAACTTCTACGCTACCGCTTTTGCCCTGCTGCCCCCTGTCATCGCCATTGCCCTGGCTCTGATCACCAAGGAGGTTTACTCCTCCCTGTTTATCGGTATCCTGGTGGGCGGCCTGCTTTACTCCAACTTCTCCTTCGAGGGCACCGTCCTTCACGTCTTTGAGGACGGCATCGCCTCGGTGCTGTCTAACAGCTACAACGTGGGCATCCTGATCTTCCTGGTTATCCTGGGCTCCATGGTGTGCCTAATGAACAAGGCGGGCGGCTCCGCCGCCTTCGGCCGCTGGGCCTCCGAGAACATCAAGAGCCGTGTGGGCGCGCAGCTGGCTGCCATTCTGCTGGGTGTGCTCATCTTCATCGATGACTACTTCAACTGCCTCACCGTGGGTTCCGTGATGCGTCCCATCACCGACAAGCACAACGTCTCCCGCGTGAAGCTGGCCTACCTCATCGACGCCACCGCTGCCCCCGTGTGTATCATCGCCCCCATCAGCTCCTGGGCCGCCGCCGTCTCCGGCTTCGTGGAGGACGGCCAGGGCCTGGCTCTGTTCATCAAGGCCATCCCCTATAACTTCTACGCCCTGCTGACCATCGTGATGATGATTTCCATGGTGGTTATGAAGGTGGAGTTTGGCCCCATGCTCAAGTATGAGCGCAACGCCATCAAGACCGGCGACCTGTTCTCCGGTTCCAACCCCTATGCCGGCCTCATCGAGGAGGACGCCGACGACAGCAAGGGCAAGGTCATTGACCTGGTGCTGCCCATCATTGTGCTGGTGGTCTGCTGCGTGATCGGTATGATCTACTCCGGCGGCTTCTTCTCCGGCACCAACTTTGTGGACGCCTTCTCCAACTCCGATGCCTCGGTTGGCCTGATGCTGGGCTCCGCCTTCGGCCTCATTTTCACCCTGATTTTCTACTCCATCCGCCGCTCTATGTCCTTCCGTGACATGATGGGCTGCATCCCCGAGGGCTTCAAGGCCATGGTGCCCGCCATCATGATCCTGACCTTTGCCTGGTCTCTGAAGGCCATGACCGACTCCCTGGGCGCCACCGCCTTCGTGGAGTATGTGGTCAATGAGTATGCCAAGGGCTTTGCTCTGTTCCTGCCCGCCATCGTGTTCGTCATCGGCTGCCTGCTGGCCTTTGCTACCGGCACCAGCTGGGGCACCTTCGGCATCCTGATCCCCATCACTCTGGCCATCTTCCCCCTGAACGACCCCATGGGTGTGGTCTGTGTGTCCGCCTGCATGGCCGGTGCTGTGTGCGGCGACCACTGCTCCCCCATCTCCGACACCACCATTATGGCCTCTGCCGGTGCGCAGTGTGACCACGTTAACCACGTGGCGACTCAGCTGCCCTATGCCACCGCCTGTGCCGCGATCTCCTGCTTCAGCTATGTGCTGGCTGGTCTGCTGATCCACTTCGGCGCTCCCGGTCTGCTGGCTCTGCCTGTGGGCGTTGTGCTGGTGCTGGGCTTCCTGTTCTTCATGCGTACCCACGGCGACGGTGTGGAGGACTAAGAAATATTCCATAGAATAAGGAAAGGCCCCATCCGAAAGGATGGGGCCTTTTGTTGGTTAATCGGGGATTTTCTCGGCGGCAGGGCCGCAGGGCTGGTGCTTTTTTTCTTCCTCCAGCTTCTTCTCACGCTCGGCCAGGCCCTGAAGCACCTGGATGGCGTAGTCGATAGCGGGGATGGCGCTGGCGGTGCAGTACTGCCGGACTTGCTTGAGTTCTTTGATGGCCTGATGAGCGGTCATAGAACACACTTCCTCTCCCAAATATCTCTAATCACATTGTAGCACGAAGGGGGAGCGGGGTGCAAGGGAAAACCGGCCGGGCCCCTTAAAACTCTTTGTGTTCCAGGATGCGGCAGGAGATGAGATAGGACACACCCATCCCCAGCAGAGGCAGGAGGGGAAGCAGAAGAACAAATGCGATGGCGGAGGCTTCGGGGATCTGCTCCAGGAAGGAGAGCCCATCCAGCAGCCCAAGTTTAGAGGCTCCCACCAGAAGAACGATGGGCAGGAAGATCACCAGGTAGAAGTAGGGACGGGCGCGCTCCGGTCCCAGCTTATAGGTCAGGGGAAGTAAGATGTCGCAGTAGAGAAGGCCCAGGCCCAGAGAGACCATGATCGTCATGCAGTTTTCCACCAGCTTGGAGTCATGAAAAGCCAGGGACAAGATCAGGCAGGTCACCAGGCCGAACAGGGCGGCAAACAGGGTGAGGATCAGAGCGAAGAGGTAGCGGGCGCCCGCCACAGCCCGGCGGCTCAGAGGCAGAGAGAAGGCGTACCGGTCCCACTTGGACAGCTCATCATAGGAGAAGGCGCTCAGGGGCAGCATCATAATGATGATCTGCACCATGGCGGTGATGAATGAGATCGGAAAAATCCCTAAGGCCGCCATGACAAAATAGAACAGCAGAAACAGAATGTAAGTTTTGATGGATTTCCGCATGACCAGAAAATCCTTGACGATGAGGCCGGTCATACTGACTCCCCCTTTCCAATGAAGAGCATGATGTCCTCCAGGGAGATGGGCTCCACCATCAGCTGGGGGTATTTTTTACGGAAGGCGGCCCGGTCACTCACCAGAGCCTCGCAGCCGTAGGAGCCCTTCCGCACCCGTACCAGGTCCTTGGAATCAACGGTCAGCAGGTCGGCGGCGGTACAGCCCAGGCGGCCGTAGCTGTCCTGAATCACGTCTTTGGCCTCCGAGAGGACTACCTTCCCCTGGTGGAGATAGGTGATATAGTCGGCAACCTTCTCCAGGTCACTGGTGATGTGGCTGGAGATGAGAATGGAGTGCTCCTCGTCCTGGATAAAGTTCAGAAACTCATCCAGGATCTCGTCCCGCACCACCGGGTCCAGTCCGGCGGTGGCCTCGTCCAGAATCAGCAGCTTGGGGTGGTGGGCCAGTGCGGCGGCCAGGGATAGCTTCATCTTCATGCCCCGGGAGAACTCTTTGACATATTTGCACTCAGGCAGCTGAAACTTTTTCAGGCAGGAGGCAAAGAGCGCTTTATCCCAATTCTCATAGACCCGGGAGAGAATGGTGTGGATGTCTGTGGGGCGCAGGGTGTCGTGGAAGTAGCACTCGTCCAGCACCACGCCCACCTCCGCCTTGGCCTGCTGCTCCTGGGCGATGTTGTCATAGCCCATAAGAGTGATGGTGCCTGCGTCCCGGCGGATCAGATTCAGGATGCACTTGATGGTGGTGGTTTTACCCGCGCCGTTTTCTCCGATGAGGCCCATGATGGACCCGCCGGGGAGCTTCAGATCGATGTGGTCCAGGGCAAAGTCGCCGTAGGACTTGCAAAGGCCGGATATTTTAATACTGTTTGTCATAATCATTCACCTTGATACAATATGTTGAGCATTTCCGTAAGCTCTTCCAGGGTGAAGCCGCCCTTTCGGGCCTCGTCCACAGCCAGGGAGAGAAACTCCTCCACCCGGCGCAGCTGGGCTTCCCGCAGCAGTTCCCGGTTTTGGGGGGCCACAAAGCAGCCTTTTCCCGGGATGTTCTGTAAGAACCCCTCCCGTTCCAGCTCCTCATAGGCCCGCTTGGTGGTGATGACCGAGATGTGCAGCTCCTTGGCCAGCAGACGCATGGAGGGCAGAGCGTCCCCTTCCGCCAGCGTGCCGGACAGGATCTGACTTTTCACTTGGTCCGAGATTTGTTCGTAGATGGGTTTTCCACTGGAGTTGCTGAGAATGATATCCATTTGGCGCACCATATAAACCGCCCGCCCCTGTCTGCCCTGCGCATGGGTCGGACGGAGTTTGCGGCCTTCCTTCCGTTATAGTGTATATATACTATATGCACAGTATATATGCCATATACACAGCTGTCAAGGGGGGAAGGCAAAAAAATTCCGCCCCGGTCCGGAAGAATGGACGGGCGGCTTTACAGTCTGGAAACTGCGTGCTATAATATCCGCTGCTTGGCCGGAAAACCGGCAAAATGTGTGAGAAATGGGAGAGAAAATAGACCATGAGAGTGGAAAATGATCTGAGAAACGATCCAATCCGCCCGCTGGTGCTGCGTATTGCCATTCCCAGCATGCTGGCCCAGTTTGTCAGCGTGCTGTACAGCGTGGTGGACCGAATCTACATCGGAAACATCCCGGAGGTGGGCAGTCTCGCTCTGGCGGGCGCAGGGGTGTGCGGACCCATTGTGACCATGCTGGGGTCGGTAGCCTTCTGGGTGGGCGTGGGAGGCTCGCCCTTGGTAAGCATCCGCCTGGGCGAAGGGCGGCGGGAGCAGGCCAAACAGATCGTGGCCAACGCCTTTTTGCTGCTGATCGTCATGTCCCTGGCGCTGATGGGGGTGGCTTACGCCACCCGCCGGCCTGCACTGATGCTGTTCGGCGCCAGCCCTGAGACTCTGCCCTATGCCATGGAGTACTACTCCTGGTATCTGACGGGTACCGTCTTTGCACTGCTGTCCACGGGCATGAACCAGTTTGTCATCTGCCAGGGCTTTGCCCAAAAGGGAATGCAGTCGGTAATTTTGGGCGCGGTGATGAACATCGTGCTGGACCCGCTGTTTATCTTCGGGCTGAAGATGGGAGTCAAGGGAGCGGCGATCGCCACCGTGCTCAGCCAGCTGTGCAGCTGTCTGTTTGTGCTCCACTTCCTGTTTGGACCGGCACCCCAGGTGGGGATCTCCTTTGGCGGTTACCGTCCATGGCTGATGGGCCGCATTTTGCTTACCGGTTTGACGCCCTTCCTGATCATTGCGGTGGATAACCTGATGATCATTGTCCTCAACGCCCTGCTCCAGCGCTACGGCGGAGAGAGCCAGGGCGATCTGCTGGTGGCAGCGGCCACCATTTCCCAGAGCTTCATGCTGGTGGCAGCGGCCACCATTTCCCAGAGCTTCATGCTGGTGGTCACCATGCCTCTGGGCGGCATGACAGGAGGGACTGCCTCCATTCTGGGCTACAACCTGGGAGCGGGACAGCCCAAGCGTATCCTGGAGGCCCAGAAGTACATCCTGATCATCGCGGTGGCGTACACCGGGGTGCTGTGCCTGGTGGGGCAGCTGTTTGCCGCCCCCTTTACCCGCATCTTCACCCCCGATGTACAGGTGTCCGCCCTGGCGGTCACCGCCATCCGCATCACCTCCATGGGCATTGTGCCCCTGGGTGTGCAGTATGTGATCGTGGACGGGCTGACCGGTATGGGCATGATGCGCTACTCCCTGCCCCTGTCTGCCTTCCGTAAGCTGGTGTATTTTGTGGCCATCTTTATCCTTCCTGCCGCCTTTGGGGCTATGGCGATCTTCTTTGCCGAGCCCATCTCCGACCTGATCCCGCCGGTGGTGACGGTGCTGTTTTATTGGCGGAAGATCCCCTGGCTCAAGCGGCAGGCGCTGCTCCACGGACAGCCGGAAAAGACCACTCAGGCCTGAGGCAGTGCGGTATGCAGGGCCTTGGCGATCTGGTCGGGGCAGGAGGTGGGTTTGCCGCCGCAGCGAATACCCTCCATGCGGGCGATGGCGTCTTCCACCTTCATGCCCTCAATCAGACGGGAGATGCCCTGAAGATTGCCGTCACACCCGCCGATGATCTGCACGGACTGAATGATGCCGTCCTCCACCTTGATGGAGAAGAAACGGGAACAAACCCCGCGGGGGGTATACTCAATAGTCATACATATCGCTCCTTTTGTATCAATGGGAATGGAAAAAGCGGCCCGGCTGACTGGGCCGCTTTTCGTCTTATTATAGCAAATGGAGACAGAAAAATCCAGAAGGGCAAAAAAAGACGGACCATAGAGATACAGCTCAAAGGTCCGTCTGGAGGGGATACTATCATGATTCTGCTCATTTCTACTACATAGGATACGGGGGTTGGGATATACTTATGGGTAAGCGCCGGCGTTTTCGATCAGCCTTCCCGGCGCTGAAGCTGAAGGCGGTCGGCAATCATGGCAATAAATTCCGAGTTGGTAGGTTTGCCTTTTACGTTTGAAACAGTGTAGCCGAAGTATTTTTGCAGGGTTTCCAGGTCGCCCCGGTCCCAGGCCACTTCGATGGCATGGCGTATGGCACGCTCCACCCGGGAGGCGGTGGTGCCAAAGCGCTTGGCCACTTCCGGATAGAGGACCTTGGTCACCGCGTTAATGACGTCCATATCCTCCACCGCCAGGATGATGGCCTCCCGGAGATACTGGTAGCCCTTGATGTGAGCGGGTACGCCCACCTCGTGGATAATGGAGGTGACCATGGCCTCCAAGGAGCGGGCTGACTCCTGTGAATTACTAGGGACCGCGGCAAAAGCCGCTAGCTGGCGGATGCGCTGACATACGGCGTTGGGCCGGCAGGGCTTGGACATGTAGTGATCGGCCCCCAGAGAAGCGGCCAGGTCAGCCATTCCGCCCCGGGCATAGCTGGACAGGATCAGGATCTTGGGACGGTAGTCCAGCTCCATCTGAGACAGCCGTTCCAGCACCTCAATACCGTCGATGCCGCCCAGGACGATCTCCATCACCACTACGTCAGGGCGCAGTGTCTTCAGTTGGTCCAGCAGGACCAGTCCGTCCCCGGTCTCTCCCACCACCTGTAGGTCCGGTTCGGCCTGGAGCATCTCGATAAATTGATGCCGGTACTCCTCGTTGGCGTCCGCTACCAACAGTGATACGGTTGCTTCCATGAATGTAAACTCCCTTCTTTGCAAGGCTTGCATTCTGACCGTTACACACACTGAAACGGTCAAATAAAATGTACCATAATCAGACAGTATGCGCAAGATATTTTTACCAAAAAATGGTAAACAAAAGTTCGACATCTTTCGACAAAGTTCGACGTTTGCAGGAAAAAACGGCACAAAGAGAACAGAAATACCGCCCCGGATCGGGGCGTTTCCCATCCGGGGCGGCTGTGCTTTTTCAAATCTGTCAGGCGGCTTTTGCGCTGCTTTGGGCGGTTTTTACCATATTTTCTGCCAAAATTCCGTAGCCCCGGGAGGGCTCATTGATGAGAACGTGGGTGACCGCGCCCACAAGCCGCCCGTCCTGGAGAATAGGACTTCCAGACATTCCCTGGACAATTCCTCCGGTCGTTTCCAGCAGGCGGGGATCGATGACCTGGATCATGAGGTTGCGGGTGTCACCGCTGCTCTCTGGATAGAGGGTCAGAATCTCGATCTCATACTCCTCCACCTGGTCGCCGGCAATATTGGAGAGAATGGTGGCCTTGCCGGTGTGCACCTGGTCCCGGGAGGCGATCTCCACGCCCTGGCCGTTTTGCACCAGCGCCTTGTCATCCAGGGTGCCGAAGATACCCTGCTGGGTGTTGGCGTACAGGGTACCCAGGTCATGCTGGAGATCAAACACGCCGTGCAGCTCTCCCGGCTCACCGCTTAACCCCTTCTTGACGTCAGACACCGTGGCCTTCATGATGCTCCCGGTTTCCAGGGGCATGAGGATGGCCGTGTCCACATCGCTGATCCCGTGGCCCAGAGCGGCAAACACGCCGGACTGGGGATCATAGAAGGTAAGAGTGCCGATGCCCGCCATGGAGTCCCGCAGCCAGACCCCCAGTTGATAGTCGCCGTCCTGGTTTTGGACCGGTTGGACGCTGAGCTGGAGAGACTGATTCTCCCGCTGGACCTGGAGGGTGAGAGGCTGCCCCTGCTGCTGGGCCAGCAGGGCCTGGACGCCCTCAATGGTGTTGACCTCCTGGCCGTTGATGTGGGTGATTACATCGCCTGCCCGCAGACCGCCGGTCCGTCCGGGGGACACAGTACCGCCGGAGGACTCCACATCGGACAAGCCGGTAACCACCACACCGTCAGAAAAGAGCTTAATACCCACCGCCCGGCCCAGGGGAATGACCGTGTCGCCGATCTCCACCGAGCCGGCGCAGGCGGCGGCGTCCCAGGCCGGGGCGGCCAGAGCCCGGTCCCCCGACAGGGTCAGTACCAGCAGCAGACAGACTGCCGCCGTCCACACACCGCCGCCCAGACGCCGGTGTCCGGGCGTTTGTTTTGATTTTTCCTGCAAAATTTCACCCCCATGTCAATTTTGCGCGGCATCTTCGCCGCCTTAGACAGTATGGACGGTTTTTTTCCGGCGCAAACAGGACGGAGATTCCAAGGCTGCCAAGGCAGATTTTTCAAACGCAAAGCCGGCGGGGAATTGTGGATTTTTCCGGGGAAGTCTTTGCCTTTTCGGGAAAAAATACAAAAAAAGCCTGCCGCGGCGGACGCGGCAGGCAGAAACAAGATTTATTTTTTGAACAGACGGCTCAGCAGACCCTTCTTGCGCTTGGCAGGCCGGGCAGCGGGCTCCTGGTAGGTGGTGCCCATACCCTCCTCCAGGAACACATCCTGGCTGGAGCAGGGAGCGGCGCCGGTCTTGCGGGGACTCCACTGTCCGTCGGGGCCAAGCTGGCGGGCCTTGACGTTGTCGGACACCAGCACGTCGCAGATATGGAAGATGGAGCGGCGCACCTGGGGGTCCAGCACGGGGCAGGCCACCTCCACCCGGCGCTCCGTGTTCCGGGTCATAAAGTCGGCAGAGGAGATGAACAGATCGGCGTTGTCTCCCCGGCCAAACCGGTAGATGCGGGTGTGCTCCAGATAGCGGCCCACAATGGAGAAGATGGTGATGTGGTCGGTGAGTCCGGGAATGCCGGGACGGATGCAGCAGATGCCCCGCACGTTCATGACTACCTCCACCCCGGCCTGAGAAGCCTGGGCCAGCTTGTCGATGAGCTTGCGGTCGGTGATGGAATTGAGTTTCAGGAAGATGTAGCCCTCGGGACCCTTTTTGATCTCCCGGTCCATGAGCTCCATCACCTTGTCCCGCAGCTGGAAGGGGGAAACCAGCAGCTGCTTGTAGTCACCGTTCAGGTTGGCGATGGCCATGTTCCGGAAGAGCACGGCCGCGTCCTCGCCCAGCTCGGGCCGGGCGGTCATCAGGCACAGGTCGGTGTACTGCTTGGCGGTCTTTTCGTTGTAGTTGCCGGTACCCACCTGGGTGATGTACTGGATCTTTCCACGCTCCCGGCGGGTAATGAGGCAGATCTTGGAGTGGACCTTGAACCCCTCTGTGCCGTAGAGGATGGTGCAGCCCGCCTCCTCCATGCGCTCGGCCCACTGGATGTTGTTCTGCTCGTCAAAGCGGGCGCGCAGCTCCATGAGGACGGTGACCTCCTTGCCGTTTTCGGCGGCGGCGCACAGGTACTCGGCCAGCTTGGCCTTGGAGGCCAGACGGTAGATGGTGATCTTGATGGAGATCACGTTGGGGTCGGAGGACGCCTCACGCACCAGATGGAGGAAGGGGTCCATAGACTCGAAGGGGTAGAACAGCAGGGCGTCGTGGCGCAGAATCTGGGGCAGGATCTTCTCGTCGGGCCGCAGACAGGCGGGGAAGCGGGGAGTGTAGGGAGGGTAGCACAGGGCGGATTTGCTCTCCGGGGGCAGCAGCCCCTCCAAAGAGAAGACGTAGTTCATGCGCAGGGGGCATTTGGAGAAAAAGACCTGCTCCCGGGTGAGTTTGAGCTTGCTGCACAAAAATTCAATGGCCTTCTCGTCCCGGGTGCTGCTCTGGATCTCCAGACGCACCGGAGCCAGACGGTTGCGCTTTTTCACAATCTTGCGCATGTGCTGACGGTAGTCCTCGTCCACGTCATAGGCCTCGTCCTCAGGGCTGATGTCGGCGTTGCGGGTGACGGAGCAGACCGCCTTGCCCTGGACGCTGAAGGTGGGGAAGAGCTTTTTGGCGTACTCCAGCAGTACGTCCTCGGTGAGGATGTACCGCACCCCACGCTCCCGCAGAACAAAATAGGGGGGCAGGCTCTGGGGGATGGGAATGAGACCCAGGGCCTCCTGATCATCGCTTTGCAGCCGCAGCACGATGTTAAGTACCTTATTGGACAGGTGGGGGAAGGGGTGGCGGGAATCCACCACCTGGGGAGAGAGGATGGGCTGCAGCTCGTCCCGGAACCAGTTTTCCACCTGCTTGCGCTCCTTGGTGTCCATCTCGTCCATGGTCATACGGCAGATGTTGCAGGTGCGCAGCCGCTTTTCCAGCTGGTCCACCACTTTGTCCCGCATCTTGTACAGGGGGGTGACCGCCTGGTAGATGGCGGAGAGCTGCTGGTCGGGCGTCTGACCGGTACGGGCGTCAAAGTGGGGCTCCTTCACCAGAGTCAGGTCGCACAGAGAGCCTACCCGGATCATAAAGAACTCGTCCAGGTTGCTGGTAAAAATGGCGGCAAATTTCAACCGCTCCATCAAAGGCACGCTCTCGTCCTTGGCCTCCTCCAGTACACGTTCGTTAAACCGCAGCCAGGACAGCTCACGGTCCTGGGTATAGCGGGTATCCACGATTTTCGGCATACAGTGATCCCTCTTTCTTTCGATCCACACACGTGCCGTTCCCAGTGGAGGGCACGGTATCCATACTCCATTTCAGTATACCACAGCCAGGTTAAAAAGTTGAGGGCGATTTTGTTAAATGGAAGAAAAATCCGCGGATGCCGGAGCGTGTCCGGCATCCGCGGAAGACAGGTAAAAACTCAGCGCTCGCACTTCCAGAAGGCCACCGAGTAGGGGGGCAGCTCGCTGCCGCCGCCGAAGTCGTGGTCCTTGCCGGTGATGAGATCCACCGCCCGGCCGCAGTTTGCGTTGAAGTGGGCCACATAGGGCTGGGAGTCGGCGTTGATGGCCACCAGTACCCGCTCTTTGTCGGTCTGACGCTGGAAGATGGTCTGGCGGTTGGTGAGTACCACGTCCTGGAAGTCGCCATGGCACAGGGCGTCGCTCTCCCGGTGGGCCTTGGCCATGGCGGCGATGAGGTCGGTGAGCTCGTTCCACTCGGGCGCCTCAAAGCAGGGGCGCAGCTCGTCGTCGCTGCCGGGCCGTTTCTCTCCCTTGGCGCCCCATTCGCTGCCGTAATACAGGCAGGGGATGCCGGGCATACCGAACATCAGTCCGTAAATGAGGGGCAGATGGCGGGGCTCCTGCAGGATGCTGGCCACCCGGGTCACGTCGTGGTTATCGCAGAAGCACAGCAGATGCTTGCCCTTGTAGAGGGTCCAGTTTTCCGGGCCAAACTGGCGCTTCAAGCTGTGGACGATCTCAAAGAGGTTCATAGAGTTGAGGCTGGAGTAGAGGCCCTTGTAGCACTCATAGTTGGTGCAGCTGTGGAGCATCTGGTCGTTGACCCACTGGTTGTAGTCCCCATGAAGGGTCTCACCCACCAGGAAAAATTCCGGTTTCAGTCCGTTGGTAAACTGGCGCAGACGGCGCAGAAAGTCGTGGTCCAGGCAGTAGGCCACGTCCAGGCGCAGGCCGTCGATGTCGTATTCCTCCACCCAGGAGCGCACGCAGTCCAGCAGATAGTCCACCACGGCGGGGTTGCGGAGATTGAGCTTTACCAGCTCAAAGTGGCCCTCCCAGCCCTCATACCAGAAACCGTCGTTGTAGTTGGAGTTGCCGTCAAAGTGGATGTGGAACCAGTCCTTGTAGGGGGAGTCCCACTTCTTCTCCTGCACGTCCTTAAAGGCCCAGAAGCCGCGGCCCACGTGGTTGAACACGCCGTCCAGCACCACCCGGATGCCATGGGCGTGAAGGGTCTCACACACCTTGGCGAAGTCCTCGTTGGTGCCCAGGCGGCAGTCGATCTTCCGGTAGTCCCGGGTGTCGTAGCCGTGGCGGTCACTTTCAAAAATGGGGGAGAGGTATACCGCATCTGCCCCCAGCTTTTGGATATGGTCCGCCCAATCGGCGATTTTGCCGATGCGGTTGACGGTGACGCCGTCATTCTCCTTTGGGGCTCCGCAGAAGCCCAGGGGGTAGATCTGGTAAAACACACTATTTTCCGCCCACATAAACATCTTCCTTTCTTTCCAGGGGAAATAAACTATACCCATTTTAGCACAAGACGCCCCCGGTGAAAAGGGAGAATTTTTGTTGGTTCTGCACAGAACAAAATCAAAGACCAAAGAAAAAGCAGATGAGACCATAGATCACGCTGGCACTGATCCCGAATACCAGCACCGGTCCAGCCACTACAAAGAGCTTGGCGGCGGTGCCGGTGATATAGCCCTCACTCTTAAATTCCAGGGCGGGAGAGACCATGGCGTTGGCAAAGCCGGTGATGGGGACCAGGGTGCCAGCCCCTGCGTGCTTGGCCAGCTTGTCAAAAAGACCCAGGCCGGTGAGCAGGGCGGAGAGGAAGATGAGGGTCACCGATACGGCGGTGCCTGCGTCGTCCCCGGAAAGCCCCAGCCTCTCATACAGATTGCGCAGCACCTGCCCCAGGGTGCAGATGGCGCCCCCCACAAAGAAAGCCCACAGCATATCCCGCACCAGGGGAGAGGGACGGGCGTGAGCCTGAATAAGCTGATTGTATTCCTGCTTGCTGATGTCCAAGGATGACCGCCTCCTTTTTTGCCAGCATGCCCGAAAACCGGAAGAAATATGCGGTTTGTCCTCTTTTTCTCAGAAGGGGGACGTGCTATAATGACCACGAAAACCATACGGGAATCCGGCATAGACGAGGAGGAGACGGTCATGGCGTTGGATACAGAGAAATTGTTGGAGCAGGCGTCCCAGGCGGTGTGGGAGGCGGGAGAGCTTTTTGCCCGGCGGGATATGGCGGGACATATCCGTCAGAAGGGAGCCACCGACTTTGTCACCCAGGTGGACCTGGAGGTGCAGACCATGCTGCAGAAGCGGCTGGCGGAGATCGCCCCGGAGGTGCAGTTCATGGGAGAGGAGAAGGACAACTCCCAGGTGGATCTGTCCGGTGCGGTGTGGATTCTGGACCCGGTGGATGGCACCACCAACCTGATCCACGGCTACTGCCACAGTGCGGTCTCTCTGGCCCTGGCCGAGGGGGGCGAAGTGACCATGGCCCTCATCCACGACCCCTACGCCGGGGAACTGTTCACCGCCCGAAAGGGACACGGAGCCTTCTGCAACGGACAGCCCATCCACGTCAGCGGGGCTCAGCACCTCAGTGACAGCTTGGTGGACGTGGGCACCAACCCCGGCGAGCGGCACCTGGCCGACCGCACCTTTGCCTGGATGCGGGCCATCTATGACGCCAGCCACGACGTGCGGCGCATCGGCGCGGCCTCCATCTGCCTGTGCTATGTGGCGGCGGGGCGGATCGACGGCTATGTGGAGGGGGGCCTGAAACCCTGGGACTTTGGAGCGGGGATGCTCCTGGTCCGGGAGGCGGGAGGCATGATCACCACCGCGGAGGGCACACCCCTCACTCTGGACGGCCCCAGCAGCGTGATGGCGGCCAACGGCCACATTGGCCCCGAGCTGCTGGAACTCATCAACCAATAAGAAAAAGGGATCTGCCCGGGGCAGATCCCTTTTTTATCCCTTTTGATCTTGCAGCATGGCCTCCACCTCGTGGCGGGGACAGCGCCAGTCCCCCTCACCCCGGCGGTCGTAGGTGCCGGCGTAGGGGTCGCCGCCGATGTAGACGGGGCGGTATTTCTGCTCTGCACGGGGGACAAAGATAGCTACGATGTCGTTTTTCCCGTTGCGGAAGATCTGCACGTCCTCCGGCTGGAGGATGTTGGCGCTGACCACGGTGGGGTCGTTTACCATGTCCCAGAACTCATCCACCAGCTCCTGAGGGTCAAAGAGGGGGACGGAGTAGAGAGATTTGTCCGCCCCTTCCGCCACACCCAGCAGAATGACACCCCCCAGGGTGTTGGCAAAGGCGGAGTAGGTCTCCCACAGGCTGTGGGGCAGGCCGCCCTGGGCACGCTTGGCCTCGATGCGGTTGTCCTCCTGGTACTCCTCCAAAAAGTCCAGCTCATCCAGCACAGAAATCGCCCCCTTTTTCTCCAGTATACTCGGAAGAAAAAGGGGGCGCAAGGCGTTACTGCCAATTTTTTTGGGCAAAATCCAGGGCGTTTTTCCAAAAGAGTTTTTCCACCAGAGAATGGCTCAGACCGCGGTCCAGAAGGTACTCCCCCAGGACGGGCACCTTGCGGCAGTCGTCCAGACAGGGGGGCAGGTCAGCCCCATCAAAGTCGGAGCCCAGAGCCAGACAGTTCTCGGCTCCTAATTCCAGGAAGTGGCAGATGTGGCGGTACAAATCGTCAAAATCTGCGTTATTTTCATCGGAGCGTAAAAATGGGCTGTAATAATTAAGACCAATGATACAGTTTCGTATCACCATCTCCCGGATTTGCCAATCCTCCAGGTTGCGACGGTGGGCACAGACGGCGCGGGCGTTGGAGTGGGAGGCGGCGAACGGTTTTTGAGCTGCCTCCAGTACGTCCCGGAATCCGGCATCGTTGAGGTGGGACACGTCCACCACAATGCCCGCCTCCTCCAGCGCCCGGACCGCCTCCTTGCCCAGAGGGGTGAGGCCGTGGTCGGTCTCGTGGCCGGAGCCCAGGGCGTTCTCTCCGTTCCAGGAGAGGGTCACCATCCGCACCCCGTCCCGGCGGAGCTCCTCCACGTGCTCCAGCCCAGCCCCCAGCAGGGAGCCGTTTTCCACCGTCAGCACCAGGGCGGTTTTCTTTTGCTCCCAGGCGGCGGTCACGTCATCCTCGGTCGTGCAGGCAGAGGCCTGACAGGCGCGGTCCAGAAGCTGCCGCTGGAAGCTGCGGCGGTGATAGCGGTAGTAGCCCAGAGCCTCCTGGGGCGTGAGACCGTCGGGGACAAAGACGGCGCAGCACTGACACCAGGGGATGGTCTGGACTTTCGACAGGGCAAAGGCGGAGCAGGGATCGTCCAGGGTGTCCTGGCAGCGCAGAGGGCTCATAAAGGCGGTGAGGGTATCGCAGTGGAGATCAAAGACGGGCATAGCGGATTCTCCTTTCCGGTTTTCCACATTCTATGGCTCCGGTGTGGAAGGTTATCCCTCGCCGGGCTTTTTCATGGTGAGGCTGATACGCTTTTTCCCCTCGTCCACCGACAAAACCCACACCGTTACCACATCCCCTACGGACAAAAGCTCGCTGGGGTGCTTCACCTGCCGGGGCAGCTTGCTGATGTGGACCAGGCCGTCCTGGTGCACGCCGATGTCCACGAATACGCCAAAGTCGATGACGTTGCGCACCGTGCCCTGGAGCTCCATGCCGGGTTTCAGGTCCTTGGCTTCCATCACATCGGTGCGGAGGATGGGGGGAGGCAGGTCGTCACGGGGGTCCCGGCCAGGCTTCATCAGCTCCTTGATGATGTCGGCCAGGGTGGGCACACCCGCCCCGCAGATCTCCGACAGGTTCTCCAGACCTTTCTGCTCGGCCCGCTGCTTCAGCTCGCCGATGGCCCCCTTGCTCACGTCCTGCAGGGTGTAGCCGCAGGCGGTCAGCAGCTTCTCGGCGGCGGCGTAGCTCTCCGGGTGGACCCCGGTGTGATCCAACACGCTCTTGCTCTCGGGCACCCGCAGAAAGCCGGCGCACTGCTCAAAGGCCTTGGGGCCCAGCTTGGGCACCTTCAAAAGCTGCTTGCGGGTGGTAAAGGCGCCGTTTTCCTCCCGGTATTTCACCACGTTCTTTGCTGTGGTGGCGGTGAGACCGGACACCCGCTGCAGGAGGGAGGGAGAGGCGGTGTTGGCGTCCACACCCACCGCGTTGACGCAGTCCTCCACCACCCCGTCCAGGGCCTCGCCCAGCTGGGCCTGGGGCATGTCGTGCTGGTACTGGCCCACGCCGATGGCCTTGGGGTCAATCTTTACCAGCTCGGCCAGGGGGTCCTGGAGCCGCCGGGCGATGGATACAGCGCTGCGGAGGTTTACGTCAAACTGGGGGAACTCCTCAGCGGCCAGCTTACTGGCGGAATAGACGCTGGCTCCCGCCTCGCTGACGATCATATAGGACACGCCGCCCCCCAGCTTCTGGATAAGCTCCACCGTCATCTTCTCGGTCTCCCGGCTGGCGGTGCCGTTGCCGATGGCGATGTGCTCCACGTGGTGCTTCTTCACCAGAGCGGACAGCTTCTGGATGGCCTCCTGCTTCTGCCGCTCTCCATAGGTGGGGTAGACCACCGCCGTATCCAGCACCTTGCCCGTGCCGTCTACCACAGCGACTTTACATCCCATGCGGTAGCCCGGGTCCAGACCCATGGTCACCTTGCCCTTGACCGGGGGCTGCATGAGCAGGGGCTTGAGGTTCAGGGCAAACATGTGGATGGCCCCCTCGTTGGCCTGGTCGGTGAGGTGGCTGCGGATCTCACGCTCCAGAGAGGGCTCAATGAGACGGTCGTAGGCGTCGTCGGCCGCGGCGCGGACAAAGGCCATGGAGGGCGCGCCGGGGACCAGCACCGCGCGGCGTACCGCCACGTGGGCGGTCTCCGCGTCCAGCTCCACCGAGACCTTCAAAATGTCCTCCCGCTCGCCCCGGTTGATGGCCAGCACCTGATAGCCCTGGATGCGGCTGACCGGGCACTTGAAGTCATAGTAGAGACGATACACCGTGTCCTCCGGCTCCTTATCCGCCGCCTTGGACACCACCACACCCCGGCGCAGGAACAGCGAGCGCAGCTCCTTGCGGATGGCGGCGTCGTCAGAAATTTCCTCCGCGATGATATCGCTGGCTCCCTGGAGGGAGGCCTCAATGCTGTCTACCCCTTTCTCGGGGTCGATGAAACCGGCAGCCGCCTCCTCGGGGGCGGGACAGTCCCGGCCTTGGGCGAAGAGCAGTTGGGCCAGGGGAGCTAACCCCTTTTCCCGGGCGATGGTGGCACGGGTGCGCCGCTTCTGCTTGTAGGGACGGTACAGGTCCTCCGCCTCAGCCAGGGTTTTGGCGGCGTCAATGGCGGCGGAGAGCTCGTCGGTGAGCTTGCCCTGATTTTCAATAGAGGTTTTGATCTCGCCCTTGCGCTGCTCCAGATTGCGCAGGTACTGAAGCCGCTCGGCCAGCTGACGCAGCAGCTGGTCGTCCATGGAGCCGTGGAGCTCCTTACGGTAGCGGGCGATAAAGGGAATGGTGGCCCCCTCGTCAATGAGGGTGACCACGTTTTCCACCTGCTGGGCAGGACGGCCCAGCTCGGCGGAGAGAGTTTCGATGATCTGATCCATGGAGAAGCGCTCCTTTTTATCCGATTACTCATAAGTGTAGCGAAAGCGGGAAAGAAAGTCCAGAAAAAATTGAGACGCAGCCAGGGCGGACGTGGTATAATAAAAATAATAAACAGGAGAGGGGGAGAACTATGCGGGAGCTGAGCCAGATCGACCAAGAGCTCAGACAGGTGCGGCGGGACCTGGACCGGGCGGGAAAGTTGGATGCCATGCTGGCCGACCTGGGGAAGCAGCATCTCCAGCAGCGCAAAAAGGCAGCAGAGGCCTTTGAGCGGTTGAACCGGGCAGAGGAGAAGGAGGCCTTTTTGGCCTCTGGCCGGGAGGCAGAGCACGAGACCGGAAAGCTTCGCCGGGACAAACAGGAGGTGGCCCAGGCCCGGGCGCGGTATGAGGAAGCCGAGTGGGACCTGCGGGACTTGGAGGACCGCCTGTGGGACGTGAAGGAGGAACGGGCCAAACTGGAGCAGCAGGAGAGCCGGTATCAGGCCCTTTTGAAGGAAAAAGAGCAGTATTTGTGCTGCACCGGCAGCAGCCAGGTTCCGCGGTTGGTGGAGATCGCCCGGGAGATGGGGACGGCGGACCGCCTGATCCGGGAGGAGCAGGAGGCGCTCCAGGCGGGAGAAGAAGCCCAGGCGCGGCTGAAGGAGCTGGCCGGTGCGCTGGAGCAGGCCAAAGGCCGGGGCTGGGATATGCCGGGAGGGTATATCAGCATGCAGACGGTCCAGGCCTATGCCCGGGACACCCGGAGCGCGCTGAGCCGTCTGCGCACCGAACTGGCCGGACTGACCCCCAAAGATGTGCCTCTTGTGGACCTGGAGGGGTATTCTGCCTTTGCCGACTGTTTTCTGGAGCAATTGTTTTCCGATCTGTTTGAGCCGGAAGGAGAAAAACAGACCCGGGAAGGGGTAACCAATACCCTGTGCGAAGTGGAGGCTCTGGTGGACGGACTGCGCCGGGAATTGGAGGGACAAAAAAATACAAAGCAGTCCCTCCAGCAGGAGCGGGAGAAGCTGCTGGCCGGAATATAGAGGAGGAAGGAACCATGAAGGACTATCAAGAGCAGCTGGAGACCTTGCAGAAATGGATCGACGAGAGAAAGAACATCGTCTTTTTCGGCGGTGCGGGTGTGTCCACCGAGAGCGGGATTCCCGATTTCCGCAGCGTGGACGGCCTTTATAACCAGCAGTATAAATACCCCCCGGAGACCATCCTCAGCCGCAGCTTTTTTGACCGGGACCCGGAGGAATTTTACCGCTTTTACCGCAACAAGATGCTCTGTCTCACCGCCAAGCCCAATGCCGCCCACAAAAAGCTGGCCCAGCTGGAAGCGGCGGGGAAGCTCAAGAGCATCGTGACCCAGAACATTGACGGCCTGCACCAGGCCGCCGGAAGCAAGCGGGTGTGGGAGCTCCACGGAAGCGTGCTGCGAAACCGCTGCATGGCCTGCGGCCGGGACTACCCGGTCTCCGCCATCGCCGACAGCCAGGGGGTGCCACGGTGCAGCTGCGGCGGTATCATCAAGCCCGACGTAGTCCTCTACGAGGAGAGCCTCAGCTCCCGGGTGCTCCAGGGGGCGCTGAGCGACATCCAGCAGGCGGATATGCTTATCATCGGGGGCACCTCCCTGGTGGTCTATCCCGCCGCCGGACTGGTGAACTACTACCAGGGCCACCGCTTGGTGCTCATCAACAAGTCCACCACTCCCTATGATAAAAATGCAGACCTGGTCCTCTCCGGTCCCATCGGAGAGATTTTGGACCAGATCAAGGTATAAAAAATTGGCAGGTCAAACGACCTGCCAATTTTTTATGCTCAGCGACGGCGGTGAGGACGGCTCATGGCAAAGCCCATGGCCGCGCCGCACAGGCCGCCTATAATGTGGGTCAGCTGGGAGATGTTGTCCTGGGCGGTGACAGCGTCTACGATCTCGCCGCCCAGATACAAAATGACCACCACAATCAGGGTCAGAGGGATGGAGCCATTCCGCATGCCCGCCAGAGAAGAGAGAACGATCATCATAAATACGATGCCGCTGGCGCCCAGCAGGGCGGTGGCGGGGAAGAAGATAAACTGCACTAGCCCGGATACAAAGGCGGTGAGCACGATGCAGCCCAGCAGCCGCTTGCTGCCGTACTTCTCCTCCAGGGGCGGCCCGACCACCAGAAAGAGCATCATATTGCTCATAAAGTGAGTGTAGTCCGCATGTCCCAGCACGTGGGTGAACATGCGCAGATAGGTCAGCGGGTCGGTGAGAGGGGAGCGATAGACGGTAAACAGCAGCCAGGTGGTGCGTTCTCCGGTAAACTCTCCCAGAGCCAGCGCGCCCAGGGAGAGAAGAAAGAAGGTAAGCACCACCGGGGAGTTATATTGGATCCGCAGTTCCTTCATCTCAGTGGTTGATCACCCGCACCCGGATCATACCGGGGATCGCACGCAGCTCGTCAGCCACCGCGTCTTTGATGCGGCCGTTCAGGTCCACCATGGTGTAGGCGTAGTCCTTCTTGGACTTGTTGGTCAGGTTCTCCACGTTGACTCCCTCGTCGGAGAGAATGGTGGTGATCTTGGTCAGCATGGCGGGGATGTTCTTGTGAATGAGGCACACCCGGGAGATGCCGCTCCAATCCTGGTGGACGTTAGGCAGGTTGACGGAGTTTTTGATGTTGCCGTTGATAAGATAGTCCTTCAGCTGGTCGGCGGCCATGCGGGCGCAGTTCTCCTCGCTTTCAGGGGTGGAAGCGCCCAGATGGGGCAGAGCAATGACGTTGTGGACCAGGGCGATCTTGTCGTTGGGGAAGTCGGTGACATACTTGGCGACCCGGCCGGACTCCAGAGCGGCGATCATGTCGTCGTCGTTCACCAGTCCGCCGCGGGCCAGATTCAGCACCCGCACCTGGCCCTTCATCTTGGAGATGGCCTCCGCGTTGATGAAGTCCTTGGTGTCGTTGGTGTAGGGCACGTGGATGGTGATGTAGTCAGAGACCTTGTACAGCTCGTCCACGCTCTTTACTACATGCACGTGGCGGTCCAGCCGCAGAGCGGCGTCCACCGACAGGAAGGGGTCATAGCCGTACACGTCCATGCCCAGATCCAGGGCAATGTTGCACACCAGAGCGCCGATGGCGCCCAAGCCAATGACGCCCAGGGTTTTGCGGTAGAGCTCGGGGCCCACAAAGGCGCTCTTGCCCTTTTCCACGGCGGCGGCCAGATCCACATTGGGGGTGTGAGCCTGTTCCTGCACCCAATCGGTGCCGCCCAGAATGTCACGGGAGGCGATGAGCAGGGCGGCAATGACCAGCTCCTTCACCGCATTGGCATTGGCGCCGGGGGTGTTGAAGACCACGATGCCGTTCTCGGAGCAGCGGTCGATGGGAATGTTATTGGTGCCGGCACCTGCCCGGGCGATGGCCCGCAGGGCGTCGGGGAAGACATAGTCGTGCATGGCAGCAGAGCGCACCAGGATACCGTCCTCGTTTTCCACGTCATTGCCCACCTGGAAACGGCTCTTGTCCAGCTGGTCCAGGCCGGCGGAGGAGATCTTGTTCAGAGTTTTGATACGATACATAATAATAACCTCGAATCTGGAGTGAATTCAAATTTGTATGTCTATGTGGTGAGACCGCGGGCCACGCCCGCGGTCTCGGGAAAATCAGTTATTCTTGTCGAACGCCTTGATAAAGTCACACAATTTTTCTACGCCTTCCACGGGCATGGCATTGTAGATGGAAGCGCGCATGCCGCCGGTCTTGCGGTGGCCCTTCAGGTTGGTGAAGCCCGCCGCGGCGGCCTCCTGAACGAACTTGGCGTCCAGCTCCTCGTTGCCAGTGCGGAAGGTGACGTTCATCCCGGAGCGGGAGCCCTTCTCCGCGTGGCAGTGGAAGAGGCGGGAGTTGTCCAGGGTATCATAGAGCATGGAGGAGCGCAGGGTGCGCAGCTTCTCCATTCCTTCCACGCCGCCCTGCTCGGCCACCCAGTCCAGGGTCAGGCCCAGCATGTAGATGCACCAGCAGGGGGGAGTGTTGTACATGGAGTCCTTGTCGATCATGGTCTTGTAGTTCATCATCAAGGGGGTGTAGGGCAGCTCGTGGCCGGCCAGATCCTCCCGGATAATGACCACCGTCAGACCGGCGGGGGCCATATTCTTCTGGGCACCGGCATAGACGATGCCGAACTTGGACACGTCCACCGGGCGGGAGAGAATGTCAGAGGACATATCGCACACCAGAGGCACGCTGCCCGTCTCGGGGACGTACTGCCACTCGGTGCCGTAGATGGTGTTGTTGGCACAGTAGTAGAAGTAGCTGGCGTCGGGGGACAGCTTGAGCTGCTCCTGGGTGGGGATATAGCTGTGGTTGCGGTCGCTGGTGTCAGCGGCGATATTCACGGTGCCGTACTTGGCGGCCTCCTTGGCGGCGATGCCGGCGAAGTTGCCGGTGACCGCGTAGTCAGCCTTGCCGTTGGGGCCCATCTGGTTCAGAGGAATCATGGAGAACTGGCCGGAAGCGCCGGTCTGCAAAAACAGGATCTTATAGCCGTCGGGCACATTCATCAGGCGGCGCAGCTTCTCCTGGGTCTCGTCAAAAATCTGCTGAAAGACCTTTGAGCGGTGACTCATCTCCATCACTGACATGCCGCTGCCGCGGTAGTTGGTGATTTCTGACCCAGCGCGCTCCAGGGCGGAAAGCGGGAGCATGGAAGGGCCAGCGGAGAAATTGTAGACACGCTCATTCATTTGGGAGAACCCCTTTCATTTTCAAACTGATTCCGGACAGCTCGCCTGCCGGAATACTGTTTATTATAGTAAAGGAGCAAAGTTGTGTCAATCCTTGCGGGGAAGAAATCTCTCCTCCAACGCTCAGGCTTGGGTCTGGGAGGCCTGGATGGAGAAAACGTAGGTCAGATTCTGTGTCTCGCCGTCGATCGGAAACAGGTACTGCTCATAGACCTCGTAGCCGGAAAAGTCCATCTGGCAGGTGATGTCCCAGCCGTCGATGTTCCAGGTGCGCTCTCCGGCCACCGTCTCCAGCAGTTCCTGGTCAAGGGCGCTCAGCTCCTTGCTGGGCAGCAACTCCCGCTGCCCCAGCAGGGCGTGAACGGTGCGCACGGCGTAGGAGGAGGGGGGCTCGTACAAAAAAGCTTCCTGAGCGGAGACAATGGAGAAGGAGACCTGGGTGAGCTGGCCGTCTTTTTCAGTAAAACGGAAGGTGGGAGGCTCCACGCCCGTGTGGAATACAAAGGCATTGGGATCGGTCTGGTACCACTTCCCGTCCGCACCCAGTTTTTCGCCCGGAGAGTCGGGGGCGCTGGCGTAGGTCAGCAGGTGGTTGTAGTTGCTGGTAAATTCCTTCGCGGTAAGAGACCCATGGTGCCAGGGGGTAGCCGCTACCAAAGAGGCCAGCATGGTAAGGACAATGATGGCCACATAGCAGCCCACATAGCCCACGACCCGCAGCACGCTGCCCTTCTGCTCAAAGAAGGGAGTCCAGCCGCCGGAGGGGTCGGACCAGCCCTCGTCATCCAGGGCCCAGGGCTGGGATACCTGATGGCTGCACCGCTGAAAGGCCAGGATCGAGGTGATCAAGGAGACCAGAGGGATCATCAGGCCCAGGCCAAAAACCACCACCCGGCCGGTACGCCACAGGGCATCCAAAAAACCAAAGTAACTGCCGTCCGAGCGGGTCAGCTTGAGACCAAAGAGAGCCTTGCCAGGGGTGGTGCCGAAAAAGTGGAGACAGGCCGCCTCCAGTACACACATCAGGCCCAGCGCCATGGCGACATTTACCACATTCAGCCAGAACGACGTGGATAAAATATTGACCCGCAGCACCAGAGATAAAAACAGCTCCCACAGAGTGAGACAGAGAGCATAGTCCAGCGTCCGGGCAAAATACCGCCGCCAGGGGCAGCGGTTGCCCAGCGTATCCGACGCGTCCCGCACGGGGGGGAGCTCCGCGGAGATGGTGGGATTCCAGAAGAGGTAGCGCTCCGGCTGGAGATTGTCCCAACTGGGGCGGTCGGCCCGCAGCTGCCGGCACAGTTCCAGGGCGTGCTGGGTCTCCGACGCTTTTTTCTCCAGGGCATCCCCCACCTCAGAGAGCACCTGGTCCAGACTGCGTGTCCCTTTCTCCAGAGCCTGGATATCTTCCAGGGAGCAGTCCAGCTGCCGCAGGAGCTTGATTTTCAGCAGGGTGTCCAGATCCTCCTGCCGGTAATCCCGGTAGCCGTTGGCGGCTCGGGCGGGGTGGATGAGGCCTAAGCTCTCATAATAGCGCACATTGGCACGGGGCAAGCCGGTGGCGTCCTCAATTTCTCGGATGGTCATAAAGGTGCTCCTTTCCCGATATGGTCCTTTCTGGTGCCAGTATAGGGTATCAAGTTCCTTTACAGTCAAGATATTTTTCACATTTCTACCCTTATCATAACAAGACCGGGAACAGATGGCAATAAAAAACCGCCCGCAGAGCGGACGGCCAGATGAGAAACCTGAAAAGGAAGAAAGACTAACGAAGCACCCACTGAAGCATCAGAAGCAGGCCGAAGCCGGGTACTCCCAGCACGCCCAAAATGAGGGCGTTGACCAGGTTGACGCCTAGAGAGACGCCTATGAACTGTCCCACCTGGCTGAACAGAGCCAGCACCGCCAGGCCTACCGCCGAGCGGGCAGCCAGACGGAGAAGACGGCCAAGGGGACGGTGGAGCAGAGCCAGGATGGACAGGGCCAGCAGAGCGACGGCCAGCCAGGGTACATCGGGGGCGGTCATGGGGCGCACTCCAGCTCTTTGACCCGGCGCAGCAGGTAGTCGTACCGGGACTGAAGAGCCTTGATCTCAAAGACATAAGATTCGATCAGGTCGCTGTCGCACACCGTGTTGAAGCCGCCGTAGGCCTGCTGGATCTGGGTGCGGGTGCTGGCCAGGGAGGCCAGAAGCTCCCGCCGCTCCGCCTCCAGGGCGGCGGACTGTCTGCGCCGGGACAAAAAGGGGCGGGCCGGCTGAGCCATGGGGATCCCTCCTTTCGTACACTGCTAGGATATGCTTAGTTTGGACAATTATTCCAACCCCTAAACAAAAAATGGACCTGCCCGAAGGCAGGTCCGGAAAGAAGTTGAATTTAAACCAGCACATCCTCGCAAAGAGTCTGCAGCACGGCGGAAAATTCTGCCCGGGTCACAGAACCTGCGGGGTCCAGAACGGTTTTGCCGCCCACCGTGCGGCCGGCCAGAATGCCCTCGGCCACTGCCCATTCCATGGCGGTACGGGCCCAGTCGGCTACATCCCCTTCATCGGCGTAGCCGCTCAGGTCAGCGCGCTGGGAGGTGGAGACACCGCACTTTTTCACATAAAGGAACAGAGTCTGGGCCATCTCCTGGCGGGTCAGGCTGCGGTCAGGTGCAAACTGCTTGGGACTGGTTCCGGCCATCAGCTGCTGGCTGGTAGCCCAGGAGACCGCATTATAACTCCAGTGAGTCTGGGGCACATCGTCATAGTGGCTGATGGTGCTGTCAGGCTGTCCGGAGATGTTGTAGAGGGTCTGTGCCAGCATGGCCCGGGACAGCTGCTGATCAGGCGAGAAGGTGCTGCGGGTAGAGCCGGTGAGCAGGCCGTGGGACACTACGTAGTCTACCGCGTCATAGTACCAGGCGTTGGGAGCAATATCCCGGAAGTCGGAGGCAGCGGGGGCGGGCAGCTGGTCATACAGGTGCACGTAGTAACACTGCTCATATTTTTTATTGTCGCTGGGGGACTGGTAGGCGATGGTAAGCATATACAGGATGGAGTCGGCCTGAGAAGTAGTGGAGCTCAGGTCGGCCAGATAGCTGACGCTGCCGGCGGTGGTGCGGTCCTGGATAGCGGCCTGGCCCCGGGCGAGCAGGGCATTGCCGGTGATGGAGTAGGTGCGGCCCTGAGTCAGCTGGGTGGACACGCCGCTGCTGGCGCTGGTGAGGGTGCCGTCCGCGGAGAGTACGTCGCCCACTGGCCGGTCCTGGCCGCTGAGCAGCTCATACACCCCATCTCCATTGAGGTCGGTGAGATAGTCCACCGTCAGGGTGACCTGCTTAGCCTGGGGAGTGAGGTTAAAGGTCATGTCCTTGGTCAGACGGTTGACGGGGGTGACGTAGTCCATGGACTCCACCTTGGTAAAGGCGTTGGAGCTGTTCCGGCGGTAGAGAGCCAGGTCCAGGTCCAGAGTGGGGGAGTCGGAATTTTTCGCGGAGATGGCCACCTGAGCAAAGCCGCCGCCCGCCAGGGGATCGGCAGCCAGGGCCGGGACCCCCAGAGTGAGGGTCAATGTCAGGATCAAAGCGGCAGTCAGGCCGCGTTTCATATGCAACAACATAGTAGCTCCTCTCGAAATGAAATAGAATCCAGCCGATTGACGGCGAAAAAATCGAAACCGGAAGAGACCGGTTTCTGGTAAGATATCAGAAAGTTTTACCTGATCTTGAAAAAATATTATACCGGAATCAAAGAAAAAATGCAAGATGGAAGTGGCTGGCGCCCAGATTTAAGACTGTTTACCGGGAACACGGCAAGCAGTAAACCGGAAGAGAAATGGGTTGACAATCGAGACGGCGGAATGTATACTAATCTCAAATTTGGTTTACGATATGGCAAGAGAGGAAGGAACTGTAATGACCCAATCGCCTGTGCCCGCTGCCGGCAGCCGGGGAAAGATCTATGTGATGTCTATGATCGCCGTGATGACGGCGGTGACCTGTGTACTGGCTCCCCTGTCCATCCCTATCGGAGAGGTACCCATCTCCTTTACCAATCTGGTGATCTATTTCACCCTCTATCTTTTAGGATGGAAACGGGCCTCGGTGAGCTATATTGTCTATATGCTCATTGGTATGGTGGGCGTGCCCGTGTTTTCCGGCTTTGCCGGAGGACTGGGGAAACTGGCTGGTCCCACCGGAGGCTACATCATCGGCTTTTTGCCTATGGCGGTGATCGCTGGCTTGGTCATCGACCACACCCACAGCCGGATTCTCCAACTGCTGGGAATGGTTCTGGGCACCGCGGTGTGCTACGCTCTGGGTACGGCCTGGTTCTGTTTCTCCACCAACACTGGAGTGATGGCCGCCCTGTGGATGTGCGTGATCCCCTTCATTGTGGGTGATCTGGTAAAGATGGCGTTGGCCATGACTATGGGCCCCATGATCCGGGGACGGCTGGAGAAGGCGGGCCTGCTGCAAATCTGAAAAAACGGAGTGGACGTAACGTCCACTCCGTTTTTTTACAGCAATTCTTCGTAGCAGTTGAGATCCTCCGGCAAAAAGCCCTGGAAGAGGAAATGACTGGTGCCCGCAAAGCGGTAGCCCAGACGGGGATACATGGAGTTGGCGGGCTGGTTGTTCACATAGGTGTCCAAACGGATGACCCGCTTGCCCTGCTGACGGCAGTGCTCTTCGCAGAAGGCCACCAGCTCCCGGGCCTTGCCCTTGCCCGACCAGGCGGGGTGAATGACCAGGGTGTGGATGACGCCCACCTCGTTGTCCTGGGCGGCGTACTGCCAGGGGATGTTGGCGTACTCAGGCAGCTGTTCCCCATTGAGGTTGACACAGCCGTACACCTCACCGTTTTCCTCGGCGGTAAAGAGGGTGCCGGCCTCCAGGGCGGCACGGGCGGTGTCCACGGTTGGGTACTTGCCCCGCTGCCAGTTGGTGAAGGAGACCGGACGGGCGTCCTCCTCCGCCAAAATCGCCTCGTAGATGGCGGCGATGGCGGGCAGGTCTTGGGGATTGGCGGGTCGAATCATAAAAAGGCCTCCTTTTCCATCAGTACCGGGGTACCCAGCTGGTAAGGAACCACACCGGGAGCAGCCAGGTAAGCAGGAAGATCAGCAGATTCAGAGGGGACAGAGAGCCAAAGGCGGCCACAGCCGTCAGATAGTAGGCCAGCAGTACCCCTACTGTGGAGCCAACACAGGTAAGGATGGCGCCGAAGCGGGTGGCCCGGCGCAGACGCCGGGCGCCCACCACCGAGTCGGCGTAGGGCACCAGACCCTCGCGACACAGCACGGCGGTGAGGATGGGATTATGGGGCTGTTCCGGGTCGGACAGCTCCCGGCGGCGCTCCACGGGGGGAAAGTCCATCTTGTCCGATGCCAGCTTGAAGCGCTGGTGGAGCATGGCGGGGATGATGTTAAAGTCCCGGGTCGCCAGTACCGGGCCCACTTTTTCCCGCAGCAGGGCGTCCAGAGAGGGGAATACCCCGTCGTGCAGGCTGTAATTGAGGGCAAAAATACCGGCCAGATCCCCGTCGATGGCACAGAACACGGCGTTTTTCACGTTCAAGCCGGGGGGAAGGGGGACCTCCATCAGATTCATAAAGGAGGCCGAGCCCACCAGCACCTGATAGCCGCGGATGTTGGCGGACAGGCCGCCACCCTCGTAGCAGCACAGGTGGTCGGCCTGGCGGAACAGGCCGCCTTGGGCCCGCAGCAGATCATGAAAGAGCTTAGTCAGGCCGCTGCCCGAGTCCCGGATCAGGGTGGCAGTATAGCTGAGCACCCGCTCGATGGAGTAGTCGCCAAAGACCTTGATGCCGTTGAACTCCACATAGCCCGGAGGAAACAGGTCGCCGTCATAGATCAGTACCCGGTCCCCCTTTCGGGTCTGGAGCAGGCCGGGCCATCCGGCCAGGGCGGCGCCGGTCTGGGAGAGACGGCGGGTCACCTTGTGGAAGGGGCGGCCGTAGACCAAGGCGCTGCCAAAAGCAGCGGCGGAAGTAAAGGTGGCCGACAGGCACCACAGAAGGTACTCAGGCCGGTTGGCCGCCACCGAGGACAAAATGGAGAACAGCAGGCAGGCCAGCAGCAGGATGGGGCAGTAGCGGCGGTAGATCCGCTGGGCTCCGTCGTCGGTCTGGATCTGGCTGCCAAAGCCGTTAGGCACGCCGGACCACTTGCAGTAGGTGTCCCGGCCGTTCCACTTGCCCTCGTCCAGGGTAAGGAGATAGGGCTCCGCCGCCGCGGCAGCCGTGCGGCAGGCCAGACGGAGTCCGCATTTTTGGTGATAGGTCCCGTGGGTCAAAAAGAACAGACCCACCAGAACTGCGGCGGTGTAGGGCAGCTGGCCCTCCCGGTTTTGTACCATGGCCAGCACCAATCCGTCAGCCAGAGTGAAGATCACCGACAGGGCGCACAGGGTATCCATGCCCACTTTGCCGTGGAAGGCCCGGGCCAGTCCGGTAAACAGTACATCGGCGGACAGGAGAAAGCCCGCGCCCAACAGGCCGCAGGCGATCCAGACCTGGATCTGATAGTTGTCCAGCGGGGGCAGCCATACAAAGTTGAGGGCAGGCACCAATAGCTGGAATATAGCCACCGCAGCCAGCAGGAAGATGGCCAGGGAGCGCAGGCGCAGGCCCTTGAGTCCCTTTCCATATGTACGGGCCAGCTGCTGGGGGGCAATGTCCTCGGGCATGGGCTCCTCCCGCCGGGGGCGGTGGAGCAGGCGATAGAGCAGACTGGGGGTCTGAGGCTGGGGAGGCTCGTCCTCCTGGTCGGTGCCGGGGATCAGCTCCTCCAGACGGCGGATCTCCTCCTCGTCCATCTCCTCCGACTCCTGAAACATCTGGTCGGCATACCGGTCGGCCTTGCGGCCCAGACGCTTGAGCAGAGAGGACAGCAGGCTCTCCTCCGGGGGGAATTCCACCACGCCGGAATCATCTTCTCCGGCGTCTTCCTCTTCCTCCTCCTGGGATGCCTCCTGCTCTTCCTCCTCCTGCTGGGGGGAAGAGGATTCCGGCTCCTGTTCAGTCTGGTCCGGCGGAGAAGCGGTCTCCGGCTCCTCCGGGGCGTCCAAATCCTCCGGTTCCTCCTGAGGCGTGGGGACAGGCCGCCGGGGGAAGGCCAGTACCTTGCCCTCCGGCTGGTCCAGGGGAGAGTTTACGGGGACAGCGGTGCGTACCGTGCTGCGCCGGGTGCCATACTCAGCCAGGATATCTTCCAGAGAATAGATCTCTTCCGCAGGCTCCTGGGTGGGATGCTTCGTATTCTCCGGAGTGGTTTTATTGGGTTTTTCTTTGTCACGCTGGCGCATAAGCGGCTCCTTGGTGGTGGTTCGTGAGAATAATTATCCGCCTACCCGCTGCCGGACGGCCTCATAAAGAAGCACGGCGGCGGCGGCCGAGGCGTTGAGGGAGTTGATTTTGCCGAACATGGGGATGGAGACGGTGAAGTCACAGTTCTCCGTGACCAGACGGCCCATGCCGTCTCCCTCGCTGCCGATGACGATGGCGGCCGGGCCCTTCAGGTCGGCCTGATAGAGGGAGGTAGTCCCCTCGGCGGCAGTGCCGAAGACCCACACGCCCGCCTGCTGCAGCTCCTTCAGAGCGGCCACCAGGTTGGGCACCCGGGCTACGGGCACATGGGCCACCGCACCGGCAGAGGTCTTGGCCACCACGGCGGTGAGTCCCGCGGAGCGGCGCTTGGGGATGATGACCCCGTGGGCACCGGCGGCGTCGGCGGTACGGATGACCGCACCCAGGTTGTGGGGATCGCTGAGCTCGTCGCACACCACGATCAGGGGCTTTTCCCCCTTCTCCCGGGCGATGGCGAGAATGTCGTCCACGGTGACATACTCCCGCACCGCGCACAGGGCGATGACGCCCTGGTGGGAGTGGGTACGGCTCATGCCGTCCAGCTTGCGCCGGTCGGCGTCCACCACCACGATGCCCTTTTCCCGGGCGGTGGAGGCGATATGCCCCAGGGTGGCGTCGGTTTCGCCCTTGGCGATGAAAAGTTTGTCGATGGTCACGCCGGCGCGTAATGCCTCGATGACTGCGTTGCGGCCTTCGATCACGCCGTCGCTTTCCGCCTCGATGGGGGCGGAGCGGCGCAGGGGGGGACGTTTATTCATGGATTGAAAACCTCCAAAATGAGCGGTAAAAAATCAAAATGCGATACAGAATATACTATACCATATTTCCCACCCCGAGGGAAGGGAAAAATTGTGCCTGGAATACCGGGTTTCACAGAAAGTTTACAGCACTCTTTCTTGTTTTTAAAGGAAGAGTGTGGTATAGTAATCACTGCGAATCTGAGATGAACCGGGCCGAAAGGCTCTGGTTCCCCATTTTTTTGTGCCAACAAGCGACGGAGGTATTCTCATTTGAAGCCAGAAAAAAACAATAACAACCGAAACAACAAACGCAATGTGATCGGTCTGGTCAGTATTGTCCTCTGGGCACTGTTTTTTACCATTTTGCTGCGCAGCTGCCAGTCTGCCTATGAAAATGCGGACACGGTTCAGGTGCCCTACACCACCTTCAAGGAGTGGTTGGTAGAGGACAAGATCAAAGAGGTCAACGTGGAGACCAGCCAGTACACCTTTACCCTGCGGGAAGGGGTGACGGTGGAACTGCCCAAGGAGGAGAGCAGCCAGAGTGAAAGCTGGATGAACTCCCTCATTCCCTCTACCCAGAAGCCGGAGGATGTGAAGTATATTACTGTGCCTCTGGCCGGAGTGGAAGACAGCGAGCTCTCTGCTCTGCTGGAGGAGCACACAGACGTATCCTACACTGAGCCGGTGGACAGCTCGGCCTATCTGCTCAGCCTGTTCCTGTCCTACATCCTGCCTCTGGTGGTGATGGTGGGCCTGATGCTCTTCCTGTTCCGCGGCGTGGGCGGAAAGGGCGGAATGGGCGGCATCGGCGGCATCGGCGGCGTAGGCAAGTCCAATGCCAAGGTCTATGTGGAGAAAAAGACCGGCGTCACCTTCCGGGATGTGGCCGGTCAGGATGAGGCCAAGGAGTCTCTCCAGGAGATCATCGACATCCTCCACAATCCCCAGAAGTACACCGAGATCGGCGCCAAGCTGCCCAAGGGCGCTCTGCTGGTAGGCCCTCCGGGTACCGGTAAGACCCTGCTGGCCAAGGCAGTGGCCGGTGAGGCGGGCGTGCCCTTCTTCTCCATCAGCGGTTCTGACTTTGTGGAGATGTTCGTGGGCGTGGGCGCCAGCCGTGTCCGTGACCTGTTCAAAGAGGCCGCCAAGATGGCCCCCTGTATCATCTTCATCGATGAGATCGACACCATCGGTAAGTCCCGCGACAACCGCATGGGCGGCAACGACGAGCGGGAGCAGACCCTCAACCAACTGCTGGCTGAGCTGGACGGCTTTGACCCCAGCAAGGGTATCATCGTTCTGGGCGCCACTAACCGGCCCGAGGTGCTGGATAAGGCTCTGCTGCGTCCCGGCCGCTTCGACCGGCGCATCACCATTGACCGGCCCAACCTGGCCGGCCGTCTGGCCACCCTCCAGGTCCACACCCGGAAGATCAAGCTGGGAGAGGACGTGGACCTCAAGAAGATCGCTCTGGCCACCGCGGGGACCGTGGGCGCAGACTTGGCCAACCTGGTGAACGAGGCCGCCCTGCGGGCAGTCCGGCACGGCCGAAGAGTGGTCACCCAGGAGGATCTGCTGGCCTCCTTCGAATTCGTTATCGCTGGAAGCGAGAAGAAGAACAGCGTCCTTACCGAGTTTGAGAAGAAGCTGGTGGCCTACCACGAGGTGGGACACGCTATGGTGGCCTACAAGCAGAAGAACGCCGAGCCCGTGCAGAAGATCACCATCGTCCCCCACAC
>OLRK01000394.1_pt1 | contig 52269 bp, 35 predicted proteins | sample 1672911 | NCBI WGS metagenome assembly OLRK01 (sample SAMEA3136736, study PRJEB25190) | human gut metagenome | biome: human gut; feature: human-associated habitat; material: faeces | place: Austria | collected 2013
ATGATATGGGGGGAGGATGCGGTGTGTGAGGGGGGATGGGGATATACCCCGTCTTCCGTCCTGTGCCCGCGCATCCTTCGTATTTTTCTATATCCCACATTCCGTATTTCCGTGCCTGCGAAATTTCATTTCCGGATGTTTCCCTATCCGTACGCGTTCATACCATCCTTGGTGCCTTGCACATTTGTCTCACATCCTACCAGATTTCCTTGAGTGCTCCAGGTTCCCACATCACTGATGCTTACGGTTTTCACCTGCTTGAGCGAAATTGCCCCCTCCAGCAGGATTCCTCAGCTAAATCAGGCACACCCTTTCAAAGGGAACGCTGTTTCCGTATTTCCCCTTCCCCTATTCCAGATCCTTTTTCAGATAAATCATATCCTCCAGCAGCCTTCCCCCTTCCCAGATAGGATGATCATAGTATTCCGTAAAGAATCCCTGAATCCTGTGAGAGTACTGAAAACCGCAGGCCTGATAAAAGGGCAATGTAAGCGGGCTTTCCCCGGTTCCCACAAAGAGGGTTTTCCAACCGGCGCGGCGGCAGCGGCGCACTGCCATATCCACCAGACGCCGGCCGTATCCAAATCCTTGAAACTCCTCTGCCACCGCCAAATTTTTGATTTCACAGCCTTCCTCCACAGGCTGCAGCACCATACAGCCGGCGGGAATCTCATCCAGATTCAACACATACAGTTCCCCATCCTCCAAATACCGGTCAATCATGGACTCCTGCTCATCCGCCAGAAGGAGCAGGGGGAGATACCGTTTCCGACCGGTCTCCACCTGCAGGATCTCCGCCCTTCCGTAGCGATGGGGAAATTCCTCCTTGGCCCGCTGGGTACAGGCATTCACAAATTCCGTCTTTGCAGCGGTATATCCATCCCGATCGTGCTCATACCTGGGCTGCAAGCTCCGTTTCAGCTCACCGTATTCCACAGCAGCCTTTGGATGGGCCCTCAGATAGTCCCGAAAATACAGCTCCTCACAATCCCCAGGCATCCGCAGATGCAGATGGAACACCCGCTCCGCGAATCCATTGGGAGTGTACCCCTTTCCAAATTGCAGACGCCTCCGATTCTCCACTTCTCCCTCCGTCATCAGGATCCAGCCATCTGCCTCCAGCCGCTCTACCGTATTTCGGTCCGGCCTCTGCCAATCCATCTCCCCGAAAATATCCACCGTAGGCTTTGCAAGCAATCCCTTTACGGCTGTACTTCCTCCGTGATGAAGGGCCAAAAGCGGTTCACCGATCACTCCTCTTAACTTCCCTGCCTCCTCCTGGTACCACAATTTCCACTGAGGCTGATGCTCCTGCAGCATAATTGGAAATAATTTCCATAATTCTTCCAAACTCATCTCCTTCAGGTCGCGTTCCATCACCTTTTCCCTCCGAAAACCCTTGTATTTTGTGAGTTTATTATATCATGGCTCTCCTGTGCAAACACCTTTTTTATCACTTTTTTTACCAACTTTTTGACGATGTTCCAATTTTGGATAATGTACATATACGGTGAATAACGGTTTAATAGAACCAAAGGAGTGATGCAGATGGTCAGTTATGACAGATTATGGGAAACCATGAAACGATCTAATATCAGCCAATACCGCCTGATCAAATATTACGGGGTAAGTGCCGGACAAATTGGCAGACTGAAAAAGAATATGTACGTCTCCACCCATACCATTGATATGCTGTGCAATATTCTTCGGTGTAATGTGGAGGATGTCATGGAAGTAAAGCTGGATCCGAATAACTATTATCACCACAGCTAAATCTTCCGTTTCTCAAGGAGGTATATGGGTCTTTCCCATACACCTCTATTTTCTTTTTCTCTCCCCGACTAATACAGCGGCAGCCAGGAACAGCCCCAATCCCAGAAGGCTAGCCAGAACGATCCCGCCTGATTCATCTCCCAGTTTTGGGATATTCAAAAATCTTCCCCTAATGTCCGCGCGGTACTGTGCCAGGATTCTTCCTATACGTCTTGAAAACGTCTCCTGTTCATTGGGTATCTCCAAATTTTCCAATGCTTTTCCGCCCGCCGAGACCGTGAAGGAAATCGGCTCCTCACAGAGAACGTAGCCTTCCGGAGCCACCGTTTCCACTAATCGGTAAGTTCCAAACTCCGGCGGTTCCCAAAGGACCTGACCATCTGACCCGGTCCGAACAGCAGCTACGAAACTGCCTTCTGACCGGTAAACAGCAAATTCCGCGTCTCTCAGACCTTCTCCCGTTTCTTTGTCATACTTTCTGATTAAAACCTGGCCCGGTTCCCGGGGAGTCTCTCCGCCGTGACCCGGTTCTTTTTCATCCGTCATGATCACCAGATCTGTCAGCCCGTCCTCTGACAGGGAGAATGTCACAGAATCGGCCTTCAAATACCCATCCGGGGACTGTTCCTCCTCCAGCACATAAGTGCTGCCCGGCTCCAGTTTCCCCTGCAATCTGTGAGGGATGGCCTCCGAGACCCAACGGTCCCAAACAGTTCCGTCCTGCCCCTTCAGATTCAGCAGCGCTCCAGGCAGCTCATTTCCCGATGACGCGTCTTGCTTGGACACATAGACTTCCAGTTCTCTGTTTTTCATCTCCAGACCAGCAATCTTACCATGTGTTTCCAGTCGAAATGAGAGCAGATCTGTGTCCTGTCTGGTCCCGTCGGAAAAGACCGTAGTTTCCCGCAGTTCATAGCCAAATCCCTCATGAAAGCGATCTGTTCCATCCGAATTCTGTCCCGCAATCCGTTTCACATATCCCGTGTCTGCCTCCGGTTTCCATTGGGCCATGGGAGCTTCTCCTTTTTCTGACAGGGACAGCTCCGTGTACAGTGGCCTTCTGGTGGGAATTTTCCAAATATCATGGTTCATGGCAGCTCTCATGGTCGCCGATACCGTCGTTTCCTCCCGTCCGTTTGAATAAAGCACGGTCTCACGGATACGGCAAAGATCGTGTTCCTGAAAGCCTTCCGCTCCCATGATTTCTGTCACTTCTCCCGTGACAGTCCGCTGGACTTCCACCCCCGTGTCCAGATTCTTCACGAAAAGGGTGGCTGACAACGGTTTCCGCCCTCTTACCTCCAGGGACTGGATTCTGGACGGTTCCGTTTCATCCATCCAGACCTTCAGCTGTTCTTTCCCGCTGCTGATCTGAGAGATACCGGTTCCATCCTCTGTCACAGTAAATACCATGGGTGGACCTATTTGATAACCTGCCGGAGCTTTCAGTTCCTTTAGCAGATACGTTCTTCCGGCGGTGAGCTTTCCCCGGATCCGGTGTTTCCTGCCATTGGATACCCAGGTTTCCAGCGCCTCTCCGTCGGCATCATACCCGTTTTCCGTCATAATCGCCTGATAAACAGCCAGAACAGCCCCCTTGACAGGGACATCCTGAGAGAAATCTGACTTGGCAATCCAGATCTCTGTCTCTTTATCCCGAATTTCACATTGGAAAGAAAGCTCCACAGCATCGCTGTCTTTAAAGGAAAACGTTTGCGGTTTCATGGAGATCTGGTGAAACGGCGGCGGCGAAGTCTCCTCCAGCAAATAGGAATCCGGCACAACCATGCCGTATTTGCCCCTTCTGCCCACTGGCAGTCCGGAAACAGAGGCCTGACCGTCTTCCTCGGTAACCATCGTCCACTGTTCTCCTGTTCTTTGATTCGTCAGGGAAAACTCCGCCCCTGCAAGGGGTGTTTTTCCATCCTCTCCCAGCTTTTTTACTTCCACTCTGCCCGTCTTTTCCCAGTTTTCCGCCTGGAAAACGGCTTGTCCATTTTCCTGTATTTCCAGAAGTTTCGGCAGCATGGGAATATAGTAGGGAGGCGGCATCACTTCCACCAGATAGTAGGTCCCAGGCTCCACGCCATAAATCCGATGAAGGCGGAGGTCTCCCGCTTTCATTCCTTCTGGCAACTGCCCCAATTCCTCCTCTTTTTCTGTATAGGTGCCATCCTGACCGGATTCCCAGCGCTCTACCAAATGAGCGCTGTCCTGAACCAGTTTTCCCGATGAAGACGCCTTGTACAAAGCCAGAATTGCCCCCTGTATCTGGGATCCATCCGTTCCTGTCTTTCCCACCAGGATGGAAGTCCGCTCATTCTCCATGGAAAAGAGCTGAATATTTCCCGTCTCCTCCAGTGTTACCGCTCTGGGAGATGCCGGCTGAAACCCCTCCGGCGCGGCGGTCTCCACCAGAACATAAGCTCCCGCTCCATCTCCTTTCCCATAAAATGGGAGTCGCTCTACGTGATGGCGGCCGTCGGCAGAATCATAACTGACCGCACACAGCTTGTCCGTCACATCCACCTCTTTGTAGTTAAACTGATACTCAAATGTTCTCCCAAATGTTCCTGTATCCAGAAGATTGGCCCAGGAAGTAATACGGATTTTATTCCCTTCCTCCGTCTCCCAAAGCTGTGTGACGGTCTCACCACCCGCTGTAGATGTGGTAGAGATCCGGCTGGCACTTCGCTCCGTCAGCCAGGACAGAGTCGTTGCCTCCGGTTTCGCCTTCAGCGCATTCTGGAACTCTGTTTTGTCATAATCCGACATTCCCTCTGGAAAAAGAATTTCATCTTCTCCAGCTACGATCCGCTCTCCTCTGGACGTCCGCCACACCTGATCTTCCCTGGAACCGCGCACTGCTGTCCGCTCTGTCTGCCAGACAACGCGGTCAAACTCCGGTCCGTATTCCTCAAACAAGTTCTCATAATCCCAGGTAAAACCAGACAGATAGCGGTCATTTCCAATTCCCGTCCAGCGCTGCAGCCAGGACAGAAGGCTTTTTCTTCCATATTGGAAGGTATTGACAACCGCGGTATATTCCTGACAGTCATCCGTATCCCACGTATCCACCAAATGTTCTTCCCTATAAAGAGGAATTCCGTTTTCATCCGTAAGAATCGTTCCGTTCTCATCTGTTTCTGCCTGATAGAGCGCCATTTTAGCCCGAAAACGATTTGGCATGGGTACAGCAACCCCATTTTCCTTCATATATTTCAGAAAAGCGGCATGGGTATGATCATTCCTGAGAAATACCGTCTGGGGACCTTCAGTAGGAGAAATCTCCACAGCTGTGGACGCTGGGATGTAACCGGGCGGAGCGTTTTTCTCCTCCAGGATATACGTTCCGGCCGGAATGCCTTCAAAAATTTTCGGCTCTGTTTCTGTCGTCCAGACCCCTGTCATACCGTGAGGTTTGTTTTCTCCGTCAAGCGTCACCCAGGATACCGGGACTTCCGAGGTTTTTTCATAGCGAAACGCTCCCGTTTCCCCTTGTGTCCCGGGAACATACACCTTTTTGGCGGGATAAAGTTCCAGTGTCGCCCCTTCCACCGGACCGTAGCTGTAGCTCCCCTTGGCCTTCATCTCCATCGCCGGCGCCGGGAGAACTCCATCTCTGTCGATGACCTTCGTTTTGTACTCCTGTGGACTGTCCGTTTTCTGGATCACTACCTGAGTGGGGACATTCTCCAGGACGGTTATTTGCGCCTCCTTGGTCTCCTCCACAGTCAAGGCCACCGGTATCGCCTTGGCATAGCCATCCGGCGCCTGTTTCTCCTCTAAAATGTATGTGCCCGGAGCCACTCGTTTCAGCACGTCGGCCTGCCCGGAACCAATCTGCCGCAGAAATGGATCATTTACTGCCAGATCCCCCGTACTCCAGGTATTTTCCATGAGATACGCCTCTCCCTGGCGGCGGTACAGGGTTTCCTGTAACCGTTCCAGGCTTTCGTGAGTTTCTATGGAATAGGCATTCCTGTCATCATCCCTCAGAGCCTCATTGTAACGGAAGTACAGAAATTCCCCATCTCTGTCATAGACCGGCGTTCCTTTCTCATACGTCTCATTGGATTTCTGATAATATACGGGAAGGCCGTGCTGATCTAAAACCGGGCTTAGCTGTCTCTGCAGACGGTTTTCCACGCTGTCGTAAGTACCGATGGTATATTCTTCACCGTTTGAGTCTACGATTGTGGCAATGCGGTAGGTTGGGATCTTATCCATAGACTGAATATGACCATCTGTGTCCCGTCGGATCGTCACCGGCCACACAAATACCCGGCCATTCTCATCCTCCGTATAGGCCATTCCCGTATAGGGATCCACCAGGCTGTCCCGGCATCCTTCGCTGTCCAGATGGTACAGTTTCGTTCCCTCCGGCACTTTGTCAAAAAGCTTATCCCACGGGTTGTAGCCCAGTCTCTCATAATCCGGACAGACAATCTCCAAAAATGGACGCCCATCCTTCAGCGCAAATGCGGATTCTCCATCCCGCAGGACAATTTGCTTCCCGTACCGGTCATAGCCCAGCAAAATCCCATTTTTATACTGCGTTACGGATAGGGATTCCAGCCCGTAATACAGGATGTCCGTATCCTCTCTCTGTACCGTACGGCTGACCCAGACTCCTTCCCCGGTATCGTTCTCCTGCTGCTCCTCATGATACTGGAGGTAGACCTGTTCCGGATCCTCCGCCAGTCTATCCCTGTCTTTTACAAACAGAATCTGATTCCCGGCAAAGCCTTTTTCCACATACATCCTGGTCACAGAACCATCTGTCCCCCGTTGAATACGGAGTCCTTCATAAGCAAAATCCTCCATCTCTCCGCTTTCTTGCAGGGGAATCCCCTCATAAAGGGTCAGTACGGCTCCAGGAAGATCCCTGGCCGGATCCTTGGCATCCTCTACTTCCACTGTCAGTTTTGCCCTGCCGGAACATACTCCCTGTTCATAAATCAGCTCTACTCGCTGTCCGGCAGCCCTTAATGCTTCTATTTCCTCTAGAAATCCCTTTTTCCAGCCATATCCCAGATAATGGCCAGACTCATTGTAAGCCAATTCCAGATTTTCCAGGCCGTAACGGCTTTTTAATTCCAGGATTGTGCCATCTACCCGGCCATCCAGAATGGCCGTCGTCTCCTGGAGATCTGTTTTCTTCTTTTCCACAGTGAGATGTATCGGACTGTTTCCCACTGAAATCCGAGCTGTATCCACGTTTGCCGGAAAAAACAACCCCGTTGTTTCTTCCGGGTCTAACACGGCAGTGTCATCCGGATAGGAAAACAGAGCCGCAGCCGTCCGGCCGTCCCGGTCTCCGTCCTGATAATAAGCGATCCGGTCTGAATAAATCTCCACTGCCGTGGGACGGGATCTTACGTAACCGGCCGGGGGCTTTATCTCTGCCAGTACATAAGTCCCTGCTCCAAGGGGCTGGGGAGTCTCCAGCCATCCTGTATTTTGATTCTCCCATTGCGGTTCTCCTGTATCCTTGTCCGGCATCTGCTGCTCCGTTGTAGTGGAAAACGCCTGAAATTCCCCCGTACGTTTTCCCATTTCGTCCGTGAGAAACACCTGGTCCTCCTCCCGGCAAATCGGGGTTCCTGCCGGCACAATCCCCCAATATTTCCCAAGATAAGGAAAACTGTCCCGCACCACCGGGGTGATGTCTCTGGCTCCCATAGCCTGAAGAAACTCCTTGGATCCGGAAATCATGGTATCTTTCTCATAAAAGAGAACCGTTTCCTTTTTTCCATCTTCCTCCCTCCTGGAGGCGCGATAAATGGAAAACACAGCCCCATCGTGGAGGATCATCTCCCCCGTTTCCCTGTCCTTTTTCTCAATGCGCAGTTTTGCCCGGTAAAGGGTGTTCCCATATTCTGCTTCCGCGTAACCGGAAAGCCCACCGGCACTCCCCGTTCCTGGCTCTATTACACTCCAGGGTACCAGCGCAGGGGCATACTGTCCTTCCAGGGCGGTGAGCGAACCGGTCATCATTTTAATCCCGTCCAAAACCGTGGCAGTCTCTGCCTTTGGAAAACATCCGCCATTCATGGTCAGCACCTGATCCGCCACTCCTCCGTCTTCCGATATGGAGCCATAAGGGTAATAAGCCCCTACTGCCCCATTGGGATACTGGCTGTTTTCATTCTCTTGATTGTAAATATCTTTGTAAGGCCGATAAGGGGACTGACTGATCTGATACCCCGCATAATCATCACCTTTCAGGAGATCTGGCTCCAGGCCATAAGGGTATACTTCAAAATCCCCATCCCGGTTATGGGCATAAATTACCTCCCTTTGGTTTTCTCCCTGGGAAAAATCCCCTCCTTCTTCGCCAAAACGGATATGATAACCGGCCGTCTGTTCCTTCGCTGAAAGCTCCGGATCATAGAAAAATTTTTGATCAAATTCTCCATCTTCTCCGCAGACAGAAGGAATGGAAATCTCCTTTGGCCGGTCAGTCTGATAATTCCTGAGCTGCTGCCCATCCGCATAAGAGGTCCCTGGCTGCTGCTCCACTGCCACATAGATGCCGTAGGGAAGATACTTAGAAATTCCAAAACAAAAACCTGCAGAATCTGCTTCCACAGCCTCCAAAGTCGTATCGTCTCCGTCTGCCCCGCCTCCAGGCATCCCATCCCAGGAAACGGCATAAATCGCATCCAGATCATAGGTATAGAAGGGTTTCAGGTACTTCTTTGCCTTTTCCAACGCGGCCTCAAAAGCGGTTTCATAAACTTCTTCCTGAGAAATGGACGTCCCCGCTGACGGTTCCATCTCTCCATGGCCATTATCCTGAACCCTTCGTTTTACCTCGTCATCCAGATACCAGTCAATGGCAAACTGGCGGACCGCGTCAGACCTTTCTCCCAAAGAAGACTGCTTTCCATCCCACTGATCCTCATTGGCCGCCGCTATCGCCTGAAAAAACTTTTCGTAATTATATACGGGAACCCGTCTCTCCTCTCCGGAGGGCTGACGCACCGTGACCGACGTCGTCTCTAATAATCTGGTATATCCTGATTCCGGCTCCTCCGCCAACACTCCGTCCTCATAGCCATAAAGACGGCAGGCTGCGTTTACCGCGCTCTCCCATACATTATTGCTGATTCCGCCTGTGGTTTTGGAAGTTAAACGATGCTCCACCTTTGTATAAAGCTTTCGAGAAAAGGCTCGGTCCGGCTGAGATCCCATCTTTGTCAAAAGTGTTTCCGGTTCTATGGCGTTTCCGTTTCGGTCCATCCAGCAGACCTCTCCCTGCTCATTCCGGTACAGCCGTTCCAAATTGGACTTTAAGTACAGCTTGAACCGAAACCCCGGCAAAATCTGCGGTTCCTCCACGGGGTATGTATTGCTTTCATGAGAGATAAGCCGTTTCCGGATTCGGATGCGCTGACGGATGGGGCGCTCCAGCATCAACACAGGCGTTTTCAGGGTTCCCCCGTCCTCTGAAGCTATCTCCTGATCTTCATAAGACAGACACACATCACGAACATAGGTATCTTCTTCCACGCTCTGCCTGTTGCCTGCACTGACCGTAACCTTCGCTCCTGTCATCAGCAGATACCTTCCGTATCCTACCCGATCCCCAGCTTGCCAGCCCATCCAGTTAGCGGTCAGCTTTCCCAGATCTGAAATCGTCAGCCGTTTTTCCGTCTGCTTTGTCACCGCCTTCCACTTTAGAGATAACTCTGTCTGATCATCCCACGCAATCCCAAAGCTGTCGGTAAATCCCATAGAAACATGGATCCGGTACTCTCCCATCTTCCTGTCATATTCAGCAGGAACCCTCACTTCACGACACTCCCACCGTTCTACCTGACGCAGTTCCGTAACCTCACGATACTCCCACTCCTGTACCGGCAGCCCGTCTTTCCCCAGAACTAATTCACCTTTCCTGTAATATACAGGAAATTCCTCTATCCAGGGTACAAGAAGGCCATTCCCTTCCGCTATAAAATCCGGCATCAAATCGACTGTGGCTACCTGCCGCGTTATTCCGATTACTGCTACCTGGCTAAGATCTGTCAAAACAAACTGTCCGAAGTTTTCTTCATCCGGTTCTGTTCCGTACCGGGCATAGACCCACCGTGGAGATTTGCTGGAATCCTCCGGAATCCAACCTTTTCGGTAAAACACAGTTTGTACCTGAAAAGGAGAACCTCCCCCTGTGAAAAATCCCTCTCCCAGCTCTGGAACTGCCTGGTAAATGGTGCAAATATAGGCTCCATCCACCTCCTCAATCTGGTCCAGACCGCCATAGCTCCACCACGGATTTTCCTGATAATAGAACAAAATAGTACGAATGAGCTCACCCACCGTAAGATCAGGATCCACTGGAACTGAGACTTGCGCAACCGCACTCCCATATACCGTTTTCCTGGCAGTTTCCCCCGGAAGGCATCCGGAAATCCCCTCTGTATCCACCTCTCCTTCTTTCACACCGCGGTCATAAACAGGCATCCCTTCCGTGGAATACTCTCCTGTTTTCATTTTTGGAGTTCCATATCCACCACTTCGCAGCGCTTTTTCCAGTTTGTATTTCATGTATCGTTTCTGTTCCCCGCTGCCAGTGTAAGGAGCCGCGTTCTTTCCATCATCTGCGCAGATACCGTCCTCTCCCACCGGTTCTCCACGAATAATTTCCCAAATGCGTTCCTCGTCCAAAGCCTTTTCTTTCGCTTGAAACAAGGTGAGCCCACGGCGCTCCATAACCCGATTTTCTGTTTTTATCTGCCCGTTTTCATAAACTGGATCGCTGCTGTCCGAGGAGGCACGACGGTATTTGGGCACAGTTTTCTCCTCATCCTCCCAGAGAAGGTATTTTTCATAAACTCCCGTCCCCACCTCCTCCAGTACCGTATCCACGCCTTCCTCCTCCCGGAAAAATTCTGTTCCTTCCGGATACCCGCTCACCACAATATCATACCCCTGGCCTGCGGTTCCCTGAGAGGTAACGGAAAATTCCAGCTCTCCGTAGCCGGAGCCATCTGTCTGAACATCCTCCCCCAAAGGCCGGCTTACAGCCACTCGGCCCTTTACAGACGGCGTCTCCGGATCTAGGGGTGCTCCTGCGTTAGTAATCGCGCTGGCTTTGCCATTGACTGACAATTCATAGCCTTCGGAGCGGGACAATTCTCTGATGGAATATCGGCCCAAAATCAGCGGACGGCCAACCCACACATTTCCATTTTTCCCCTGATTATCTTCATACGTTCTCGTTGTCTCTCTGTCCTCATATGGCCCATCCTCCACGTAATCATCATAACTGCCTCCATGATACAAATTGTCCGGGCCTAAAAATCCGGTGTGGCCTTTTTCTCCAGAATCATAGTGAAACACGGTTCCCGGAGGTTCTGTGTACACCAAAAAAGCTCCGTCCCCATTCTTATCTGTGGTTCCAACTGCCACCAGATTCCCCTTTTCATAGACAACGCCTGTATTTCCATCGGGATGTACAATATCCTCCTCCGCGAACAGTCCATATACAGCTCCCTCTAGGGTTCCATCCCCCTGGGAATCCCCGTAAGAACAATACTGATCCGATTCCTCCTGGATCAGCTCCAGATCCCGCTTATTAAAATAAATCTCCCCTTCTGTTCTATGATCATAGATCTGAAAACAATGAGAAACCCTTCCTGCGCCTTCACCCAAATCCAGATGCTGGATCCCATCCGGTTTCAGGGCAGAAAAGTCAATTCGGCGAGCTGATGCCACATTTTTTACTGTTTCCGTATCGAGAGCAGCTCTGCCTTCTCCCACAAACACAACCGTTTCTGAGGGAGTCGCCACAAGCTCTGAAGAAGTGGCAAGAATTTCTTCTCTGATCTCCCCATCAGACCAAGGCAGAGAGGTGGGAACTGGAACAAGCGCGGTCTCCGGCACAGCCGGAACATGGCGAAGTTCCGGAAGAAAGCTGTCCTTGTTGAAAGGCGAATGCAAAATGGACAGATCGGAGTCGGAAGAAACGGGGTCAGACAGCTCGGTCTCTGTCTCTTTTTCCGAAACATCGGTCTCCAACTTGGAAACCGACATTCTTTTTTCATCATCCTCTTTCCAAATCTCAACATCTGCCTCATACAGTCCGGCAAAATGCGCATGGCCTCCGGCCTCTGAGGAATCCGTTGTAATTACCTCTATCGGTACATCGTCCCTATGGCGCCCATGGCGCGTATAGCCGGTTCTTGCCGTCTCCTCCCGAATCACATAGCTGTATTCTAATTGAATGAATGCCTCATAAGTTTCCTCACAGTCCGACCGGCAGCCCGACCGTTCAAAAGCTTGTTCCACAGAGACTGATAACACTCTGCGGCACGGTTCCCCACTCTCCGCCACCAAACGGACAGCCCTCGGCAAACCAGAATCCAACAGCCAGTGGAAATGCGTCCCGAAATGTTCCATCTCATAGTCCTGACAACATTCATACGTCCCCAGCCACTCTCCAGCCATTCTCGCGTTGGCCGCTTTTGCAGCGTCAATCGCTCCCTGATTCGTCACCTCCCCTGTCTCCGGATCCCGCTCCTCCTCCGGAACCGTCTGAAAATCCGGAGTGGGATGGCCATCACAGTAGCTTTTGGAATATTCATAGGTACGGGTGTCCGTATGGGTCAACCACCCATTTCCATCCGTTACATGATCACTACAATGCCGGTAACCCTCCCACACCGCCGGAGACGGAGAAAAATGTTTCCGGCAGAGCGTTCCCGGGCCCTCCTCCTCCATGACCTGATCTCGATCTGGAAACGCCTCTAAAACGGAAAATAATGCCTTTTCCAGAGGCTCTCCCGTCTCATAGTCCCTTTTTTCTGCCTCTATGGTATAGTGCGTGACAAATGTTTCCTCGTGGCGGTATGCTTTCGCTCCCCCTGTTTCTCCGTAGATGTCCTCTCCCATTTTGACATAGACAATCCGCTCCAGAGCCGCGGGAAGTTCTGCCGAATAGAGACGCTGGTGTTTTTCCAACGGGCAAACACCATTGGGATACCCCTGAAAAAAATGGTCTCCTCCGCAGGCAGTCACCTCATACCAATTCATATAGTCATTGTAAAGACTTTCTACCTCCAGACTTCCTCCAGGCACTGAATAGCCTGTACCGGAAAGGTCAAACGCAGCGACCGCTCCAACATCACCTCCCGTGTGCCAAAACGTAATGGTCCCCTCTCCTTTGGTATAACTCCAGCCTTCCCCTCCCTCCACAAAGGAAATACTGACGCTGTCTATGAATTCCTGATCAGAAAGAGACAAGGTATAGCCGGCAGGACCGGATTGACCGAAAAGGACATAGGCACTTTCCACAGAACCTGCGTCAGCCAATGGAGACGGAATGGTTTTGCCTCCCACTCCCGCCTCGCCTCCCAAGCCTCCCAGGCGAAGATATTCCTCCGGCCGCGTCAGAGCCTGTTCCAGCCAAGGATACGTTTTCGCTACCTGAGGATCCTGGTGAATCAACCGCTTAATATCCGCCACCGACACGGGAGTGATCGGCGGCAGGTCGCTTCCGGTTTCGCGGATATTCTTATTCACTGTCTCCCGAAAGCTGCGATAGTTCTGACCTGGAAGATCGTCATTCTCTCGGTTGGAGATAAATGCCCAGTATAGGAGAGCCTGGTTCCTGCCGGTCTCTAAAGGCCCTTCCACCTCCTCATAAATATCCCCTCCCGCCCGAATACTTCTGGAGGAATACCCCACTCCGTCCATGCACAAGCCGGGATACCCTTTTTTCATGGCGTCATCCGACTGAGAGGCAAATGTCGTAAGCTCCTCCGCCGCCGGGGCTACTGCCAATATCGCCGTCACCACGGCCAACATCAACGCCATTCCCTTTTTACCGCAGATCCATGTGCTGAACTTCTTCCAAATCCCCATACACTTCTCCCTGAAATTACACGCTCTGTACCCTTCCATCTATTATCCAACGGCCCTCGTGGTCTGTCTCAAATCCATCCGGAGTCTGTTCACTCCGGTAAAGCCGTCCTTTCGTTCCATCTGATACCGGATTAAAATAGTAGCAGGCTCCATTAATCCAACTCCATCCCGTCACCATATGTCCCAGCGCTCCATCGCTTTCCGGACTCAGATAAAACCAATTTCCGCTGTCGTCCTGATACCATCCAGTCCGCATCCGGCCATTTTCATCAAACGCAAACCATGCCGTTTCCTGTCCGTCCCTCCCATAAGGATTCCAGAGATAGGCCCACTCATCCTCATAATTTCTCACTCCGTCGTTAAATCTCCAGCTGCCATCTTCATCCTGTGACCATACTCCTCGGACTCCTTCCATGATTTCACCGGAATTTTCCATTGCCGCCATACCAGTATCTGACAGACCGGCAGCCGGACCTAATACGGTCCCTCCGTGTCCAGTTCCAGGTGACGTTCCTCCTGAGGACCCACTGGAGGATCCGCCTCCTGCAGAGCCGCCAGTGGATCCGCTACCGGATCCATTTCCATAAGTTCTGTCATCCGTTACAAAGCGAATTCGAACCTGACACATCGCCACCTGACGATTTCCCAGCATATCTTCAGCAACCAGCATAACGGAATTTTCCTGCTCTCCACTGCCAGTTAACCGCACATCTTTATTTTGTTCCCGAATAGCGTCATCCACGGCCATAATGTCCCGGATCCACTTGGCATCACTTACCACGGATACCACCGCGGATTTATAGCCGTCTTCTTCTGCATACACCCGTACCTGAGAATCGTCTCCCGCCGACCAGGTAACCTCTTTTTTTGAAAAGAAATCAGGAGCAAAAACAGCCGTGAGAATCTTCGGAGCCGTTGTTTTGATCTCCTCCCGCTGCTGGTAACGGCTGCCTGTCAGTTGTCTGGTTACCGTAAACTCCAGCTCCGCCTGATCCAGAACTACCCCTTCGACTGGCATATACGTTCGGTCCTGGACCTGAAACGTTACCAAAATATCACAGTTGGCCGTCCGCACCTTCCCCTCATAGGAGGCAGACGGCCGGGTGGATGCGGTCACCACCGCCACTCCGCCCCCCTGTCCGCCTGCGCCGTACAGAGTGTCCGGTATTCGTTCCCGGTATCCGCTCTCCGCCTGCTTCCTCTCCAACATTTCAATGGTGTCTTGGAAAAAACCGGCCTCTAAATTTACCTCCAGAGCCGCACTTTGTTTCGTATATCCGCCTTCGTCCTCATCCTGATTGGGCAGTAAGCGTATAAGCTCCGGATCATCCACACTCCAGCGCACCGCCGTATCAGACACATCATTATTTCCTTCCACCTGAGCCGCAACATGGATTGGGTAAACCACCGTGCCATGCTCCAGCTCCCCATTGATGTAAGTTGCAATCAGCTTTCCATCCGGACCATAAATCCTGGTGGTCTCCACCGGTGATTTCCGGTTTCCAGTTCGCTCTTGAATTACGGAAATCCGACAGGAATCTGGCTCAGTGTCTACGCTGGCTGCCACTTTGGTATAAACCGCAGAAATCTCCGTGTCTTCCGCGGGCATAGTAAACACGTACTCACCAGCACCTACCTTGGAGGTCTTTTCTCTCGTTTCTCCTTTGGTGTATGTAGGTACACCCTCCATCTGAAAAAGGCCTTTCTCGGAATTTTTAGGGGCAGTATACACCGTCACTGTTTTACCTGCAGCCACCGCGCCGCGTCGGTCCTTATCCATTCGTTTTCCGTAGGCTCCCGCTCCTTTGGCCTCCAGCACTGCCACGTCCTCATGGTAAAACAGCTCTGAAACCACATCAATCTGAGGTATGGTCACTAAATACCCTCTTACAGGACGACCTGATTCCCCCGCTGTCACGTGATCTATGGTATATCCCAGATCCGCCGGCAGAGCTCCGCTGTTATCCCCCTCCATTATCTGGAGGATCCCATCTTCTAACTCCTCGTAAAAATACCGGTCTGTAATCTCTCTGGTACGGCTCCCTTCCGTCAGCGTATAATACAGATCTCCTTTGTGAAAATATCCAATATGATCCTCAAAAGAGTACAGATTATCCCCTGGAATCTCACTTCCGCACACATTAGCCGCTATGACTTCTTCCCGGTCAGCAAATAGCCAGGCTACTTGATCCCCATACCGAAAATAATCATCATTTTCTCTGGTTCCAAGAAAGGCTCCTTTTCTCCCTTGTCCGCCCAATCCTGAATTTCCTATACTGCCCTCAAATCGGGCTACCTTTAAGTTTCCGCCAGCGTACCTCCCAGTGATTCCACCAATCACCTGACTTCCAGAACCTCCGACTGTCCCTGTGACACGGACATTATAAATCGCGGAATCCTCCTGGAGTCCCACAATTCCTCCCACCGTCCCCTTTCCCCGGATCCGGGACGTATGGTTATCCCCTGTTGTCGTTTCACAGTCCACCACGGAACACTCTTTGGCCTGCCCGGCAATCCCACCCACGAAGGAGTCCGATCCTTCGCTGCTTATGACCACATCCGCCAGACAATTTTCCAAAATGCTGACCTCCGCAATTCCCACAATACCTCCTGCGTCTCCTTCCGCCGCAATTTCCCCTTTTGCCCGGCAGTCTTTGATCGCAGATTCGTTACCTGTCCGGCCAGAATTCCCACCCTGTCCGTGCCTGTTATCACTCCCTCTGGTACGAGAGTGAGACCATCTATCCCACCATTGGTTACCAGTCCAAAAAATCCCCTGCAGGGCAGTTCTTCCCTTAGACGAAATCCGGTAACTTTGTGACCGTTTCCGTGAAAATATCCTTCAAATCCCTGGAATCCATCATCCTTTTCTCTCCTGGCATCACAATATCCGATGGGATTCCAGTCCAGCCCGTCCAGGTCCAGATCCTTTTCCAGAACAAAATGGCTACCGGAATAATCTCCTTCCAGGTACTCCAGCTCCGGGAATTCCTCAGGGATTTTCATCCCCATTGCCGCTACCGTCGACAGCGCCTTTAATTGAGCTACGGTCCCAATCCGGTAAGGATGTTCTTCTGAACCATCTCCGCAAGTTCCGTCCAAAAAAGAGAAATCTCCGTTCCAATTCTTCCACTGATCCATATCCAGGATGCCTTTCTGAGCAGTCATGGTTTCATTGGAAATGATCACATCTGACGGTGTTGCCACTGTCTCTATTTCCGCAGGAGTGGCAAGTTTCTCCTTTTGAAACTGTAACATTCCAAAGGGGGCTGCCTCCCTATTTTTCTCTCTGAATTCTTCTCTAATCTGTCCGCCATACGCGTACATTTCGTTCTGGCACATTAAACTGATCGCCAATACAGCGGCCGCTGTCTGTCTTTTTTTATTCATGATATATCTCCCCTTCCCGTTTCTGATTGCTGCACCGCATAAGCCGGACGGATCCCCATCTCGCCGGAACCGACCCACTCCGGACGGATACATCCCTGCTCCAAATCCACTACGTAAACATTCTCCCCATAAACAAACTCTCCCTCTCTCTCCTCATAGACAGGAGTCCTGAGCCAATAGCCCCGGGAATACGGCCCAACCTGGGTTTCCGGCTGCTCTATCCCATCAAACTTCCACAAAGCATCCCGATAGCGGATCGTTTCTTCCACCGACAGAAGGAAATACCCGTCAGTAAGTTTCTGCGTCCCAATTTCCTCAAACTGTAACGCACCACTGTCAAATTCCATATAGCGGCCCGGCTCCGTACTCCCGGTACAGGCAGTGTCAACTCCCGTGCTTACCGGTTCCAGGCCTTCCATATTTTGTTTTTGCAGCCACTTTCGGACACGGGACGTTTTATAATTGTTATCTGTTCCAAAGGGCAGTTTTCGAAATTCCAGCTCATTGCTTTCTATGCTGGATGGAATGATCTCCTCGCAGAGAAACAGGGCGAACGGTTTGCCACCACTGGAAAACTCCTCGTCAATGCAGCGAAACTGGTAGTTCTGACCTCCCAATTCCCGCTCTGTCACCATCCCCAGTTCCCAACGTCCTGACTCCTGCGGCTGATTCTGGGAAGTCTCTTTCAAACAGGCACGCAATACGGTCACAACATAGGTACGCCCCTCCAATTCAAACCTGTCTTCTGTCCTGACAGAGTAAGACACCTCTGGAAAATTCGCAAACATCAACGTATTGGGAGTAAAATCCACACTGATGAAATACCATTCCCACCATGTCCCTGCTTTCAGCCGGGACACCATATCCCGAATCCTTCGATTCGTTTCCTCCTGATTAAAAATAAGCCAGTCCCGGCCCATGGCCCCGTCTTCCCCTAAATACATCCTTTCCGCCTCCCTGGCCTTCTCCTCCCATGCTGCCAGGCGCTCCCGTTTCTCCTGCTCCGGATCTTCCGGAATTTCTGTCACATCTGTGTAGATTACATAATATTTGTGAATTCCGTACTCCTCCGGGCAGACCCGCAACGGGCTTTTTTCCTCGGTTCTCCAAACAGTCCCATCGGGGCGGTAGACCACCTCTGGAAAATCAATCAGCACCTCCCGGCCCAAATCCGTCTCACCACGGACTGTTTCCAGCAAAAGAGAAGTATTGTTTCCGCTTTCCGCAAAAATCACATGATAAGAAACGGGTTCCTGCCCCGAAACACCGTCATTTTCGGAACCATCCGCAACAGGAGGAGTGTGGTCTGGAGACGGATTCGTTTCCGGGGAGGATACTCCGCCAGAAAGAGCGCCATTGCCTGACGATCAACTGCCTCCCGATGAAACACTTCCCGATGAGCTACCTCCCGATGAACTGCCTCCCGATGGCGGTCTCATCTCATCCATTAAGCCGGTCCCTGGCCCCGCTTTTCCTTCTCCTTCCTCCATCATTTCTCCCGTCCATGCACCATCCGATCCCAGAAAATAGCCATCTACCCACCTGTTCGTCTCCATTTCCCCGAAATGCCCATCGTGATCCTGATGAAACCAATACCATTTTTCATCAATCCATTTCCAGCCGGACGCTGCGCTCCCTTGAGGCATTCCCACTTCCGGACACAGATAGTACCAAATCCCATCCTTCAAAAGCCATCCCGTCTCCATTTTCCCATCCTGGGCAAGATAGTACCACCAGCTGCCATCCCAATGCCAGCTATCCCGTTTTTCCTCTCCATTCTCCACATATGCCCAGCCAGTTTCTCCATCTCCAATCCATGCCCCATAGGCAGAACAGGTATCCGCTGCCGCGCAAAAAAATCCTGTTAAACACACGCAGGCTGCCAGCTGCCATAATGGTTTCATCCTTTTCCTTTTTCGTTTTTCTTTCAAATACAAGCCTCCTCTCGCTCTCCGTCTGTCTGTAAAATGCCTTTTCACAGCCTTGACAGCTAAAAATAATGGGTATCCTGCAGAAATACAGCTCGAACTTATTTTTTTCAAGAATTGAATCATTGAATTTTGGCGCCGAACGGAACTCAGCACACAGAATCATCCTGCTACAATCTTTTCTTTTTCCAAAATTGGAATCCCGGCGCGAACGCGCCATCTGACTGACGGAAGGAGCCCTCCGTTTGAATCGTGTCCTCACTATACCACACCGCAAAGTGCAAGTCAAGAAATTTTATTTTTGATTTTCGCATTGATTTTCGCTTGCCTTCCAAACAATTTCCAAACTGTTGTTCCCATTTTTATTTTTTCGCTTGACATTCTAAATGACTTGGACTATAATACAGGCAACCGAACATATGATCGTTTTTATATCCTTCCACGGATGTACCATCCATCAATTATGATACAAAATAGACGTTTTTCAGATGTCTTATTCTGATCCAGCAGACATTTTCACTTTTTATTCCGCATAGGAACAATAAAGTTTCTAATGTGATGGATCCGATTTCCACTTCTTTATTGATACCATATTCTGCCGCTCACTTAGCCGGCAGCAATATCCTAAATAGAAACTCAAACGGAATTCAGCTTTCTCCATTTACACCTTTTACCGGACCGTCATGGAAACTGTCAAAGCGAAAAAATTCTTTTAGATCTACCCAAAAATGGAAATTCGGAAACATCACCCGTTCCCTATCTGACATTTTATAGAAAATAACTCCATGATTCTCCGAGAATTCCCGCAGCATTCCGTTACGATACACAGAAACAAACAGATATATTTTTATCGGCACCCCTGCCCGAGAACGGCTATTTTTGCAACCATTCTGACTTCACAAAATACGTATTTATCAAAACATCCCCAATACACGGGAGCGTTTCCATAAAATTTCTCACACTCAAGAAAGCGAGGTGATTTTCATGATCACAGACCCCAAATACCTCTCCGATGCGGAAATAATTCTGTCACACCGCCATGACAACGGCGCGGATTACTGGGCCACCCCCGATGGCAGGCTGTTAAAAGGCGCGCCATTCACTACTTTAGAGAGCACACTGTATTTACTGGAACTGGGACTGTCAGCAACGGACCGCGTAATGAAAGGTGCTGCCGATCTTATCTGGAAAAACTGGCGGGAGGATGGGCGGATCCGGATTTCTCCCACGGGAGGAATCTATCCCTGCCAAACAGCTCTGGCTGCCAACGTGCTCTGCCGCCTGGGCTACAGCCAGGATCCCCGAATGGCAGAAACATTTTCCCACTTCCTCCGCACACAGCAGAAAGACGGTGGCTGGATCTGCAAAAAATACAGTTATGGAAAGGGAGAAGAAACGGCTTATTCTACCCCTTACACTACTCTGGTTGTCCTGGATCTGTTTCGGCACTCCTCGTATTTCCAAGCCGGGGAATGCCTTGACAGAGCCGTTCAGTTTTTATTAGAGCATTGGACAATCCGAACTCCCATCAGCCCCTGTCACTATGGGATTGGCAGTCGATTTATGCAGATTGAATATCCTTTCCGAGGCTACAATCTTTTTTATTACGTATATGTTCTCTCCTTTTATGAACGGGCCAAAAAGGACGCTCGCTTTCATCAGGCCTTTCAGGCGCTGGCACAAAAAGCAGCGGATGGGCACATCTCGGTAGAACGAGTTGTCCCAAAACTTGCGGAACTTCATTTCTGCAGGAAGGGGGAACGCAGCGAACTGGCTACCCAACGCTTTAAAGAAATTTTGCAAAACGTTGCCGGATCCAGATAGACAGGGCAGCGGTTCTCGCTTTGGTGGTTCCGATTTTCCCTCCGGCATATTCCTGTTTTCTCCCTCCTGTGGCACCGGAGCCGTCCCCCTGCACCATCCACGGCTCCGGCAATCCAGCTTTCGTTTCTCCAGATATTCCTAAACGGAATATGCCACACCGTTTTCTTTGCCCTTATACCGTCCTTTTTTCACCAAGTCCCCCTGGGGTTTTGCTGGCTTTTCCATCCCGTTCTTCTCTCTCCCTGAGATTTTCCTTCTTTGCCAGCTCCTTATGCAGCCGCACCGCCATTCCTACTGCGATTAACGCAGAAACCACATCGGCAACTGGCTGGGCATACATCACGCCCTCCAGTCCCCAAACAGCGGAAAGGACTAAAATTGCCGGGATAAAACAAATGCCCTGACGGCACGCCCCCAATAAAAAACCTGCCCGTCCCCTTCCCAAAGCCAGAAAAAGGGAAGAATACACCGTGTAGAAACCAAACAGTAAAAAAGACAGGCCATTTGCCGTAAGGGCCCGTGTTCCTACAGCCATCATTTCCACATTCCCTCCCGCAAATTTGGAAATCACCGGTCCGGAAAACAGAGCCATCCCCAAACCCGCTGCCGCACAAAACAAAGTTGACCACAAAATAGAGACCTGGATTACCTTCCGCAGACGCCGGAAGTTTCCTGCTCCATAGCTGAACCCGGCTACTGGCTGCAGCCCTTTTAAAAAGCCGAAAACCACTAAAGTCCCCATGGAAACTACCCTTGTCACTGCCCCCATCGCTGCGATGACTGCGTCTCCATAAGTTCCCGCCATGCGATTGACCAGGGCAATGGAAGTACTGGTAAGAACCTGAAAAACCAATGTAGGAATACCAATTTTCAACACTTCTCCCATCATCTTCCCTGTGGGGGAAACATTCCTTATCTGAAAGGTATAGGTACTATTCCCTCTTACCATATAAATCAGATACACAAGGGTAGATACCAGCTGCGAAAAAGCGGTGGCAATGGCGGCTCCCGCCACCCCCAGTTTTAATCCATAGATCAAGACGGGATCCAAAACCGTATTTAAAAGAGCTCCGGACAGTAGCGCGCACATGGCAGTTTTCGTAGATCCTTCGCTAGCTGTCAGACTGTTCATCGTCACATTGAACACGTTAAACAGGCAGGATACCACGTAAATCCTGGCATAAACCAAAGCATACGGCATAATGGTGTCCGTAGCTCCAAGAGCCCTCAGCAGCGGCTCCAACAGAATCATGACAGGAATCATCACCATCGCTCCCAGCAGAATACTGCCATATAGAGATGTGGCTGCCACACGGTTTGCCATTTCCTTCTCTCCCTGCCCCAACAGTCTGGATAGATAGGACGCCGCCCCGTTTCCAAGCATCAGCCCAAGACCAACCACCACCTGACCCAGTGGAAATACAATGGAGATCGCCCCCATCTGCCGTTCTCCCAGTCCACCTACAAAATAAGCATCCACCAGGTTATACAAAGCGTTGATCAGCATCCCTACCATAATGGGGAGTCCCAGATCCATAAGCGCTTTAGAGACCGGGGCACTTTTTAAAAGCTCCATCCTGTTCCTTTGTTCATTCATTAGAATTCCTCCTTGCAACATTTTATAGTAATATAAATTATAGTATATTGACAAGCGAATACTACTATAATTTATAGTATATGTCAAGAGAATCCCCGCGTTTTTTCATTAAGATTTGAAAATAATCCTGGGCTTAAAATTGCATACCTAACTTTTATTCCAAACTCCCTGTAAGAGTTCCAATGAAACATTCCGTTATTCCTGTGGATCACGAAAACATTCCGCCATTCCGTTCTTGACAAAGCCTGCAAAATCAAATACTATAAATTACAGTATTCTATTCAAATATATACTGTCGGCTGTGATTGCCGCAAAAAGACTATCTGCTAAACGTCAAGACATAAAATGAAATTTTTTAAATGAATTGCAGAAATGTATTTCAGATACATCAGTACCTTGAAAACTGCATGACAAATAGAGTGTCATTGCTGGCACTCAAGAAGGAGGGAAATCGACATGGCAACCATTGATCTGATTGTTTTGGGAATGCTGAAAAAAAAGTCCATGGGGGCTTATGACCTGCAAAAATTAGTAGAGTACCGAAATATTTCCAAATGGGTGCGGATCAGCACGCCATCCATTTACAAAAAAGTCATTCAATTAGAACAAAAAGGATTTATCCGGGCAGATATGGTTAAAGAAGGGAAAATGCCGGAAAAAGCAGTCTATTCCTTAACTGAGACAGGGGAAAAGGAGTTTGAACGGCTTATGCTGGAGCTGGCAGAAATGCCAGTACGCATCTTTTTGGATTTTAACGCGGTGATTGTAAATCTTGACAGCCTGCCCCAATCCAAGCAAGACGCCTGTCTGGAACGGATTGACGCTAATATAAAAGAACTGAACGCTTATCTGGAAAAAAATCTCCAGGAAAAAGAAACAGCTCCGGAAATTCCGGAGACCGGTATAGCGGTGCTGAAACAGCAGCTGGCACTGGCGAAGGCAATCGCGCAGTGGTTGGATACGTTTAAAACAGAGAGGTAAGCCCGGGACAGGGCATACACAAAACCAGTTGCTCCGCGTACACTCTGTCCATTCAGTCTCCTAAACAGGCTCTCCTCCAGGTTCTTCCTCCATTCAGATATACACAACTTTCGTGAACAAAACCGTAAATGACAGACAGGGCAGTACCGATGCCATTTATCTTTCCTGTACCCTGTCCGCCTAAATTGAAAGACCTGGCTTTATCACCCCTCTGCCGCCATCCCAGGATGCACATACCTCCCATTTTTCCTGGTACGTTTCCCGTATTGGATGGCCTGTTTCGGACAGCGGTTCAGGCAACCCATGCACAGGGCACATTGCTCTTTTTTCCACTCCGGACGCCCGTCCACCAAACGGATTGCGCTCACCGGGCAGATGGTCTCACAAAGGCCGCAGCCAACACAGGAAGGATCTACGGAAAAATGAGAGGTTTTTCTTCCATTTCGGTAAAGAGCCTGCATGGAGGCACTCAACGCCAGACCGCGAAAACCAGACTGTGCTCCTCCGTCCCGGGTTCGGATTCCAGACAGAATTTCCTCCATTCTCCCATCCGCCTTTTTCAGGATCTCTTTTACCTTCTCCTCTCCCGGCGCTCGAAACATGGGAACAAAATTATCTGGCATCACCAGAGGATAGACAGCATTCATCTGGATCCCGTTTCTCGCCGCAACAGATTTTAACTGCCGGTCTGCCGCTCCGATGCTGCTGCCGCAGGTAATCACTGCCCACACGTAAGGCGCTTCCTCCGACAACTTTAACTTAGAAAGGAAATTTACTACCACTGTAGGCAATCCCCAATAATAAACTGGAAATACAAACCCCAGAGTTTCCCCCTCTCCGAGCCGGCAGGACAGCTCCCTCTTTTTTAAAGCAACTGACATATCCACAGTTTGCTCACCCATTTGCTCCGCAAAGAACCGGGCAGCCGCCTGGGAATTGCCCGTTCCTGTAAAATAGTAAATCATATGCCAAACCTCCGTTTTTAAATCTCCTGACTTTCTAAAAATTCCCGTACCGCCCGGTTGAACTCAAAACAGTTCTTCCTTGCTATAAAATGATCCCCTGCTACCAGAACCAGCCGTCCCCTCGGCAGGGCTGAGGCAATCTGCCTGGTGTGCTCCTCCCTGATCATATCCTCCGTGCCGGCAATCACAAGCACTGACATATGGAGATTCCCCAGTTTTTCCGGAGGAATGTGTGGCTCCTTTACCATCAGTCCCAATAACTCCCTGTTTCTGGCTGCCCTCTGAGAAAAGGCGGAAAACAGGCCCGTAATCGCATACCCCAGCTCAATGGGCCTCTGTACCGAGCGTTTCACTCCATCTGGAGACAGATTGGCTCCGTTTAAAATAAGCCGTTCCACGTAGGATGGATATTTCAGGGCAAACAAGAGGGCGATATTTCCACCATCGCTAAAGCCCAGCAAAATGGCACGGCAAATCCCCTTTTCGTCCAGAAACTCTTTCAAATCCTCCACAAAGCGCTCCAGGGAAAAGGGCCCTGTCCCCCGCGGACTTCTACCGTGTCCTCTGGTATCCAGGGCGATCACCCGGTAATCCTTTGAGAATTCTTCCAGTTGGGAGGTAAAATAAGTGCCATCCTCCCCATTTCCATGGAGCAAAATAAGAGGCATTCCTTTGCCGCGTTCCTCATAGTAAAGCTGAATGTCCATACGCATTTCCTCCCAAATTCTTTTTTCTCCCCAGCCGCCAGAAAAATCCTCCGCACAGCAAAAGGGATACCAGAGTAGACAAGGGGACTGCCCATCCAATGGTGGTAAGCGTCACTCCCTCCAGACGGCTGAGCAGCATAGTGGCCGGAATCCGAACCAAAAATGTAGCTGTCAGACTGTGAGCCATAGCAAAAGCCGCGTAACCAGAACCATTAAAGAAACCGTTCATATTAAATACAATGGCTACCAGCACGCAGTCCAGGGAATACGTTTTAAGATACCCAGCTGCTGCCTCCGCCACCGCTGGATCGCTGGTAAAAAGCCCCGTAAGAAGACTGCCGTCTATCTGACAGAATACAGCCACCGCAGCCCCAAAAGCGATAGAACAACCAATGGCCCCCAGCATACAGCTCCTAGCCCGGTCTGCTCTCCCCGCCCCCAGATTCTGAGCTGCCATAGCGGCCACCGCAGCGCTGAATGCCACGGAAGGCAGCATAAGGAATTCTATCAGTTTCTCCACCACTCCTACCGCAGCCGATGCCACAAGTCCCATCCGATTGATGATCAGGGTGATAATCAGAAAAGAAATTCCCACCAGGCCGTTTTGCAGCCCCACTGGTCCTCCAGTGCCCAGAATCCTTGCCGCAAACCCCGGCACAAAGCGGACGTCTCTGGCTGTGAAAGGAAAGCCCAGACCTCTCCGTTTTAAAAATACGAAAGAAAACACCACACTGCACGCCTGGGCAAATACCGTGGCCGTGGCCGCTCCAGCCGCTCCCATGTGAAATCCGTCCACCAAGACCACATCCAGCACAATGTTGATCACGCAGGCCACTGCTACAAAAAGCAATGGCGTCCTGGAGTCTCCCAGCCCCCGCAGCAGGCTGCTGATCACGTTATAAGCCACAATAAAAACCAGACCTCCCGTACAAATCAGCAGATACTGGCCAGTAGCTCCTACCGCCTCCGCCGGAGTGTTCATTATGGAAATAATTCCTCCCCGAAGGATCAGCAGAAAACCGGTGAGAAACACGGCGATCCCCCCGAACAGCCAAATTGCAGTTCCAACCGTCTTTGCCATATCTTCCCTGCGCCCGGCTCCGTAACAATGCCCCAAAAGCACTGTGGCTCCAGTGGAAATTCCCAACACCAGCTGGGTGACCATGGACATAACCTGGCTCCCAATGGACACTGCAGACACGTCTGATGTCCCCGCAAAATGTCCCACTACAATGAGATCCGTAGCCCCATACATCACCTGCAGCAGATTTGCCAACAAGAAGGGAATGGCAAATTGTATCAGAGCCTTATACACATTTCCCTCCAACAACCCTCTTTTGTTCATTGCGTCCTCCTTCGTCCGGCCCAGCTTACTGGCGGCCGCTTTCATATCCCAGCTTTAACACCGCCAGCATATCCTCATCCATCTGCTCGTCCCGTCTAGAATACTCTTGGATGGCGTCCAGAAGTTTCCCCTCCGGCAAAGCCCTCTCCTTCAACGTTTCCAGGCTGCGCTGCTGAAATTCTTCCACCTCCATGCCAAGCTCTGGTTCCGGCTCCGGCAGACCTGCCTGGCCGTAAGCCATTCCCACCGCGCAGGCCAGCTCCTTGCCGTTGATCAGACGGGACGCCCGCTCAAATCGGGTAACTTTCGTTTTTACCGCATCTAAATATAACTCATAAACCATAACCATGACTTCCTTTCTTCCAGACGATCCGGCCCCTCTCGGCCGGCTCTCCCGCCTATTATAACATGGAAACCTGAAGGTATCCACTGATATACCAGCTATTTATCCACAGGAAAAGCTGTAAAAGCTGTGGAACCCTGAAAAAATCAGAAGAAGATCTCATCTGAATTGAAAGAAGATTACACCCCCGCAGAGAAAAAATATGTCCATCTCCCCACCCCTGCTCCGAAACGCGCCATTCCAGCCGCCATTTTCCCATGGGCAGAATTTTCCTCCGCCAAAAAGCCTTTGCTCCACAGAACACACCATTTTCATAAAAAATGTGTGCAGCAGTCTATTCTCACGCTGGAGCGCGGCCGCATTAGAAACGATCTTCCTCCTTGCGGAGCACGTATCCCACTGAAGGCTTTTGCGCCATAGGAACGCAGGTTTCCATGACATGAAAAGTGTGCGCTAAGCGCACACTCACGCCGGAGCACGGCTGCGTCAGCAGCCATTTCCCTTTGCGCGGAATGCGCCTCCTTACGGAGCATTTTTATTTAACAGAAAACGCAGTTTCCTATTAAGTAAAAAAAGGCCTCCAGCCGGGAATCCCAGCCGGAAACCATTTGTCTGCCACCCTGTCGTTACACCGCAGGGAAAATATTGGGCACGTACACCATGTAAAGAATCATATAGAGGACAAAAATCGGAAGGCCGCATTTCAGGTATTCCTTCATGGTGTATCCTCCCTGGGCGAACACCATCGCCTGTGTGGCGGAGGCCATAGGGGTGAGCACGGAACAGGTAGCCCCCATCTCCACCGCGATCAGAGCTGCCCTGGCGTCAAACCCACAGGCTACCGCCACCACAGCTCCCAGAATCCGGAATACATTCAGCGTACTGGAGTTGTTCATAAACTGTGTACAGGTAGCGGACGCCATGATCAGGATAAACGCGATCAAATAAGGATTTGTCATACCTCCGAGCACGTTATTCATAAAATCGGAAATCACTTCGTTTGCCCCGGAGGCACTGATCCCGTTTGCCAGGGCAATGGTACCGGCGTAAATGCCGATTACCTTTAAATTAATCGCCTTCATCGCCTCTTTCTCCGTCAAGATTCCAGAAAATACCATAATCAGGGCCGCGATGGCAGCGCAGGTGGAGGCGCTGACAAAATCAATGTAACTGCTGGCAATCATGGCCACAATCGCACAGATGAAAATTCCATACGTCAGCTTTTCTTTTCCAGGTGTCAGGCCTTTCTTTTCCTTCTTTCCACCTTCCGTCCCTAAGGTCATACCACTGACGTCAATGTTGTCGTAATTGTCCGGCGCAAATTTATAGCCGATAAAAAACACAAACAGCGTGATGAGAAACACCACCGGCAGCCTGGCCGTCATAAAAGTAATCACAGTAAAAGTGGGATCACCGCCCAGGGAAACCACCATCTCGTTGCAGACACTGTAAGCCGTCAGACCAATTCCCACCGGAAGGACTGCCGCCCAAATGCTGGAGAGGTCCACTGCCGGCTTTAACAGGCGTTTTGGAGAAATCCCCGCCTTATCTGCTACGCTGAAACACACTGGCATCATAGTTGCCATAGTAGAGGATGTGTTGCTGAACATGGTCAGAAAAATAGACAGAATGCCACAGCCCATCACCGCCCGCCTCTCACTGCTCCCTTCCGGCACAATCACAGTGGCCAGCTTGGACAGCAGCGATGTTTTCGACAGCCCCGCCGCCAGCACAAACATACTGGCAAAGAGAATTGCCGTAGAGCTGGCAAATCCGCCCCAGGCTTCTTTTGCTGATAAAATGCCGGTTACCTCCAGCACTACAATCACAGCCATAGCCACTGCCGGATAGGAAAGCTTTCCGCTGCAAAATCCGGCAATCATTAAAATTCCTACCACAAAAACGATCATTACTTCCATTGACATAAGCCTTTATCCCCCTTTTTTATACCTCTCCAAAAATAGAAATCCCTACGTGATACCATCTGTACGGCTCCGGGTTGAAGGCCCGCGCCGCGCTGCCCCTCTGTCTTAACACCTGATTCACCTGAAACATATACTCATTTAAGTCTTCCCCCGTGGCTCTGGCATTGTTATGATGCAGGGGCAGAGCCAGCTGAGCCCCAATTTTCTCAATCTGATCCGCGTATTCCTCCGGGGAATAGCTGCGGATCCGGTGACGCAGCATCATATTAGGGCGCTCCCCCTTCATATGTTCCACGTGCTCCTCAAAATCCCGGCCGGCGCAGAAATCAATTTTAAAATTATTCAGGGTCTGAATCATAAAATTCATATTGTACATGGATCCCAGCGGCCCCGTCAGATTGGGGCAGGGCACTCCAAAGCCTTCCGAACCGCTAAAATCCTGTTCTGTCTCACTGGGCCTCTTAAACTTCCCCTCCCGAAATGCTCTGGTATCGTGGGCTCCAGGATATGTTTTCAAAATAAAATCGTCAAAGTAGTACGTATTTCCCGGATAAAGAGGATAGACCGCAGCGTAAGGGATGTCATACACTCTGGCCAGTTCATAGGCACAGTCCCCAGGCACCAGTACCCTCCCTCTGAACCGGTTCCACAGTTCTCCGGTGAGATTGGAATGATCTCCGTGAATATGGTTGAGGATGATGTAATCTGCCCCCTCAAAAGCGTCCGCGGAAAAACCGCTCTGAGCGTAAACCTCTTTCTCCATCCTCTGGCTGGGGCTTAAATCCTCCTCCTTCTTTCCTTCGTAGTGGCTCAGATCCCAGTAAAACGGGTCCGTCACAATGGTTTTTCCGTTTGGCAGCCGAATTTCATAGCACTGGACGGAAATCCAGCGAATTCCCACCGACAGGGAATCCGCTCTTTGCTCATAATCCCTCATAAATTGCCTCCTTTTTCCTGAAATTAATTCTGATTTTATTCTAATTGCCCAATATTGAAGAATCAAATTCCAATAATTTTAAAAAATAGGAATAAAAGTAATAGTCTAATGAATCATAAGAGTAACCGATAAAGAAATGTGCAAGAAATGCGTACAGCCAGCCCTGCCCCCAAACCGAATAAAGCCGCCCGGCAGCCATTTCCCCTGTGAAAAACGCAGATCCGTCAGAGAGGTTTGTATCACTAAAAGGGTCGCATTGCTAAGCTAAAATTTCTCCCCAATATAAAAAGTGCGCGTTTCAGCACACACTTGCGCCGGAGCGTGGCCCGTCATCAGCCATTTTCCTATGCGCGGAGTACGTCTCTCCCCGGAACCTTTCATGTCATAGGGAACACAGCTTTTTATAACAAAAAGGAGATCTGTTTCCAGATCTCCCGTATCGCCTAAAGGCTAAGCGTTTTCCGTATCAAAGCGATCAGTTCCCTCCCGATCTCCGGCAACCGGTAATTGGCCCGATATGCCACATACATCCTCTGGGGAACCGGCTGTAGCTCCTTTAATGTAAGGCAGGCAATTCCCCTGTTCATTTTGGCGGTCCCCCAGAAAATCGTATTTCCAAGCCCTGCCTCCACCGCCTTCAGACCGCTGCGCACACTGTTTACTTCCAGACGCACCTGGGGAACGGCCCCCTCTCTCTTAAAAAACTCCCTGGCAGTCTTCCCGGAGGCAGTGATGGAAGACAGCTGAATGAAAGGTTCGCCGATCCATTGATCCAGACTCACCACCGGATACGGACAGCCCTGTTCCAACTGCCCACGTTCTGCCAGTTCGGAATCAGCCGGAACCCCTAAAACAAGAGGAACCTCCCCCACAGGGTAATAATTCAATCCCGGCCGGTAGTCTCCGCCGTGACCAGAGCCAGATCCAGCTCGTTCTTCTCTACTTTTTCCAGCCCGGAAAAGGTGCTGCCGCTCACTACCTGCACATGAACCTCCGGATGATTCCGATAAAACGGCACCAGCACCTCCCTCACCATATCATCCTCCCGGCCCATGCTGCACCCAACGCGAATCGACCTCTCCCGGTCCTCCACAATGCTGCGGATCCCCGACTCCATCTCATCGTCCAGACGCACGATTTCCCGGCCCTTCTCCACATAAAACCGTCCCGCCTCTGTCAGATAAAGACGGTTGTTTTTCCGGAAAAAGAGCGCGATCCCCAGCTCCCTCTCCGTCCTCTGCAGAAATTTCGTCAGCGCCGACTGGGTGATGCACAGCACGTCCGCCGCCTGGGAAACGCTTTCCTGGCGGGCGATTTCTATGACGTACCTGTAGTCCTTTACATTCATTCTTTCTCCTCCCCGTCACCGCAGCGCGTCAATGGCCTCTCTCACATTCCGCACTCCAATCAGCCGGATTCCTTCCGTCCGTTTCAGCCGGTCCAGGCAGATTTGAGGCAGAATACAGGTCTCAAAGCCCAGCTTAACCGCCTCGTTTACCCGCTGTTCCGCCATGGAAACACCGCGCACCTCCCCGGATAGTCCCACCTCCCCGAAAATCACCGTCTTTGGGTCGATGGCCCGGTCTTTCAGGCTGGAAACCAAAGACATAATGATGGCCAGATCCAGGGCCGGTTCATTCATCCGCATTCCACCGGCGATGTTGACATAGGCATCGTAGCGGGACATCTCGTAGCGGCACCGTTTTTCCAGCACGGCCATTAACAGGTTTACCCGGTTGTAATCCGTTCCTGCCGCCGTCCTCCTGGGCATTCCAAAGCTGGTGGCTGTCACCAGGGCCTGCACCTCCACGAGAATGGGCCTGGTCCCCTCCATCAGACAGGCCACTGCTGCCCCGGAGGCGTCCTCCGGCCGGCCGGAGAGAAGAAACTCCGAGGGATTTTGTACCTCCTGCAGTCCTTTTTCCTCCATCTCGAACACGCCGATCTCATTGGTGGAGCCAAAGCGGTTTTTCACTGCCCGCAGAATTCGGTAGGTATCGCTACGGTCCCCCTCAAAATAGAGCACCGTATCCACCATATGCTCCAGCACTCTGGGCCCGGCCACCATACCCTCCTTTGTCACGTGGCCCACAATAAACACGGCAATCCCCTGGCTTTTGGCAATCTGCATCAGAAGGTTGGTGGACTCCCGCACCTGGCTCACGCTCCCTGGGGCGGAACTGATCTCCTCCCGGAACATGGTCTGGATGGAGTCAATGACCGCCACATCCGGCTTTTCCTCCTCCAGCACCTCCTGGATCACATCCAGATTCGTCTCGCACAAGAAGGATAACTCCCCTGTCACCTGACCGATGCGGGCGGCCCGCAGCTTGATCTGCTTTAGAGATTCCTCGCCGGAGATATAGAGCACCTTTTTCCCGGACTGCGCCAAATTCCGGCACACCTGCAAAAGAAGGGTGGACTTTCCGATGCCGGGATCGCCCCCCACTAACACCAGGGAGCCGCCCACAATCCCGCTGCCAAGCACCCGATCCAGCTCCCCGAACCCGGTGCCGATCCTGTCGTTTTCCTCCACGGAAATTTCCTCCAGACGGGCCGGTTTCACCCGTCCCGGACGGCCCGCCGCTCCCGTCCTGGCACTGATCCCAGGGCCTCTGCCCGCTGCCGCCTTCCGCTCCGCCGGTTCCTCCACAAAGGTATTCCACTCCTTGCAGCCGGGACACTGCCCCATCCATTTTGCCGATTCATACCCGCATTCCTTACAAAAAAATACTGTCTTTGCCTTCGCCATAGCTCCTCCTCGCTACTGTATTTATAAAACAGATGGACAGGGCATCCTCCGCCCTGCCGTCATCCCCGGAGAATCTTCCATCCCGTTTGAAAAATGCGCGCAGCAGTCCACACTCTCGCCGGAGCGCGGCCGCTCCAGCAGCCCCGTTCCCTCTCCGCGAAGTGCCCATCCCACCGGAAACTGCCGCGCCATAGATCGCACCTTTTCCATGACAGGAAACAACGAACGGGCCGCAGGGATTTCTCCAGCTCTGCGGCCCGCTCTCACATTCTTTCCTTACTTATTTCCGGACGACCTTTACCTTCACTGCTGTCCCCTCGTTTAACTCCACGCCGATGACCAGCTTACCGCTCCGGTTTGTCTTCATACCGCCCACTGCGGCATCGTCTACGAACACCTCGTACTCGCAGTCCTCCTCCAGCTGCAGGGTCACCTGCGCGTCCTGACTGCCCTCCACCAGGAATTCCACATTCCTATCGTCCACGCGGAAATGCTCCACGGCCGTACCCGGCACAGACTCGTATACGAACAATCCGTTCTTCTCCAGTTTCGTGATCTCGTAGAATGTTTTCACCTTATATAAGTCTCCGTCATGCTCAAAATTGTCATGCTTTGACTTCACATCTAATTTGTAATTTCCAAAGCTGATGGTTCCATCCTGTTCTGTGCGGATTAATTCTTCAACTACCGGCATATCCTTGCCCTCCTGGTTCTTCATAAAGTGTTTCAGTAAATACTTGTCCCTGTATTGTTGGTGTTCACATTGTACCACATCCACCTTGTTTTTTCTAGTGTTTTGTCTCCTCCAGGGTGGAAAATTTCAGACCGTCCCCGCCGGCGTCCACCAGGACGTGATCCCCGGCCTTCACCTGGCCGTCCAGCACCTCCTCCGCCAGCTTATCCTCCAGAAGGTTCTGGATGGTGCGCCGCAGCGGACGGGCGCCGTACTTCTCGTCGTAGCCCTTCTCGATCAGGTGCTCCTTCGCCTGGTCCGTCACCTCCAGCTCCATCTGCAGCTGGGCTCTGGTCCGCTTTCCAATGGTGGAAAGCATAATGCCTGCAATCTCCTTCATGTGGTCCTTATTTAACGGATGGAATACAATGATGTCGTCGATCCTGTTTAAAAACTCCGGCTTAAACAGGCGCTTGACCTCCTCCATCACCCGGTCCTTCATAAATTTATAATTTTCCTTCTCATCGTTTGCGGAGGCAAATCCCAGCCGTTTCGGAGAGATGATATTCTCCGCCCCCGCATTGGAAGTCATGATGAGAACGGTATTTTTAAAGTCGATTTTCCGGCCCTGGGCGTCGGTGATATGGCCGTCGTCCAGCACTTGGAGCAGGATATTGAACACGTCCGGATGAGCCTTTTCCACCTCGTCAAACAGGATGACGGAATAGGGGTTGCGCCTCACCTTCTCGCTGAGCTGGCCGCCCTCGTCGTAGCCCACATATCCTGGCGGGGAACCGATCATCTTGGAAACGCTGTGTTTCTCCATGTACTCCGACATATCCACCCGGATCAGGGCCGACTCCGTGCCGAACATCGCCTCCGCCAGCGCCTTGGAAAGCTCCGTTTTTCCCACGCCCGTGGGACCTAAAAACAGGAAGGAGCCGATGGGGCGTTTGGGATCCTTTAATCCCACCCGTCCTCTGCGGATGGCCTTGGAAACAGCGGTTACCGCCTCCTCCTGACCCACTACCCGGTTGTGGAGAATGGATTCTAGGTTTCTGAGCCGTTCCGACTCCTCCTCCGCCAGCTTTTTCACCGGGATCCTGGTCCAGCCGGACACCACGTCCGCCACCTCATTTTCTCCCACCACCAGCTTTTTCGTGGTTTTTTCCTTCTCCCACTTCTGGCGGAGCTTTTCGATCTTCTCCCGTTTCTTCTCCTGCTTTTTCTTGATCTCTCCTGCCTTTTCGTAAGCCTCAGAGCGGATGGCCGTCTCCTTCTGCTGCTCCAGGGCGGCAATCTCCTTTTCCAGGCCTTTGATCTCCGGCGGCTCCACGAAATTCTGCAGCCGCACTTTGGAGGCGGCCTCGTCGATTAAGTCGATGGCCTTATCCGGCAGGAAACGATCGTTGATATAGCGGGCAGACAGTTTCACCGCCGCCTCGATGGCCTCCCCGGTGATGGTCACCCGGTGGTGCTCCTCGTACTTTCCCTTCAGCCCGTTTAAAATGGCGATGGATGCCTCCTCGTCCGGCTCATCCACCGTCACCGGCTGGAACCGCCGCTCCAGGGCGGAGTCCTTTTCAATGTACTTCCGATACTCCTCAATGGTGGTGGCGCCGATGAGCTGCAGCTCTCCTCTGGCTAGGGACGGCTTTAAAATATTGGAAGCGTCCAGAGCGCCCTCCGCCCCGCCGGCTCCGATAATGGTATGCAGCTCGTCGATAAAGAGCAGCACGTCCCCGTCGTCCTTCAGCTCCGACAGCACCTTTTTGATCCTCTCCTCAAACTCGCCCCGGTATTTGGAACCGGCCACCATGCCGGAGAGATCCAGCGTCACCACACGCTTTTCCGCAATGGTTTCCGGGACATTTCCAGACACGATCAGCTGCGCTAATCCCTCCACCACAGCGGTTTTTCCCACTCCTGGCTCGCCGATAAGGCAGGGATTGTTTTTCGTCCTGCGGCTTAAAATCTGGATCACCCGGCTGATCTCCCGGCTCCTGCCGATGACCGGATCCAGCTTTCCGTCTCTGGCCAGGGCCGTCAAATCCCGGCTATAGCTGTCTAACACCGGAGTTCCTTTCTTTCCCTTCCCGGCGGGAACGTCGTCCCGGTTCGCCGGGGCGTCCTCACCCATGGCAGAAAACAGGTCCACATAGATCTTCTGCACGGAAACGCCCATGGTATTTAAAATCCTGGTGGCCACACAGTCGTTCTCCCTGATCATGGCGATCAGAATGTGCTCCGTGCCCACCAGAGGGGCCTTAAACCGCACCGCCTCATGGTAGCTGTTTTCCAGCACCCGCTCTGCCCGCGGGGTCCAAAGCTCTCCTCTGGTGCGCAGGGCGCTGTTTCCGGAAATCAGCTCCTCCATCAGCTCCCGCACCTTGGAAAGCTCCACGCCGCACTCGGAAAGAACCCGGTACGCCACGCCCGTGCCCTCCTCCAAAAGGCCTAAGAGCAGGTGCTCCGTGCCCACGGAGCCGTGGCTTAAGCTCTGCGCCGCCTCCTCCGCCAGCCGTATCGCCTCTCTCGCCTGAGGCGTAAATTTCTCATATCTGCCTGTCATGCAAAATGTTCCTCCTCGTCTCTGTTCTGTCATACGAAACGCCCCGCCGTCCTGGAAAGGACGCCGAAACGCTGACGCTCTCTGCCGGACATTTTTCCTTCCGGAAAGTCACACCAGAAACCGGGGCGCTCCCCTGGTCACCGGCACTCATCTTTAAAACGCCTTTCTTCCGCCTCCCGGCACGCCCAATCGCTCCTCTCCGGCAGGCCCGCGCTGGCCTGTTCCCGCCAGCCTGCACCGGTCCGCTTACTTTCCCGCAAGCTCCGGCAACTCTGCCCGAAGATACCCGGCACGGGCCACGTCCAGCTCCGCCCGGGACAGAGGCCTCTGGGAAAGTTTCTGTAAATTCGCCTTCTGAATCCCCAGCATCATGGCAAACACCGGGCATGGCTCCTCAAATTTTATAATCCCGTCGGACACACCGGTCAGCAGCCGGGACAAAAATACCATGGCATCCTTCCAGGTCAGCCGTCTGGCGTATTTTAACACTCCGTAGGACTTATATGCCTCGTCCTCCTGGCCCAGACGGTCCGTGGACAAGGCCATATCCCGCACCTGCTGCTCCTGGCTGGCCAGCTGTCTGGCCACTTTTTCCACCAGCTCCACGATTTCCTGCTCCGTCACCCCCAGGGTTTTCTGGTTGGAAACCACATAGAGGGAGCCGTAATTTTCATTTCCCTCGCCGTAGAGCCCCTTGACGCTGGCTCCAAACCGGCTCATCTCCCCCACCAGGCTGGCAAACTTCTTCCCGGAGGAAAGGGCCGGCAGGTGTACCACCGCTGATGCCCGCAGCCCGGTGCCCACGTTAGTGGGGTAGGCCGTGAGGAATCCGTATTTCTCGTCGTAAGCATAGGAAAATGTCTCATTGATAAAATCGTCCGCCCGGTCCGCGTCCCGCCACAGCTCCCGCAGGTGCATTCCAGGAGCGATAAACTGCATTCGGATGTGGTCGTCCCCGTTTAACACCAGGCTCACCTTCTCGTCTTTTGAGAGAATCAGGCCCACCGGGTCTTTCTTTGCCGCCAGGGTGCCGTTTAGGATCCGCCGCTCCCGCAGGGCCCGCCGCTCCAAGTCGCTTAAATCCCCCAGCATGGCGTATTCATAATCCCTGCCCTCCTCCAGGCAGAAATCCCTCAGTCCTTTTTCCAGGCGGCTCACCAGCTCCGACGCCTGCTCTTTCGTGAGCCTGCCGGAAAACGGGTACTCCGCCCAGTTTCTTACCAGGCGGACGCGGCTGTACATAATATTGGGGCTGCTTTTATCCGTTTCCTCAAACCATTTAAGCATCTGTCTCACTTCCTGTCTTTAGCTTTTTGATCTCATCCCGGCAGCGGGCGGCCTCCTCGTAGTCCTCCCGTTTCACCGCCGCCTGCTGGCAGGCGTAGAGGCGGGCGATCCGCTCCTCCAAACTGTCCTCCACGGCCGATAACGTCTCGTCCTTCTGCCTGATGATTTCCTCTCTCCCCGCATTTTTCGCCTTCTTGCCCCGGTGGCTGTCGCTGCCCTGAAGCTGCTTGATCTTGTCGCTGATGAGTAGATCAAACACCTCGTAGCAGTCGGGGCAGCCAAAGCGGCTGTTTTTTACGAAATCCTCGTAGCTGGTGCCGCAGGTGGGACACACCACATGGGCGTACTTTTCCTCCTTAGGACTTCCCGCCCCCAGGCCCAAAAGCCCGGACAGCAGCCTTCCCAGAGGGAAATCCTGTCCCAGATCCATCTCGCTGGCGCACTGGGCGCAGAAATTGTGCTCCGTCCGCACCCCGTTCACCACTTCCGTATACTGTATTGTGGCCTCTCTGGCCTTACATTTTTCACACAACATATTTGAGCCTCCGCTATCTGTTTCCTGCTGTTTTTAAGCTCCCGGGCGCGGCTAATCCGCGCTCCCCGCAAACCGGTCAAAAATGTCGTCCACCAGCTGATGGACCTCCTCCCGGCTCACGTTTTTACAGACTCCCCTGGCCAGAACGACCCCCAGCTCCCGGCGCATCTCCTCCAGGGCCCGGAGCTTGTCGATGTCCAGGGAGACGATGGCGCCCTTTCTCCGGTCCAATTTCACAAAGCCCTCCTGCCGGAGTACGGCGTATGCTTTATTGACCGTGTGCATATTAATTCCGATTCGGTCAGCCATCTGGCGCACGGACGGCAGGGCCTCCCCCTCCCGGATCCGGTCCATGGCGATCCCCAGAATGATCTGGTTGCAAAGCTGGACGTAATACGCTTCATCACTGTTAAAATCAATTTCCAATATCATCGAACCACCATCTTTCGTTATATCTGTTCTATGAAAAGTGTAACAAATAATCCAACATCCGTCAACCCCTATCTTGCCGCCGGAAGTTCTGACCGGAAAACAGCCATCCCATTTCCCTTTATATATATTCGCAAATTCCTTTTTTAGAGAGGCGGACTACAGCAATAATCTGATAAGCAAACCCCGCCTTTTCACACAGACGGCAGAACGCCCCTCCATTCTCCCCCTAATAAAAAGTATGCGCTTGGCGCACACTCGCGCCGGAGCGCGGCTGTGCCAGCAGCCATCTTCCCCTGCTCGGAGTGTGCCTCCCGCCGGAGGCTTTTGTGTCATGGGGAACGACGTTTCCTACTACACAAGCAACTGCGCCCCAAAGTCCAAGGCAAACCTGCCTTTTCCTCTGCGGCGCAGTCCATTTTCTTTACAGATCTATGAATTCAAAGTCGTCGTCCTCGTCCTCCGGTTTCTTCGGCTCCGGCACATCCTCCGGCTCCAGGTCCAGATCCACGAATTCAAAATCATCCTCCGGCTCGGTCTCTCTCTCCGGCAAACGCTCCTCATTCTCCGGCTGGAGGAAGCCGTCTTCCGGCTCCCAGTTCCGCTCCTGGGGAATCTCCTCCGGCTCTGCGGCCGTGTACGCCTCTGCCGCTGCCTGTTCCGCAGCCGCCAGCTTTCCGCCGTCCCGTCTCCTGGACTTTTTCTCTGTCCGTTCCTTGACCTCCGGCCGTGCCTTTCCGCCTTTTCTGCGGGCCACCACGATGAGAGCCACCGCCAGTCCGGCAGATACCACGATCAGGAAAATGATCACCACTCCCCGCATATCGTAATCGTGGAGCAGATCCTTGTAAGTGAGGGCAATGTCCTTATACTGCTCGGAAGAAATTCCGTCCACTCCGGGAAGATCCTGGAAATAGCGCTGGATGGTGTTCTCCTCCAGATCGTAGCGGTAGAAATCCTTCGTGCCGTTCCAGTTCATTCCGTAGAAGATCATGTACTTCGGATTCTCCTCGCCGGCGGGCACCCAGCCCTCTACCTGGCCGCCGCCCGGCAGATTCATGATTCCGGCGGTAAAGCCTGCGGGAACCGTCACGCTCTCGTCCGGCTGCAGCACAATCACCGACTTGGGAGAGGTGGAAACCTCCATATAGGGGAAGAACGCGTCCGCCGCCTCATCGTAGATGAAGAAGGCGCCCTGGCCGTCCCCGTTCACCAGGCAGAGCAGCAGAAGACCCTTCTGGATGCCCTTTCCGGCCATAATGTCCTGACCCTTATAATTATAGGTAAAGCCTTCAAAGCCCTCCGGCAGAGTGGTTACGTCAAAGCTGTGAGCCACGCTGTACTGCGCCTCGTCGATAACCACGGTCAGATCTCCGGCGGCCACAGCCCCTCCGGCCTCCGCTCCGCCTTCCGTCTTGGTCACGTGGATCACGTACGTTTTCGTCTGTCCGTCCGCGGCGGTCACCACGCAGTTTACCGTGTTTTCTCCCATCTGCAGATTGCTGCTGCCGTTTACCGTCACCGTGGCAGCCTCGTCGCTGGCCTCGGCGCTCACCGCCAGTTTCGTCACATCCGGCCCTACGCTCACGCTGTACTCCGTCACATCAGCGGAAAACTCCGGCGTCAGGCTACCGGGAGACACCTTCAGAGACTTTAAGCCCGCGTCCGCGGACGCCCCGGCCTCCGCCGCCACCGTCACCGTGGAATTTCCCAGCCGGTCGATGGTCACGATCTGTTCGTCCGCGTCGTACACCTCCTGGGTGCTCACCGTGATCTGGGTGGATCCGGCCTGCAGCGCCCGGAAGGTGAGGGAGGTGGCCATGGTCTGAGCCCCGGCCTCCGCCGTCTGCCGCACGCTCACGGAGCCGGCTCCGCCGCTGGCGTCCGCCCCGCTCACAAACTCCAGCACGTTGGGGTCGTAGGACAGCATCAGGCTGGAACGCCCCAGCGCCTCCCCGCTTAAGGAGGAAATCTTCACATTTACATTCACTTCCTGGCCCACCGTCGCCGAAGGGTCGGAGAACGCGATCCTGGCGCTGGCCGCAAAGGAGGTCAGCAGCCCCCAGGGCACAGTAAACGCCAGCATGGCGCTCATGGCCGCGCCTAAAAACGCTTTCTTCAGTTTCAATCTTATCATACCTTTTTCCTTCTCATTCACTGTATTTCCATTCCAGGCCCGGTAAACAGATCCTGGCTGTCTCCCTGTCCGGAGCCGCCATTTCCCGTCCCGGTTCCGCCGTTCCCCTGGGAAACGGTTCCGGAAACCGTTCCGCCCGCTCCCTGGGTATAGGTAGGCCCGCCGGACTGCCGCACCACGTGGATCACGTACTCTCTGACGGCGCCGTTTTCGGCCTTCACATTGACCTTGATCTCATTGATTCCGCTCTGGAGATCCACCGTTCCCGTACCGCTCACCGACGCTTTGGAATGCAGAGGCGACGCCTGCACATTGACGCTGGTCACAGAATGATCCACAATCAGGTCGTAGGAGGTAGTGTCCATCTGGAAGGTGGGGGTGAGGGCAAAGCCATCCACAGCCAGGCCGCCCAGCTTGTTGTTGGGGCTGCCGTCCACCGTAGGTTTGGCGCAGGGCGAACCGGGCATATTGGTGTAAACCGGAATCTTAAATTCCAGGGCCAGCTGTTTCGCCTCGTTTCCGTAGGCCGTGGACATCTCGTAGCCCTCCGATGCCGCCGCCTGGACGTTGGTCATATACTGATGCTTGTACAGATTGCTTCCCTGGACGTTAAACTTCTTCAGATAGAAGGTGTCCTGTCCGGCTTTCACAAAGTTCGTCCCGTAATACTCCGCGCCGCCTAAAATCGCCTTCTCCACCGTGTTCCAGGGCCGGCCGTAGCTCCCCGCCTGGGAAGCGTACCACAGCCCTCTGGTCACCGCGTCCATGCTGCCGGTGGCGTAGGCGCCGATATTGTAAAAGTTATAATATCCCTCGTAAGGGGCTCTGGTTCCGGAAATGCTGGAACTGCCGTTGGATCCGTTCTCCTGGATGATCATGGCCGCCAGCACGTAAGGATTTACTCCGTACTGCTGCCCCGCCTTCATGAGGATCTCGGCGTAGGACATGGTTCCGGAGGAAGGCGCCTGCACAGAACCGGAATTTGTCCCTGTATTGGCCGTCCCGCCGTTTCCTCCATTTCCGCCATCCAGCTCCATGCCGGGGCCGTAGCTGGTGGCCACCGTCACCGCGTTGTGGACGCTCATGGCCACAGACGGGCTTTCAAAGCTCACTTCCTGATTGGATCCGGAGGCGCCGCCGGTGCTTTCCGGGCTCTGACTCCCCGCTCCGGCAGTTCCGCTCTCCGCGCTGCCAGTGCTCTCTGCTCCGCCGGGCCCGATTCCGATGCCTGGGCCGTTTCCGTTCCCGCCGGAACCTGTGCCGGCGTTTTCCGTTCCTGTGTTCCCGGTATTTCCCGTCCCGGCGCCACTGCTCTGTACGGAGCCGCTCTCCATAAAGGTGCCCTTCAGCATGGTCTGAAGTCCCTCTGCCGTCTGCACCGAACCGTCATAGGTCTGGAGCAGGAACTGGAACACGTAGTGCTCGTCCAGGAAATTCCTGGGATCCATATAGTAGCTGATGATCTCCTGGGAAGCCGCCACCCAGGCGCTCCCGTCAAATCCGGGCCAGGTGCTGCTGGCCCAGTCGTAGGCCCCCGCCGCCGTGGATTTCCACGAGGAAATGCTGCCGGTGCTCACCAGGTTGGTGCCCACCACGCTCTCATTGGCAATCACGTCATTCCAGTCCAAACCCGTCTGCTGAGCGGTAAATACCCAGTTGGGATACTGGGCGTGGAGGGCCCGCAGGCCGTCCTTGTAGCTCTCCGGAAACCCCTGGGCGGTGAGGTAAGCCTCAAAATCCGCGTCCGTGGAGTAGGCCACCGGAAACTTTATGTATGCCGAAGATACGAAACCGGTGGTCTCCGCCCCGCCGGATCCCGTAAACCGGATCTGATACCACAGGGCGCCGTCGGATGCCGTCTGTTCCCCAATGACCGTGACCGCCGCTCCCTTCGTCAGCCTGGTGACCACAGAGTTGGTGGTGCCCGGCCCGCTGCGCACGTTTACATTGGTGCCGTTGATGCTGGCCGTCCGCTCCGTGTAGGCCATGACCTCCACCAAGGGAAACAGGCTGGCCGCCGGCTGATGAACTGCCAGCAGCAGCCCCAGCGCCAGCGCGGCCCCCTTCTTTATGTACTTTTTTTTCATGTGTGCTCTCCTATTTTTCCTCCTGTCAAATGGGCAGACTGCCCGCATTGTGACAGCATCTTCATTATAATGATAAACGCAATCCTGTGTCAACCGATTCACCAAAACTTCATAGAATCGCCGGAATTTGTAAGAATTCCTTAATGGGGGGCAGTTTTGTTCCCCTGGGCGCCTGCCACAGCAGCGGGACGCGGATGCCCCCTATCCGCCAGCCCCTTCCCCCAGTCTCCCATCCCACAAAAAAACAGCCCCGGAAAGCTCCATTCCTCCCAAGCTTTCCGAGGCTTATTCTCCACTGCCGGCGCGGCAGATCTTATTCCTACTCCACTTCGCTCCTGTCCGGAATCGAAGGCGCCGCTCCCGGCCGGGACACGGCGATGGCAGCTGCTTTGGCCGCGTGGTCCAAAGCCGTCTTCGGCTCCTCGCCCCGCATCAGTCCGCCGATGAAAAATCCGGTAAACGTGTCTCCCGCCGCCGTGGTGTCCACCACCGGCACGCGGTAAATCGGCTGCTCCAGCACCAGATCTCCATCTTTGTACATGGAGCCGTCGCCTCCTAAGGTCAGCACGATCTTCGCCCCCGGAAAACGCTCCCCCAGCTTGTCCAAAAGTTCTCTCCCGCTCCCCTGGCAGCCGCAGATGTCTCCCGCCTCAATCTCATTTAACAGGAAATAGTCCACATAATCCAGCGGATAGCCCGCGATCTTCTCGTCCATGGGCGAAGGATTGAGCACAATCTTCATCCCCTTCTCATGGGCTTTTTCCATAATATAGGCGATCTCGTTGATCTCATTTTGGAGCACCAGGAAGTCCCCCGCCTCAAAGCATTCCATGGCGGCATCCACCTGTGCCCTTGTGATCTCCTGGTTGGCGCCTCCGTAGAGCAGAATGCAGTTCTGCCCGTTCACATCCCTCTGGATGATGGCGTGCCCCGTCTTCCCGGCGGTGTGGGCCACCAGACGCACATCTACGCCGGCGTTTTTCATCATTTCCAGCAGAAACTCTCCGTCACTCTCTCCCACGGCCCCGGCGTGCCATACCTCCACGCCGCTCTTTGCCAGGGCGATGGACTGATTTAACCCCTTGCCGCCGCTGAAAATCTCCATTTTCGAGGATGACAGGGTCTCCCCGCCCCTCACAAAATGCTCCACGCTGTACACGTTGTCAATGTTCAGCGAACCATAATTCAATACCTTCATCTTGTCTCCTCCTGCTCCTATTCTTCTGAAAACGCAATGCCATTGGCCTTTAAAAAGCCTTTTACCGTCTCGTCCCACTGATACTCCAGGGACCGGTCCATGGTGAACACGCCAAGAGACACGCCGGTGACGCAAAGGAGCGTCCCGTTTTCATACCGCATCCCCAGATAAAGCCCTTTTACAGTCTCCAGCCGCCAGGAGCTGCCCGCCTGCCTTACTACCCTGGCGGTGTCCTCCGGCCCCAGGGACAGCTCCACGCGGAAACTCTCCGGCAGCTTTTTCCCTCTTATGAGAGAATAGCACACCGGCTTGATGGTCTTCCAGGAAGAAAACTCCCCAATCTCCCCCGCCTCCAGCTCATCCTTTGTGTAATAGCCCGGACGGATCCGCCCGTCGATGGTAAAGGAATTGTAGGTCACCACCTGCGCCTCCCGCACAAAAAAGCGGTCAAAGGCGTCCTTTACAAACAATTTGGACGTAAATGTCTTAATATCCCCGATCTTTAACGCTACCATGAAGTCCTCTCCGATGACGAATTCCACAGCCGGCCGCCGGAAAGGGCGGCCAGCCGGCTATCCCCAGTATATCACACCGCCGCCGGAAAACACAAGTGGCCCCCGCCGGAACTTATGCTCTGACGCCGCAGGCCAGACGTCAAATCAGACACCGGCATCCACAAAGCCTTACACCTCCGGAAAATACTCCCGGTACAGCTCAAAAAAATTGGTGGTGGTACACCCGTCTCCCGCGGAAAACTCCATTTCGCTCCAGAAATCTTCCCCAAAGCTCACCACGTGCTCTCCCGCGAACTCGTCGTAAATCCCCTGGAACACCTGCTCCTTTTTAGCCAGCTCCAGCTCCGCCTTCCGCTCCCTGGTGGCCTCCTCGTCGTAGTCGCTCACACATTTTACAATGTAGTAAACCTGCCCCGCCTGGATCACGCCGCTCACCTCTCCCGTTTGCAGGGCAAAGGCTGCCTCCTCTAAGGCCGCCTCCCCCGTTCCTCTGGCCAGCTGGCGGTCAATTTCCGGGTTTACAGAGTGCTCTCTGGCGATCTGGGCGAAATCAGCGCCCTCCTCCTGGGTCATCGTCCAGACGGAATCCGCCGTCTCCCCGTCCCAGACCTCAATCTGCTGTAAGTCGATCACCTTCGCCTCGCTGTCGCTCACCTCCAGATCCATATCCTTCGTCAGCTCCGTCACCAGCTTGTTTGCCAGGCAGTAGTCGCTGTACATCAGCTGCACATCCTCCTGGGTGACTCCCATATAGGCGATGTCCTCCGCCGTCAGCCCGGAAAAATATTCCTGGGAAAGCTGGGCCACCCGGCCCTGCTCCTCGCCGTTTAGCTGGATCTCCTTCTCCTCCGCCAGCAGGTTTACGGTCTTAAGCTCCCGCAGAAACTCCTCCACCTGCTCCAGGAAAAAGGCCTCCACCGTGGTCCCTTCCTCGTCCAGGACCACCTGCCAGAGCTGGTCCGTATAGGCATCCCGGTACCGGTTCCTCTCCGTAGCCGCCACCAGCATGGACTGGGGCAGTGTGTACCCTTCGATCTCCTTCACCGTGGAAACGATGGGAATGCCGTTCCCGCAGCCGCCAAGCAGCGCCGCCGCGGCAGCGACAGCCACGCACCGTCTCCATTTCTTTCTGTCTGTCATCCGCAAAACTCCTCTATGTTTGTCAAAGCAAGGTCTTTAAAATTTTCAGCACGCCATTTCTCTCGTTGGTGTCCGCCTGGAAACGGGCCGCCTGTTTTACTTCCTCCCTGGCGTTTCCCACGGCGAAACTGTAATACGCCCGCTCCAGCATCTCCAGGTCATTTAACTGGTCGCCGAAGGCGATGGTCTCCTCCGGGCTGATGCCAAGGCTCTCCTGGAGCTCCCGCACCGCCGTAGCCTTATTCACCCCCACAGGGACGATGTCCAGCCACTTCTCCCCGGAAACCGCCATCTTCGCCTTGTCCCCGTATTTCTTCCGGAAATCGGCGGCGATGGCGTCCACATTTCTAGAGCAGTCCAGGGCCAGTTTTAAAATCCCCTCGCCCTCGTCCACCTGGGTCAGGTCGTCGATCAGCCGCAGGTCGTAGCGGTAGCCCTCCTCAAGCCACTTCCAGCACTCCGTGCCGCTGGTCTCCATGTAGGTCCAGTTGGCGCAGCTCACAGCGATCTCCACATCTTCCATCTGGCGCACCTCCCGGATGATGTCCACCGCCGTCTCCTTCGGAAGGGTGTGGACGATCAGGCTCCGGCTGCAGGTGCCAAGGTAGGCCCCGTTGTCCGCCACGTAGAAGATTTTCTCCCGCACCGGCCCAAAGAGCTGGTCAATGCTTTTCCAGTGGCGGCCGCTGGCCGCCGCGAACTGCATTCCCTTATCCCGCAGCCTGCGGATCACGTCAAAATAATCAGGCTCCAGCGTATGGGTGCCTTCCGGCAGGAGCGTCCCGTCTATATCCGTCACAATCAGTTTTATCATATTTCCAGCCTCCCGACTAATCCTTTTATCTCCTGGTACAGCCTTCCCACAGGAAGTCCCACCACGTTGCTGTAATCTCCTTCAATTTCCTTTATAAAGGCGGCAAACCGCCCCTGGATGCCGTAAGCACCCGCCTTGTCCATGGGCTCGCCGCAGCCGGCGTACCGGCAGATTTCCGCCTCCTCCATGGGGTAGACGTGGACGTTCGTCCGCTCCGCGAAGGATGTCCGTCTGACCGCTCCTTCCGGATCCCGGTAAATGAGGGTAACTCCCGTATACACCTGATGGACCGTCCCCGCCAGGGAGGCGATCATGGCACGGGCCTCCTCCTGGGAGCCCGGCTTTCCCAAAATGCGCCCTCCGGCCCACACTACCGTATCGGCGCCGATCACCAGCACATCCTTTTCCCCTATTCCGGCAGCCACATCCTCCGCCTTCTGGGAGGACAGCTCCCGCACCACGTCCTCCGGCTCCCTGGCCGTCACCTTTTCCTCCACGGAGCTGGGTCTCACCTCCGCGTGGATTCCAATCTGCTCCAAAAGCTCTCTCCGCCTGGGAGAGCCGGATGCCAATATGATTCTCATGTCTCATCCTCCATCTCTATCCGTCCCTCCAGACGGAAACAAAGGCCGTGGAACACTTCCCCTCCACAGCCTTTTTTGTTTACACATACAGATACTCCATCCATACGGCGATCAGGATCCCCAGAAAGGCTCCCGCCGCCACCTGCAGGGGCGTATGCCCTACGAATTCCTTCAGCCGTTTCTGAAACAGCTCATTGTCGAATTTGAAGAAATCCTGCTCCATAAGCAGATTCAGGAGCTTGGCCTGCTTTCCCGTCTCCCGGCGGACTCCCATGGCGTCGTACATCACCACCGCCGCCAGCACAAAGCTGATGGCAAATTCCCCGGAGCCCAGGCCGTAGCAGTAGGCCGTAGCCACCGTCAGGGCGCACACCGTAGAGGAATGGGAGCTTGGCATTCCGCCGGAGCCGTAAAGCCGCTCCGGGGAAAACCCTTTATTCAGGGCACAGTCGATGATGGTCTTTAACACCTGGGCCACCACCCAGCCCACCACCGCGCTCATCAGCACCTGGTTTTCCAGCATTTCCATCCAAAATGTCATGTCTCTCTCCTGTCATCCTTTGTCCTGTTTCGCAGGCGTCCCGTCAAAACGCGGGCCGCCGCCCAAATACCGCTGCAATGATGGCCCGGACGGTCGCCCCGGTCTCCCGCAGCCCGCACACCTTGTCCGCCCAGACCACTGCCATCCCGGCCATAGTAGAGGGCGGGATGGGCGTCAGAGGCCACATATGGCGGAGGATGACCGTTCTCTCCCTGCGGGTGATGGAAAAATACGCCTCCGCATTCCTGGCAGCCACAGCCGGGTGGGTGAACCCGTGGAACCGGTGTCCCCGCACCCGCACAGGCGCGTGCCAGTCGTACAGAAAGAGGTCGTGGAGCAGGCCGCCTCTGGCCGCCGCCCGGCAGTCCCAGCCCCGTTCCTTACAGATCCGGTATGCCAGATAGGACACCTGGATGCAGTGCTCCCTGCAGGTGGTCGTGCCGTGCTGGATGTACTGCTCCATGGACCGGAATACAGGATGGTCTAAAATGTCCTCCACCAGGGCCAGGTACTCCCCGTCCTCCTCGTAACTCTGTCTTGTCAAATGATCAATCTCCCATTCATCAATAGCCGATCAGCCAGTCGTAAAGCTCCTGATACTTCTGAGCGGAAGTGTTCCAGGAGAAGTCCTTGGCCATGGCCCGGTCAATGATCTTGTTCCACTCCCGTTTCTTATTGTAGTACACGTGTTTCGCGTACTGGATGCTGCCTAACATCTCGTGAGCGTTGTAGTTGGCAAAGGAGAAACCGGTTCCTCTGCTCTCGTACTCATTGTAGGGCTCTACAGTGTCCTTTAATCCGCCGGTCTCCCGCACGATCGGCACGGTGCCGTAGCGCAGGGCCATGAGCTGGGACAGGCCGCAGGGCTCAAATAAGGACGGCATCAGGAACGCGTCGCAGCCCGCGTAGATCTTGTGGGACAGCTCATTGGAGTAGTAAATCTGGGCGGAAACCCGGTCGTGGTACTTCCAGTCGTAGTGACGGAACATATTCTCGTACTTCTCGTCGCCGGTGCCCAGCACCACAAGCTGCATATCCTCGGTGCACATCTCGTCCATCACGGCCTGGATGAGATCCAGTCCCTTCTGGTCTGTGAGACGGGACACGATGCCCACCATAAATTTCTTCTCGTCCACTGGCAGGCCTAACTGCTGCTGGAGGGCCGTCTTATTTTTCGCTTTTTCCTTGCGGAAATTCTTGGCGTTGTACTTCTGGGCGATGAACGGATCCGTCTCCGGGTTGAACTCGCCGTAGTCGATGCCGTTTACAATGCCCCGCAGGCTGTTGGCCCTGGCTCTCATCAGGCCGTCTAAGCCTTCGCCGTAGAAGGGCATTTTGATCTCCTCCGCGTAGGTGTCGCTCACGGTGGTGATGGCGTCGGCGTACACGATGCCGCCCTTTAACATATTTCCATCCTTGTAAGCCTCCAGCTTATCCGGCGTGAAATAGTAGTCCGGCAGCATGGAGAACCGCTGGATGGTCTTCACGTCCCAGACGCCCTGGAACTTCAGATTGTGGATCGTGATCACGGATTTCATGTTGCGGAAAAACTCGCCGCCGTGGAAACGGTCCTTTAAATATACGGGGATCAGACCCGTCTGCCAGTCGTGGCAGTGCACCACATCCGGCTGGAAGCCGATCACCGGGAGCGCGGACAGGGCCGCGTTGCAGAAAAAGGAGAATTTCTCCAGGTCGAAGTACCAGTCCCCGTAGGGCTTGGGCCCGCAGAAATAGCTCTCATTGTCGATAAAGTAATAGGTAATTCCGTCATATACGTACTGCAGGATCCCCACATAGCGGCTCTGGCCCAGATAATCCATGTAGAAGTGATCCACATAGGTCATCTGATTGCGCCACTCCTCTTTGATGCAGAGGTATTTGGGGATCATCACCCGCACGTCAAAATACTCTTTGTCAAAGCATTTCGGCAGGGATCCGACTACGTCGGCCAACCCTCCTGTTTTGATAAACGGCACTGCCTCCGAAGCAACGAACAATATCTTCTTCACAAGATAACCCTCCTTTTACCCATCCCCGTATTCAGCCACGGGGCACATACCTATAGTATACAATAACAGAAGGAATTTAGAAAGACTTTTTTTCGTAAAAAGTGTGCGCTTGGCGCACTCTCCCGCCGGGACGCGGCTGCGCCAGCAGCCGTCTTTCTCTGCGCGGAGTGCACCTCCCGCCGGAGGCTTTCATGGCATGGGAAGCACAGTTTCCCATGCCATGAAAAATAGCGGCAAAACAGTGCGGTCCTTCCAGTCTACGGAAGCCGCTTGTAATCCAGGCGGATTTTGTCGGCGATCAGCGCGATAAATTCCGATTGAGATTTCACCTGTTTTAAGAAATTTAATAACTGTTATATTTTATTATTAAATTCTTCGCAACCCCTTGAAAACACTGGATTTGTCGCAGGTGAGCTTTCCCTTATTATTTCCCTTGTGTTATATCGTCCCATCAGTGTTTATGCACTCTGATAAGGGCAAATACAAGGGCAAGAAAAATCTATAAGACAGTATAACACAAAATAAAAGTGACATGGTGAACTGATTGAAATGCTTCTTAATTTTTGCTACTACTGATTGATTAAATGATAAGGAGATGGGATACGATGAGAACAATATTTGCAGAATACAATCCACAGTGCAACAGCATTGATGTATATACTAATACGGGCTATATACTCCGTATTGATTGTTGGGAAGCAGAAAAAAATTTAAGAACCACACCTGGATCTGATTGTGCTTTGACATCGCTTGCAATCGATGAGCCATTAGAATATGCAAGGTTATATCTTGATGGGAATTTACAGATGTGGGTAGATGCTGAAGATTCATTAGAGTTATGATTATTCCAATCAAAATCTACTAGAATTTATTAAAAATTAGCTTCATAATTTTAAAAGGACAGCCCTATTGCTATGAGGCTGTCCTTAAAAATACAATAGATAAACCTAGATTATTCTTGCTACTATCTGATTGTTAAATTTTCTGTATTCCATATTGCAAATCTCCCTTTTCGCAATATTTTATTAGTATGAATGCCAGAATCGCTGAAAAAACACGTGCCAATACCGTACTCCACCATATCATAATCTGTCCACCAAATAAAGGTGGTAAAACAAGCATAAATATCAGCATCAATACTGGTTCAATGAATATAAGAATGTATGACAATCCACTTTTTTCAGTAGCATAAAATCCAGCTGTCGCTATTCTGGTAATCGCAACAAATGGTAATGACACTAAAAATATAGGTACAATTTTAGAAATCTCAATACTTACTTCATAAGAAGCTCCGAAAACCCCTCCAATATTTGCTCTGTTTACATACATGATAATTCCACCACAAACAGCAAGAATTATTGCAAAAATGTATGCCATTCTCTGAACTCCTCTCAGGCTTTCTTGATCCTTCTCACCATAAAAACGGCTCATTAAAGGTTGACTTCCATCACCTACGCCCTGCAATATGAGATATATGATACAGATAATATAGGATACACATGCATAAGTTGCAATAGCTTTTTCTCCCCCATAAGAAGCGGAGAATCGGTTTATAAACACCAATGAAATATTAGGAGTCAATGCTAGCCCAAATGGTGCAAGACCTACTCTGAATATAGCGCCACACATTTCTTTTACATTTTTTAAGGATACATACACATAAAACTTTTTATTATATAATGCGTATATGATTGCAATTGCTGCAGTCACACCCTGTCCGGCTATTGTAGCTGTGGCTGCACCTTTCATGCCCATTTCATATATCCATACAAAGATAAAATCCAGAACAATATTGGTTATGAATCCACCAACCATCGCAAACATTGACCAGAAAGAGTTTCCATAATTTCTAATGAATGGCATCATTCCAGTTCCAAGAATCTGCAATATTGCTCCAAGTGCTATAATTTTGATATAATCTGTCGCATTTGTTAATATAATTCCATCTGCTCCAAGCAATCCTAAAATTTTAGACGAAAAGGAGTAAATAATTATGGTACTGATAACACTTACTATTACAAGAAGCCACCAGCTTGTAGCAATAAATTCTTCTGCCCGTTTTCCTTTCTTTTCTGCTGCATTAATTGAGTAATAAACAGCTCCTCCCATACCAATTCCTGTTCCAAGAGCCTGAATCAAAGCCTCAATCGGATATGCAATATTAATAGCCGAAAGTCCAGCATCTCCTATGGTATTGCCTACAAAATATCCATCCACTATCGCATATATTCCTGATAATGCAAATGTTATAATAGATGGAATAACATATTTAAAAAATAATGATTTATGATTCATTTTTCTTACAATCTCCTTCCTTGAAAAGTCTGATAAACAGCTCTGTATTATCATTAAGACTTTCTATATTCTCTAATCCCATTTTTTCGATTACATATATTTCTTTTGAGTGCAGTTTTTCTATGATATCTTTCGTATATTCCATTCCTGATTCTGTGAGGCATATCAGCTTATTTCTCTTGTCTGAATCATCAGATACCATATTGATGTATCCTTTTTTCTGAAAATCTTTTAGTATCGTATTTACCGTTTGCTTAGGTATATTCCATTTTTCACTTATCATTTTCTGCGTGCATCTTCCATTACTTTCATAAAATGAATGCAAAGCAAAAAGTCCATTTGAAGACAGTCCCTGATCCTTTGACCATTCCTCATACATTGCTGTACATTCTTTCCATAAAGCATAATATCGTTGCAACTGTATTATCATATTATTATCTTTTCTCATCTTTTTCCTCCTTAAATTAGTACGAATCCGGACTTTTATATTATAGTCCGAGTTCGTACTAATTGTCAAGATTTATTTATATACTTTTTCTTTATATAAACAATCAATAGTCCCTTACTAAGGACAAGAAGATTATGAAATTTCCCTGCCCTCTTTTAATAATATCCTCGTTCTTCCATCCAGTCTTTCACATAACATCTGATTCCAATATAAATAATATGCGACAGTAATAGCAATACAATAAGATTTATCGGATTAGCGTTTTTAATCCATTCTCCAAAGTAAATTACAACAGCTGTACTCGTTATCGCTACCACGATACTGATGATATCCCAACAATATTTCCGGTAGATTTTTCCTACCTGATAACCAATCCCGATTATCAGCCACCCGGTTATTACGAATAAAATTGCCATGACAGTACCGGCAATCAGCCAGTACACAATCCCGGAAAGAATACTGTTAGGTATTCCACTGCTTAACTGTCCGAAAGAGTCTGCACCTGTCACAAACTCCCGAAATAAACTTCCCATTCCTTTTCCTAACGCACCGAAAAAGACGATACAGTCGTTAAGGAAAACCGGCGAAAGAATCGCAGTAAACAGTGTTGTTGTTATGCTGTACCATGCCAGTAGAAACAAGATACTTTCATAACCAATCGTCATAT
>OLRK01000402.1_pt1 | contig 51736 bp, 64 predicted proteins | sample 1672911 | NCBI WGS metagenome assembly OLRK01 (sample SAMEA3136736, study PRJEB25190) | human gut metagenome | biome: human gut; feature: human-associated habitat; material: faeces | place: Austria | collected 2013
GGGCAAATAGGGGTCATAGGGGTTCTCGCCCCTGTCAAGCTGGATTTGCACAATCAAATCCGTTGCTTGTTAGACCGATACCGCTATGCTCTCTTACGGCAGTGCGGTCTTCTGCTTTTTCAGCGCTCCCGTTCCTTATCCGATTTGACCGGCATCGGAATTGCAAGAATCTGATCATCAATCTGCACAAATCGTTCAGGGCGCTTATACTTTTCGGTGTAGCGCTTCAGCTGTTCCTCGTTCAAACTCTTGAAGTTCTCCGTGCTGCAATCGCACACAAAAAAGGTTCCCGCCACAATATCATAGATGCGATTGTCTTCATCCCGCAAGGCGCGGTTCAGCGGAAGTCCCTGCAGCTTGCCTTCCTCATTGCAGACCAGACACACAGTTTCTTCAAACGGATAGACCGCCTGAATATAACCGCTAACCGTTTTCTGCATTCCTTCTAGAGAACCATCAATCTCTGCAACACGCGCTGCCTTGCCCGGCTCCACCAGAACAACACGCATCGTTCTCGTATCCAGTTTCTGTGTCTGTTCGGGCTCAAACTTCACAGGCTGAAAGCCAATGCTGTCACAGAAATAGAAGCCAGCATTTTCACCGTTAACAATCTCGACCACATCAGAAACCGACAGCGAGTGTCCCTGAAAATCTTCCGGGCAGTCACAGTTGAACATCTGATATACGCCTTCCAGCGTATCGGCCTCAACCGCTCCCTCAAACACTTTATCGTAAATCTCACTGTTCACTTTCGAACTCTCCTGAAACTTATCAAGCTGGGACAGTCCCAGGAATGCAACCCGGTCGTCATCTCTGCTCAAATTGATCTGATAGATTTTAATGTCCATCATCGTTCTCGCTCCTTTCCATTCCGATTTACAATCTCCATCCGCAGGTAATCGTTCACATCTTTTCCGGCTCGCGGCGGGCGGTTCAGGATCGTATACTTCTTATCTAGGCCACCCATAATACTCTCTGCTGCCTGACGGCCTACACGGTCATTGTCGAGATGCAGAACCACCTTCGTAATCTGCGAGTGGTCTTTCAGAAACTGCTCCAGCGCTACCGGCACTACATTCGCCCGTTTACTCGCGAACACGCCTGCCAGCGACAGATACGCGATTTTTCTCCAGTCTTTGTGATACATGATTTTCAGCGATGCATAGCTCATGGCATCAATCGCGGCCTCAAAGACATGAACCTCTCTAACTGGTCTGTCATCCGCAACCAGTGCAAAGGAAAAGTGCTTATCACTGCCGGTTGCCTCGCCCTTGTAATCCGTAGTCATGGAGCGCAGCGCTGCATAACGCTGGGTTCCTTTGGTATCGTATCCGACAAAAATAACATCATTGGCGTTCTCTGACTGAAACAGCAATCCGTGTTGAATGCAATATGCTATGATTTGCGGATGGATTCCTCGGCTCTTTAGATACGCCTCTGTTTTGCTCGTATTGGTGTCCAATGACGGCAAAAGCAGCTTTCTCGGGGCAGGCGGCGGTTTCTCGTAGCATATCGGCTGAACAGCCTGCCCGTTGAGCATTTTCACTGCCTCCGGGAACGACATCTCCTTCACCTTAACCAGATAATCCAGCGCCGACCGACCGCCGATATTCTGCGAAAACCAATACCACTTTCCGTTACTGATTTTCAGCGAATCATGCGTTCTGGTGCAGTACGTTTCACCCGAAAAGCGCACCAACTCGCCCGGTTCATACGCTCTGAGGTATGACAGCAGATCCATCTTTCTGGCATTGGCGATTTCTTCTTTTGATACACCCGGCATTACCTCGCCTCCCAGTTCCGGCCCTTTGCCGCTTTCCGCTCTGCACACGACTCGATCGCACCGCGCACCGTTTCCATGTAGTCGGTTTCCAGTTTACTGAAATCCTTGAATACGTCGTCGAGCGGCCCACGCTGTTTGAGCAGTGCCATCGCCTGATCGTCCGGCAAATTTAATTCTTCCATAGCCATCAGAATATCCTCGCGCACAGCATACTCATAAGCATGAGAAAGAATTTCCTCTGGCGGACACTGAACGAGCCACTTGCAATATTTGTCCTGCTCACGCTCCATCTTCTGATAGAGCGCAGTATTCAGTTTCTCGTTGTTCATTACCATCACCTTCTTAATTTCAATTCACAGCTGACACGAAAGCAGCTATGTAGGGTAGGGGAGGAGATTCCCCTACGCAAGTTCATTCAGGCTTTGTGAATCACCCGTTTATATTTGGTATCCGAGTTCTCCATATATGAATTGATGATTCGGCTCTGCTCCTTGGTTTCTGCGTATGCTGTTACGGTCAGCGTCTTGCGATTCCAGTCCAGCGTATAACTGTCCGAAGCAACGTTTGTAATATGGTGCTTAGCAAGATAATCTCGAAAGTCCTGCATCGCTGCCATATCATCAGACATCACCACATTGACATAGGTGCGATCCTTGGATAGCTTGTTGTTGATGCCGCTGACCAAAAAGCAGCCAACACCACTGGCTACCGCTACCGTCAGCGTTGTCAGCAGGCTGTCTGCCAACACCACACTGCGTGTAATCCAGAAATAAAGAAAGCTGGAAAGCGCAATTGCTACGCCTGCCAGCAGACTCCGGTTTCTCTGAATCATAATCGTTTTCACGGTGCTCAAGGCGTTGTCTGCCATCTTAGCGATAAACAGCAGGCCAAGACTCATTGCTGTTGTCAAACTCTCATCTCCTCATCGTTCCATTTCGCGTTTCTTTTCTTTCGGCTCCCCCTCATCGGGTTCGCCGTCCACAATTTCATTCTCCCGCTTATCCAGATTGAGTAGAATGTTCAGTTCATCCAGTCGTGCCAGCTTGGTTTTCAGTTCATCTTCCTGCGGGAACGGCTTGTTCACTGCCGCCTTGGCATTGGACAGTTGAACCCTTGCATTATCCAGCTGTGCCTCGCACTGCCGGAGATCGCTCTCCAATCCAGCAAGCATATTATCAATGCGCTGGATATTGCCAAACAGGTCTGTACCAAGAGAAATCGAATGACTGAGCTGGCCTTTCAGATTCAGTCGATACTCCTTTGCAAAGGTGTCAAACGAGAGGACCATGGCAAAGCCCCGATACATTCCGATTGGAATCGCATCAGGGCTTGTCATATTATGCGCCGCTGCCAGCAATGCGCTGCCCGCAGCTTTCTTTTCGATATAGGCGGTTCCCTCGACCTCCATTGAAGAAAAACCGTCTTCATTCGGCATTGTCTGTGCCTCTCGCAGCTCAATATCACTCTTGTATCCGCTGATTTTCTGCTCCAGTGCTGCGATCTGATCCGGGAACACTTTTGCAATCTTATCCTCCAGCGCATATCTCTGGCTCAAATGGCTTGCTTTCAGCATTTTCAACCGTTGAACCCCAATGTCCAGATCCATCTTTTCCTTGATATACGGATTACCGGTGCAGAGTGCTTTCACCTCGGCATAAGATAATGCTGTTTCATCAATATCATCCGCCGATCGGGCCGGTGCTTTGGAAGTCATGACCTGACCAATGAACTTTTGCTTTCCCTCAACCATCTGATAGAGGTAGCTGTCGAAAGTATTCTCTGTTACATAGGTGTAAATCTCAACTTCCGGGTTCTCATTGCCCTGACGGATAATGCGGCCTTCGCGCTGCTGTAAATCGGACGGTCGCCACGGGCAATCGACATGGTGCAAGGCGATAAGCTTTTTCTGGACATTCGTACCGGCACCCATTTTCTGCGTTGAGCCAATCAGCACTCGGATTTCGCCGCTGCGGACTTTGCCGAACAGTTCCTTCTTCTGCGCCTCACTGGCTGCATTATGAATATAGGCAATCTGATCTTTGGGAATACCCATATCCAGCAGTTTATCCCGAATGCCATCATAGACATTGACATTTCCATCGTTATGCGGCGTTGACAGGTCGCAGAACACCATTTGTGTTGATTTCTGTTCCGCAGTTTTCTGCCAGATTTCAAATACATTCTTTGCACAGGCACTGACTTTGCCATTCTCATCGTCTGGCAGCATAGGGTTCATCAGTCGCTGATCCAGTGCCAGCTTGCGGCCATCGTTGGTGATAAGCAGCATATTGTCTACACTGGCATCAACCATACGATTACGCACACGCTCGGCACGTTCCGAAAGATCCTTCACCATTTCCACCTGATAGGCAGACGGTTTCAGCACAACATTGTGATAATTTGCTATCGGAACCGGCAGCTTGAGCATATCCGCTGTTTGAATATCTGCTGTCTGCTTAAACAGTGACATCAGCTCCGGCAAATTATAAAACCGGGCAAATCTCGTCTTCGCCCGATACCCGGTACCCTCCGGTGCCAGTTCAATGGCAGTAACCGTTTCACCAAAGGTACTTGCCCAGGCATCAAAGTGCAGCAGATTTTTCTCTTTCAGCGTCCCGTACTGAAGATACTTCTGCATCGTGTACAACTCCACCATGCTGTTACTGATTGGAGTGCCCGTCGCAAATACTGTTCCTCTGCCACCAGTAATCTCGTCCAGATAACGGATTTTCATATACAGGTCACTGGATTTCATTGCCTCCGCCTGACTGATACCGCCCACATTCCGCATCTTAGAAAATGAGGCAAGGTTTTTATAGTAATGTGCCTCGTCCACAAACAGTCGATCAACACCCAATTCTTCAAAGGTAACAAGGTCATCTTTTCGGCTCTGGTCGTTCAGCTTATCCAGCTTCGCCTGCACTGCTTTCTTAGAGCGTTCCAACTGCTTGACCGAGAAACGATCTCCGTTCTGTTCTTTCAGTTCTCGGATACCATCTATGATTTCATGGTACTGCTGCTCCAGAATATAACGCTGCCGCTCAACAGACATTGGAATCTTCTCGAACTGGCTGTGGCCAATAATAACGGCATCAAAATCGCCAGTTGCAATTCTGCCGCAGAAGCGTTTGCGGTTCTTTTTTTCAAAGTCCTTCTTTGTTGCAACCAGAATGTTGGCAGAAGGATACAACTGCAAATACTCTGCCGCCCACTGTTCTGTCAGGTGATTCGGCACGACAATCAGCGATTTTCGGCACAGTCCAAGCCGTTTGCTCTCCTGAGCTGCGGCAACAATTTCGAAGGTTTTGCCGGCCCCCACAACGTGTGCTAGCAGCGTATTTCCTCCGTAAAGAATGTGCGCAACTGCGTTTAGCTGGTGCTGCCGCAGCTGGATTTCAGGGTTCATACCCACAAAGTTCAAATGACTGCCATCATACTCACGAGGGCGCAATGCGTTGAACTGCTCATTGTAGAGCCTGCACAGCCGTTCTCTTCTCGGCTGGTCCTTCCAGATCCAGTCCTGAAACGCCTGCTTAATCAATTCTTGCTTACCCTGTGCAATTGCTGTTTCTTTCTTATTCAGAATCGGTACTCGTTTTCCGTTTTCGTCTTCCACATAGTCGAAAACACGCACATCCCGCAAATTCAGTGTATCCTCAATGATCTTATAAGCATTTACACGATCTGTACCATAGGTGCTGGTCGCGTTGATATTGCTGCGGTCATAGGACTTGCCCTCTACATTCCACCCGCCGGTGTAGCGGGAATAATGCACCTTCACTTTCCACTGTGCGTAATACGGCGTGTCCAGCAGCTGATACATGAATTCCTGCACCACATCTTCCGGAAGCCATGTTGCTCCAAGACGAACAGAAATCTCGCTTGCAGTCAGGTCCGTTGGCTGAACTTCTTCCAACGCGGTCACATTCGCTGTGAATACTGGATCGCTTTCAGCCGATCTTCGAGCCTCCGCCAGTTTTTCACGCACATTGCCCGAAAGGTACTCATCTGCGGTAAGGTATTTCGCCTGACTGCCGTTCTCCTCATAAAGCGGATTCCGAAAAATAACGCCGCTGAGGTCTGCAAAGATTTCTTCTTCCGTTTTCCCAGTCAACTGCATCATATACGGCATATCGACCTTTGCCTTTTCGCCCATGGAAACCGCCAGAGCTTCCGATGCGGTATCAACGCTGATAATTTCGGTATGCTGCCGGATTGTGCGCTTGCTGAACATATCTGCCTTACGCACGAAGTTTCCCTCATCATCCAGAACTTCCAAGGAAGAAAGCAGGCAGAAGGAACTGTCATCAGCAAAAACAGATTTGTTTGCTCTGGTATTGATGCGCCCATACTTATTCTCAAATGCATCGTACAGGGCATTCAAGTTAGTCTGTTCCTGCTGAATCATTGTGTCCGGGTAATCTTCTGTCTGATATTCGATCAGCTTACGGACACACTCGCGGATTGCAATTAAGCCTTTAACTCGATTTACGCCGGTTACAGACAAATCGACCGGGTGCATGATGCTGTTTTCCCGATAATAGACTTCACCATCTACAACAGTAAAGCTGAAGTTGCGTACGGACGGGTCAGCCGGGATAGAGCGATCTTCTTCCTCGCTTTCCGGATCATCAACTTCGTACTCCATCACAGAACCATTGATGTTTTGAATTGCATCCGTTAAAAGTTCTTCCAGACTGCTGCCGTCAATCAGCAGGCAGGCCGTTTCCGGACCATAAGGACCGCTCACTTCCTGCATGGTTCCAAGCACCATACTCGGATTATCTACAAAATACTGATTTATTGCCAAACCGTTAGCATCAATGCCAAGGTTGACCCATGCCGGCAGCTGATCGACCATGCGGTCACGTTTTTGCAAAATGAGAATATCTGCGGTGACTTCTGTTCCCGCTGCATCCTTGAACGTATTATTGGGCAGGCGAATTGCTCCGAGCAGCTCCGCTCGTTGTGCCAGATATTTGCGTACAGACGGATTTTCCTTATCCATCGTGCCTTTACTGGTGATGAACGCGATAATACCGCCAGGCCGCACCTTATCCATGGTGCGGGCAAAAAAGTAGTCATGGATCAGGAAGTTATACTTGTCGTATCGCTTGTCCACAATCTTAAAAGAGCCAAACGGTACATTACCAAGGGCGGCATCAAAAAAGCTGTCCGGCAGGTCCGTTTTCTCAAACCCGCAAACAGCGATAGACGATTTCTGATAAAGCTGCTGTGCAATTCGTCCGCTGATGCTGTCCAGCTCTACACCATAGATTTTCGAGTCGGCCAGCTTACCCGGACGCATGCCGATGAAATTGCCAACACCGCAGGACGGCTCCAGAATATTACCGCGCTGGAATCCAAGCCTTTCTAAAACCTGATACATCGACCGAATCACAACAGGCGGTGTGTAGAACGCTGTCAGCGTCGATTCGCGCGTAGCTTCGTACTCCTCATCAGACAGCAGCTCCTTCAGTTCGGCATAGTGACTGTTGCGCTCATCAAAGCAATCCGCCAAACCGCCCCAGCCGACATATTGTGCAAGCACCGACTGTTCTTCCGGTGTTGCCAGCCGATGCTCAGCCTCCACCTTTTTCAGAACTGTAATCGCGCGAATGTTTCGTGCGTACCGCTTGCTCGGCGTTCCGACACCCAGCAAGTCATCAGAAATGTGATACTCTGAGCGTTCTGTATCCGGTATCTCCGGCAGCAGTGTCAACGGTGCTGTCTTGTCTTTTTTTCTTGCAACCGGCGGTGTAAGCTGAGGTTCCTGCGTCTGCTCCGGCTCTTTATGCTGAGCGGCATATTCATGTTCTGCAAAGGCAACGAGTTCATCGAATGTCATATTCACGAGGAACTCATTCATATCACCTAAATCAGCATACTGAATCTGGGCAACCGCCTCATTATCTATTGCATAAAGCATACGGCAGTGCTCAAGGTCTGCATCCACCTGAATACTGTGCTCACCATCACCCGATGTGCTGTACGCCAGCGGAACTGCGGTTAGATCGCTGAAATCCGCTTTCTCCTCAAAGCACTCCAGCGCGTACAGGTTGATCATGCGTATGCTTTCGTTCAGCAGATATTCTCTGTGTCCCTCTGCGTAGTCCACGACTGCAAAGCCCTTTGGCGGTGTTCCAAGGTCCGTCAGGAAATCCTGTGGAATGGTAGTGCCGTTCTGGTCACGATACAAGGTAATGGTAAACGGTGCACCTGTATCTACGTCTTCTTTGACTTGCTCGACAAGCTGGATTTCGTCATCATATTCCACCTGCTCTCCGACATATCCATTCGAGTCCAGATAGTCCAATCGGCCAATTGCTTGCGGTTTTACACCAACTGCCTGCTCGCCACTGTTTTCTTTCGGCTGGTCATTCAGCGGATTTTCTGCAATGCGCCGATCAAAGTCACTGCGGCTCAGTTCTTCGTTGAACAGCGGGTACTCCGAATCATACAACCGAACCATATGATCGTCGATTGCAAGAATTTCATATTCTTTAACGCCCAGATAAACCTTATCGCCAAGTGAGTAGTGCCGCTGCACCGGTTCTTCTTCATTTGCCGGGGCAGCAGTCGATTGATCCGCTTTCGTTGAAGACTGTTCCGCACTGATTCGCTCAATTTCTGCCTTACTCAGATACCGTCCCAGTGCAATCAACTCACCAATGCGCTTCTCAACAACATTCCAGGACAGATTAACTGCCTTGCTGCCGTCATCATGCAGTTTGCTGAGGTGAAGCCCCTTTGCATCATACTCCAGCCAGTAGTCTGTACCGGGAATGGCATCAGAATGGCCGCCGATTCCGTACTCTCGCCGCAGAAACCGAACATTCGCTTCTGTTCCTTCCTGCTTGAGAAACTGTTGGTAGATGCGCCGTTTTCCGTCTTCAAATCCGCTGCCACTGCTGAGTACATAATCAATCGCGTCTTGCGGCATAACAAAAGCCGAGTCTTTTTTGGACTCGGCTTCGCCAATCAGGGAAAGCTGTTCATTTACGCTGGGCAAAACTGCTTCATCCGGTGAAAGCCACTCATGCAGCACGATCATTCCGGTAATATGGTCTGCAACCGTGCTCCACTTCATAATCACTCTCTGCTCCGGGTCGCTTGCCGAGCCTCGCCACATCATAAGCACCGTATCATAGGCTCGATAGCCTGCCCGCTGACCGTTGCTGAGTATCATTTCGGTGAACGTGTTATCAAAGAACGTTTTGACAAAATCTGCACGTTCATTCTTGTCCTCATAATCAGCGAAAAATGTGAAAATCTCCGGTCGATGGCCTTTCAGCGCGTCGCCGGTACGCAGCAGTTCATTCTTTTCTCCATCTGAGTGGTAATACGGCACCTTGGAGTCCTTGTACCACTCATCGTGAAAGACCTCCAATCCGGTCGAGCCAACGGCCCGCATCGTGGCAGCGCCAATATCTCGCGTTACCGGTACACCAGTTCCTTCAGCACGATTTCCTCCGCTGCTGCCTGGATGTTGTTCATCAGCCCGACCCACTTCATCTGGTTCTCCGCTTTCAGGCTCTCGTTCACGCCCTCCTGCTTCGCCATCTGCGCGGTCAGCGTTTCCATCATCTCGTTCGCCTGACGGTCGATCTCCTCCAGATGCTGATTCAGCCTGCCGGTCAGCAGCATTGCGGTGTACGTGCCGTTCCGGTTCTCCCGAAGGAATCTCCGCCGCAGCATTCCATACCTCCCAACCTTCGGTGCCTCCGGCACGATCAGATCCGGCAGGTAATACTCGCCCTCCTTGTGATAGGTCACTTCCATATTCAGCGCTCCCTTCTGTTGTTGCTGTTCTGTTCACATCATACCGGCTGTCCGCCGGAACCTCAAATGTGCGATTCTGATTTCTGTCTTCTCGCTGCAAATCCTGAACTAAAACTGCGATTTCGCGGAGCAGAACCTCAGACATATCACTGACTGCTGCTCCCAGAATGGAGATAACCTCTGGCGTATTAAAATTGCAGACCTTGTCCAGAGAATTTCCGAAATATGCTCTGCCCGGAAGTCCACTGCGGATATGCAGCATATAGCCGACACTGTAACTGAGTGCGGTCAGCATTTGTAGGCGTGTATTGTCCTCGTCCAGCTTTTCCAGCAGGCTGCCCGCTTTTGCCTCCATCAGCTCTGCCAGATAATCCTGATAATTATCATTAACGAATGTGACCGCCACATTGAGCAGGCAATCCTCCAGTGACTCATGGGCATCAACCTCATATCGTTCTGCCAAAACCTTTTTGACAGGCTCAACGAATCTCTGTTCCATCTTCCAGATGGGAACTTCTTTGCCCGCTCTGCTGTTGGTGTCGGACACATCAAATACATGACGCAGCTTATACGGCGCATCCGTATCGACCAGCAGCGCAATGCCTTTGGTATTGCGATTAACCCAACGGCCATGCTTATTCCACCAGCTGACTTCGGCGCAGGCTGTCGCATCAGGCTTCTGTGCGAAAATCAGCAGCTGCTCCTGAAACGAATATTTGAAATTATTCGCCGCAGTGGTCAAGAAGTCCATATAGTGATTCGTATCCACTGTCAAAGTCCGCAGATGTTCCGCCTCCATCTCCGTGATCACCTGATACTTGCTCGGCATCTCGCTCACCTCCATCATCAATCTGAATTGTCACTTCAACAGGAATCGGCAGCTCTCCTAAAAGCGAAGAATACAGCAGTCCTGTCCGAGCATTGGATATTTTCGTCACCAGTCCAGTCAAACGAAAGACTGTTGCATTCACTTCTTCCTGATTTGCCGCGAAGTAGTATCCGCTCCGGTCACTGCAAATAGGAACGCCATCCTGACGCAAGCGATTGATCTTGCGGCGCAGGTTACGCCCGTTCAAGGAAAAAAGCTGCTCCAGCTCTGTGCTCGGAACAGCTTTTTCTTTTCCGGTATGATATTTCTTCAGATACACGCACAGTGCTGCGTTCTTATCCATACGCTCCTTCCTCCATCATCGTGCATCTATTTGCACACTTGACAAGCTCTGTTTCGGAAAATCCCAGCCATAGACCTTGCCGATTTCATCGCCCAGCCGGCGGGTTATGCGCGTAATATCCGCCCTTGTTGCGGTGCCACGATAAATTTTCTCTTTCAGATTCTCAATCTGCGCATCGCTGACACCGTCCTTATAGGTTCGATAGAGATAATGGTTGGTACCATCATGGTGAACCGCATCACAGCGCATATCGCCTAGCCTGTCAACATACCAGGTTACATAGTCGCACTCCGAGAACAGGCAGTCCTTGATGTTGCCGCTCTTGATTTCCTTGTAGCCGCTGTAACGTCCATTCCAGAGGCCGAGATCGACAATCACCAGAATCGGCTTGTCCAGCTGAATATCGAGATTCATACGTTCATCGTCCAGATATTCGCTATTCCGTTCATACATCTTTTCCTCACGTTCCTGTTCGGAAAGTTCGGGATACTCTGCCTCCAGGTCCTCACGCCAATCCTCGTAATCCAACGAGTAATTGCTCCAAATCAGGTATTGCGGCTTTGTCATCGCGCATCACCTCGATCCTTTGGGCGGTTGCGTGTATTTCGGGTAGTATTCTCCATCACATCCAGCGGCAGTACAGTGTTATGGCAGCGTTCCATCTGTTCGGCAAACTGGCAGATATGATATATCGAGTCCCAGCTGGAGCCGATTTCTACATGGTAATCGTCGATGTACCTGCAAACCCTGTCTATATGGGTTCCGTCTTGCCGCAGGATACGAATTTTACCGCCATCTGGCAGGTGAAAGAGCGCCGTATAATCCGATGTGATAAAGCGAATCCCTTTTTCTGCCTGATGCAAATGATGGTCCAGAAACTCTCTCTTATAGCAGTAGCAGTAAACCGTGTACATTCCTTTCTGTGGATTCAGCCGCAGAAGATAAGAATAATCTTTTGTATCCGCACGGAACGCGAAATCCTGATCGGAAAGATCAATCGCACTGTCGATCTGGCGATAGCAATACGCCGATACTGCCGCTCTGCTTTTCAGAAAACCGCCATCTTCTCTCAGCTGATTGATTACCTGATTAAACTCGTCATTAAACTCGGGCGTCAGAAGCCTCTCACAATGACTGGTCCAGTCATGAAAGAACTGATCGCCGCTGTCACCCATATCTGCACGCAAATGACCGATGCAGCCGGTCTGTCCCATAATCTGGTCAGACTGCGTATAGCAGTACATCTGCTCGGTCTTTGTGGCAGGTCTTACTTCAATATCCATCGTCTTTCCTCCTCATCTATGTGATTTCATACGCTGCTTACAGTGTATGTAGCCGTACCTTTGCGCTTGTGCAGTTTCGCCTTTATACTAAATTCATCAAAATGAATCGGAGGTACTCCCATGAAACGAATTACATACTTTCTGTCCGGTGCATTGGCGGCTCTGCTGATCAGTTCTGCAACAGTTTCCGCCTTTGCAGCCGGCGGTCTTATCACCCTCAACGTCCAGCCGGCACAGGTCATGGTCAACGGCGAGGTTTTTCAGCCTAACGATGCACAGGGCCGTGATGCTCTTGTTTTCACTTACAACGGCACGACCTATGCACCGGTTCGTGCGCTGGCTGAAGCATACGGTCTGACCGTCGGTTATGATTCCGCCAAAAACATGGCTACTGTTGACGGTGCTACACGGACCACCAATAGCACTGGCAGTTTTTCCTCTCAGTGGACGGTCACGGAAAAGCCGGTCACCCGATACGGTAATGAGCATATCTTTACCGCCGTTTATTCCGGATCACTTTCCATGAACGATTTCAAAAGCTGGTGGAAGTCGATGAATGGTGCCGATCTGAAAGCACAGGCAGAACAGATGGCTCTGGATGCGCAGTCTTTGACCAATGGTTCTGAAATTACCATGTACTTCAGCTTCGGTTCTTATAATCTCGGCACTGCCTTTGCACAATCCGGCTGCACATTCAGCAACTTCGACCCCGCCTCTGTCTGGATCAAGTAATTCTCATGACAACACCCTGTCCATAATGGACAGGGTGTTGTTCTACTTTCGCCACCAGCGCCAAAGCAATACACCAATGACAGTCGCTGCTGCCGCTGTGCCGCAGATTACACGCTTTCTCATTTTCAACCCTCCTCCTGGATAAAAGAACATCGGCCATTGCACAGCAACAGCCGATGTATGTAAGTCTATTCGCTTTTCAGCCCAGTTTGACCAGCAGTTCATCAACCGGATCGGTAATATGTCCCTGCGCCAGCAGCTTATTTCTCCAGATGAGCAGATATCTCCGGAGCATCTGCAATTCCTTATATGTGATTTCCAGCTGAACTGTATTCTCTCGTTTGAACATTTGCAAGCACTCCTTTCTCTTGACTTCATCATATATGCCGTAAGAAGTGTTTGCAAATATGCAAACGGTATGTATGTGGCCTGTCGATTGACAGACCACTGGAAAGCCTTACTTGTACCAGCTTTCCTCAGTGCCCAGAATGGCATTGTGTGCGTTTGCTGCTTCCAGAATATCGCTGTACGCCCAGTAACGGCGGCTTACATCGGGGAAGGTGTTCAGCTTCCTCAGATTATCGCTGACATACTCCAGATCAGCCGCACGTCCAAGCAGACGGTTCACAATCGTTACAACCTCTGCGCGGGTAATCTGACGGTCAGCGCGGAACGAACCGTCCCCATAGCCGGTGATCCAGCCATGCTTTGCAGCGGCCTTGATATACTCTGCCGCCCAATAACCGTCGCTCACATCATCAAAGCTCTTGAACTGTTCCATGATTTCAGCATCGCCATCGCCGTACGCATCGAAGAAGCGAACCGCCAGAGTGGTAAACTCGGCACGGGTAATCTGCTTGTCCGGTGCAAAGTTGGTCTTGCTGTTGCCATAGGTCACGCCATTGTTGTTCAGATATTTCACATAACCGCTGTACCACGCATACGCAGGCACATCACTGAACTTGGTCTTTGCCACAGGGGAAATGTTGTCCCCATTCTTATCCGCCAGCAGTCGTGCAAAAATCGCTGCTGCTTCGCTGCGGGTCATATTACGTTCCGGTCCGAACGTACCATCCGTATAGCCAACGACATAAGCGCTGTGATGTTCCGTTTTCTCGACTTCGGGAACCGTAACCTCACCGTTCTTATCAGTCTTGCCGGTGGCCTTGTCACCCAGATCGTTCTTCACAATCACATTGATATTCTTCTGCGGCACCTTCTGCGGGTCGGTTACAATCACCGTCACCTGATGTTTGCTGTCCATATCAACGCCCTTGGGCAGTTCAACCGTAATGTTGCCGGTCTTGCCAATGGATACCTCAGAACCCTGAATCGGACGTCCGGTGTCAGTGCGAACCACCTTGACCGTCAGCGTCCAACGGTCACGATCTGCATCTTCGTAACCCTCCGTAACTTTGCCGTCCTCGTTGGTCTTTCCGTTTTCGATGGGAACCGTAATCTGACCGGCCTTGTCGGTCTGATCTGCTGCATAGTTATCATTCTTGTCGGTCACAGCGATACGCATACCCTGAACGGCGCTCTTATCCTTTACCAGCTGTACCAGAACAGTGGTCTGGTCATCATAGTCCAGCAGTCTGCTGTTCGGCAGACGGATGGAAATGCTGTTGTCCTTGTTCAGCACCACGGACGCATTGGAAACAGGCGTTTTATCCTCCGTATCCGTTACCGTCACCAGATAACCGCCCACAACAGCCTGGCCCTTGCTGTCAGTCGTACCGCTGTTGTAGATTTTCTCGATCGGCTTCGTATCCAGCTTTTCGCCGCACTCAGTACACTCCTTGTGCTTGCTGCCTTCGGAGTCCGCAGTAGGCTGCTTGTCGATGATCCAGTCACCCGGCTTGTGACCGGTTGCCTTGGTATAATCGGTCTTGCTGGAATCGCCGCAGCGAGTACAGGTCATCATGGTGTAACCCATCTCCGTACAAGTCGGCTTAGTGATTTCGGTCTTATAGTCATGGCCCAGTGCCTTATTCAGAACCGCACCGCATTTTGTACAAAGCTGAGGCTCCGTACAGGTAGCCGCAGAACCGGGAACATGACCGGCAGCAGCATTTCCCTCGATTCTGTGCTCACCGCAGCGAACGCAGTGATATTCCATCACGCCCTCACCGGTGCAGGTCGCATTCGTCACCAGAGTACCCTTGTCCCAGCTATGGCCGAGCGGTTCCGTATAATCTGTTACGAATGCACTGCCGCAGCCATCGCAGCGATGAATGGTCTTGCCGCCATATTCACAGGTGGCGGGAATCACATGGTCTTCGTACTTGTGTGCCAGAGTCGCAGTAATATCTTCGATGTGCCGCTCTCCGCAAATGGAGCACTCACGAACGGTATAGCCGGGATTGGTGCAGGTAGCCGCAACCGAATGGGTTTCAAACTTGTGCTCACCCTTGGGCATTGCCGTTTCTTTCATTTCACCACAGCGAGAGCAGATTGCTAGTAGCTTGCCTTCCGTTTCGCAGGTGGCTTCGCGAATCTTTACACTCTGCCATGCATGACCCAGAGAATCTACATAATCGCGCTTTTCGATCTTTCCACAGGCTGTGCATAAATAGCGATCATAACCCAGCGTCTTGCAGCCGGCCTTTACGGAATCCAGCAGCGTGAAGTGATGTTTTTCTCCGCAGCCTTTATCGGTGCAGCAGTTGCCGCCGCAGTTTTTATCCTCGCAGCCGCAGTTCGGGTCAGAGCAGCCGCAGCTGCACTTACCGTCATCCTTAGTGGTTTCATCATACAGCCAGACGTTTGCTACACCATTCTCGGTCATCTCTACGCCCTGATAGGTGTAGGTAATCTGATAATACACATCGTACTGTCCCTTGTCGGTATAGTTCGGCGCGCTGGTCATTGTGCAGCTATCTGCACTGTTGCCGTAGCGGATTTCCGTGCGTACACCGGCATCAGAAAGGTCTGTCACACTGATGGTGTGCGGTGCTCCGTCCACAACACCGTAGTAGCTGGCAACAACGGACTTTGCACCCACATACTCGTATTTTGCGTAGTCGCAGTCCTTGCACTTCTCTACGATGGCAAACCGGCCATTGGCAGGCTGAGAAAGGATTTCTTTCTCCATGTCATGCCGTTCCAGAACACTGCTCTTGGTGTGATTCGTGCCGTAACAGAACGCACAATACTCACCGCCGGTCGTCGTGACCTTGTGATAGGTACTGTCCACATACTCATAGGTTTTCTGTTCGGGCAGTTCCTGCATGAATTTCGAGTCACAGTCATAGAGCCAATAGACGTTCTTGCCGAAACCATAATCGTTAATGCTCATGTTGCTGTTGACCGTACCGCAGGTCTCACATACTGCTTTCGTCCAGTGATAACCCGTATAGCTCGCGTTCTGACCGGGAACGCCATCCAGGATCGTGCCCGTACCCGAGCCGCCGACCATCGTACCGTCCGAATATTTCACATTCCGGTTCATAGCAGTCTGGCCGTCCCTCGTATACTCCGGAGTCCGGAACGCCTGAAAAGAAGTTGCCTTGCCGCATACACCACAGTTGAAGGTTTCATGCGTTACAACCGCATTGACATCCAGCTCATTCGTTCGACCGGAAGCCTGCATCCAGTTTTCCGCAGGATCGTGATAGCTGTTTACCTGTGCAGCACCAGCCGAAACAGGAAACAGCGAAAATGCCGTCACTGCCGAAAGCAGCATGGCAACGGCTCTCGTGCCGAGCTTTTTCGTTCTTGCTTTCATTTGAGATACCTCCGTATGAATTGATTTGCGGCAACAAAAAATCCACAGTCCTTGCTGTGGAGGAAAATCCGCCGCTGTTTTCTTGTGTCCAATCATAGCTACATTGCAACCACCTCCTTCGCAATTTTGCAGCCCCTATACTTACTTCTCAGGTAGTAATACAGATGGTTTACTAAAGGGGAGAGTGTGAGAGGGGGAATGAAAAAGCAGGGAAGTGGGGACAGTTGTACCGCAAATGGGCATACTTTCCCCATGATAGAGGTTATCTTGCTTGTTCCCTTTTCTGCCGCTCCCTTGCACGCTGATAATATTCCAGCGCCTTGATGATATAATCCTCGGTCTTTTCCAACGGCACAGAGGAGGGAATATACGGACGCAGCCGTTCTGCCTTGAAGCTGATTTTCTCTTTCTGGTTTGGCTTTTCCTCACCAAGAATCGCTTCGATGACCTCCGCACTCAGCTTTCCAGCTTTGGAGAACTCTTTGAGCCGAATGGCCTGCGGGAGTGATGGCGTGGCATCATTGTAGCTGATGCTGTTCAGAAGATTGTGCTGTTCCGTTTCCGTCAGATAGGAAAGCTCCACCGCAGGACGAAACGCAATCTTGTTCTCATCAACCATATCCAGAAGTTCGGGAATTAGCTCTGTCAGGCGAATGTAGCGTGATATTTGTCTTCCACTCTCCTCCGCTTTATCTCCAAGTGCATCACGAGAGAACTTCTGGACCACTGGTCCAGAAGTTAAATCCGTTCTCTGTCCCTGTCGCTTCATCGCCTCCAGACGCATCTTGTAGCTGAACGCCTTTTCACTCGGAAGAATGATTGAGCGCTGCAAATTGGATTCCACCATCAGAATGATTGCTTCATCTCTGGACAGCTCTTTGATTTCTGCGGGAACGCTATCCAGTCCTGCCAGTTCACAAGCCTTTCGTCGTCGATGCCCTGATACGATTTCATACCGGCCATCTTCTTTCTGGCGGAGCGTAATCGGCGTAATAACGCCGCGCTCTTTCACGCTCTGCACAAGCTGGTTCATGTCCTCGTCCATTTTAACTTTGAATGGGTGGTTCGGGAAATCGTCGATCTCAGATAAGGGAATATCATAGATGCGTGGCAAGCGACTTTCTGCTCGCCCCTCATCATTCATAAATAGTTCAGCGAACCCCGTCAGATCGAGATCGATGTCTTTCTTTCGACTCATGCTCCAACACCTCCTTCGTCACCGCCTCATACGCAGCCGCAACCTTTCCGCCCTTATCATAGGCAAAGATGCTTTGCCCTTCCTGGGCGCTCTCAGCGGCACGAACAGAAAAGGGAATCTGCGTATCAAAGACGCGGACTCGATCGCTTACAGCGGCTCTCAGCGCCGTAGAAATGGCCTTTGCGTTGTTGGTTCGGTTATCCACCATAGTCAATAGAATACCGTCGATATTCAGGCGCGGATTGATTTGGCGTTTTACCTTGGCAACCGAGTGCATCAGCTGATTCAGACCTTTCGTTGACAGGAAGCTCGGCTGCGAGGGGATAATCACCCGGTCAGCCGCTGCCAACGCATTAATGGTCATCATGCCAAGGGACGGCATACAATCAATCAGGATATAGTCGTAGTTTTTGCTTACTAAATCAATATAGCTTTTCAGCACATACTCTCGGCTCATCACATTGAACAAGCCGACTTCTGTACCGGACAGCTCGATATTCGCAGGCATCAGGTCAACGCCCTCCGAACTTCTCAATAACCCGAAGTTTTCCGGTAACGACTTATCGTTGATGATGCATTCCATTACATCAGAGAGTGTTTCGCTCAGCTGATCCGGATTACGCTCTCCAAGGCTGATTGTTAAACTGCCTTGCGGGTCTGCATCAATCAGCAGCACTCGCTTTCCCTGTTTCGCCAGGCCGACACCCAGATTCACCGTTGTGGTAGTCTTTCCAACGCCGCCCTTTTGATTGGTGATTGCGATTACTCTGCATTGTTCCATATCGGTTTCCTCCTTTCTCATTTTAAGCTGTCTGAATCAGGCAGCTATGTATGTGAGCGCCTGGGCGCTCACTCATCCTGCGACAGTTTGCAGTAGTCATCTACATACTGAAGCAGCCAATATGAGAACTCCCGAATGAACCACGCGCAGAGATACGGCTCGTCCATCAGAGCATCCGGAAGTTCAACTTCCATCTTAAGCATTCGGGAAAGCACCCGAAGAAAGAGCAATGCGGTACTCGGCATATACAGTTCGTTAAGGCCACTGACCACAACTGCGATAGCCTCCAGCTTACATTCATCACCGTTAAAGTGTTCTGCCGCCGCATCAATTAGGTACTCCGGGTAGTGAACTGCCAGATCTGCCAGCTTTTCGAGATTTAATTCTTCATTCATAACATTTTCCTCCTTTTGGTTATGTACGCACACTGTTCTTCTCTATGCCCTGTGTGCCGGGCATCATCAGGCGGCTGGCAGCGAACCAGCTCCATAGGCATCTCACCTCCCCGCCTTCTTTATGGCCGGGCCGCGAATTACGGAAGTATCATTATCCCTTGCACAGTTCATCGCCTTCGCTGGTAGCAGTCCGGCTTTCTATCGAATCAGTTTGATCGCTCCTCCGTTTCCGGAATCATGGCGCACCGTCGATAGCGGCTTGAGGTTTCCCTCGGTGCAGGTAATGTACCTGATGACTGTTATTCAGTTTTTCGGGAGGCCATCAACTTTGCCTCTCACTAATCAACTACAACCTTCAACCTCAAAAACTGATAAAAAACTTTTGAGATTTTTCAAAAAATTTTTAGACATAAAAAAGCCTCTGCTTCCACATTGGAAACAGAGGCTATTTTTCAGTACACAAAATCAGTTATAAACGCAAAAACCGCCGCACCAGATTACTCTGATGCGACGGTAAAATATTTGCAAATGTGTGATTTTTGGGGCATTCTGCCGACTTCGACACGGATTGGCATACGCTTGGCACACGTTGGCATACAACCCAGCTTTTCTGTATCATAATCATGCAGAAAACCCTGCAAACACGGCAAACTTTCGAACTTTTTAGTCCAAAGGTTTCATTGTCGGGACGAAAGCTCCCCACATTTCATATCCACTTACAGGATATTATAATCGCCTATTTCTTACTGTTTGCATAAATAGGTAATTCAATTTACATCACCAAATCGCATATTATCTTGTCGGATATGTGTAGAATTTGATGTAAATGATGTACGGATTTCCACCATTGATTTAATATACAAAAAGTCCTGATACTCCTGTTGGATATATCAGGACTTTATTATTTTACACTGTTTTGAAATACAAGTCAAGACCTTCAAATTCCGTGCGCTTCAACTCCTTTGTCACATCGGTATAAATGTTAAGCGTTGTGGAAATATCCTTATGTCCAAGCGTATCTTGAATAACCTTGACATTGACACCTGCCTCGCACATCCTCGTTGTGAATGTGTGCCTGAGTGAATGGCAACTAAAATGAGGAAGCAGGACATCAGGATTTTCATTTTTCAAAAACTGTTCATCGTTGCAATCACGGATAATGCGTCGAATCGCCTTATTCAATGTAGCTTGGTGCTGCGGCAATCCAAAACGGTTTATAAAGATAAAATCTGTGTATCCGTCAACCGTTGCTTCACAATGTAAATCCAGCATTTCCTGCCGTTCCTTTTCCATCTTGAAGGCTTCCTTTACAAAGTCAAGCATAGGCACCTGCCTGTTTCCTGCTTCGGTCTTTGGTGTATTTACATTGAAATAGCAGCCTCTTTTACCCTCAGAAGTCCTATGGTCGTAATAAACCAAAGTATGATTCACATCTATAACGCCTTCTTCCAAGTCAATATCACACCAGCGAAGTCCCGTGAGTTCCCCAACACGAAGTCCCGTTCCGATCATTACCGCAAATATCGGATACCAGTTTTGATATTTCGGCGTATCTCTAAGATAGGATAATAACAGCTCCTGTTCCGGTCGTGTTAGTCCCCTTCGCTTTTCAGTCTTAAAGATATGAGATTGTTTCAGTTCCTTCAGTACATTGTCCGATGGATTATTTCGAATATACTCATCATCAACCGCCATATCCAAAATCTGATGAAGTACCGTATGGATATTGTCAATCGTCGAAGCTTTCAAGCCCCTTTCATCGGCAAGGTAATTGTAAAACCTCTTAATATCCGATTTCTTCAGCATTGAGATTCTTTTGTTTCCGATTTGCTGACGAACAAAAGTCTCGTACATATATTTATAATTTTCAAAGGTGTTGTTTTTCAGCCCTCTCTTTAAGTCTCTCCATAAGGCATACAGATCATCAATAGTCGTATATCGAGCTTCTGCTTTAATTCCATCACTGATGTCTTTTGCTATTTGCTTTTCTTTTTCCCGCAAATCGTCAAGAGACTTTGAATATACATATCGGCGCTTCTTGTTTTTATCAATCCAAGAATATTGATATGTGCCATCTTTTCTCTGAAGTTCTCCTACTCGGAGTACCACTCTTGATTTGTCTTTTCTTCTTGTGCTTGCCATTCTGATCCACCTCGTCTAAATTCGCTTTCGCCCTTTTATATAATCATCAAACTTTTCTCGAACAATAAGTATCTGATTGCCAGTCGGCATTGAAAACGGGCATTTTTTCTGTCGTACCAATGCTCTTAATTTCGTTCGCCCAATACCTGTATATTCGGCAGCTTCCTCAATCGTAAGGCACGCCTTTTCCCATATAGGTTTCTGAGCCGCTCTTTCTTTAAGCCTTTGTCTGTATTTCAAAATTTCATTGTCCATAGCAACACCTCCTAAATTGAACACGCTTTGCTTAGGTACTCGTCAAATTCTTTTCTTTTTATTAAGCGCTTGCTTCCGTTCCAAAGAATAAACGGGCAGTCCTCACGATTGGTCATTTCTCTAAGTTTGTCCCTTCCTATACCTGTATAAGCCATTGCTTCTTCCATTGAAAGAGTAGCTTTATGCCAAATGGGTACTTGGTATGGTCTGCTTATATTGTTTTCGTTCTTCATTACTGTAACCTCCTTAACTCTTGTGGTTACAGCATAATGTAAATGTAGCGATAAGCCAATTATGCGAATCAGCTTATCGCACACTTGACAAAACGACTTATACTGAGTACATCTTGGCAATGTACTCGTCAAATACTTCCCGCTTAATCATTCTTCGGTTTCCTATCCAAAGGACGAAAGGACAATCTTCTCGATTGGTCATTTCATATAGCTTTGCTTTTCCAATTCCACTATAAGCTACTGCTTCATCTATTGATAAATTTGATTTATGCCATAATGGTACTTCGTACTTTGGCGGTTTTCTCTTTGTCTTACTCTCGCTCATTTCTGCACCCCCTTGCCCTTCAAGGTGGTACGCCTATCAAAGATGATATAGTCCCAACCTGTATTATCACATTTGTCGCATTTATCCTTTTCTGAAGCAAACGGATCGAGCCGTCTGACAATATAATTCGGATTATTCATATAGTCCTTCAGGCATTTACTGCAAAGGCAGCGAACATCGCCAGTTCTTTGTAAATTATAAAACCAAAGCCCAAAGGTCTGCTTGAGAGCCGCATTGATTTGTTTCCAGCTTCTCTCATCGTCAACAAATCCAATGTAATCTTTCAAATCCGATTTATTTACTGTCTGAATTTGCTCCAAAAGCACCATTGATGGTTTTAACAATCCAAAGCGGTCGCCTAAAATAATGTGCGATGGTAAATAGCGTTTCTTGATTACCGTAGTAATGGACGCTACAATCACCGTAGGTGCTTTTTCATTAAAATTGTCTGCCTGTATAACCAAAACAGGTCTGCGACCGCTTTGAATTGATCCTTCGGTAATTCCAAAATCGTAGGAATAGATTTCTCCACGCCTTATTGTTTTCATATCTTTAGGTTGCATATATAAGCCCTCGCTTTCCAAAATGTGAGGGGGATTATGTCCGGACTAAATAACCCCTTCACTTATTTGGAATTGAAGTGCCAAAACGCACCCTATTTTTTAAAAAAATCTCCAAAAATTTTTTCAAACTTTCTGATTGCTGTTTGTGTGTGCTTACGCACAACCTGTTCAGCAATCCCCTCCTCTCTTGCAATTTCAACCGAGGTTTTTCCCTCCACATACCGTAAAAGCAAATATTTTCGCTGTTTCTCAGTGAGGCTTTCCATTGCTTTATCGAGTAACTGTCGTTTAAGTTCTTCACGCATTTGGCAGTATTCCTCATCTTCTTGTTGTTCCACGAAGTCCGGTACAATAGCTTCGGTGTGTAAATTCTCCGTCAAACCTTCGCTGTACCCAAAATAATCTTCATTGTTAATGCTGCGTTTCCTATACTTGTCCTCATTCAGTTTGAAATCATCTATTACCTTCCCTTGCTCAATGGAGAGCAAAATAAAAGGGCTGTACCTCCGCATTTTATCGGGGTACAACCCAAAGAGTTCTTTTTCGGACAGTTCAGATATAATTGCCCATTTCTCATTTCCCTCATATCCTTCGTACTCATACTTTAAATTGATAACCTTATACTTCTTATCGTCTTGACCTTTTTTGTTGTTTGATGTAATAGCCATCTCGTAATCTCCTTTAAAAACTTGAATTTTGTTAGTGCTAACAAAATTCGGAGATCACGGATACCTACATATAACCGTCTGCCATACTGAAATAGACATAAAACTCCCTTTCCGCTCGGCAACAACGAAAAGAGCTGCACAAAAAAAGCAGCTATACCATTCACGCCCGAAGGTTGAAAGCTATAACTGCTTCTATAAAACACATATTCAATTCATTTTGCCTAAGCTGCTGTATTGCCGCCTAAGAGATGTTTAATCAGCATTTCAAATGTAAGAGAAAATCTCATTATTTTAGGCATACTAATTATAAATCGCTTGTTTTTCCTTGTCATCGGCAAAACGACGCCATTTGTCTGCCTATTTTGTGCCAGTTTAATATCAAAAAAAGTTCGCTCTTTGGCAGCTTACACAGTATAGCATAAGCAAAGTCGGACATTCAGTAGGGATTTCGTCGGACTTTTGTCGGACAAACTTATTTAAGGAAGTAATCAGGAATTGTTGCGTCTTTACTAAACTCATCAGTTTGAATGATTCCTTTAAATTGTGGGATTGCATACCCCCAAAGCGAAACGCCGAGAAGCATAACTGCCTCTCTTTTTCTATCGTAAAATGTGCTGCGTTCCATATTTAAGAGTTCAAGCAACTCTCTCTCGGTATAACGAAAAGCGGTGAGGTAACTCTTTGATAATATTTCGTGATAAAGCTTTCCGTTGTTGGGGTAATCATAAATTTTACCCATAGCCATATCAATAAGGTCAACCATCCACTTATTTTCAAAAAGCATACCAATTCTCCTTTCAAATTCTTGTCGTTCGATTTCAGGAGAAAATTGCTCCAAATAAATAAGAGCGCCATTAAGATCATCACCGTAATAGATCAATTCCTCTGTTAAGTTAGTGGATTTATTCAGTGTTATCCACACTACATCACGGTAAACACTCAAAAGCAGCTTTGTTCTGTGTAGTATATCGTTCTGATCCAAACACAACTGCTCATACATTTTTTGAATATTCTTTGCTGTAATTGTATCCTTTCGTCCCATTTGCTCTCCTTTGTCCAAAAATAGACACCATTCATTTGTATAAAAAATTTATTTGATTTGATTAACGCTCTTGACAAAACACGCAAGTTAAGTTATTATAAATACGCAACTTACTTGCGTATTGACATTATACGAAATTAACTTGCGTTTGTCAATACAAATACGCAATTTATTTTCCAACACCTATAAACAATTCGGAGGTCATAAAATGAAATTTTGTGAAAAAATAAAAGAAGCCCGCACAAAGGCAGGCTTAAAGCAAGATGAGTTTGCGAAAGCAATCGGTGTTTCCTTACGGACGGTATCAAATTATGAAGCCGGCACTCGCTACCCGAAAAAGAGGGAAACCTATTATAAGATGGCAGAAGTCCTGAAGGTAGATGTCAATTATCTACTGACCGACGACGAGGAATTTTTGCTGAACGCCAAATCTAAATACGGAAGCAAAGGTGCAAGACAGGCAAAAGCACTTGTAGCAGAAGTAACGGGACTTTTTGCAGGCGGCGACCTTGCCGATGAAGATTTGGACGAAATGATGAAAGGCATTCAGGAAGCATACTGGATAGCTAAAGAGAAAAATAGAAAATATACTCCTAAGAAATATCGAAAAGATTAACACCTGTTTATGTCCCTTTTATTGGACACAAGATATGTCATAATTAAGTTACGGACAATTAGAATGGAGGTGTTCGGCTCTTGGATATTCAAACTTTGGAAATTGTAAAAAAAGCCAATCAGTTGGTGAAAGGTATTGGTACTCGCAATCCTCATAAAATGGCTGAAGAACTCGGCATAGACATAATTCCATTGGAATTTAAGAAGCAAAGAGGCGCTTATAAAGTCATAATGCGTAACCGCTTTATTTTTCTCAAATGCGATCTGCACCCGGTAATGGAAAATATTGTCCTTCTTCACGAGATCGGACACGATACATTACATAGAGATGAAGCGATCCGAGCAGGCGGCTTCAAAGAGTTTAATATTTTTGATATGAGACAAAGCCGAATGGAATATGAGGCAAATATCTTTGCTTCCCAAATCTCCCTGCCTGATGATGAAATCCTCGAATACATTGAACAAGGGTTTGATATTCAGCAGATCGCACGGGCAATGCACTCGGACATTAACTTGGTTGCTTTGAAAACGGATACCCTCATTTCTCAAGGATACCGTTTCAGACCTCAAGAACATAGAAACGACTTTCTCAAATACAGCAAATAAGACCGTCTATTTCTGACGAATAGACGGTCTTTTTATTATTTTAACTATGTTATTGAAGAAGCTCTAAAGCTCTTTTATATAACGGATCTAACTCACATCCGCAGCTCCCGCATTCTTTGTCCGCCTGTTCGATTGCTAATATCAAAGTGTCTTTATTAGAGTTCCCGTCCAGCCATTCCTGAGCCGGAACTGCGATTAAATCCCAACCGGACGCAGCGAATTTCTGCATAATCGCTTTCAATTCCGCCATAAGCATACTCCTCTCTTCCTGCTGCTATCTCAACAGGTTAATTTCATTTTGCAAGTTTTTCAAAAATGCACCTGCGTGAGCGCCGTCCATCTGCGTATGATGAAACTGAAAAGAGATGGGCAGGTAATACCGAAACCATTTCTTTTTGTATCTGCCCCAAATAATAAAGGGATTATTGAAAATGCCACTGTTCATACCAACAGCTCCGTCAATTTCCGTATCTATGATAGCGGAAGTGCCGATAACCATACTATTTTCGGATAAGTCTCTGTCCTGACAGCTTGCGGCGACCTGTGCCGTATATTCCAGATACTCCTCGTTGAATTGATTTAGCTCAGCTTTGTAGGAAAGGTCGCAGGAGCTGACTTCGCCTTCTTTGTTTTTCACAATGGTATTTACCGCTATCGTATCATATTGGATAAGTTTATCACCGACCGGAAGGATATAAAACTCCTTGACCTCTATGGCGGCTCTGCCGATACAGTAATCGAGCAACATATTAAACTTTAGGCTTCTTTTCCTACTGACCTTGATCAGATTTGTGACATCAAGGGTTTTGAAAAAAGTTACCATTGGATTGGGTGCTTTCATCCAAAGCGCATACGCCGTTGCTCGTGCAGTATCTTTTGGATCGACTTCTTTTGGCATAATATCCTCCGTTTACTCAGCTTTCCGAATGGGATGACGCACAACCGTTTTCAATCTGCTCACATCACATTTTCTGGGATCGCTCAGATAGATTTCGTGATGGTATCTTGTGTCTGTAATATCCAGCTCATACCCGTTTGCTTTCATATAGTCGTGCATTAAATCAACGGTGGCAGGCTCATCGTCATAAGAACCGATGTGCATACACTGAACGCACAGTCTCTCATCATAGGGAAAGAACTCAACTTTAGAAAAATCCTGTTTTTTCTTTTTTGTTGCTTCTTCAACTGCCCACTCAAAATCTTCCTTCGTTACAAAGTCCGGCAGCCGGATCATAGATATAAAGTGCATATCTTCTTTTCTGGCGCAATCAAGTCCCTGTGTGTTTTCCTGCCACCAAAGCCCCTCAAGGGGTGGTACAACATATTCAAAGAAACCCTCGATCTTATGCGTCCCCTTGTAGCTCATCTTTATGGTAAAGGCAATGCCGTACAGCAAGCCGATTGAGTTTTTGTATTCTCCGTTTTCCTCGTTAGGATTGCCTTTCCCCCGGACTGCGATATAGTTCATTTTCGGAATCTCTATAATTCCGGGCTTGTTCTTCGGCATATAAAATTCCTTGCATTCTTTCTTGTAATCAAAAGCCATTTTCTTCCCCCATTTTACAAATAGAATTTAGGTCAACGATCATAATGTATTCTTCATCCGTCTCGCAAACTGTCGTAAATCCCGCTTTTCGATATAGCTTCACTGCATAATTGTCCTTTTGAACAGATAAAGAAAGCTTGGCATAACCAGCAGCTTTTTCCGTTGATAGCATTTGTGTGAGTAATGAAGTTCCGATTCCCATACCCCTGTACGCTTTAAGAACGGACATTGCAAGGGAAGGCATATTCTCATCAATATGTCCGTAGTCGTCCATAATCCTTGCCCATATTGCTCCTACAATATTTCCGTCAACTTCTGCAATCAAAGCCTTATCGTGTTTGCTGTTTCCAAAATCTGCAATGTATACTTGCAATTCGGGACAAGTTATCACTGATTTAGGCGGCGCAGCCGTACCAGCCGGAATATAAATTGCTTCGTACAAAAAGTCACTGAGCAGACTATATTCTTCTTTTCGCATTTCTCTTATAGAGTAGCTCATATCTTACTCGTTCCTTACCCATTAAAAAATAACCTTACCGCATACAAGCATTTATAAACTTCACAGGTACATCCATTCGCTTTGCAACCTGTTCCGGCGTCATTCCACTATCCAAAAAGCGCTTGCATACGACCTTCATATTCTCTCCGACTTCGATAATATGCTTATCAGGATCATAAAAGCGGACAACTCTCTGTCCCCAAGAATGTTCCATAATCGGGTGGACATATTCAATATCACATTCCTTCAGCTTTTCAGTAAACTTATCAAAATCATCTTCTTCAAAATAAAGCTCAAAGTTGTTGCCGCCAAAGGAAATATCATTCGTACCGATAAACGCTTTGTATGTTTCAACCGTTTGCAGAGCTAAACCGCCTGTCAGTGTCTTATTTGCTCCAAAGTCCATAATGATATGAAGCCCAAAGACTTTTTTATAAAATTCAACCGATCTATCTATATCCGTCACGACCAGCATAGGATTTTTCAATTTCATTCTCATTACCTCCTCATATCTGTACTGTTATTTCTGATTCGGTTTTCTCTTAATAGCTAATAGTTTCATATAGTCGCTGAATTGCTCAGTATTCGTCGGCTCAAACATTACCCATTTTCCGTCACGATAAGTTGTTGCTTCATCATATTGTCTGCAAACGGAGTCAGAAAGCGTATCTCTTATATCTTCAAATTTTGCTCTTTCATCTTTTCCAAAGATAATCATAAAGCCAACGCAATTATTTTTTGCGTACAGGCTGCAAAGCGTTTTACCACCTCTGCGGTACTTATATTCATAAGTCCAGTTCTTACCGCCTGTATTCCATAGCCGTTCCATATCGTATTTTTCATCAATCGCCGAACACAACTCCTGCCAGACTTCAAACAGGGATTGTCCTAACAATTCAGTCATAGTTGATTGAGACGGTATCTTTTCAAGCATTGTATCTCCTCCGCAAATCGAAATCTGTTACTCTATGTATTTATCCTTTCAAATTTTCCAAAGCAGACGGATTATTTTCAAGAATCCCCCGAACAGTAGGGCAGGTTTCTAATTCAGGACAGTAACCGCAGGTAGAAACGCCTTTATTTAACGCACATTTACGAATCTCACACAGTCTGTCGCAAAATACCGTTTTTGCTCCACTCATACGGCAGCCCTCACAGTTAATATGTTCAGGCAGAATAGGGGCGTTATTTAACTCTGCCCACAGCTTCGCTGTTTTCTCACGCAAGGCTTGATCGTTGTTAATTGTCGCAAGATATGCGTCACATTTTTCACAATCCAGTCCGCAGTATCCGATCATTTCTTTCATAGGTTATACACCTCCCGTATGTTATTCTCCATCATCAATTTCACGCTCAAAGATAGAATACTTCCAGTCATCTGTTCCGGAAATCAAACGCCAGCCCTGTTTTCCATATTCATTAAGCTTCTCAATATACCGTTCCAGCTTAATATGAACATTAAACGATGGCTCTGCGCTTAAATCAACTGTCATATATTCATATTTCTTCATAAGAACTCGCCTTTCTATGTATGTGTTTTTAAGAAAAAATTTTCATCATATCCTCAACAAACTTTGACTGCTGTTTTCTCAGATATGATTTTACAAAGGGTTTCATAAACCACTTTTTTGCTTCCACGCACTCCGTAAAATCTATCTCTGTTTCATTCCCTTTATCCGTAAAAATACCGATCCAATGACCTTTCATATTGCTGTTTTCCATATCAAATTCCCATTGTTTGTATGGCTCGACAACCGTAACTGTAAATGTCGTAGGGTATCCGTCTTTGGTATATTCGATGAATTGCTTATCACTGATAACTTCTGTCTTGCTCAGGTCGCTTCTCCAATCGGCGTAATTTTCAATATCCAATACCAGCTCCCACACTTTGTGAAGCTCGCCGGGGATCAGCACTTTTATATTTGAAACCGCCATTTTTGCTTTCTCCTTAAATTAGTCGTATTTCTCAATATGCACGGTGGCAATCGCCGACTGATTCGGCTCTCCGGTAATAAGGTCTTGCGGCGCAGGCACGAGCAGCATAAATCCGTCCTTGCCATATCTTAATTCATACCCTTGTGCATACGCTTCTTCCACGGAGATGTGCTGTACCTGTCCGATTACCATAGCCGTAACCCCCGCACCGCTTAAATCCTGTATTTCTTTCAAGGTACATTCCACCGTGAGAAACGCTTCGCTGATCGCAGGTGCGTGAATAGTTTTGGCATTGGCAACCGTAAAATCTCCTGCCGCAAATTCGTCATTGTCCCTTTCATTCTGATGAATGGTATTTACCAGCTTGTCATAGTAACTTATCGGGAGGAAGTTAATACAAAAACATTTTTCCCTTTGGATATTGGCATAAGTGTGGGTGTGTTGATATAAATCGCCCATCACAGCAAAGAAAGCAGTTTTGTCTCCGTGAAAGCAGCTCCACGAATGAAAGCACACATTCGGTTTTCCGTTCTCTTTCCAAGTTGTGATGGCAAAGAGAACGGTAGGTATTCCCGCCGTTACTTCAAAGTGGGAAAACAGCTCAAATTCTTCCGGATAGGCAGGCTTAAAATACTGAGGAAAATCCTTTTCAATCTCTATCTTCATAGCTACACCCTTCTTAACTCAAACTAAGTTGTTTATAATTCGTTTGGGATAAAGTACATTGAATAGCCATCTATATTGATTGGCAGTGTCGGAATTTCTGAACCATCATAATATTCTGTTGGGGATACAGTGGCATAACCAGTTACTCCGTCAATGATAATCTCATAATCCGTTCCCTTTGGTGTTTTCTTCTGCACCTCGTAAGTTCCGTTATATGTCTTTCCGTTCGTGGTATCCGTTATAGTGATTTCACCATCTTTGGCGATCAAGGTTAAATCCACGATCTTTGCGTCAGGATATAACTCGTCGGCTTCCCCTACGGCAATGACGAGTTCGTCCTGATATTGAGCAGTTTCAATATCATTGCTCATAACTGTTCTCATTTTCCATTCGTAATCCTCAATCGCATCTACATCGGCATTACAGGCAGAAAGAGTGAATACAGTGAGTGACATCAAAAACACAGATAAAATCTTTTTCATTTTAAATAGCCTCTCTTTTCCGTTTGTTATTCTGCCAGATCTTCTAAAAAGAAGATTCCTTCTGTTAGGTTGATGAACATTTCCTTATCTTTGATCGCATATGTTTTCTCATTCCACCAAACAGTCGTATTATTGGCGGCAATCACCTTATCTGTCCCGTCTTTTAAATGATAGGTGATAGTAATAAGCGGATCTTCGCTACAGTCTGCTTTTTCAAACAAATCATATTTCAAAAATCCCGTCAATTTCAAAGATAACTCTATATCTTCTTGGCTTGAAACTTCTTTGATTTCATCTGTCACGCTTGAATATGAAATGCTGACTGTTTGAACATCTTTCAAATCAGGCAATCCAAAAAGATACATACCACCTGTAAAAATTCTAATTCCAACCACCAACAAAGTTACAACGATTATTTCTATTAAAAGTCGAGACAAGAATTTGACCACTTTTTTCATAAAATTACCTTCCCGCAATTTAAGTCACAGCTTTTCTACAGCTTCCACATAAATGGAGACTTCGCCGCACTTCGGGCAGATTGCAACCTTCGGCTTGCCAATTCTTCCTCCAAACAGCTTATTTTCGTCCGATGACATTACAATTCCATTACCAGCGCCTTCTACCTTGATGGCGCAGTTTTCTTTCATTTCTGTTCCACATCTGAGACATTCTCTCATAGACCAAAACCTCCGTCCGTTCTTTCCTGATTACTATGATTTTGTGCCAACAAAAAACCAGCCGATTATGTTCTGATTTTAAATGTTTTGGGCGCAAGACGGTATACTAAGATACTCGCAACAATGCTGTAAAGAACACAAAAAATAATCGTCATTACTCCGAATATCATAATGGGCATACGAAGCCGCATAATGTAAAAACACACAAAATAAGTTACCCACAGAATGATCTTATAAGTACCGCTTTTCAGCTCCGTTCCTGCATTGTACGGCTGGAGCAGATAGTAAATCGTAAGATAATGAATCGAGAAGAACAGGCTCATACACAGGATTGAAACAATCAGCACGACATAATTGAGTGGATTGTCTGTTCCGCCCGTAGCATAAAGTATCAGCGCCAATCCGATACCGATCACCAATGCCGGGACAGCATTGATCTTCATAATCTCACGCAAACGGATTTGAAACAGCCGCAATATAAATTTAGGCTGTTTGTAAAATGAATAGGTAAGCAGGCTGTGATCGCAGTTCATAAAGAGTGCCTGTGTAAAACTTGTACCACGATTCAGTATATACATAATAAATAAAAAGTACGGAAGCCAAGTCATTACAATTTCATTGATTTTCGGCTTTAAATCAGGACTCAGAAAAGCAACCATCAAAACACCAATAACAAGGAAGGTACAAACATAAGAAATCTTTTTCGTGGAGTTCCAAAGAATCTTTCTGTGCCTTTTTATAAACAACTCATTCAAATATTCAAAGCCTCTGCGATTACTGGTGATAGATGTATCCGCAGATATTTTCTTTTCACTCGCTTGCTTTATAATTTGGGTTTTCGCTGAGGAATCCATCTGATTTGTTAATCCGGACAACAATTCCTGATTGACTGCACGATAATCACGGAAGCTCAGTACCTTGATCGCCCCAGCCACACCCAACGGAATACAGGCCAAAAATATAATTATTGATATAACTGACGGCAAAACAAATCCAACCGCAGGCAGACCGTATGATGCTGCTAACAGCAAAGCAATAGCGCCCCATACATATTTTGAAAGTTTACCTTCGTTATAGCCAAAGCCTCTTTTCTCATAATCCCACAGAGTGATACCAGCAGCAAACAGCTTCATCCCCGCTATGCCAAGCGGCAGGAGCAGACAAAACCATAACGGTAATCCTTTGTTCATACCAAATAAAATGGTAAAAGGAAGAAATCCGATAACAACTTTTATTATTTCGTAGGTATAGTTTACCAGAGTATATTCCCTTGCGTCCATTCGCATAAGGATCATTGCATAATATTTATCTTTTGACGGGTTAAAAAGATGGGTATTCGTAAAACTGCCGATCACTGTGAGAATCAGTAAAATGTGCAGAAAGACATCGTTTTCGGGCAGCCCCTGATAGAAAAGACCAATCCCATATACCATTGCAAAAATGTAAAGAAACTTTCCCAAGAACGCAGAAACGATTTCCCACAAAACAGACAGTATGTTCGCAAAAACTTTAAGTCCTTTTACCTTATATAGCGTTGCCGGAAGCAATTTTTTCAAAAGCGGAATCTGTTTGAGAGAAAACAAAATTCCGTTCACCCGGTATGTATTTTTCAGGGAAAAAGAAATTTTAAGTGTTTTATTCATTTCCTTCCTCCCGCAATGCCGCAATAATCTTATCCTTAAATTCTTTACTGTCCAAATCTGTTTTCTCTACAACCTCCAGCTCACCGTGATGAAGAAGTACAATTTCATCACATAGGTCAAGCGCCAAATCCATAATGTGTGTAGAAAAAATAGTAATGCGATCCTGTTTCAGAGAACGGAGCAGTTGCTTCATTTCTTCGGCAACAACTACATCAAGGGATGTTAAAGGCTCGTCGAGCAGTAAAATATTCGGCTGAGCAATGATGTTAATCAGCATTTGCATTTTGTTTTTCATACCGTGGGAATAGTCTTTAAGCAGTTTATCCCTGTCCTCCGGCTCAATGCTCATATATTCGAAATACTCATCAATGCTTTTCGGGTTTTTTATGGACTTCTCATTGATATCCATAAAGAACTTTAAAAACTCCCTGCCTGTAAGGAACTCCGGTACGGTAGGGGTAGACAGTACATATCCAATATCATCAGCCGTAACCTCACGGCGAACTCCGTCTATATCTATGTAAAAGTTTCCGCTGTCTGTCTTGATATCCCGATTCAGGCAATTAAACAGTGTTGTTTTGCCTGCACCGTTTCTGCCGAGCAGCCCGTAAATTTTCCCTTCATCAAAGGTAAAATCAATATCTCTGAGAACTTCCTTTTTCTCAAAGCTTTTTGATAAGTGTTCAATTACAAATTTCATAATATTCTCCCTTACATTTTTTTCTCAATCATATTGCTGACAATAATCAGGATAACTGGCTGAACCGTAATAATTGCTCCGGTTACAATTGCCGGAAGCAACAAATCTAAGCAAATGAATACCACTGTTGCTAAGCCCAAAAGGGTAAGGGTAATCATATTTGTGATATTTCCCGCCTTTTCCTTAATTGCAATATTGCGTTCATCCATAACATTATTCTTGTACTCTGTATCGTTTTTCATCATTTTATTATGCAAAATTTGCGTATGCGAAACAGAAAATATTGCGCTAAACAAAACCGCAAGCCCTATGTCTACCATTTTATTAAAATCTGTCAGAAAAATAATTAGCACGATACACAGCGAAATAATGTACCCCAAGTACCAAATTTTATTCTTCATCTCAATCTGCCTCCTCGTAAATAAAAATATCTTCAATGCTCATATCAAAATATCGTGCAAGCTTAAATGCCAATGTAATCGAAGGATTGTATCGTCCGTTTTCCAATGAGCCGATTGTCTGTCTGGATACCTCCAATGCGGCAGCCAGTTCTTCCTGCTTGATTCCCCGTTCTTTTCGGATTTCCTCTAAACGGTTTTTCACGGTGCGCCTCCTCTCTATGGAAAGCCAACTTTCCATACTTCTATTATACAAATAAAAGCAATAATGTCAAGTAGACTTTCCATAGATTAAGGTCATTGATATAAATGAGCCACTTGCCCCTAAAGCAAGTGGCTTCTAAATTACAACAGATTATACGGCTCACGCTCAGCTAAATTTATTACTTGTATTTTTTTCTGTTTGGCATAATTTACTGTATAAGCCGTTCCACCTTTGCTTTCTGTTAAATACGCTATGCAAACACTGCTATTATCTACCAAATGACGATTTCGCTTAAACATACAGCCCCGTGTATATTCTTCTGAGGTATACACCACTTTATCCGCCTGTGCTTTGATCTGTTCATAGATGGTTATATCTTCGCTGTCCCAACCTCGTGTTTGCGTTTTACAAGGCAGAACTAAAATCAATTTAATTTGAGGATATTGCTTTTTTAAATACAGCACACACTCTGCCGCCAATGTATCAAACCCAAGCGCACCACCCGCACCGAAATAACAGTATCCGTTTAAAATGAGTTTTTCAACTGTTTGTTTCAAGCGTTCGGCAACAATTCTTTGTTGTTCGGACGCTATTTTTCTATGTCCTGTAAAGCAAGCCGTTTTATCTCTCATATCATCACATCTAATTAAAATGTATAGTTAGCTTAATTTTATCTAATTATAATAGTTATGTCAATAGAAACCACTAAACAAACCGAACGGAATTGACATTTGTATATAGTAGAATTATATGTGGAAAGGTGGTGAGACTATGGAAAAAGAAGATTTTATCAAAAGGCTGACGGAGCTGCGCATAAATAAAGGTGTTTCAGCACGAGATATGAGCCTTTCAATCGGTCAAAGTGCTGGTTATATTAACAATATCGAGAATGGAGTTAATCTTCCTTCTATGATGACCTTCTTTTATATATGTGAGTATCTCGAAGTAGAGCCTAAAGACTTCTTTGATACCAAGTCAACCAACCCTACAAAAGCAAACGAATTATTTGAAATCGCTAAATCGTTGAGCAACGAGCAACTTGACAATCTTATTTCGCTTGCAAAAGGTTTACAAAAATAAATTAGTTATGTAATTAAGCCGCCTGCATTTGCAAGCGGCTCATTTTTTTACCATTGAGAGCCACCGTAGCCGAGAACTTCATATAGTTTGTTTTGGAAAATGAAAGCACTGGAGTTACCCGCAACTATTATTTATTTTGGTTATGTATTCTTTCAACACAAAACTTCAGAAAAGTCTCCATAGACGGCTCTTTTCCATCAGGTGCTATTTGTTTCCATATAGCTTGAGCTTGAGGATCATCAGAAGCCATCCCTGCACGAATAGCCTCTTTCATTTCTCTCTCTACTTGCTTTGGCGTAGTATTGTTTTCTCTTGCAATTCTCCGAATAATTTGTCTTGTGGTCATTTTTCTCCCCCCGTTATTTCACTCCATAGGAACCTTGTGCAAAATTGACTACATTCATATTCTTTTGTATAGCATAATTTTGTGTTTTATACGGCAGCACCAATACTGGTACCTTTTCAGATTCAGAACACATTGTGCTGTCAGTGTATCATCACCAAATGTACCGTCCGCACCAAAGGAACGATACTCTTCTAAAATTAAGGATTCCACCGTATTTTTTAGCGTTCGACAACAAAATTCTGTTGTCCGAACGCTATTTTTCTATGTCCCGTAAAGCAAAATGTTTTTTCTCATTCTAAATCACCGCCTCATCAAGTAGTCTATAAGCACAAAAATCCTAATTATAATATTTATAGTATAGCAAAGTCAAGAATAAATATCAATAGTCTGTGGATTGTAGGAAATAATATTTATAGACTATATTCAGGAGTTGAGATTATGAGTGAACTTACAAAAATAATCGGACAGCGTGTTCGAAATTATAGAACAGAAAAAGGATTGAGTCAGGAAAAGCTTGCTGAGCTGTCCGGCTGCCACCCTACCTACATCGGACAGGTTGAGCGTGGCGAAAAGAACGCCACCCTTGATAGTATCGAAAAGATCGCCTCTGCTATGGGCGTATCATTATCTAAACTGTTTGAGAAGATCGGAGAAGACAGTGCTGATAGTTATCCGACGAGATGTTACGAACTGGTCGCAGCAAAAAGTAAATCCGAACAAGAACACCTATATAAAATGTTAGTTGAAATGGTTAAATACAAAAATCAATAAAAGCGAAAAAAATACAGTGCTACCCACTTTGGGTAACACTGTATTTTTGTATATGATGTAATTTTATCTTAATTCCGTGCGCCGGATTACAGCGTATGAGCCAATTCCAAAAACCACTCCGATTACAAGAAACGAAAGAATAGGAAAAAACAGATTGATTGTGCCATCACCCATAAATCCCATTGCTTTCATCATAAACTCCCCAGTTTTGCTTACAAGCTCATCTGGAAATACAAACTGAAACAGCGCAATAACAAGAAGAATTATACTGCAAACTCCAACTCCTATTAAAAGCGAAACTGTTTTCCCAACTCTGTTGATAACTAAAACCGCAAAGTAGAATAGGCTACAAAACACCAAATATAAAGCAGTAAGCCATAACCAGTTTGCAAAAACATTCCCAAATCCATAAAGACTGCTGTATAGTGTAAAATAGTTGCTATTGAAGAAATTAATAGCGTTCCCAATTATAGTATCAATAAGCGCCATTGTACCCGCCAGCAATGTAAACATACAAATAGTCGCCCCAAAGATATATTTTCGGGTGTATCCATTTTGAAGCAGCGCTTTGAAATCTTCTTTATAGCCTAATACTCCTATCACACTGACAAAAACAACGGAACTAAACTCTAAAGTATTTGATCCTGTTTCCTTTCCTTCAGTACAAATTGCAACAATCGCAAAAATGAGAGCTACAATCAAATATTGAATCAAATAGAAAATTCCTATCGCCCTTACTTTAGTTAAGTATTCATATAAAACAGCAGATTTTAATTTACTCATTTTCGCCGCCACCTTTCTCTGTCATCTTGACAAACAGTTTTTGCAAATTCATTGCAGTAATTTGCAGATTACTTTCCTGCGGTAAAACTGTTTTCTCTCCCAATACATAGGCAACTTTTAAGCCACCTAACTCGTCATATCCGATAACATTTCTGCCTACACAATAATGGTCAACTTCCTGAGCCGCCCCGGAAACACTATAGCCTTTCTCCAGTAGTTCCTCAACCGTCTCCTGAACAAGAATCTTCCCCTTATCAATTAAGACGACTTCTTCAATAATATTGGAAACTTCCTCGATCAGATGTGTCGCAATAATAAGTGTCCGTTCATTATTTTCAAACTCTTTCAGAAGCAGGCTGTAAAACAACTCCCTATGATTTGCGTCAAGCCCTAATACTGGCTCATCAAAGATTACATATGGGACATTGAGCGATAATGCAATAATCAGTTTGAAAATGGATTGATACCCTTTCGATAACGCCTTAAACCTTTTGTTAGTATCAAGATCGAACTTTTTGGAAAGCTCAAAGGCTTTCTTCAAATCAAAGTCAGTATAAAAGCGATTTGTCCACTTGAAATGATCTTTAACCTTCAAATCTCTATCATATAAATCCGCTTCGCTCATACAAAAAATCTTTTCGTGGACGCCCATATTTTCTTTAGCGGGAATACCGTCAATCAAGATTTCACCCTGATCCGCAAAAATACGGTTTGCTATAATATTGATGAGAGTAGTTTTGCCAGCACCGTTTCTCCCTAAAAATCCGTATATTTTCCCGAACTCAAAAGAGAAAGAAACATCGTCAAGCGCTGTAACATCTTTATATCTTTTCGTTATATTCTTAATTTGAATGGCGTTCATTGTCATAGCCCCTTTCTATCAGAGAAATTATATCTTCTTTAGACATTTGCAGTTTCATCGCTTCGCTTATTAAAGTTGAGACATACTGCTCATAAAATTGGCTTTGTCTTTTTTGCCTTATTTTTTCGACCGCTCCCTCTTTTACAAACATTCCAAGACCTCTTTTCTTATAGATGATTTCCTCATCAACCAGTACATTCATTCCTTTTAGAACGGTATGCGGATTGATACTGAGCAGCGCAGAGATTTCATTTGTAGATGGGATTTGTGTTTCCTCTGGAAAAACTCCGGTAAATATGGAATCTTCAAGCTGCTCCGCAATCTGAATGAAGATTGGCTTATCTATGTTCGGATTTACATTCAATCATAGCACCTCCTATGCTTGTTTGGCAGTTTGTTAGTTGAGTAGCTAACCTACAAACAAAGTATATCCAGAAAAGCTGCATTTGTCAATACCTTTTTGCAAATTCCTATATGTAATTAAGCCGCCTGCATTTCTGCAAGCGGCTCATTTATTTAATATTTGAGGACACCATAGCCGAGGATTTCATAATATCCGACCGGATAACTGTTCTAACAAACAGAATCTCCGGAGTTGCCCTCGACTGTATAAACTCTGCCGTATATTGAAAAATAAGCTTTATAATTTATACCCCAAATATGTATTTGTTTGAATTGTCATATTCAAAATATTCCGTGATTATACTTTATTTGAGCATACAGAATGAAAGATAACCCTATAACTATCCCCGTAATCACGATAAAGCCCATTATTGTCATACTCCAAAATGTTGTAAAATAAGCTATAATCAAAGAAACACCTATGATAAGCGATCCGGTTCCAACTGCCTTCCCATATTTCGGTACATCTTCTTCTGAAACTTTTCTCCGGTTATATGAGTGTACGGTGCTAATATTTCCTTTTATATTTACAATTCCAATAACTGAAATAACTATACCTATAATCAATAACATCAAATTATCCATAATAGCCTCCTAAAAAAAGAACAGATCTTCAAATTTCTTATCCAATGCAATACAAATGATTAGTGCTAATTTTGCCGTAGGATTGAATTGTCCTGTTTCAATAGAACTGATTGTGTTTCTTGAAACGCCGACCATTTCAGCAAGCTGTGCTTGAGAAAGGTTAGCCGCTAAACGAGCTTCTTTTAAATTGTTTTTGAGTTTTAACTCCTCGTTCATACTGTCACCTCTAAAAGGCGATAAACAAGCCCAATCAACGCTAAAAGTGCAAGACTCAAGAACAATATTGCTACTACCAAATCACTCTTGCGTTTCATCTTAATAAAACGAACTAACCATTGTGTTGCAATCATACTGAAGTATATGATCCACGGGCTGTAAAGCATAATATGAGCAAGCAAAGAAGAAAGTAAGGAAATCAGACAGCACACTAACGCTCCTACTCTGCTTGCGTGACTTCCAGCTTGGTACATAACTTCCATTTCGGCTAAATCCTTATTTTTATTTTCTTTTCGGCTTGCTTTTAAGATTTCTTCTCTATTCATAAAGGTCCTCCTTTACCAAGTTTCATCTCATTATCACATCACTGTTTTTTAGGCGATTTTTTAATAACAGCTTATTATCCATATTCGCCACCGTCTTACTGGATAGAGGAAGATACAATCAGATTATAGATGTAGTATCCGGACATTATGGATACCAATATTGTATAGGCGATTGCTATCAAAAGTTCGTACTTACGGTGAAGTTTAATATATTTCACCCAGTTGATCGTCATACTTGCGCTGAAAACAAGCGCCCATAATCCCCAGTTGACACCTCCGCCGGTAAATATCTGTGTCACGAAAAACAGCGTCGCCATAGCCATCTGAACTACAACTGCGCTTCTACTTGCCTGTTTTAAGACTTCTTGCTCATATACATCCTTGTTCTTATTTTCTGCTCTGCTTTTTGCTAAAATTTCATCCTTGTTCATAATAGAACCTCCAAAAAACGATTGCCAAGTTTTCTTGTCATCATTATATCATTGCCAAGTAAACTTGTCAATATGTAAATAAAAGAGTGCTGTCCGTTGGGACAGCACTCTTTTAATATTGAGGGACACCATAGCCAAGGATTTCATAATATCCTACGGGATAACTGTTCTGACGAACTGAATCCCCGGAGTTGCCCTCGACTGTATAAACCCTGCCGTTTTCCACCTTTTGGACGATTCCTGTATGGTCGGATGATCCGTCCTGTCCGTTTTCGTCGTCCCAATCGAAGAAGATAATCATACCCGGCGTAGGCTCGGCACTGTTGTCCAGCCATTGTCCACGCTCCTTAAACCAGTTGACACCATTGACGCAGCCTGCGTATTTGGGAATCACTCCGGTGTCGATATATCCGCACTCATTGGCACACCACGAAACAAAACAAGCGCACCATTCCACACGCCCGCCGAAACCGTACCAAGACCAATACGGCTCTCCGCCCATATTTCCAATCTGAGAGAGGGCAACGGTCACGATTTGATCGTCTGTACCAGTTATTCCATAAAGCACCTGCGACCACAGCGAATTGTTTTCATCGGCAAGCAGTTCTACAAGATATTCTTTCTGTTCCTCGTTAAAGCCATACTGCGCCGCCATCTCATCGGCGGTCTTATGGCTTACCGTGATATACAGATAAGTTTGCGTGACCGTGGTTTCCGTCTCCACGATATTTCCGTGACCGTCATCGGTTTCGGTAATAACCGTCTCGGTTTTTGTATCGCTGCTGGAGCTTATCTCGTTCATCTCCCAAAAGATGTCCTTCAGAAGCTGTTTTTTCGATTCGTCCATCGTAGCAACCTCTTGAGGATTGTCAGGATCGGTGTTGATCTTGACCGAGTATACTGCAAGTACCTCTTTCCAAACAGCACGGCTGCCGCTCATTTCAAGGACATCATAGGACACCGAGCTTTTTTTCTCTTGCAGCTTGTTATCGTATTCGGTATTGATTTCCTGCACAACGGTCTGCATACTCATACCTGTGCCAGAATCCTCTCCTGAGAAAAAGATACCAAATACGGAACCAATAATCATACCAATCAGGCAAATCACAATAATGACTAAAACCGCTATCCAGCCGCCTGCGGCGATTGCAGCGATCAACGCCTTTGTTCCGGCTATGATTGCCTTAACCGTAGCCGCAACCGCTTTGGCAATCGCCTTTGCTGTAACAACGGTAGCTCGTGCCGCAGCTCTTGCTGCTTGAACGGCACGCTGTGAAGCTTTTACAGTTGCCTGCGCCGTCTTTTGCGCCGCCTTTGCGGTATGCTGTGCTGTCTTGACGGTCGTTTTGGCGGTACGCTCTGCGGTTTTTACCGTTTTTTGCGCTGTTTTCGCTGAGCCTTTCCCGACTGTCTTAATCGTCTTTTTCCCGGCAGAACGGGCTGTCTCTTTAACCGTCTTTTGTGTTTGCTCGGCGGCTTTGATACTTTTATTTCGGACAGTCCCGGTTGTTTGCTTCTGAAGCGACTGGGCCGCCCGTTTTTCTTTAAATTTCTGAATACCGTCCTTTGCCTTTACTATGTTCTGCCTTGTTTCTTTTACGCCTTTACGACCTTGTTTATCAAATTGGTGTATGGCATCGTGGGAAACTCGGTCGATACCGCTCTCCAAACGGTTAGAAGCATATTCCTCTGCACTGCTTTCAGAAACATCAACGGAGTGTTCCGCTTTTTCTTTGGTCTGGATAAAAGCAGATTTCATACGCTCGGCAGCCACTGCCGATTTATCAATCGTTTTGATCGTGCCTTTCAGGGTATCCCTTGTCTTAATATCAGGCATAGAAAACCTCCTTTCCAAGCGTTTGTGGACGCTTTGAGATAAAAAAAGAGGGGAAAAGGTATAAACACCTTGCCCCTCAAAGTGTGAGGGTTGAAAAGCCGCTTAAATCAAGGGCTTTTTACCCCCTATTTTTCGATTCTGTACGCTTTTTTCTTGCGTACTCCGCCTGCTGCTTTTTATATGCGATCTTGGCGCATTTCTCGCAATACTTTTTTCTGTTCCCACGCCTGATAATGGGTGTGCCGCAGGAAACGCACCTGTCGGGGTGCGTTTCGAGTATCTCCGCTTCCAAAGACGGATCTGCCGGAAGTACCGCATTTTGGAAATACTTGCATAAAAGTGAGTAGGAAATACTCTGCACGCAAACACACCTTTCCCCGTCATCAAGAAGCAGACAGTTTCCGTCATCATAATTAGCGCACAGCTTTTTTATCAGGGCGTTAGCTCGGTATCTCTGCCGCCCCGTCATTTGCGGGAGCATTGGCACCACTGCTTTCTGTCACTTTTTTCGCCACAACAACAAGCCTTCCGTTTGTGCGGGAATACTCGCAGGTGGAAAGAGTAATCAGTTTGTCGCCATACTCCGCCGACACACCCGTATCGTAAAGGGAAAGCTCCTTGCATTTTTTTACATAATCTGCAAATTCCTCAGCCGATTGAGCGTCCGTAAAGCGGTAATATTTGAAAGCTTCAGGGCTATCGGTGTAGACAACGGTTTTGAAAACCGCAAGGATTTCGTATTCGTTTCTATCTGTCAGGGTATTAAAGGTAATTGTCCTGTGTTCCTGCCAAAAATCCTTGTCTTTGAATTTTTCAAGATCGGCAAACATCGAGCCGTTGTTCATATGATGACCGTAGATCACCAAATTGTCCGATGGTTTCAGAACATCACAGTCCTCCTGCACATAGGGGCAGCCATAAGAGCTGTACTCTCTGTCAAATCCACGCTTCAGATAGTAGTTCGGATTATCAACCGTCTGCATAACAGGATAATTGATGTTCGTATCTTCCACGCAAATCCAGCCGACCAAATCATTGTTTTGCTGATACAGCTCGGTAAGCTCCGGCAGGATTGTCTTATCCTCCGAATAGGGAATCAGCTCGGCAGATTCAGTTTTACTGTCCTCTACGATCTGTACGAGGGAATCGTACATTTGCGCCTGCTGTTCCGCCTCTCTGTAATGATCGAAAATAAAATAGCCGCTCACACCGAGCAGGACGGTAAACGCCGCTATCAGCGCAATACAAATCTTTTTTCTCATTGCCATTTCCTTTCTGAAACAAAGAGCGAGAGTTTATGCGCTCTCGCCCGGTTTGGTTGTCATCAATTTATAAAGTTTAGTGTTCTTGGGGAACTTATTGGCAAACGGCACAAGGGCGCTGCCCACCTTGATAAGTCCGTGTCCGGCTTCCACATTCGTGATATATGACATCTGAAGATCGGAGATATTCAGCAATTTAGCAAGCTCGAACTTATCGGTGGACGCTTGATTTAACATAATGATAAATTCTGAATTGGCGAGCATTGTCCTTGCCGTATGGCTCTGTAAAAGGTCGTCCACATTCTGTGTAATGCCTGTCGCATACGCACCATATTTACGCACACGCTTCCAAAGGGTAAAAAGGAAGTTTGCACTGTATTCGTGCTGGAACAACAGATAAATCTCATCAATAAAGATGAAGGTGTTTCTGCCTTTCGCCCTGTTTTGCGTAATGCGGTTTAAGATGGAATCGAGAACAACCAGCATACCGATAGGCATAAGCTGCTTGCCGAGATCTAAGATGTCATAGCAAATCAAGCGATTATTGGTATCCACATTCGTATGCTTCGCAAAGGTGTTCAAACTGCCGTTTGTAAACAGTTCGATTGCAAGGGCGATTTCCTGCGCCTCCGACTCGTCCTGTTTGAGAAGCTCCGCCCTGAAATCCTGCAAGGTAGGTACTTCACCCTGATAGTTATTCTGCTGATAAGTACGGTACACGCTGGCAGTACAGCGGTCGATAATGGACTTCTGCTTTGCGCCGAGGTTGCTGCCGCCAATGAGCTGCTCGCACAGGGACATAATAAACTCGGATTTCAAGATAACCGGATTCGCCCCGTCGCCGTACTCCTTCGTCATATCCATAGCATTGATGTGATTTTGCGAAGTGGCGGAAATATGGATTACCTCGCCGCCGAGCGCCTTAACAAGCTGTGAATATTCTCGCTCCGGATCAATGATGATAACATCTGATTCCGAGGAAAGGATTACATTCTCGATTTCTCCCTTTGCGGCAAAGGACTTGCCGCCGCCGGATACGCCGAGGATAAAGGAATTACCGTTCAAAAGCTGTTTGCGGTCGGCGATAATCATATTCTTGCTGATAACATTCTGCCCGTAGTAGATACCATTCTCGTGGAAAATATCCTGCACTCTGAATGGGATAAACACGGCAAGACTTTCGGTTGTGAGGGTACGGAAGGTATCAATCTTCCGCACACCAAACGGCATAACCGTATTCAGTCCGTCCACCTGCTGGAATTTCAGCACACCAAACTGGCAAAGGTGTTTTCTCGCCGTGGTAAGCAGCGCTTCCGTATCGTTATCAAGCTGCTCTTTGGAATCTGCCGTATGCACAAAGGTAATCACAGCGAACATCATTCGCTGATCTCTCGTTGTTAAATCATCGAGAAATTCCTTCATTTCTTTTTTCTGCTGCTCCATATCATAAGGGACTGTCGCCGAAAAGTTATTGTTGGAATTTTGCCTTCTTTGCCAGTTAGTAATGTTCGTTTCTACACCAAGCAAACGGTTTTCCGCTTCCCTTACCGCTTCATCGGTCGGAACGGGAATAACATCAATAGACATCATCAAATTGCGGTTGAGGTCGGTCAGCTCCGCCACCATACTGTCCTTGATATAGGATGCGTACTCACGCAAAAAAAGGACTCTCCCATAACGGTTTCCCATTTTGAAGTAGTCCTTTTCAAATTCCATTGAGTCGGGGCAGATATAGTCCTTGAAGCTGTGTCCCTTTTTACGGGTTTCCTTCATATCAAAGTGGAAAGAGGATTCCTCTCCCACACGATAAAAGTCGTGGAAGATACGCAGCCTTTCGTCTGTTTCAAGTTCCACGCACTTGCTGCCGAGTCTGCCAAAATGAGCGATCAGGTCTGCGCCCACACGAGCAAAATAGTTTCGTGCGTCCTCAATGCTTTTCTTGCAGACGGAAATCGTCATATACTTATCCTGCACGATAGCGTTTGCGCCTGTCGCTTTTTCCAAAAGGATTTTATTATATTCCTCACGGTATTCATCAAGGTGATCGCCTTTCATCGGGATAAGAATATTATTCTCAAAGTCCAATCGGTTTAAGCGACGGTTGTTAATTGTGATTTTTGTCGTTGCGCCGGAATCAAGGGAATTAAGCAGCTCTGAGTATTCAAGGAACATCGATTCTTTATCCTCACGGCTGGCAACGGCATAGTTAATATCTGAAAATTTATAGGTTTTGGAAAATTTGTCTTTCCCAATCTGAAAAATACCGTCGTCATAAATAGCGGTAATGGGGATCACATCCTGAACTCCTTTTGGAACGACAAACTTTTCCTTTTCCTGTTTGCGAAGATTGGTAAGTGTTTTAATCATTCGATTTCATAGCCTCCTTTGCTTTTGTTTCAATACTCGGCTTTAACAGCTCGTAGTAGGTATTTGTTGAACGGAAAGTGAGCTTTTTCGGCATTAAAAATTCCGATTTAATCCACGCACAAATAAATTTCTCTGCGGTCATTCCGTTATATTTGATAAAACCAAGAGCCGCAAAAGGTGCGGCTCCCAAAATACACATCCACGATACAGTTTCCGTGCCAACATAGGGTTTGAGCAGGAAATAAATACCCACCGCCACTACGCAGGCACAGGCAGAAAAAATGAACTGCCTGAGTGACAGTCCAAAAAACATCGCTTCTGTGTAATTTCTGATTTCTCTGTTGATCTTGACTTCCAATAATCTCACCTCCACTTATCGTTCCAACTCACGGGAGTTTTTGTTTTGCTCCTTATAGGCAGAAAGAACATCTGCACCGTCATAACCAATTTCATTCAGCTTTTCTTTCGTCATACCGTCCCTTCTGCAAAACTGCATATACTCTTTCATTCCATCGGGGAAATTGGTTTCCATTTTACTTTCCACCAAATTTGTCCACACACAAAAATGTGCGTCTAATGACATACCGATAAGCTGATACCCTTCTTCCAAATGATTGAACAGGCTGTTATCGTTGAATCGTAGGGTAGCGTCGTATTTTCTCACTGAGTGGTCGGGATTTTCTGAAAACGGATTAAAGGAAATTGCTTCATCGCCATTCACCGCATACGCAAGTGCTTTTTTGTCATTTCCCTTTTTTACAAGGAGATAGTAGAGTTCATAATTCTCGTCCATCTCCTTATTTTCCTGATAAACTTCCAAACGCTTCATCACCCGTTCGGTATATCTCATCATCTTTGCTTTATTTAAACTCATATTCTATTCCTTTCTTTTCGTTTTTTGCCTGTCGAATTTCATCGGCGCAGACACACTCATCCGCAAGGCAGGTTATCTCGCCTTTTCGCCGACCTCCGTAATACAGGCAATATCTGCAATCGCAGTCCTCAAGGGTATAGCCCTTGAATTTGTTGTATATTCGTTTCATTCTGTTCTCCTACAGTCCCATCATTTCTCGGATAATACGGTCGGACATTCGCACCGCACCGACCAAAACGAGCATATTAAAGAGCAGTTCTCCGACATACGACCAAACCTGCGTAACTGCTGCCGCATTGGGATCGACAACAGGCGGAGAAGAAGCAAACAGGGAGAAGATAATGCAGGCTAAAACGATCACTGCGCCCTCAAGACATACGGCACAGTAACTTTTAATAAATGATTTACCCACATTCTGACTCGGCTCTCCTGCAAAGGTGGAAAGCGGAATCGGGGCGAGCGCCGTATACATATACAACTTAAAAAATCTCCCGTACACCGTCATAATCAGTAGGAATGACATTACCGTGATGAACAAGCCGCCAATCAGTGTCACAGCCCAAAGCGGGATTGACTCAAAAAAGCCGCAGCTTTCAATCGTGTCGATCATTTCCTGCGGCAAGGTTGTCTGCTGTGCGGAAGTAAAGCCTGCGGCGGTCATAATCGTACCGATTGTACCCTGCACAATATTAAACAGGGCAAGCATTAACTCCATACCGTAAGTGATCCCCGCCTTTGCGAGCGCAAATCGGATAAAGAGCTTTAAAGCGTGTTCCGGTTTCTTGACATCGCTGAAGCTGCCGCAGGTGCGTACCATACCGACCACGAAAAACAGCACTAAAAGCGCAAAACCAATCGCCTGCACAGCGCCGTTGATATTTACAATGACTGTCCATATCCCGCCACCCTTGAAGTTCTGCGGCGTAGTCGTAATAAGCTGCCATATTTCAGCAAGTTTTTCATTCCAAGTTTCGAGGGCGTTCTGGAGATTCTGAACTACCCAGTTATCCGACACTTTTATCACCTCCCTTATAGGAACGATAGCCTTCTATTTTAAGGTCGCATTCGATTTCATTTCCCCAAGCGTCCCATCCATTGCTCTTTTTTCTTGCAAACAATTCTACACGGGGCAAATCTCCTATCAGTTGAACGATTCTATCTCTTGTTTCTTCTGGTTTTTTACTATGTTCTTGAATGTGTGAAATAATAACCTGATGAACTCTTGCGGACTGTCTTTTTGGATGTCCTTTTGTAGCAAGCATACAAAGTTCAGCATTTGCTCTCGTCCAGTATCCCAATCCCCAAAACAGGCTGTCGGACTTCTTGTTTTGCTTAATCCACACAAATGCAATGGTCTTATAATCAAACCCCCAAGCCTCCATAACAGAAAAGCATTCCTGCAAAAATGGTACTGTTGTCCACATAAACAAAGCACAATCATTGGCAGCTAAATTACCTACTGGCAATGCTTTTATTTCTTCGAGGCTCATTGTAGGATAGTGGATTTCTGCTGAACGCCCCAACCCTTTTGAGGAATAAACTTTAAATTGCCAAGGCGGATCAGCGTAAATAATATTATATTTTTTCAAAACGGCACCTCCTTAAATAGAAAAAGGGTGTTCCTGAAAATCAATTCAGGAACACCCCTGTGTGTTGTTTGCGTAAAGGTTAGCCCGTAATCAAAGTGAGGATTTCTTTGGCGAAGGTGATAATGACACCGCCTGCCAGTGTCAGAAATCCGTTTGCACGCTGCGAAGGATCGTGAGATTTCAGCGAAAGTCCCACCTGAACGATACCAAAGCCGAGCAGAATAAGTCCAATCGCACGGATAAAGCCGAAAATGAAATCGGACAGGTTATTCACAACGGTAAGCGGATCACTTGCAGCAAAAGCCGTTGTGGACATTGCAAAAATAGCGGTCAGGCTCAAAACAGCCATACAATAATAACGAAAGCCTTTCTTCACCTTTCCGGTCATAGGCAGCTTGCTGGTTTCCTTCTTCTGAATTTTAGTAAAAAGTTTCATTTTGTTTTCCTCCAATCAAATTGTTAAATTTTCAAAGTCCTCATCAGACAACAGTTCGTAAGTAGTTTCCGAAAGCTCTGTTTCGGGAACACTATCGAGATTAATCCAAAGGGTTTCAATAGTCGCCACATTTTTTGTGACTTCGCCGTGTCTATACACGCCGCCTTTTCCGTCTGCGGTATATGCCACATTCGGATGCTTCAAAATGTCGTACTTCAAATCCATTACTGGAAGCTCGCCACGGATAAACAAAATAGCGTAACGATTGTCGAGCATTCTCACTTCATCAGGGGTGAGCAGTTCACGCCCTGAAATCTGATAGTTGGTCGAGTAGCTTCCGCTTCGTCCTTCGCTTTTCCCGTAGGTGTTTGTATCAATCGTTTCCTTGCCGAGCAGTTCGGACACATACTTATGCGTGCTTTGCTCGTTTCCGCCAAGGTAAAGGAACTCATCACAGTTACCTACGATTGACTCCCATTGTTTTTCAAACAACGCTTTAAGCTGCGCCAGATTTTGCAGAATGATGGATACCGACACGCCTCTTGAACGCATAACGCTCAAAATCTTGTCAAAATCATCAGGCAAAGATACATTTGCAAATTCGTCCATCAGGAAATGGACGGGTATGGGCAAACTGCCGCCGTGAATATGGTCGGCAGAATAAAAGAGCTGCTGGAAAAGCTGCGTATAAAGGATACTGACAAGGAAATTGAAGCTCGAATCATTATCCGGTATCAAAGCAAACAACGCCGTTTTTTTCTCGCCCATTGAAGCAAGGTCAAGCTCATCGGTGGAAGTCAGCGCCGCCAAGCTTTCGAGATTGAATTTCTCCAATCTTGCGGCAAGGGTGATCTGAATGGATTTCAATGTCTTTGCCGAGCCGGAGTGGTAAGATCGATAGTATTTCAGGGCGATATGGTCAGGATTATCCATTTCCAAATCCGCAAACAGATTGTCAAGCGGAGAAGGGCGGTTATCCTCCTCATCTTCAATCGCCCCTGCTCTGAGCATTTCCATTACCATTGCGAAGTTCTGCTCTTCTTCTGGTGCCTCATAGTGCAGATAAAAAACAAGGGCGAGTAACAACATACTCGCCGCTGTGTCCCAAAAAGGATCGTTGGTTTGCGAGCCTTTCGGGGTGGTACTCTTAAAAAGGTTGGTTACAAGGCGCTGAATATCGTTGTCGTCCCTAAGATAGACAAACGGATTGTAACAATGACTTTTCTCCATTGAAATCAAATCCAACACCTTAATCTCATAGCCTGCTTTTTCAAGCAGGTTGCCGACATCACGCAAAATTTCCCCTTTTGGATCTAAAATTACCTGAGAGGAATTACTTGTTTGCATTAAGTTCGGCTTACAATAGAATCTTGTCTTGCCTGCGCCGGAGCCGCCGCATACCAAAGTATTCAGATTTCTTCGGTGCTTTTTCGCATTCAGTCCGATCCGGACATTCTGTGTCATCAGCTTGTTTTCCGAGGGCGGGCTTTGACGATATTTTTTGTCTATGGCTTTTGCGCTGCCCCATTTTGCGCTGCCGTGTTCCTCACGCCTGCGGTAGTTCCTTCGTGTTGACAGATAAATCCCGATTCCCATTCCATAGATCAAGAGCAAAACGAGGACAGTTTTCAGGCTGTCCCCGCAAAGCTCTATATGAAACGGATCGTTAAATGCCGTCAGCAGGCTCGGCAGTATCTCCGCAAGACCGCCCTTGACGGACGGTGCTATCAATAAGCCGAGCCACACTACCGGAAAAACCCCTATAACCGCAAGGATAATGGTTGACTGCCTGTTGCTATCTCGATTCACGGCAGGATTCCTTTTCTACGACTTTGAACTTTCGTCTTGGGGCGTGACCGATTTTGATAATCAGGTCATCAACGGCGTCAGTGGACTTACCTTCTTTTTTGAGGTCGGTCTTTTTGTCATTAAGCGAACGGATTACAACGCCGTGTTCATAATCGTCCAAAGCGATATGGTAGAGTTCTTCTTTCATTCCATCTTCCTCCGTTTATCTTTCCTGTTCTTTTGAGCGTTCCGCACGCTGGCGGTACAGCTCGTCGGAAACACGAGCGGTAATTTCCTTAAACGCCTTTTGTGTTTTGCCGAGATCGGCTTTAATGTCCTTCGGCTCTTTGTTTTTCAGTTCATCGGGAATACGGTCAATCGCAAAGTTCTGCGTGTCCACGCCGTACTTCTTGCAGAGCATATATCCAATACAAACCGCCTGAAATCCCATATCCCTGCGGCTGTATACATCGCTGTTCATAGAAAGCTCGGCGTGACCGAGTTCCTGAGCGACGCACTGACAGAGAGCAACGCTGTCGCCGATGTCCCTCTTGACATAAAGCGTCTGATCTTCATTTTTATAGAAAGCGCCCATATCGGGATAGGGCAGCTCGCTCACACTTTCAATGTTGATGGGTGCGCTGTCGAGCATAGCCGCAACCAGCTTCCTCGGATCACGGTTGGCGGTCGGAGCGGCTGGTCGCTTTCCGTTGGTCTGCGAAACATCAAGCACCCTTTTCAAATTGAAATCAATGCCGATTGTTCCGTCCTTCTTGGTGTATTCATACGGATCAAGGATAATAAAAGTTTTAGAGCCTTTATTGACCTTCACGCCGTCCGCCGTCCAATCGCCAAACTCCTTGATTTGACTTGCCTGCGGAAATTGCTTATACATCAGCAGTACATTGTTCGCCGTATATCGATCCATTCGGCTCTGCACATCGAGATACCCTTTGAATTTCTCCGGCGACTGTACCACTTCTGAGGCAGTATCGTCGAGCATTTGGTAAACGGCTTCTTTCTCCGCCTTTTTCTTGGCGGCATATTCCTCCGGCGAAAGTCTCGGCGGTCTTGCACCGCTGCTTTGCTTGGATTTAAAATTGTTAGTCATATTGATTTACCTCTCTTTCGATGGATTTGATTTTTGTGGGTGTGAGACATTGACCTGTGCCCACGCCTGTGCTGTGTGGTTTTCTTCTTTGGAAGCGGTCGGCTCGATACGGTCTGTTCCTTTTTCAGCCTTTGCCGCCGCCCGGTATTTGCTGAGATTTTCCTTTACAGACGATTTCACACGGGAAACTCTGAGTTTATCCGCAGCGTCCATTGCCTTTTGTTCTAAAGACGCAAACCCTTTCTGTACTTTTTCAAACAGATGAGACAGTCTTGATAAAACGCCCTTATCACTTTTGGTATGTTCCGCTTCCTTTGCGGCTTTGCCCATAAACAGCAGCCCCATATTTTTCAAATGTCCTTTTGCGCCCTGAAACTCCGCCTGCATAGCAGACAGCTTCTTCGTATCCTGCGCCATTTCCTTTGACATTTTGCCAAACATAGCGGATAGCTTATCCAGCGCTTCGGGGATTTTCATTTCCCTGACTGACTCGGCGAGAGCGTCCCTGCCTTTTTCCCGGAACGCCCGCATAGCGTTTCCGGCTGACTGGATCAGATTGTCTTTCATCTTTTTGACTGCGGAAAATCCCTGACGGATTTTGCCCTCCGTTTTTTCCA